>Ga0066903_100002689_pt1 | contig 14063 bp, 16 predicted proteins | sample PanSoiMetaGPlot1_FD_67491 | JGI IMG/M metagenome (GOLD analysis project Ga0066903, IMG submission 67491) | Tropical forest soil microbial communities from Panama analyzed to predict greenhouse gas emissions - Panama Soil - Plot 1 (version 2) | ecosystem: Environmental > Terrestrial > Soil >...
CGTGCTGGTGATGGGCGAGGACGTCGGCCGCGCGGGCGGCGTCTTCCGCGCGACGGCCGGGCTGCGCGAGCGCTTCGGCGAGAATCGCTGCGTCGACACGCCGCTCGCCGAGGCGGGGATCCTCGGGGGCGCGGTCGGACTGTGCATGGCCGGCTGGCGGCCGGTCTGCGAGATGCAGTACGACGCGTTCTCGTATCCGTGCCTCGACCAGCTCATCACCCACGTCGGCCGCTACCGCTGGCGCACAGGCGGGAAGATGGAGTTCCCGCTCGTCGTGCGGATGCCGTACGGCGGAGGAGTGCGCGCGCCCGAACTGCATGACGACTCGCCGGAGGCGTACTACGTCCACACCCCCGGAGTGAAGGTCGCGATCCCGTCGACCCCGGCCGACGCGAAGGGGCTCCTCGCGGCCGCGATCCGCGATCCCGACCCCGTCGTCGTGCTCGAGCCGAAGCTCATCTACCGGGGCGAGAAGCAGGAGGTGCCCGAGGGAGAGCACGTCGTTCCGCTCGGTCAGGCGCGGCTCGCACGCGAGGGAACGGACGTGACGCTCGTCGCCTACGGCGCCATGGTGCCGGTCTGCGAGCGCGCCGCCGACGCGCTGGAGGGCGAGGCCTCGGTCGAGGTGCTCGACCTCCGTTCGCTGCGGCCGCTCGACGAGGACGCGCTGCTCGCGTCGGCAGCGAAGACGGGCCGCGTCGTCGTCGTGCAGGAGGCGCCGCGCACCGCCGGCTTCGGAGCCGAGATCGCGGCAATTCTCGCGGAGAAGTCGATCCTCGACCTCCACGGCCCCGTCCTGCGCGTGACCGGGTTCGACGTGCCGTATCCCTACTGGAAGATCGAAGATCGCTACATGCCCTCGGTCGAGCGGGTCGCAAGTGCCGCCCGGAAGCTCCTCCAGTTCTGAGCCTGGAAGCGACGGCGGCAGAGCCGCCGGCGCCCGGCCGGCAGACCCCGCCGCCGTAGGCAGCGGTGGCCGTCTCCGGATCTGGCTCGAGCGCGGCGAGTCGGGCTACTGGCTGCGCGACGCGGCGACCGGCGACGCGATGAAGTGGGACGACCCCCGCATCCGGGTGGTCAAGCTCGCCGGCGCGTCGTACCGTGCCGACGCGTTGCAGGACGACGCATTCGCCCCCGGCCGCCGGCTCGCCCTCGTCCGGGAGCCGGAGAACGAGCACGACCCGAACGCGATCGCGGTGTGGGACGCGGAGCGGCGGTTGCAGGCGGGCTATGTACCCGCCGAGATCGCTCCCGAGCTGGGCGGCGATGAGCAGGCGGTCTCGCTGTGGGAGTTCCGCGGCGACGGCGGACGGCGCATCGGCCTGCGAGTCCTGCTCGCACCGGCGGACGCCTGGGTCCAGGAGCCGCGCGCGTGAAGGGCTGGTTCTCCCGCGACTACGAACCGGTTGCGACCGTCGAGCCTGGCGAGTCGGTCTCGTTCCAGGTCCCGAACGCCGGCTGGTTCTGGGATGCCGAAGTCGAGCCGGAGCGTCCCGACGGCGCCGGCCACGCGCTCTACGGCCCGGTCGAGGTTCGTGGCGCGCGGGCCGGGCAGACGCTCTTGGTGCACATCGACGAGGTCGTCCCGCGGGACTGGGGCCGTACCTGGGCAGACGGGGAGACCTTCACGTGGTCGCGCGACGGGGATAGGTGGCACCTCGGCGAGCGCAGTGTTCGCTCGGCGCCGTTCCTCGGAGTGATCGGGATGCCTCCGCCCGAGCCCGGCGAGCACTCGACCACCCCGCCCCGCCGCTGGGGCGGGAACATCGACTGCAAGGAGCTCGTCGCCGGTACGATCGTCTACCTGCCGATCCCGGTCGACGACGCGCTCCTGATGGCAGGCGACGGACACGGAGCGCAGGGTGACGGCGAGGTCTCGGGAACTGCGATCGAGTGCCCTCTCGAGCGGGCGACGCTCAGGCTGGACCTCGACGATCGCGAACTCAGCTCGCCGCTCGCACGCACCGCGGACTCCTGGCTCGCATTCGGCTTCGACGAGGATCTCGATGCCGCCGCCGAGCAGGCGACCGAGACCATGCTCGAGTTGATGATTCGCGAGCTCGCCGTCTCGCGGTCGGCGGCGCTGGCACTCGCCAGCGTCGCGGTCGATCTGCGCGTGACCCAGGTCGTGAACCAGGTCAAGGGTGTTCACGCGGTACTCAGGGACGACGCGATCCGCTAGAACTGCCGACCGTGGCCTACGAGTTCAAGCTGCCCGACCTCGGGGAGGGCCTGACCGAGGGCGAGATCGCCCGCTGGCTCGTCGAGGAGGGGCAGGATATTGCCGAGGACGCGCCACTCGTCGAAATCGCGACCGACAAGACGACGGTCGAGATTCCGTCGCCGGCGAGCGGCAAGGTCTCGCAGATCCTCGTGGCGGAGGGGGAGGTCGTGCCGGTCGGCACCGTCCTCGTCGTGATCGGCGGCAAGGGCGCGGCCCTCGAGCCTCGCGGCGAGGAGCGGCTGCGTGCCGAGCTGGCGCCGCAGCACCAGGCCGCACGCCCGGCCGGCGAGAGGGTCCGGGCGACACCACTCATCCGCAAGGTCGCCGCCGAGCTCGGCGTCGATCTGGCGACGGTGACCGGCAGCGGGCCGCAGGGGCGGATCACGGAAGACGACGTTCGCGGAGCGGCGGGCGGCGGCCGGCCTTCGACGGCGACGGAGGGCGAGCACGTCCGGCTACGCGGGGTGCGCCGACAGATGTTCGAGCACCTGACGCGAGCACACGAGATCCCGGCCGTGACCTGGGTCGAGGAGTGCGACTTCTCGGACGTCGACCTGAAGCAACTCGTCCCGCTCGTGCTGCATGCCGTCGCGGAGTCGCTGCGCGAGTTCGCAGAGCTGAACGCACGCGTCGAGAACGGGGAGCTCGTGTTGCTCGACCGCTACGACATCGGCGTCGCGGTCCAGACCGAGCAGGGGCTCGTCGTCCCGGTCGTGCACGGCGCCGACCGGCTCTCGCTCGACGAGCTCGACGCCGAGGTGCGGCGTCTTGCGGAGGCCGCCACGGCGGGGACGCTGAAGCCGAACGACTTGCGCGGCGGCACGTTCACCGTGACGAGCGCCGGCAAGGCGGCCGGCCTGTTCGTGACGCCGCTGATCAACCATCCCGAGGTGGGGATCCTCGGCATCCACAGGATCGAGGAGCGCCCGGTGGTGCGAGGCGGCGAGGTCGTCGTCCGCCGCATGGGGAACGTCTCGGTCACGTTCGACCACAGGGTGATCGACGGGAAGCGGGCCGCCGAGTTCGGGCTCGCGGTGATCGCCCGGCTCGAGACTTAGACCGCGACTTGCTCTTCGGCCAGGTGCGGCTCGAGCATCGACTCGATCCGAGGCGCGGTCGCGCGCCCCTCCAGGCGTGACACCACGCGCCGCTCGACCACGAGCGCGAGCGACGGCACCTGATCCACGCGGAAGCGCTCGGCGACGTCGGGCCGGTCGTCCACGTCCACCTTGCTCACGCGCAGACGGTCCCGTTCCTTCCGGGCGATATGGGCGAGCAGGCTCTCCATCCGCCGGGCGGGGCCGGAGCGTTGCGAGGTGAAGAAGACGAGCAGCGGGCGTTCCTTGGGGGTCACTCGGGTCCTCATTGCGGGATCTGCGCGAACAACGGACGAGAGGCGCCCGCAGTTACGGTTCCCGCATGGGCTCGTGGTACTGGATCGGTGTGAGCGCGGGTCTCGGCGCGGCAGTCGGGATCCTGATCGCCGCGGCTGTCGGGGCCGCCGTGCGTGGGGTCATCGTCGTTGCGGGGGTGGCCGCGGTGCTGGCCGGTCTTGCTGTCGGCTAGGGCATCGACGAATGGCAGCTTGGGGGCTGGGAGGACATCGTCCTCGGCGCGGCCGGTGCTCTGCTAGGGCTCCTCGCCGCGGCGGTGGTCGTCGGCGGTGCGGTGAGGCGCGGCGGCACGCGCGGCGGCACCGGCGCGCTCGTCGCCGGCTCAGCCTTCCTTGTCGCGGCGCTGGCCTGGATTCCGGGTGTCGGCTACATCATCGCCGTCGCGCTCATCGTCCTTGCCGTGAGACTCCGGCGTGCGCAGCCCGAGCGGTACGCCGGTTTGCGGACGCTCGCCCGGGACGAGTAAGCGACGCACATGGCTCCGAAGCTCGTGCTCGTCGTCGTGGACGGGATGACCCCGGCGGCATTCGAGCGTGCGGTCGGGAGCGGTCGCGCGCCGGCGCTGTCCTTCCTCGCCGACCACGGCGACTACCGGCAGGCGACCTCGGTCTTCCCGTCTCTCACGCCCGTCTGCCTCACCTCGATCGCAACCGGCGCCGGACCGGGAGTGCATCACATCCCCTCGCTCGTCTGGTGGAGCAGGCAGGAGCGCCGGATCGTCGAGTACGGCTCCTCTTTCGCCGCCCTGCGCAAGGCCGGACTCTCGCACTCGCTGCTCGACCCGATCTTCAACATGAACGCACGCCACCTCGCGCCCGATGCCGTGACGATCTACGAGGCGCTCGAGGACGCAGGTCATGTCGCGGCCGCCGTGAACATCACCTGCTACCGCGGCCGTCACCGACATCAGACGACGCTTCCCGGCGTCAGCCGCGCCGCCTACGGGCCGCGTCGTTTCTTCTTCTACGGCCTGTTCGAGTCGGACCGGACGGGAGCCCCGTTCGTGGCACGCAGCCGTCGTGCCGGTTCGGTGGACGCATACGCCGCTGCGGTCGGCCGCTGGCTCGTCACGCGCGACGGCTTCGACTTCCTCGCCTTCTACCTCTCCGGCTTCGACTTCGCCTCGCATGTCGACGGCCCGGACAGCGAGGCGGCGAATCGTGCGCTCGAGCAGGCCGACGCGGCGATCGGTGCATTGTTCGAGGCGGCGGGCGGACCGGACGAGTTCCTCGAGCGCTACGCCGTCGTCCTCCTCTCCGACCACGGCCAGACCTCGGTCGAGCATGTCGCGCGGCTGCAGGAGCCGTTCTCGGATCTCGACGGGCAGGTGATCGTGACCGCCTCGAACCGAGCCGGCCAGGTCTACCTCCTCCCGGCCGCGCGGGTGGATGCCGCTGAGCTGGCGCGGCGATTGGACGGCTTCGCGGCCGTGGACGTCACGCTCCGCCGCGAGGGCGAGGACGTCGTCGCCCGCCGGGGCGGGGCGGACGGCCCGGTCGAGAAGCTCGAGCATCCCGACGTCGCGTGGCGCGCACGCTCGGCGCTTGCCAATCCGAACGCGGGCGAGCTGCTCGTGTCCGCGGCGGAGGGCTGGGAGCTCGCCGACCTCGGGGGCCGTCATCACGCGGGCGGCGGGAGCCACGGCTCGCTCGTCGCCGGCGACTCGTTCGCTCCAGCCGTGACCGTCGGCCTGCAGACCGAGCTGCGGCGGATCACGGACGTGGCTCCGGCCGTGCTCGGGCACTTCGGCGTGGGGGTACCCGGGTCGATGGAGGCACTTGCCAGTGTCCGCTGACGACTGGTCGGCTGACGACCGGGCGCGGATGGTCGAGTCGCAGCTCCGCCGCCGTGGCATCTACGACGAGCGCGTGCTTGCCGCGATGGGACGCGTGCCACGCGAGCTCTTCGTGCCGTCGGAGCTGCGGGACTCGGCGTACGCCGACGCTGCGTTGCCGATCGGCGGCGACCAGACGATCTCGCAGCCGTACATGGTCGCGCTGATCTGCGAGCAGCTCGCGCTCCAGGGCGGCGAACGAGTTCTCGACGTCGGCACGGGCTCCGGCTATCAGGCCGCCGTGCTCGCCGAGCTGGCCGCCGAGGTGCACACGATCGAACGGATCCCGGAGCTCGCGGAGCGCGCACAGGCGGGTCTCGCCGTGGCCGGGTATGAAGGCCGCGTCCACCGCCACGTCGGGGACGGCACGCTCGGCGTTCCCGAGTGCGCGCCGTTCGCCGCGATCGCCGTCGCCGCCGCCGCGCTCGAGGCGCCCCCCGCGCTCTACGAGCAGCTCGAGCCGCGCGGTCGCCTCGTGGTCCCGGTCGGCGGCGCCGGCGAACAATGGCTCGAGGTCGTGGTGCGGACGCCCGAGGGTCCGGCCGTCCTCCGCACCGTTCCCTGCCGCTTCGTGCCGTTGGTCGCGGGTCGGTAGGGAGTTTCCGTACCGGCCGACGGGTGAGGAACGATGGAGAGAATGGGGCCGAGGTCAGCCACTGAGCTTCTGCAACTTCCTGTGCGGCTCCACGGCATCCGGCTCGGCGGCCCCGTCGACCTACTGCTCGACCCCACGGAGTGGCGTGCGCTCGGCCTGGTCGTGCTCTGCGGCGACGAGAGCACTCGCTTCCTCGTCTTCGCCGCCGTCGACCTGCAGGAGGACGCGATCGACGTGCCCTCGGCGCTCCTGTTGCTCGAGGACATCGACTTCTACCGCGGCCGGTCGCGATCCCTGCTCGGGCTGCTGGGCGACACGGTGGTGAGTGGCCGGCGCGAGCTCGGCGAGCTTCACGACCTCCTGCTCCTGCCGGACGGCAGCGTCGAAGCGCTCGTCGTGGAGCAGGACGGAGGCCTTCGGGAGGTTCGGCCGGCGGGCACGTCGATCGAGTCCGAGCGTGTTTCAACGGCCTGAATCCTCGGAACTCGCATCGAAACGAAGCACGGGCTGCCCAGCCACGCTGGTCGGCACGATCCTGCGTCCTCGGTTGCGCAAATAGCGCTGCTATTCGCACTCCCTGCGTCCTTGTCTCGCACTCGACCAACGCACCCGGTCAGCGCGTGGTCATTCCGAAGCGAGTTCCAGACACGCTACCCTCGCGGGCGACCGTGGGACGTCCGGCCGCCACTCTCCAGCCACGGCCGCGCTTGGTCGCCTCGCTCCTGTCGGTCCGAAATTGGCAGCAGCTCGGCAAGTTCTGCGTGGTCGGCGCGGTTGGCTATGTCATCAACCTTGCCGTCTACGAGGCGCTTCGGCACGCAGGGCTCCATTATCTGGTCGCAGCGACGTGCTCGTTCCTCGTTGCCGTGACGAGCAACTACACGTGGAACCGCCTGTGGACCTTTCGGGAGCATCGCGGTCACCTCGCCATCCAGGGGATGCGCTTCTTCGTCGTGTCGCTGGTCGCGCTTGGGGCGAACCTGCTCGTCCTCTATCTTCTGGTCGCCTACGGGGGCCTTGACAAGCTTCCGGCGCAGGCCGTAGCGATCGTCCTCGTGACGCCGCTCAACTTCGTCGGGAACAAGCTCTGGTCGTTCCGTCGCCGTACGTAGGCTTCCTCGCGTGAGGGGTCTCCTCGCCGCCTCTCTCGCCGCGCTCGCCGTCGCCGTGCTCGCTTCCACGGCGTTCGCCTCGACGCGCACCGCCCCGACCCGTCCGGTCTTCGACCAGAAGGGCCATCTCATCGAGACGCCGCTCGCCCCGACCCCGCGCCGCTCGTCCCTCAAGAAGCAGCAGGCGCTCGCCGTTTTCGAGCGCAATCCGAAGGTCGCGGCGTGGCTCTCGCGGTACCCGCACTCCGGCCGCAGCAATGAGGCGGCGTACGACCCGAAGACCAACGAATGGACCGTGAAGATCTGGTGGGGGACCGCCGGCGAAATCGCTCAGGGCACCGTGGTCGACGCGACCGGCGCCGTGAGCGAGGCGTGGACGGGACCGCAGGTGGCGTGGGGGATGGCACGCGGCTCGCCGGGGGCATTCGGCGGGACGGCGATCAACAACCCCTGGGTCTGGGGAGCATTCTGCGTCGTCTTCCTCCTCGGGCTCGCCGACTGGCGGCGGCCGCTTTCGCTCCGCAACCTCGACCTGCTCTTTCTTCTCTCGCCGACGGCGTCGCTCTGGTTCTTCAACCACGGCGATGTGTTCACGGCGGTGCCGCTCTTCTATCCGCTGCTCATCTGGGTGGTGCTGCGCGGGACGTGGATCGGCATCCGCAACCGGGGCACGCCGGGCGCGCCCCGCTGGCCGGTCTGGGTGTTGCTCGGCGCCACGATCTTCCTCGCCGGTTTCCGGGTCGGGCTGAACGTCGAGCGCTCGAACGTGATCGACGTCGGCTACTCGGGCGTGATCGGCGCCGAGCGGATCGTCACGGGAACGGCGCCGTGGGGCAACTTCCCAATCGAGCACACGAAGAAGGTCTGCGGCCCGGCGGACTCCTCGGGCGAGGTCCGCAACTGGATCCAGTCGGACGGGCGCTGCGAGAGCGCGAATCCCGAGGGTGACACGTATGGCCCGGTCGCGTACGAGTCGTACATCCCCGGCTACGGCCTGTTGGGCTGGACCGGAAAGTGGGACGACCTGCCGGCGGCGCACTTCACCGCGATCGCGTTCGACCTGCTCACGCTGCTCGGGCTCTTCCTCGTCGGGCTGCGCTTCGGCGGCCAGCGACTCGGAGCCGTGCTCGCGTTCGCCTGGGCTGCGTACCCCTTCACGCAGTACGTCTCGAACTCGAACACGAACGACGCAATCATGCCGTGCTTCCTCGTCTGGGGATTCTGGCTTGCCTCGAGACCGGCGGCCCGCGGCGTCCTGGCGGCGCTATCGGGCTGGACGAAATTCGCATCCCTGCTCGTCGCGCCTCTCTGGCTCACGTACCCCGGCCGGAGGCCGAGCAGGGGCTTCGCGCTGGGCTTCGCGGCCGCCACGCTCGCGGTCTTCTCGATTCTGCTCCTCGCGCCCGATCCGTTCCACGAGGCGCATGTCTTCTGGACGCGGACGGTCGGCTTCCAGATCGGCCGGGCGGCGCCGTGGTCGCTCTGGGACTGGCGCCAGTACCACGCACGCGGTCTGCCAGATCTCCACATCGTGCAGCGCCTCCTGCAGGGGATGCTCCTCGCTGGCGCGGTGGCGGTGGCCTTCGTTCCGCGCCGCAAGTCACCGCTGCAGCTCGCCGCGTTCACGGCGGTGCTCCTCGCCGGCTTCGAGCTCGTCGTGACGTACTGGCTCTACACGTACATCCCGTGGTTCTATCCCTTCGCCGCAGTCGCCCTTCTCGCGCCGGCCGTGCCGCTCCGCCACCTCGTCACCCAGTCAGGCAGGGACGCGGATGAGCTCGATCGCTTCGGCCTGCCCGATGTCGGTGCTCGTGACGAGGACGCCCTCCAGCCGCACGTCGCCTTCGGCCGGCTCGAACCTGACGGGTAGGCGGGTCCGCATTCGAGCAATCGCGAGTTCCGACCGGACGCCGATCACCGAGTCGTGCGGCCCCGTCATCCCCGCGTCGGTGACGGCCGCCGTGCCGCCCGGGAGGATTCGGGCGTCGTTCGTCTGCACGTGCGTGTGGGTGCCGATCACGGCGGTGACCCGGCCGTCGAGCCAGGTGGCCAGCGCGACCTTCTCGCTCGTCGCCTCGGCATGGAAATCGACGACGACGACCGGCGTCGCCGCCCGTGCCTCCTCCACCAGCGCGTCGACGATCTCCCACGGAGAGACCGGCGTCGGCAGGAAGAGCTGGCCGAGCAGGTTGACAACCGCCACGGTCACGCCGTTCCGCGCCTCGGCCACGGCGAGGCCGTGGCCGGGCGCCTCCGAGCCGGAGTTCGCCGGCCGGATCACGCGCTCGCTCGTGGCGAGGTAGGAGGCGATCCCGCCGCGCCGGTAGGTGTGGTTGCCGAGAGTGACCACGTCCGCTCCCGCTGCGAGCAGCTTGTCGGCGAGCTTCCCCGTGATGCCCGCTCCATCTGCCGCGTTCTCGCCGTTGACGATCGCGAGGTCGGCGCCGTACTGCTCCCGCAGCGCAAGGAGGTGTTCCTCCACGGCGCGGCGCCCGGGGACGCCGAAGACGTCCGCCAGGAAGAGAATCTTCAGGGCCGAGTGCCTCTCTAGCCGGTCGCGAGGACCGGGGCCGCGCGTAGCTCGATGGTCACGTGATTTCCGGCATCGTTCGTGTAGCGCGCGAGCGCCTGCTGCTCGACGGCCGCGAGGTCGGCGACCCGGCCGAGCTTCGTCGCGCCGCTGACGACCGGCGTGCCGACCGTGAGCGCCGGGTCCGACACCAACTGCGTCACAGCGACGATTACCGAGGGAGCGTTCTGCGGCTGGATGTCGATCTCCGAGCCGTACTTCTTGCCTTCGATGATGAATGGCCGGATTGCGACGACCGTTCCATCCACCGGTGAGTAGACGTCGCTGCCGATCGGCGCGCCGACGTCGAGCGCCGACGTGCCGCCGCCGGCCAGTTGGTACCACTTCGGCGAGCCGCCTCCACCGCCGAAGATGCCGTGCACGACCCGCTGCACGAGGCCCTCGTTCGCCTGATGCCCGACCGGCTGCAGGGAGAGTGCGCCGGCTCCCGTGGAGTGGTAGCCGATGGCGGTCAGGCGGCTCTGCGAGATCGGAAGCTGCAGGCGTACCTGCCCTCGCTGCGCGACGATTTCGGTGGCCGGTCGCGACTGCGCCACGGTGGCCTGACTCTGCCGAGGGACGATGGCCGACATCGGCGCGGTCGTGCGGTCGGCGAACGCAGTGAGCGCGATGGCCACGACGAAGACTGCGGCGAGGACGATGAGGAGGGCGACCAAACGCGCCCGGCGCGCAGTGCGCGCCTGCCGGCGTTCGACCCGCCGCCTCCGGTTGGGGCGCGAGGACGGCATGTCGCGCGGCACCTTATCGAAGTGCCGCGGCTCGTCCGCTGCTGCAAGCGTCGGCGGCGGAGCCGCCGACGCGCGGCGGAGAGCGCTGCGGTGAAGCGCCAGATTTCCCTGGATCCGTGCGGTGCCAGCGTTACCATCGCTGGCATGCCGCCGCCCGCGCCGGTAACGATCCAGATCCCTCGCTGGGCGCAGCTCGTACTGCTTCCAATCCTGCTGCTGCTGGTCTGGACGGTGGCCGGAGCCGTGCGTCACGTCCTCTTCCTCTTCCTCGTCTCGCTGCTCATCGCCCTGCTCCTCAATCCACTCGTCCGCGGGCTCGGTCGGGCCTGGATCCCGCGTGGAGGGGCGGTGGCACTCGTCTATCTCGCCTTCGCAGCAGTCGTCGCACTGGCGATCCTCGCCCTCGCCACGGTGGTGGTGCAGCAGACGCGCACCGTAGCCCACCGAGTCGACAACTACTTTACGACCGATTCCGGACACCCGCCGCGGACGGGCGCCGAGCAGGACCTCGCGCGGTTGCAGCGTTGGCTCGACCATCACCACCTGGGCAGCGTCCACGTCGAGCGCGAGGGCCAGAAGTTCCTCAACCAGGTCGGGACGAAGGACGTCCAGAAGTACACGACCAGGGCCCTGCACTGGGCGGAGGGGGCCGGGCTCACGGTCGTCACCCTCCTCTTCGACGCCGTCTTATTGGTCGTCGTCTCGATCTACATGCTGCTCGACATGCAGCGCCTCACGGATGCCGTCGACCGACGATTCCCGCCGCGCGGCCGCGGCGGGCTGATCGTGCGGATGGAGCAGGCGGTCGCGAGTTATGTCAAGGGCCAGTTCATGCTCTCGCTGATCATCGGCGTGAGCGTCGGACTCGGGCTTTGGATCCTCGGGACGGTGGGCGCCGTGCCGAACGGCGGGAAGTACGCCGCGGCGTTCGGCGCGTGGGCGGCCTTCACGGAGCTCATCCCGTACATCGGGCCGTGGCTCGGGGCGATCCCACCGGTGCTGTACGCGCTCATCCAGGACCCACTCTCGGCGCTCTGGGTAGCGCTCCTCTTCCTCGGCATCCAGCAGCTCGAAGGCCACGTCGTCGTGCCGAAGGTGATGGGGCGCACGCTGCGCCTCCATCCGTTGCTCGTGATCTTCGGCCTGCTCGCCGGAGGCGAGATCTACGGGTTCGCGGGGATCCTCGTCGCGCTGCCGCTGCTCGCCGCCGGGCGCGCCGCGTGGGAGTTCTTCTCCGAGCGTGTCGAGCTGCAGAAATGGACGGACGACGCCCCGCTCGCGGAGATCGGCCTCGAGCCCGCGAGCGAGGACGAGACGGTGGCCGAGACACCGCCGGCGGCTGCTGGCTGAGCGCGGCGGCGTACCATCCCTGCGTGAGCTCGTTCCCGGTCACCCGGCTCCGGCGCTTTCGTCGCACCGCTTCCCTGCGCGGGCTCGTGCGCGAGACGCGGCTCACGCTCGACCAGTTCGTGATGCCGCTCTTCGTCGCTCCCGAGCCGCTCGTGAACGAGCAGCTGCCGGGCATGGCACGGTTCGACGTCGAGGGCCTGCTGCGGGAAGCGGAGGCGCTCGCGGCGTCGGGCGTCCGCGCCATCCTGCTCTTCGGCGTCCCGGAGGAGAAGGATGAGGAGGCGACCGGCGCATGGGAGGACGACGGCATCGTCCAGCTGGCGCTGCGCGCGCTGCGGCCGCGCTTCCCCGAACTCGTCCTCCTGACCGACGTCTGTCTGTGCGAGTACACCTCGCACGGCCACTGCGGCGTGGTCGTCGACGGCGACGTCGACAACGACCGGAGCCTCGAGCTGCTCACCCGCACGGCGGTCAGTCACGCCGAGGCCGGGGCGGACGTCGTTGCGCCGAGCGACATGATGGACGGCCGCGTGGGGGCAATTCGCGAGGCGCTCGACGACCATGGCTTCGAGACGACGCCGATCCTCGCCTATTCGGCGAAGTACGCCTCCGCGTTCTACGGTCCGTTCCGGGAGGCGGCCGACAGCGCCCCGGCGTTCGGCGACCGCCGCGGCTACCAGATGGACCCGGCCAACGTCCGCGAGGCTCTGCGCGAGTGCAAGATCGATCTCGCGGAGGGCGCCGACGCGATCATGATCAAGCCGGCACTACCCTATCTCGACGTGATTCGAGCGGCGCGCGAGGCGTTCCAGGTGCCGCTTGCCGCGTACAACGTCTCCGGCGAGTACGCGATGGTCAAGGCAGCCGCGCGTGCCGGCTGGCTCGACGAGCGCACCGCGGCGCTCGAGTCGCTGACGGCGATCAAGCGCGCCGGGGCCGACCTGATCGTCAGCTACTGGACGCGCGACCTCGCGGCGTGGCTCTGAGCGAGCGTTCGGCGCTCTACCGCCGTGCGCTCGAGCTGATCCCCGGCGGCGTGAACTCGCCCGTCCGCGCGATGCGCGGCGTCGGCCTCGACGAGCCGCTGTTCGTGAAGAGCGGCGACGGCGCGTACCTCGAGACCGAGGACGGCCGCCGGCTCCTCGACTGGGTCATGTCCTGGGGGCCGCTGCTCTTCGGCCACGCGGATCCCGGGACGGTGGAAGCCGTCCGCGACGCTGCGTTGGGCGGGACGAGCTTCGGCGCCGCGACCGCGGCCGAAGTCGAGCTCGCCGCAGAGATCGTCGACGCGGTGCCGTCGGTCGAGAAGGTACGGCTCGTCTCCTCCGGCACCGAGGCCGCGATGAGCGCACTGCGCCTCGCACGTGCGTTCACGAAGCGCGACCGGATCCTCAAGACGGCCGGCGGTTATCACGGCCACGCCGACGCGCTGCTCGCGAGCGCGGGCTCGGGTCTCGCGACGCTCGGTATCCCCGCCTCGCCGGGCGTGCCGACGGGCGCTGCGGCGGACACGATCGTCGTGCCCTTCAACGACCTCGAGGCTGCGGCTGGAGCCGTCATGCGCCACGGCGAGGGTCTCGCGGCGATCGTCGTCGAGCCGATCGCTGCGAACATGGGAGTCGTCCTGCCCGAGCCCGGTTACCTCGAGACGCTGCGCCGGCTGTGTGATGTCTCGGGCGCGCTGCTGATCTTCGACGAGGTGATCACCGGTTTCCGGGTGGCGCGCGGCGGCGCCCAAGAGCTGTACGGCCTCCTCCCGGATCTGACCGTGCTCGGGAAGGTCGCCGGCGGCGGGCTGCCTCTCGCGGCCTTCGGGGGCCGCGGCGAGGTCATGGACCTGCTCGCGCCCGCCGGTCCCGTCTACCAGGCGGGCACGCTCGCCGGGAACCCGCTCGCGACCGCCGCCGGCCTTTCGGTGCTCTCGAGACTGCGGGACGGGACCGTCTACGACGAGCTTGAGCGGCGAGCGGCGCTGCTCGAGGACGGCCTCGCCCCGTTCGGCCGCGTCCAGCGGGTGGGCGCGCTCCTGACGCTCTTCATGACCGAGGGCCCGGTGCGCAGCTTCGAGGACGCCCAGCGCTGCGACGCCGAGCGCTACGGTGCGCTCTTCCGGCACCTGCTCGAGGAGGGCGTCTACTTCCCGCCGTCGCAGTTCGAGGCGCTCTTCCCATCGACGGCGCACGGCGACGAGGAGATCGAACGCACGGTGGCTGCGGTGGCCGACTTTGGTCGTTGA
>Ga0066903_100002690_pt1 | contig 14061 bp, 3 predicted proteins | sample PanSoiMetaGPlot1_FD_67491 | JGI IMG/M metagenome (GOLD analysis project Ga0066903, IMG submission 67491) | Tropical forest soil microbial communities from Panama analyzed to predict greenhouse gas emissions - Panama Soil - Plot 1 (version 2) | ecosystem: Environmental > Terrestrial > Soil >...
GCGCGGTAGGTGTCGGGATCGGCGCCGCAGGTGCTCTGGTTGAAGACGATCAGCTTGTTGTCGTTGCTGATGCTCGGATAGAAGCTGGTGACGTTGTTCATGCGCGGCACGAGATCGTGCGCGTCGTCGTGGACGCCGTTCGCGTCGGCGCTGGCGATCGCGATCTTCCCGCGCCGCTTCATGTCGCCGTTCAGACCGTCGGTGTTGTACATGCCGGTGTCCGGCTGATCGAAGGACGTGAAGACGAACAGGCTGCCGTCCTGACTCCAGAACGGATCCGACTCGTACTCCGTCCACGACGGGGCCACGGCGCCCATCTGCGTGACGGTCCCCGTGAGGGCGGTGACGGTCACCTGGGTGAGGAACAGCTTCGAGTGGTACATGCTGACCGTGCGGTCGTTGTTCGGGCCCCAGGTGTTCTCGGTGGCGACCTTCTCGACGCGGAACCGCTTGAAGTAGTCGCTCCAGTCGTTCGTCGGCGAGCTGGACGGATCGGTGCTGGCCGTCGGGTTGATGTTGACGAGCGCCTGCATGCCGATGTCCAGCACCGCCATGTTGGCGCCGGTCGTGGTGTCCGAGCCGCCAAGCGTCAGCGCCATGTACTTGCCGTCGTTGCTGATGGCGTGGCAGCCGATGCAGTGGCCCTTGCCGACGTTGTTGTTCACGGCCGCGGGCCCGCCTTGGTAAGGCGGCGTGCTCTTCGGCCCGCCGTCGTCGGTCCAGGTGACCGTCGGCGCCGGCGTCCCGTTCGTGAAGTCGTAGCGGTAGATCGCGGTCCCGTTGGTGGCCGACGGATCCAGCAGGAGGTAGTTGGGCGGCGTCGCCTGCGCGTTCTCGGCCACCGCCTTGGGCGGGTTCGGGATCGTCGACCAGTAGTAGAGACCGCCCGACAGCGGGACGTTGGACCAGGCGACGTTGATCGGCGTCGACTCGACCAGCTGGTTCGAGCTGCCGCTGAACACGCGCGCGGTCATCTTGATGTCGGCCTTCTCGCTGGTGGCGATGAACAGCTGGGTCAGCGACAGCGGCATCTTCACGTTGCAGCCGGTGCCCGGAAACGGATCGTTGTTGTTGGTGTCGTCGGCGCTGACGCAGTTCGCGTAGTAGGTGATGTCGAGGCCATTCGCCTCGAAGTGCAGCCGCGCGATCGAGTTGGTCCCCGGGGTGTTCATCTGCGCGTAGATCGGCGTCAGGTTGCTGGGGAACAACGAGCCGTCCAGCGGATAGGCGATGGTGGTGCTGCCCGACGGGCTGCCGTCGAGCACCGTCTTGTTGTTGTTGGTCTGGTTGAAGTTGGGATCGAAGATCGCGCCGTTGAACGACGCGGTGAGCGTGGCGTTGCCCGTGATCGTTCCGGCGCGGGCGATCACCGTGTAGACGCCGGGAGAGGTGGCGGTGGCGACGCCGCCCATCGTGAAGGTGACGCCGAGCAGATCGGTCGTCCAGCCGACCTGGGTGGTGACGTCCACCGACATGCCGTTGACCATGCCGGTCGCCGTGAACTGCTGGGGCGTCGAGGTGAGCAGGCCGCCCGCAGCGGGGGAGAGGACGACGGTGGCGGACGAGGGGCTGACCGTCAGCGACGTCAGGCCGGGGATCGGAGGCGCGCCGCCGCCGCTGCCGCCCAGGCCGTTGAGGCCGCCGCCGCCGGTGCCGCTTGGCGATGCGTTTTGCTTGACCCCGGCGCAACCGCCGCTGGCCAGCGCGGATCCGATCGCGGCGCAAGCCAGCAGAACCACGGGACCTCGAAGCAGCTTAAGTACGTTCATTTCGGGCTCCGACTATCAACATTGTGGGAAGAGCGGCGCACCGCAGGCGAGCGGACCGTCGCCGCAAGATATGAAAAACCACTCTACTGCCCGGGTCAATCGAATGCCAGGGGCAGCGCGGGCGGCCGTCCTTCTTGACGGGGTTGGTGGGGGCGGACGACATTAGACGTCATGAAAAATCCGTTCTGGCTGGGGGTGTTGATGTCCGCAGGCGTGGCCGCCGTGGGGTGCAGCAGCGGCCTCAAGTACAAGGTCGACGACGCGGCGCTGGACAGCGTGTCGGCCGGGGAGAAGCAGGGCGTCTTCTCCGCCAAGAATGACATCGAGGTCGCGAACAGCGAGGCGCGAACGGCGCAGAGTCAGCTGGAGGCGCTGGATCGGGATCGCGACGTCGCCAAGAACGAGAGGAAGCAGGCCGATCTGGAGGTCGACAAGGCGGCGACCGAGGAGGAGTCCGCGGTCGCGTCGCGCGACGAGAACCGCCACAACGCCTCCAAGCACGGCAAGGAGGTGGCGGCCTTCGGCGTGAAGGTGGCGGATGCGAAGCTGGAGTGGCTCGACCAGAAGGAAGATGCGCTGAAGGCGGCGAAGTCGGCGGCGGAGGCGCACCAGAAGGCGGCGGAGGCCAAGACCGAATTCGAGAAGGCGAAGCTGGCCCAGTCGAAGAACATCAAGCCTGACAACGATTTCTCGGTGGGAAATTACGAGAGCCAGTGGAAGGACAAGAACAGCGACTGGGAATCGGCCAAGAAGGACGCCGAATCGGCCCAGAAGAAGGCGAACGAGCGCGAGCAGAAGTGGAAGGACCTGGTTGCGCAACACCAGAAACTCCGCGGGTGAGATGCCGCGCTGAGCGCGCCGCGGGCGGGCGGCGGTCCAAAGCGCTGGCGATCGCCGGCGGGCTGGACTAGGCTGATCTTTCAGGGGATCTTTTGAGTACCTCCGACCGAGAGACCCTGGTCGCGACCGCTGCGGCCGCCGGGGCCGAGGCGACGGCGCCTGAGACGACGGCGTCGGAGCCGCCCGACTACGTGATGACGGCGGACACCGCCCGCATCCTGGTCGTCGACGACGAGAAGGTGATCCGCGAGATCCTGGCGGATTTCTTGAGCATGGAGGGCTACGTCGTCCACGCCGTCGAGGATGGCGTCCAGGCGATGGCGGAGCTGAAGCGGCGCAGCTACAACCTGGTGATCTCGGATCTGAAGATGCCCAACATGGGCGGTCTCGAGCTGATCGCCAAGGTGACCGAGGAGAGCATCCCGGTGCTGACCGTCATCATGACGGGGTTCGGGACGGTGGAGACGGCGATCGAGGCGATGAAGAAGGGCGCCTACGACTACATCCTGAAGCCGTTCAAGGTCGAGGAGGTCATCCACATCGTGCAGCGCGGCCTGGACCGCCAGCGCCTGCAGCACGAGAACATCCGCCTCAAGGACGCGCTGTCCATCTACAAGATCAGCGAGGCGATCGCGGCGTCGCTATCGGTCGAGAAGGTGCTGGACCTGGTGCTCGACGCGACGATCGAGACGGTCGACGCCGACGTCGTCAGCCTGCTGCTGGAGGATCCGAAGCAGGAGGGCCACTTCACCGAGCGGATGCGCAAGGTGTCGGAGCGCGCCGAGCCGAACGTCGAGGCGCCCGCGCTGAACCTGGACGAGGTGCTGCCGCTTTTCCGGGAGGACCGCCCGCTGCTGGTCAGCGGCAGCCGCGCGTACCGATACATCGCGTCGCCTCCGCACGATCTGGATCGGCGCCTGGTCAGCTTCTGTTCGATCCCGCTGAAGCTGAACCAGCGGATCATCGGCATGCTGAACGCGTACAGCTACACGCGCGGCAACAAGTTCAGCGAGGGCCAGCGCAAGATGCTGTACGTGCTGGCGAGCCGCGCCGCCGTGTCGATCGAGAACGCGCGGCTTTACGAAAATCTGGTCGGCGCCAACAAGGACCTGACGAAGGCGAACGTCTCGCTGGAGGAAAACTTCAAGCAGACCATCATCGGCTTCGCCCACGCCCTCGAGGAATCGGACAGGTACACGCGCGGCCATTCCGAGCGCGTCGCGATGTACGCGCGGCTGATCGCGGTCGGCCTGAAGATGAGCGGCCCCGAGATCGACACCGTCGTGAAGGTCGGGTTGATGCACGACGTCGGCAAGATCGGCGTCCGCAACGACAAGCTGAACAAGCCCGGCAAGCTGACCCCCGAGGAGCTGGCGATGTTCCGCTCGCACCCCGCGAAGGGGAAGCGCATCTTGGAACCGATCCCGTTCATGCGCGACATCGTGCCCGGCTGCTACTGCCACCACGAGGCGTGGGACGGATCGGGCTATCCGCAGGGTTTGATGGCCGACCACATCCCGCTGATCGGGCGGATCGTGGCGGTGGCGGACGCGTACGACGCGATGACGTCGGACCGCGCGTACCGGAAGGCGCTACCGCACGAGATCGCGTGCGGCGAGCTGGAGCGCTGCGTGGGGTCGCAGTTCGATCCGGAGATCGTCCCGGTGTTCCTGGCGCAGATCGAGGAGTTCCGGCGGATCGAAGCGACGGCGGGACGGTTCATCCCGCGGTAGCTCGACGTTCACAGCCCGCAGATTGGGACCTTGTCCCCGCAGCAGTCGCCGAAACCCGCACACAACGAGTCGCACCAGCAAGAGCCGCTCGTCGTGCCACACGATCCGACGCAGCTTCCGGGCGCGCCGGGGCGATCGACGTCGACGAAGAAAGTCTTCACGTTCCCGAAATAGGGATTGTCGGTCCAGTTCTCGTTCGGGCTGAAGCCGTTGACACCGTTCGAGCGGCGCACGACGACACCTTGACCGCTGTTGACCACGATCGCGTCGGCGTACCCGTCGCCATCGACGTCGGCGAAGTAATTGCCGACATTGCCCACGAATGCTTGCGTCGTCCAGTTCTCGTAGGCGCCGAAGCCGCTGACGCAGTTCGAACGGCGAACGACGATACCCTGGCCGCTGTTGACCACGATCGCGTCGGCGCATTTGTCGCCGTCGACGTCGGCGAAGTAGTTGCCGACGTTGCCCACGAATGCTTGTGTCGTCCAGTTTTCGTAAGGACCGAAGCCGTTGACGCGGTTGGAGCGGCGAACGACGATGCCCTGCCCGCTGTTGACCACGATCGCGTCGGCGTATCCGTCACCGTCGACGTCGGCGAAGTAGTTGCCGACGTTGCCGACGAAGGCCTGCGTCGTCCAGTTCTCGTACGCCCCGAACCCGTTGACCTGGTTCGAACGGCGAACGACGATGCCCTGCCCGCTGTTGACGACTATCGCATCGGCGTATCTGTCACCGTCGACGTCGGCGAAATAGGTACCGACGTTCCCGTAGTATGGTTGCGTCGTCCAGTTCTCGTACGCGCCGAAGCCGTCGCCGTTCGAGCGGCGAACGACGATGCCCTGGCCACTGTTGACCACGATGGCGTCGGCCCGTCCGTCCCCGGTGACGTCGGCGAAATAGGTACCGACGTCGCCATAGAAGGGTTCGGGCGTGAACGCTTCGTTGCACGAGAAATAGGACCCCGTCGAGCGGCGAACGACGATGCCCTGCCCGGTATTCACGACGATGGCGTCAGCGCCTGCGGATCGCGCCCCTGGAAGCTGTGGCGCGAAGCAGCCGTTTCGCGAATTCGAATACTCCTGCTGCATGACAAAGCCGCCAACACAGACTTCTGATCGCGCACATAGGTCACCGATCTCGGCTTGCCCGTATTTCCAGGCTGCCGGTCTTGCCGGATCCCCTCCGCCGCCCAACGAATCTGTGATTGCTTCGACTAGCTCGTGCGAGCTCGAGGTGCCGATGTTGTCGAACAACGTCCCGTTGCCGCAGTTATCATCGCAATCATTCCCAGGACCGTAGTCCGGAATCATCGCGTAGACCACGTTCGCGCCGCTCGAGGATTGGAAGTGGACGTGATACGCGCAGTACTTCGTGCAGTAGTCGGGTACGCCGACTCCCGGCGGAAGGTAGACCATGTAGATCGTGTTGGCGTTGGGAGCGACGAGGTTGTGGTTCTGGATCTGCCCATCGAGCTCGACTTCAATGTCATGCTGCAAGATGACCGAGTTGTGGTTGACCGGAGTTATGGTCGTGGTTGCGACGAGCGAGCCGCTGCCGATGGTCTGGTTGCTCCCTGGTTGTCCATCGACAGGTGTGACACCGGCCGTGTTGTATTCGCTCAGCCAGCCCGTGTAGCCCGGCGCGGTGATCGTCTGATAGAAGCTCTGGATCCTCGACCGTACGGTGCTGTTGACGTTCGGGCCCCAGAACACGATGACGACCTGGACATTCGCGAGGACCGGTCCGCCGTAGTACTTCAGCTGCGGCGGGGGCGGCAGCACGAAGTCCACGGAGGATGCCAGCGACGGCGCGCCTTCGCGGTTGAAAGCTGGCAGCCGGTTTGGTGGAGCGTCTGTTGTGGACGCGGGAGGGCCCTCACCACCGATGGTGGCTGCAGGCCCGCCCTGTCCACAACCGAGTAGGATCGCCAACAACGCGATTTGTGCGCCGCAAAGCCAACGTAGCCCGTGTGAATTCCACTCCATCATTTTCATAGACCACCCTTCACTCTTCCAGGACGGACGGTTCACGAACCGTCGCAAGAAAAGTTTCCGCGGCGTTGCCCCACCGGGTCTCAACGCGTTCCCCAGGTGACGACCTACCCGCAGGAATGTGAAAGGCGATCAATTCCGCTTATTGGCCGATCGCTCCAGCTTGACCGACCGGCACTGCGCTCGTCAAAGCCACCACAGTCCAATCGCACCGCTGAGAAGACACCCCACAAACATCAGCAGGGCTGCCGTGCCCCCAGATTTCCCCGCGAGCTCGGTGGGCACTGAAAGGAGAGCCGCGCCAGTCGCACAGGTTGTTATTAGCTTCTGTTGGTAGCTGGTCTTTCCGGCAATCCCTTGGGCCGCTCCGGTGGTCAAAGCAATCAATCCCAACGCCGCATAGCCGAGCTTGCTCTCCACGGCAATGCTCGTCTTCGCCATGGCGAAGGACAGTTTTATGTCTCCGATTATCTCGCCGATAGTCGCGCCGCTTGGATCGCTCAGGTTGATCGGGTCATCATCGGCGTAGAGATATCGATTCATCATGATCGGTGGGAGTCGATTCCCAGCGGCAGGATCCAAGGTCATAAAGCGCCCGATTCCCGCCTTGTACTGCCGCGCCCGCAGGTTGATGAGCCCCAGATCAGGGTCGAATTCCTCGGCCAAGTATAGCCGCGTATTCGGCGTCGAACCCGTGCTCGCGATCAGGATTCCCCAGGCATCGTAATCGTACGAGTCCGTCACTGCCCCGCTGGCGTCGGTGAGGAAAGCGACATTGCCATGCGCATCGTAACCGTAGTAGCTGGTGGCTGGCGTCTCCGAGACGGTGTGCGTTTGGCTGACAATCTTCGTGCCGTACGTGTACCTCGTCTGCACCGCTCCGCCCACCACCTCCTCAAGCACCTGGAGGTAGCCGGTGGGGTTCAGGTCGTCGACGAGATAGCGGGTCGTCACACCGCCGGCGGTCTTCGCAACGCGGTTGCCGTCACAGTCGTAGAGAACGGCTACCGTGCCGCTATCCTTCGACACGAGGCGGTTCTCGAAGTCGTAGGCGTAGGTGTGGCCGCCCGAGCTGATGGTGTTGCCATTGCCGTCGAAGGTGTCGCCGCTGATTTCGTCGTTGGCGTTGTACGTGAACGACTGCGGGCCGAGCGCTGCCAACGACGATGTGCGCGACAGCCGGTTGGCGGCAGCATCAAGTGAGTATGTCAGCGCGCCATTGAAGTTGGCGCCGCGTAGATCTCCGTTGATGGCCTCGCTGATTAGGCGTGAGGCGTCGTCATAGCTATACGCCGCGCTCCGGCCCGTGACGTCCGTGGCACCGGTCAACTGCCCACGCTCGTTGTGCGTGTACGCCCAACTCCCGAATGCCGGCGAGGCTCCTCGTCGCCAGAGCATCGACGTGACCCTGTCCAAGGCGTCGTACGAATATGCCAAGCCGATGCCGTTGGGTTGCGCCAAAGTCGCCGGCCGATTTGTCGGCGTGTAGGTGGCAGCGGTTGTCAACCCGATGTCGGGCTCTCCGAGGCGGTAGTCCGTGACAGAGGTGAGCTGGTTGGCAGCATCCCAGCTATACCTGACTTTGGTGCCGTTCACGTTGGACGAGACGATGGCCGCGACGTTACCGGTGTCGTCGTAGGTATACGTCAGCGTCCCGGCGGCCGCGGCCTTGGTTAGCAGGCGATCGCGCAGGTCGTAGGCGTAGCTCGTCGTCCCGCTGGCGTCGGTCATGCTGGCGCGCATGCCGGTTGGCGAGTAGGTATACGCGTGCGAAGCCTCGCCAAGCGAAGGGTCGGGAACCTTCGTCAGCATGCGCGCGAGCGTGTCGTAGGTCATTGTCGTTGTCTTGCCGCGGAAGTCTGTGTGTCCTGTCAGGTACCCGACCGTGTTGTAAGCGAACGTCTCGAACTGACCGAGGGGCAGGGTCCGCTTGGTGTTGCGCTTGAGCAGGTCGTATTCGTACGTCGTCGTGTGGTTGTTGGCATCGGTGATGGACGTCAGATTGCCGTCGGGGTCGTAGGCATAGTGGGTGACGTTCGAGAGCGGATCGGTCACCGACGTAAGTTGGCCCTGGTCGTCATAGCCGTAGATGGTCGCAAGGCCGGTCTGATCCGTCATCGAGATTCGGCGATCGCGGCCATCGTACGCTTCGTGAGTTGAAGTTCCGTCGGGGTAGTCGGTTTCGATCACGTGACCGCGGACGTCGTAGATGAAACTGGTCGTGTGCTTATTGGCGTCCGTTACCGACAACTTGCGGCCGTTGGCGTCGAAGGCGGTGATTGTCACGTGGCCGAGCGGATCGGTCACGCGAGCGACGCGGTCGGAGCAACCGCAGCCTGGCTCGTACTCGTACGTGGTTGTGTTGCCTCGCTCGTCCGTGACCGACGCCAGGCGGTTGAGGGCGTCGTACGTCCCAGTCGTGAACGTCCCGTCAGGGAACGTCGTCTTCGTTAGGTGGCCGATGACGTCGTACTCGTAGGTCGTCTTGTGGCCGTTCTCGTCGGTCATCGTCAGCGGGTTGCCCCGGAAGTCGCGCGTGTAGTTGACGAACGTGCCGGCGGGTCCGTCGTTTTGGTGCCAGACCTGCGTCAGGTGATTGAGCGCGTCGTAGGTGCGGATGATCCGAGTGCGGCCGAGCAAGAATGGAAAATCTGCCTCGTCGGTGAAGTTGCCGTTTTGGTCGTAGGCGTACCCGCGCGTATAGCCGGACGGATCGGTCGACAACGCGAGCTTCCCATTGAGGAAATAGGTATTCGTCGTCGTTCCACCACGGGCCGTTGTCTCGCTGAGCTTGTGGCCGGCTTCGTCGAAGGTCGCGCGCGTGACCCGGCCAAGCCGGTCGGTCAACCCCGTCACGTCGCCCGCGGCGTCGTACTCGATATAGGCGCGGCTACCAGCGGCGTCGTCGACCGTCAAGGGCATGCCTTGCTCGGAGTTCGTGAACTTGAGGTGCGTTCCAATCTCGTCCGCGGAGCCGGTCGGTACGCCGCGGTCGTCGTAATCTACCGTCGTGACGTGATGGAGCCGGTCGGTGAACGTCGCCGGCAGGTTCAGGTTGTTGAAAGTCGTGAACGTTGTGCCGGTCGGATCGGTAAGAGACGTCCGGTTGCCGAAATCGCCATACGTCGCCGTCGCCTCCTCGCCGAGCGCGTTCGTCCGCTTCGTCTCGTTCCGGTTGACGTCGTACTCGTGCGTGGTCGTGTGGCCGAGCTGATCGGTTTCGCTGAGCACGAGCCCGCGCTCGTCGAACGTCTGCGATGTCACGCCCGTGTCCGGGAATGTCGTCGTGTGCGTCCGCGTCGCCAGGTCGTACGCGTAGCTCGTGACGTTGCCGAGTGCGTCGGTGTCCTTCTTCAGCCGGCCGTTGGCGTCGTACTCCGACGTCCGCGCGACGTTCCCGCGCGCGTCAACACTAGTGAGCAACCGGTGCGCGCCGTCGTATGTGTGGTGCATGATCCGCTGGAACTGGGTCGGCACAACCGCCAGCTCGACAGTCGTCAGGTCGCCGGTGATCGCGTCGTAGGTGTACTGGGCGGCGTCGACGTCGTTGAAGAACGCGGGGTAGTCGACCTTCGTGATGCGGTTCTGGGCGTCGCGTGTGAACGTGACGGTCTTGCCGGCGCTGCTGATGATGCCGTTAGGCTGGAAGGTCAGTGAATTGCCCTGGCGGTCCTTGATCGACCGCAGCTCGCCGGTGGCGCCCATGACGTAGACGGTCCCGTACGGATCTGTGTACGTGTACTCGGTCGGGGCGTACTGGAGATCGCTCGGGCTGAGGGCGAGGAAGCAGACAGGCGGCGTCCGGGCGACGATGTTGTACATGAGAACAGGGCAGCCGTTCGCGGTCAGCGTGCCGAAGACGCCAGGCTCGGGCGCGTAGGCGGGCAGCAGCAGGAAGCCGATGCCGACTAACCCGACCGACGGGAACGTCGGCGCGAAGTGGAAGCTGACACGCCGGCCGTTCGGCATGGTCATCGCGACGCCGAACGCCTGGTCGACCTCCAGCTTGGGGTGGCCGATCATCAGCGACCAACCGTTGCCGAAGTCGCCGACGTTGTCCTTCTCGAGGCTGTCGTAGCGGCGGCCGATGGTGATCGGCAGACCGGCGATCGGGACGGTGAAGTCGGTCAGCTCGACGACGACGCGGCCCGGTTTGTAGTCGCCCGCCACGGTCACCAGGACCTCGCTCGTGCGCTCGTTGTTGGTGTTGTCGATTCCGTCGAGCGCGACGATGTACGAGCCGTTCGCGAGCAGCGTTGTGTCGAACGTCGCCAGCGTCGCGCCCGGTGCTTCCGCGCCGCCGGTCGCCAGGGTGTGCACGTCCGCCGGGTGCGCGTCCGGCCAGTAGGTCAGCGTCCACGACGCCAGCGTGATGGTGTTCGACAGCACCACCGGCACTTGCCCCATCAGCGTCGACTGGTGGACCGGCGACGCGATCCAGCCCTGCGTCAGCAGCGGACCGCCCGCGGGCGGATCGTTCCAGACCAGCGCCACGGTGGCGGAATCGATCTCGAACGTCGTGGCGAAAGCTGTCGCATGGATGACATCCGTGCCGCTGCGCGCGCCCGTCGTCGAGAACGTCGCGACGCCCGACGCGTCGGTGATCCCGGTCGCCTGCGCCGGGTTCGCGCCCGCGATCGTCAGCGTGATCGGGAAGTTGCCGATCGGCGCCAGCGAAGCGTCGCGCAGCGTGGCGGTGATCGTCTCGGTCGCGCCCGTCGTCATCGGGCTCGGCGTCCCGAGCGCGACGACCAGAGTGGCGTTGGTCAGGTTCGGCTCCGGATCGACGGTGATCGTCGCGCGGTCGGCGACCTCCAGGTAGCCGTCCGACGCCGCCAGCTGCAGGACGTACGTCCCCGGATCCGTGAACAGCGCCTTCGTCACGGGCGCGCTCGCATCGACGAACGTCACCGGTCCGGGACCGCTGATGACCGACCATGTGCTCACGAGCCGCGCGTCGCCGTCCGGCCCGTCGTCGTGCACCTCGCCCTGCAGCGTCAGCAGGTCAGGCAGCCGCACGCTGTACGCGCCCTGATCGCCGCCCGCACTGACGACGGGCGCCCGATTCCTGCACAGGTCCTGGTTCAGGTTGTTGAAGGCGAAGTCGATGGCCGGACCCGACGGCGCGTAGAAGTAGTCGTTCGTCGTGTCGGCGATCTGGCGGATGAACGGGCCGTCGACGTTTGATCCGACCGCCATGGCGACCGTGCGCGCGCCCGAGCTGCGCAGGCGCGCCAGCTCCGGGGTCGGGTCGATGAACGGCTCGTTGCCACCGTCGCCGATGTAGACGACTACCTTCGCCGCGTCCGGGCGGTGGCGCGGGCTTTGAAGCTCGTCGAGCGCCGTGTCGATCCCGAGCGTGATGTCCGACCCCTGGCCGCCGCAGAAGTTGTTCGCGCAGAAGAGCCCGCCGTCGACGGCCTCGTCGATCTCGGCGTTCGCCTCCGTCGGATCGGACCCGAGCTGCGTGAACCGGTCGATCCCGCCCCGGAACATCACGATCCCCAGCTGGTCGCGGCCCAGGGTGAGATCGTTCACGAAGTGATGCGCCGCCGTCCGCGCCGCCTCCAGCTTCCCCGCGCTGATGTTGAAGTTCGGCGGCTCGATCACCATGGATCGCGACACGTCGACGACCAGCATGATGTCGAGCGGCGTCGCCCGGCCCGTGCACGGCGTCCCGATCGCCGTTCCCCACTGCACGGAGATCGGGTCCAGCGTGATCAGCGTCGTCGTGATCGTCGCGGACGCGACGAGCGTGTCCTCGCCCATCGTCGTGCCCGCGTACGTGAACGTCGCCTTGCCGTCGGCACCCGTCGGCACGTCGACCGACTGCGGGTTGACGCCGGTGATGGCGAAGTGAACGACGACGCCGGGCGCCGGGTTGCCGAACGGATCGATCGCCGTCACGACGAACGGCTTGCCGATACCGACGACGTCCGTGATTCCAGTGGCGGCGCTGATCGACAGGTAGCCTTCGGGATGCCCGGCGTTGACGCCGCCCGCAAAGGTGGCGCTGAGCGGGCCGTATGCGTTGCCGTTGCGGTCCTGCCAGGTCACTGCCGCGACGTCGCTCGTCGAGCCGGCCGGGCGGTCGAGCGGGAACGTGTACTTGAACGACGCCACCGCCGACGCGGGCGATGGGCCCACGCTGGCCGGCAAGGACAGATCGCTGATCGTCGCGGGAGAGCCGTCGACGGCGTCCGTGAGCGTCAGCGCGCTGGCGACCCCGCTGCCGCTGTTGTGGAACGTCACTGTGTACGGCGCCGTGAAACCGGCGTTGATTGTCGCGGGACCCGCCTTCACCGAATCGAACAGGGCCGGGACCTGGGCATCGATGTGGACCGACGCGAACGCCAGCGCGAAGGAGGCCGACGGCGCCGTGCCCGTCACGCCGACGAACGGCCCGTATCCCGGCAGCGCGGCGAAGAGGTGGGCGCCGTACTGGGCCTCGGTCTCGCCGGGGAACGCCGGGAACGGCGGCAGCGTCGGCGCGGTGACGGTCTCTGTGAAGATCCGGGTGCCGCCTGGCGCGAGCGGGCCGGACTCGCTGGAGGTGAGCGTGCTGACCTGATCCGGTTCCGCGCCGATGAAGAAGTTGAGCGTCGGGGTGATGTCGTTGACCTCGCCCGTGAAGCCGGACCAGACGATCGGCGTCTCGCCCGACTGCGCCTGGGCCGACGGCACGGCGAAACTGACCACGCCGCGAAGGCCGCCCGACTGCGCCGGATCCAGGATGAGGTCGAGGATGTCCGGCGGGATCGTGAGAAGGGGCCCGGCGAAATTCCAGTGCGCGTCGCCGCCGGCGGCAATCGTCGTGCCGGTCGCCTGGTTGCCGTTTCCGGGGTTCGGCGGGTACGTCACGCCGGTGCCGTCCCCGGGCGGACTCACGAACGAGAATCCGAGCTGCAGCAGCGTCGTTTCGGGCACGACGTTTCCCGCGCCGTCGAAGACGACCCGCGCGAACGGCGTCCAGACACCGCTCGGGAGCGCCAGGTACTCGAGCGTCTGCTGGAAACCGCCGACGGTGAACGTCGACGAGCCGGTGTTGGTGATCCGCATGTCTCCGGGCACGTTCACGAACAGGCCCGCGTTCGTCACCGAGCAGGTGAAGGTGACGGGATCCCCGGGCGTGAGCGCAATCTGATCGGCCAGAAGCACCGCCGACAGGTTCGGCTGAATGCTGGTGTTGAGGCTCTCGGTCACCGTGATCGACGCACAGGTGTTCGGGCCGGCCGCGCAGCTCCCCGACTGGCAGGTGTCGGGGGCCGTGCAGCTGTTGCCGTCGCTGCACGATGTTCCGTTGGCCTTGGCCGGATTGGAGCAGGCGCCCGTCGACGTGTTGCATGTGCCGGCGTCGTGGCACTGATCCGAAGCCGTGCAACTCACCGGTGAGCCGGTGCAGGCGCCCGACTGGCAGGTGTCGGCCAGCGTGCACGCGTTGCCGTCGTTGCACGGCGTCCCGTTCGCCTTCGCCGGGTTCGAGCAGACGCCGGTCGACGTGTTGCACGTGCCGGCGTCGTGGCACTGATCCGAAGCCGTGCAACTCACCGGGTTCGAGCCGGTGCAGGCGCCGGCCTCGCACGTGTCGGTCTGGGTACAGGCGTTGCCGTCGTCGCATCCCGTGCCGTCCGGCTTCGCGGGGTTCGAGCAGGTACCCGTGGCGCTGTCGCAACTGCCCGTGAGGTGGCACTGGTCGGTCACCCCGCAGACGACCGGGTTCGAGCCGGT
>Ga0066903_100002691_pt1 | contig 14059 bp, 14 predicted proteins | sample PanSoiMetaGPlot1_FD_67491 | JGI IMG/M metagenome (GOLD analysis project Ga0066903, IMG submission 67491) | Tropical forest soil microbial communities from Panama analyzed to predict greenhouse gas emissions - Panama Soil - Plot 1 (version 2) | ecosystem: Environmental > Terrestrial > Soil >...
TACAGGCCTAGCCGGCGTACGCTGCTGACCAATGTGGCCCTGCTCGGTGCCGCATCCGCCGCCACGGGCCTGCCCTGGCGACCGGCGCTGGCAGCTCCGGTCACCGTCGGCTTCATCTATGTCGGGCCGCGCGATGATTTTGGCTACAACCAGGCGCACGCGGAGGGCGCCGCCGCGCTCAAGAAGCTCGCCGACGTCAAGGTGATCGAGGAAGAAAAGGTGCCGGAGACGGTCGCGGTCGAGAAGACCATGGACAGCATGATCAATCTCGACGGCGCGGCGCTGCTGTTTCCGACCTCGTTCGGCTATTTCGATCCCCACGTACTGCGCGAGGCAAACAAGTACCCCAAGGCGCGTTTCCAGCATTGCGGCGGGCTGTGGGCCGAGGGACATCCGAAGAACGTCGGCAGTTATTTCGGCTATATCGACGAATGCCAGCACCTCAACGGCATCGTCGCAGGCCATTCTTCCAAGACCGGCAAGCTCGGATTCGTCGCCGCCAAGCCGATCCCGCAGGTGCTGCGCAACATCAACGCGTTCGCGCTGGGCGCGCGCATGGTCAATCCCAACGCGAGCGTGCAGGTCATCTTCACCGGTGATTGGGCATTGCCCGTAAAAGAAGCGGAAGCGACCAATAGCCTGGTCAATCAAGGTATCGACGTCGTCACCTGCCACGTCGACAGCCCGAAGGTGGTCATCGAAACCGCCGAACGGCGCGGCATCATGACCTGCGGCTACCATGCCAATCAGCAGCCGCTGGCGCCGAAAGGCTATCTGACCGGCGCGGAATGGAACTGGGCGAAGGTCTACACCGACTTCGTCACGGCGTTTCAGTCGGGCCGCACGATCCCCAATCTGGTGCGCGGCGGCCTCGATGCCGGCATCGTCAAGCCGTCGGCTTACGGCCCGCTGGTCGGCGCCGATGCACGCAAGCATGCCGACGACGTCAAGGCGAAGCTTACCGCGCGCCAGTACGTCATCTTCAAAGGTCCGATCAAGACCAACAAAGGCGCGACCGTGATCGCCGCGGGCACCGAGCACGGCCAGACCGACATCTGGCTGGAAAAGATGGACTGGCTCGTCGACGGGGTGGGTGCCGGCACCTAAGGCGCGCGCGGGGCGAAGGCGGAGCAGATGCCTGCACGGATCAGCGCTGCGCTGGGCGCGCTCGCGGAACCGGTTTGCATCCCGCTGTTCGCGCTCGCCGCCTCACTGGTGCTGTTCGGATTTTTCGTCGCGCTCGCGGGCGTCAACCCGCTCGACATGTACGCCTTGATATATCAGGGCGCCTTCGGCTCCTGGTTCTCATGGCAGAACACGCTCACCCGAGCGGCGCCCTTGCTGCTGACCGGGCTGTGCACCGCGTTACCGGCGCAGCTCGGGCTCATCATCATCGGCGGCGAGGGCGCGCTCGTCGCGGGCGGCCTCGCGGCGGTGGCCGCGGCGCTGCTGTTGTCGGGGCTTCCGCCACTTCCCGTGCAGCTTGCCATGGCCGCGGCCGCGATGGCCGTCGGGGGAGTGTCGATCGCCGTGGCCGGAGCGCTGCGCCATTACCGCGGCGTCAACGAGACGATCTCGAGCCTGCTTCTCGTCTACATCACCGTGGCGATCTTCAACCAAATCGTCGAGGGACCGATGCGCGACCCGGCAAGCCTCAACAAGCCATCGACGCACGCCATCGGCGACACCAACATGATCGGCAACATTCCCGGGACGGATGTGCATTGGGGCTTCGTGTTTGGTGTTCTTGCCAGCCTCGTTGCTTATGTCCTGATGTATCGGACCACGTTCGGGTTTGCCGCGCGGGTGGTCGGCGGCAACGTGCGCGCGGCGCGCATGGCCGGCCTCCCGGTCGGCCGGCTGATCCTGCTCACGTGTGCGCTGGGGGGCGCCTGCGCCGGGCTTGCGGGAATGGTCGAGATCGCCGCAGTCCAGGGCAGCGCCAATTACTCCCTCGTCGCAGGCTACGGCTTTACCGGCATCCTCGTCGCGTTTCTGGCGCGCCACAATCCGCTGGCAATCATCCCGGTCGCCATCTTGCTTGGCGGCATCGCCGCGAGCGGCGGATTGCTGCAGCGGCGTCTCGGCCTGCCCGATGCCACCACGCTCGTGCTGCAGGGCATCATCTTCGTCGTCATCTTGGCGAGCGAGGCGCTCTACGGCCGCGTAACCTGGTTGCGGACCCAGGGGGTTGCGGCATGACCGATATCGGGTGGTGGGGCGTGCCGCTTGCCGTGATCGCCGGCGCGATCCGGGTGAGCACGCCGTTTTTGTTCGTCAGCCTGGGCGAATGCCTGACCGAGAAGAGCGGGCGGATCAATCTCGGTTTGGAAGGTACGCTGATGATGGGGGCGATGAGCGGCTACGGTATCGCCTATCTCAGCGGCTCGCCTTGGCTCGGCGTGCTGACCGCCGGCGTAGTCGGCGCGGCGTTCGGCATCCTGCATGCGACGATTTGCGCGCTGCCACGGGTCAACGACATCGCCGTCGGCATCGCACTGATGCTGTTCGGCACCGGGCTGGCCTTTTACCTGGGCAAGCCGTTCATCCAGCCGCAAGCACCGATTCTCCCCTCGATCGATTTCGGCGCCTGGAGCGGCATTCCACAGGTCGAGGCGGCGCTGAAGATCAATGCATTGTTCCTGGTCGGCTTGGCGCTGGCACCGGCCCTGCGCTGGGCGCTCGCCAACACCCGGTGGGGCCTCATCGTGCGCAGCGTCGGCGACAATGCCGATGCCGCCCGCGCCATGGGCTATTCAGTGGATCGGGCGCGCCTGTTGGCCACCACCGCGGGCGGCTTTCTCGGCGGCATCGGCGGCTCGTTCCTCGCGCTCTACTATCCCGGGAGTTGGAACGAGGGGCTTTCCAGCGGCCAAGGCATCACCGCGGTGGCGCTGGTCATTTTCGCGCGCTGGGATCCGATGCTTTGCTTTTACGCGGCGCTGCTGTTCGGCGGTGCCGGCGCGCTCGGTCCGGCCTTGCAATCGGTCGGCGTGACCCAAGGCTATTATCTGCTCAACGCCGCACCCTACATTCTCACCCTGCTGATCATGATCGTGACCTGCTCGCCGCGGCGCAGTCTGATCGGCGCACCATCGGAGCTCAGCGTCGTCAAATGACCCTCACAACGGACCGAAGCGCATCGGCCAATGAGCGGACCAAGAGCCAACGCTACGTCCCGGCCGATCCCTATCCCTGGCCCTATAACGGCGATCTTCGCCCGGACAACACCGCGCTGATCGTCATCGACATGCAGACCGACTTTTGCGGCATTGGCGGCTACGTCGACCGCATGGGTTACGACTTGTCGCTGACCCGCGCGCCGATCGAGCCGATCAAAAAGGTACTCGCGCACATGCGCGAACAAGGCTTTCACGTGTTTCATACCCGCGAGGGGCATCGCCCCGATCTGGCCGACCTGCCGGCGAACAAGCGTTGGCGCTCGCGCCGCATCGGCGCCGGCATCGGCGATCCCGGTCCGTGCGGGCGCATTCTCGTGCGCGGCGAGCCGGGCTGGGAGATCATTCCGGAGCTTGCTCCGATCGAAAGCGAGCCGATCATCGACAAGCCAGGCAAAGGGTCGTTCTGCGCCACCGATCTCGAGCTGATGCTGCGGCTGCGCGGCGTCGACAACGTGGTGCTCACCGGCATCACCACCGACGTGTGCGTGCACACGACGATGCGCGAGGCGAACGATCGCGGGTTCGAATGCCTGCTGCTGGAAGACTGCTGCGGCGCGACCGACAGGTCGAACCACGATCATGCGATCAAGATGGTCAAGATGCAGGGCGGCGTGTTCGGCACGGTGTCGAATTCTGCGGCCTTGCTGAAGGCACTCGCATGACATACCCGCCCCAGAGCCCGGCCGCTGCGCTGCGCCTGGAGGTCGTCGGCATGAGCAAGCGGTTCGGCCCGCTCGTGGCGCTCGACCGTGCGTCGATGAAGGTGCGTGCAGGCTCGTTCCATGCGCTGCTCGGCGAGAACGGCGCCGGCAAGAGCACCTTGGTCAAGTGCATCATGGGTTATTACGCCGCCGATGAGGGGCAGCTGATCGTCGGCGAGCGCGAGGAGGTCGTCCGCAGCCCCCGGCAGGCGCATGCGCTGGGGCTGGGCATGGTCTACCAGCACTTCACGCTGGTGCCGAACATGAGTGTCGCGGAAAACCTCGTGCTGGTGCGCGATCACATCCCTGCGGTGATCGACTGGAAGCGCGAGCGCGCCGCGCTCGAGGAATTCGTTGCGCGCATGCCGTTCGCGATCCCGCTCGATGCGACGGCCGGCGCGCTGGCCGCGGGCGAGAAGCAAAAGATCGAGATCCTCAAGCAACTCTATCTCGGCCGCTGTTTCCTTATCCTAGACGAACCGACCTCGGTGCTCACGCCCACGGAAGCCGACGAGATATTGGGTCTATTGCGGGACATGACGCGCGCGCACGCGCTTACCGTGCTGATGATCACCCACAAGTTTCGCGAGGTGACCAAGTTCGCCGACGAAGTCACGATCCTGCGCCGCGGGCGCATCGTGGGCGGCGGCGCGGTCGCAAGCCTCGGCATCGATCAGATGGCAAAGCTGATGATCGGCACGGATACGCCGCCGAAAATGGCGGCGCGCCGCGGTGAGGCCGGCAACCCGCGGCTCGAGCTGATCGATCTCGACGTCGACAACGATTCGCTGCATCCGGCGGTGCGGCGCGCGAACCTGGTCGTGCGCAGCCGCGAGATCGTGGGAATCGCTGGGGTGGCCGGCAACGGCCAGCGCGAATTGGTCGAGGTCCTGGCCGGCCAGCGCGAGGCGCGCGCCGGCGAGGTGCGCATCCACGGCGCTCGCTATCGCGCCACCCGCGCCGAGATGCGCCGGCACAAGGTGTTCTGCTTGACCGAAGAGCCGCTGCGCAGCGCCTGCGTTCCCGGCATGAGCGTCGCCGAGAACCTGGCGCTGCGCAAATTCGATCGGGCGCCATTCGCCAAGGCCGGGTGGCTCAATCGTTCGGCGTTCGACGCCGCGGCGCGCGATCTCATCGCGCGCTATCGGATCAGGCCGCCCGATCCAGATGCCCGGGTGTCAACGCTCTCGGGCGGCAACGTGCAGCGCACCGTGCTGGCGCGTGAACTCTCAGGCGACGTCGAAGTGCTGGTCGCCGCCAACCCCTGCCTCGGACTCGATTTTGCCGCCACCCTCGAGATCCGCACGCAGATCGTCGAGGTGCGCAATCGCGGCGCCGCCGTCCTCCTGGTCAGCGAGGATCTCGACGAGCTGTTGGAGCTCTCGGACCGGATCGTGGTCATGTTCAACGGCGCATTCGTGCACGAGTGCCCGGCGGCCGGCGCCGATCCGGTGGTTATCGGGCGCTACATGGCGGGTTGGTCCGTGAACGATGAAGCAAGCCATGCCGAGGATCGTCGCCAAGCCGTATCGGTGTAGCTCGCGCCTAGCGCCTCAGAGTTTGGCCCATCCTCCGTCATGTCCGGCCTCGGGCCGGGCATCCACGTCTTTCTTTCTGCTGCAAACAAGACGTGGATGGCCGGGACGAGCCCGGCCATGACGAGTCAATGATCAGCGCCGCTGATATCACTCGAGCTTCAGGTTGCCGCTCTCCTTGAGCACCTTCGACCAATGCGCGGTTTCGCCGCGAATGAACGCGGCGAACTCGGCGGGCGTGCTGCTGCCGACCGCGAGAATGCCGGCCTTCTCCAACTTGGCGAGCAGGCTTGGGTCGGCATAGATGCTCGCGACCTCACGATGAATTTTATCGACGATGGCGTCGGGCGTTCCCGCGGGTGCGGCGAGCCCGATCCAGGTGGAGCTCTCGCCGATATCGGGCAAATCGGCCGCCACGCTGAGGCTCGGCAGGTCGGGAAAAATCGGCAGCGGCCGGTCGCTGTATTTCGCGAGCGCGCGGTAATGGCCGCCCTCGATCAGCGGCAAGCTGGTGCCGGTGCTGTCGAGCGCGAAATCCACGGTGCCGGCGAGCACGGCCTGGCCGATCTCCGCGCTGCCCTTGAACGGAACCAGCTGGACGTCGATCCCGGCGGCTTTGGCGAACAGCACGGCGCCGAGCCGCGAGGTGATCGTGCCGGCGCCCATGTTGAGTTTTCCCGGATTGGCCTTGGCCCTGGCGATCAGCTCCTTGATCGTTTTCGGACCGTCGCTGCGCACGACCACTAGCGACATGTTCTTACTCAGCAAGCTGATCGGCGCGAAATCACCGACCGGGTCGTACGGCAGATTGGGCAGCACCAACGGATTGACCACCATGGTCGTGTCCATAGGCACGAGCAGGGTGTAGCCGTCGGGGACGGAGCGCGCCACCGCTTGCGCCGCGATCGCGGTGTTGCCGCCCGGCCGGTTTTCGATGACCACCGGCACACGCCAATCCTCGCTCATGCGTTGCCCTACGAAACGCGCGATGAGATCGGCCGGCCCGCCCGGCGGGAACGGGACGATCATCCGGATCGGCCGATTGGGATAGGCGTTCGAATCTGCTTCGCGCGGCGCTTGCGCCGCCGCCAATCCGGCCGTCATGGCCAGTGCGAGCGCGGCACCGGTGATCCGAAGCATTGTGGACGTCGGTTCGTTCGTGAGCTGTTTCTCAGCTATCGAAGTGCCGCAGCAGCCGCCCCAGCGCGGGCATCGGCGGCAGCGGATCGAGCCTCGATTTGAGCCGGGTCAGGCAACCCCACAGCACCGCCTGATTGCTGTTGACCACGGGCTTGCCGAGCGCGCGCTCGATGTCTGCGATCGCCTCGATTTGTGTGGTGTTGGTGCAGCTCAGAAAAATTGCGTCGGCCTCCGGCCGGTCATGCACCCGCGCAAGTTCGGTCCATTCGCGCGGCGTGATTTTCCCGTAGTCGGGCGACGTGAGTGCAAGCGCTACGTCGTGGACTACGGTGCAGCCGCTCGCGGTCAGATAGTCGATCACCGCCTGATTGCTACGATAGGGACTGAGCAGGACAATGCTCTTGATCTCCAACTCGCGCAGCGCCTCGAGCACCAGGCGGCTGGTCGCCAGCGCCTCGATGCCGGTTGCGTCCCTGACGATATCGAGAATGCGGCCTTCGCCGTGTGGGCCCTGGCTCATCGACGTGTCGGTGCAATGAAACACGATGAAGTCGGGGGCGACATCGGCAAGGAGCTTTGCCGAAACCGCGATCTCGTCCGCCATCTCCGCAAGCGGCCGCTTCCACTGACCAGCGATGCGGGCGCGCGCGACATGCACGCCGAGACCAGGCGGCGCGAAACGGTGAAATTGCGGCTCGGTCATGCGGTTGGCCGACGGAATGATCATCCCGATCCGCGCCTGTGCAACCGGCAGCGGCCTCTCGACCGGTCTTTGCTCGAGGGTGGCGGCATCCATGGTCACTTCCTCCCGAATTATTGGACTCGCAATCCGGCGTTCCGCGCAAGCGGCGCCCAATACGCATATTGCTCAGCGATGAACGCCTCGCGCAGCGGCGCTTCCGGCGCCAAGGTAGTCGACAGTCCGACCGGAGGGAAGCTAGCGCGGCGGCGCAAAATCTTGGCATAACCCGGCGGCGGTCGAGGCGAAGTGGAGAATGGCGAGGCGGGGATGGAAGACATCGACATGCGCATGTTCGCACAGCGAGCCGGGGCCAACGTAACGTTCCCGGCTGGCAGCATCGTCTTCAACAAAGGTGATCCCGGCAGCTGCATGTATATCGTGCAGTCCGGCGTGATCGAAATGACGATCGGCGAAAAGGTGATCGAGGTCTGCGGACCGAACGAGGCGATCGGATTCATGTCGATGATCGACGGTGCGCCGCGCAGTTCAACCGCGCGCGCCAAAGAAGCGTGCGAGCTCTCGTTGATCGATCAGCACAAGTTTCGGTTCATGGTCGAGGTGCCGAATTTCGCGCTTTACATCATGGGCGCGATGGCGCGGCGCAACCGCGGCATGAGCCAGGCGATGTAGTGGGACGTAGGCGCGAGTTCAGGCGGCCTTCGCCGGCAGCGAGTCGCGCACCGGCCATTCGTGCCACTGTCCGCAGGCCGGGCAACGTGCGCGCACAACTTGGTCGCTGATGCGCACGAGCGTATCGAGGTCGGTCTCGATGCCGGTGTCGACCTTTTGTCCGGTTGTCGGACAAATGAAGGTGAGCTGCTCCATGCCGCGCTCCACCCCAGGGAGTGGCATTCGCAGCATGTCGCGCGCATATTGGGAAGGCAACGAAACTCGTGCCGTTCGCACTACAATGTGAATAACTCCGGCATTTGATTACCGACAATGGTGCAGTGATGTGGCCCGACCGGCGTCTCCTCGAACTGTTCAAGATCGAATTGCCCATCGTGCAGGCCCCCGTTGCCGGCGCGATGGATTGCGAGCTGACGATCGCGGCGGCGCAGGCGGGCGCGCTCGGATCGCTGCCGTGTGCCATGCTCAACGCAGATCAGATTCGCGAGCAGATGGGAAAAATCCGCGCGCACACCGATAAGCCCATCAACCTCAATTTCTTTTGCCATCGGCCGCCGACTCTCAACAATGCGCGCGAGGCGCGCTGGCGCGACACGCTTAAACCGTACTACCGCGAGCTGGGCATCGATCCGGCCGCTCCCGTGCCGTCGAGCAACCGCACGGCCTTCGATTCGGCGATGTGCGAAGTGGTGGAGGAGACAGAACCGGCGGTCGTAAGCTTTCATTTCGGCCTGCCGGAGCCGTCGCTGCTGCAGCGGCTCAAGGGCGGCGGCTTCCTGATCATGAGTTCGGCGACCACGGCCGCCGAAGCGCGCTGGCTGGAACAACACGGGGTGGACGCGGTCATCGCCCAGGGCAACGAAGCCGGCGGCCATCGCGGCATGTTCCTGACCGACGACATCGCGACGCAGGCCGGCACCTTCGCGCTGGTTCCGCAAGTCGTCGATGCGGTGAAGGTGCCGGTGATCGCCGCGGGCGGCATCACCGATGCGCGCGGCATCGCCGCCGCCTTCGCGCTCGGCGCCGCGGGCGTACAGCTCGGCACCGCGTATCTGTGGTGCCCCGAATCCAGAATTTCGGCACCGCACCGTTCGGCGCTCAAAACGGCGCGCGACGACGGTACCGCACTCACCAACCTGATGACCGGACGGCCTGCGCGCGCCCTCATCAACCGGGTGATGCGCGAGCTCGGCCCGATCTCCGACGTGGCACCCGAATTTCCGCTCGCTGCGGGTGCACTGGCGCCGCTCCGCGCCAAAGCGGAGGCGCAAGGCTCAGGCGATTTCTCGCCGATGTGGGCGGGACAGGCGGCGGCTCTCGGCCGCGCGCTGCAGGCGACGGAGTTGACCAAGAAGCTGGCCGCAGAGGCGCTGGAGCGCCTGCGTGCGCTGGGGCAGGCGGCGGCGCTGAAGTAAGCCCGGATTGAGCGAAGCGAAATCCGGGACGGCCGAGATGGCGAGTTTGGCCCTGGGTTTCGCTTCGCTCAACCCGGGCTACAGCTAAACCCGCACGATGCGCAGCTGCGTGCCCCAGGGATCGGAGGTCTCGATCGCAGCCGGCGACAGCGTGGAAGCCGCCTGCCCCAACCGCGCCTTGACCGCGTCGAACGCGTCCGCATCGGCTTCAAACGAGAACCACGCAAGTCCGGCGCGATTGCTGTCGCGCATGCCCGCGCCGGCGCTGTGCCAGACATTGCCGGCGATGTGGTGGTGATAGCGTCCCGACGACATGAACGAGGCGCCGTGGCGCCGGCGCGTGACGTCGAGCCCGATGACGTCGCGATAAAAAGCCTCGGCGCGTCCGACGTCGCCGACCCGCAGATGCACGTGGCCGATGCGCAACCCGTCGGGCGCGCCCGCGTAAGTGGCGTTGCTCGGCACCTCGCGCAAAATGTCGTCGACGTCGAGCGGATCGGTCGTGATGCGCAAATCGCTGCCGGTCCATAGCCAGCTCTCGGCGGGCCGGTCGGAATAGACTTCGACGCCGTTGCCTTCGGGATCGTCCAGATAGAACGCCTCGCTCACCGCATGGTCGGAAGCGCCGGTGAGCGAGACCCTGCTGCGCGCCACGTGCAGGATCCAGCGCGCGAGATCGGCGCGGGTCGGCATCAGAAACGCGGTGTGATAAAGGCCCGCCTCCCGCGCATCATCTGGTTTGGCATCCGGCCGATGCGCGAGGTACACGACCGGCACGGCGCCTGCGCCGAGCATTGCCTCATTCGCGCGCTGTTCGAGCACGGCAAGCCCGATCACATCGCGATAAAAAGCGGCGACACGATCCAGATCCCGAACCGTTAGCGCAACCGCGCCGATATGGAGCGGCGTCCGGCTGGCAAACGTGGGCGTGGCGGAAGGATTGGGCGCGTCCATGAGGACTATATCGGGCCTTTCAGGAGCGCGCGCAATACACGCCGATCCATAGGTTGCTGGCAGCAAAGCCGCTCTGCTGCTATAGGCCCGCTGCTGGTCAATCTTCGCGGGAGCGCAAGATGTCCGTCGATGCCGAGACCGTGCGCCGCATCGCGCATCTTGCACGTATCGCGGTGTCCGATGCGGAGGTCGAGCATCTCGAGGGCGAGCTCAACGCGATGCTCGCGTTCGTCGAGCAATTGGCGGAAGTCGATGTCACAAACGTCGAGCCGATGACCTCGGTCACGCCCATGGAGATGAAGAAGCGCGCCGATGCGGTCACTGACGGCGGCATTCCCGACGATATCGTCAAGAATGCACCGGCGATGGAGGATCATTTCTTTGTGGTCCCCAAAGTGGTGGAATGAAATGTGCCGGACCGATCATCCGGACTCGATATGACCGACCTCACGTCTCTCACCCTTGCCGAGGCGCGTGAGGGACTTCGTAAACGCGCGTTTTCCGCCTTCGAGCTGGCCGAGGCGCACCTTGTGGCCATGGAGCAGGCGCGCGCCCTCAATGCCTATGTGCTGGAGACGCCCGAGCAGGCGAGGGCCATGGCGCGTGCCGCCGATGCGCGGTTGCGTTCGGGTGACGCGCGCCCGCTCGAAGGCCTCCCGCTCGGCATCAAGGATATGTTCGCAACCAGGCACGTGCGCACCACCGCTTGCTCGCACATCCTCGATAATTTCGTACCGACCTACGAGTCCACCGTCAGTGCCAATCTTTGGCGCGACGGCGCCGTGATGCTGGGCAAGCTCAACAACGACGAATTTGCCATGGGCTCGTCGAACGAGACCTCGTTTTTCGGTCCGGTGATCTCGCCTTGGCGCCGCAAGGGCGCAAACACGCCGCTGGTGCCGGGCGGCTCCTCCGGCGGTTCGGCCGCCGCGGTGGCGGCGAACCTTTGCCTCGGCGCGACCGGCACCGACACCGGCGGCTCGATCCGCCAGCCCGCCGCGTTGACCGGCGTGGTCGGTATCAAGCCGACCTATGGCCGCTGCTCTCGCTGGGGAATTGTGGCCTATGCGTCTTCCCTCGATCAGGCCGGACCGTTTGCCCGCGACGTGCGTGACGCCGCCATCCTGCTCCGCTCGATGGCAGGCCACGATCCCAAGGATACGACCTGCGTCGACCGGCCGGTGCCCGATTTCGAGGTCGCTATCGGCCAATCGATCAAGGGCAAGAAGATAGGGATCGCAAAAGAATATCGCGTCGCGGGCATGGCATCCGAAATTGACGCGTTGTGGCAGCAGGGCGCCGAGTGGCTCAAATCCGCTGGCGCCGAGTTGATCGAAGTATCGTTGCCGCACACCAAATACGCGCTGCCCGCCTATTACATCGTCGCACCGGCGGAAGCCTCGTCCAATCTCGCGCGCTATGACGGCGTGCGTTATGGCCTGCGCGCACCGGCGCGCGAGATCACCGCAATGTACGAGAACACGCGCGCCGAGGGCTTCGGACCGGAGGTGCGCCGGCGCATCATGATCGGCACCTACGTGCTCTCTGCCGGCTATTACGACGCCTATTACCTGCGCGCCCAGAAGGTGCGCACGCTGATCAGGCGCGACTTCGAGCAGGTGTTTGCGCAAGGCATCGATGCGCTGATCACGCCGACCACGCCGTCAGCAGCGTTCGGCATCGACGAGAAGGGCAGTGGCGACCCGGTCGAAATGTATCTCAACGACGTCTTCACCGTGACCGTGAACCTCGCAGGCCTGCCCGGCATCTCGGTTCCTGCCGGACTTTCTGCCGAGGGCCTGCCGCTTGGTCTCCAGCTGATCGGTCGCCCGTTCGACGAGGAGACGTTGTTCGCGCTCGCTCACGTCATCGAGCAGGCGGCCGGAGGATTTTCGCCGGAGAGGTGGTGGTAATTGTAACTGCGTGTAATTAGGTCCATTGTAGATTAGAACGCTAGAGGCTCCGCAGACAGTCGAGACGAATATGGACGCGAAAAAACCGCTGGCGGCTTCCGATAAAGGATCAAAAAACAAGAAGGAGAAATCCCGTCAAAAGCGTCATCCGTTAATTGGATGCATGAAAGGAACGATTAAAGTCACTCCAGGCGTCGACCTGACCGAACCGGCAGATCCTGAATGGGCGGACCGTCTCGATAGACAATACGGAGGCTCACGATCCTCGCGGTGAACCTCTCGGAATTCAAACGCTCCCTACCAAAGGCGAAGCCTCCCCCCGGCCTGTCCCCCGCGCTCGCAGCACTGTGGTGGGCCGGCAAGGACGAATGGGACAAGGCGCACGGTATCGTCATGGACGAGGCGAACAAGGATTGCGCCTGGGTGCATGCCTATCTGCACCGGGCCGAAGGCGATCTTTCCAACGCGCGCTACTGGTATCGGCAAGCCGGGCGCGCGGTCGCGACCGAGCCACTCGAGGCGGAGTGGGACACCATCGCCGAGATGCTGCTCGCGGCCGAACGGAGCCGTAGCCCGGATTGAGCGAAAGCGAAATCCGGGGCCACGGGTGTCGCTCGGCTCCACCGGCTACGGCACTGAAGCGGGTCAGGCGATGCCCCCTAAAACCGGATGCTGATTCCGGTTTGCTTGATCAACGCGCTCCACTTGTCGATTTCCGATCGCAGCAGAGCGGCGAGCTCATTCGGGCCTGCAGCGATGACGTTGTAGCCATCGCGCGCCAGTTTTGCCCGTACGGCAGGGTCGGCCAGCCCGGCAATCGTGTCTGCGTTCATTTTTTCGATGATCTCGCGCCGGGTCTTGGCCGGAACGAATAGGGCCTGCCACGACAAGGCCTCGTATCCCGGCACGCCTGCCTCGGCGATACTGGGCAGCTCGGGCGCGGCTGGATCGCTGTGCAGACTTGTCGCGCCGAGCCCCCGGATCTGCCCGGAACGCATATTCTCCAACAGCGTGCCGCTGCCAAAATAAAGGTCGATCCGCCCGGGGATGAGGTCGACGAGGGCGGGCGCGGCGCCGCGATAGGGCACGTGCGTCATCTCGATGCCGGCCATGCGCGCGAACAGCTCGCCGGCGAGGTGCGGCATGCTTCCGGTGCCGGGCGAGCCCAAGGTGAGCTTGCTGCGATTGGCTTTGCCGTAGGCGATGAATTCGCGAACCGATTTGGCTGGCGATGAATTCGGCACGAACATGAACAAGGGAAAGGTGGAGATGTGTGTGACCGGCGCAAAGTCGGCGATTGGATCGTAACTGAGCGAGCGGTAGAGGCTGCGATTCACCGCAAGCGAGGAGGTCCCATAGAGCACGGTGTAACCGTCAGGATCGGCGCGTGCGACCACCTCGGTCCCGAGATTGGTGCCCGCGCCGCCGCGGTTCTCCACGACGACTTGCTGGTTCCAGATTTTCGACAGCTGCTCGGCGACAATGCGGGCGACGGTATCCGTCGGCCCTCCCGCCGCGATCGGCACGAGCAGGCGCACCGGGCGGCTCGGCCAGGCCTGCGCCCGCGCGTCATGAACGAAAGCGCTCACTGCCGCCGAGCCGGCGCAGCCCGCAAGCAGGTGACGGCGCGTGATCATCTCATGCGTTCCTCTGCGCGGGCCGCGATTGCCTCACTCGCGCGCGGTGATGCCCGCCTCCTTGATCAGCGGACCCCACTTGTCCATCTCCCGCTTGAAAAAGGCGGCGAGCTCGGACGGTCTCGAGCCGATCACGATCACGCCGAGCTGCTCGAGCCGCTGCTTGGTCGCGGCATCTGCAAGCGCGGTCGCGATATCCGCATGCATCTT
>Ga0066903_100002692_pt1 | contig 14056 bp, 12 predicted proteins | sample PanSoiMetaGPlot1_FD_67491 | JGI IMG/M metagenome (GOLD analysis project Ga0066903, IMG submission 67491) | Tropical forest soil microbial communities from Panama analyzed to predict greenhouse gas emissions - Panama Soil - Plot 1 (version 2) | ecosystem: Environmental > Terrestrial > Soil >...
AACAGCGACTTGTCGCGTCTCGAACAGGTCAAGACCGCACGAGCCGCGGCGGCAGGCAGTCGCGCGAATTCGGCACAGCAGGTAACCGAGGCCAGTGATTTTCAGGGCCGCCAGGTTCTGACGGCTTACGCCCCTATTGCCCCGCTTGGGTGGCTGATCTTCGTCGATCTTCCCGTTTCCGAAGCCTACGCGCCGCTTTACCAGTCGCTCGAGCGCACCGCGATGCTGCTCGCCGGTGGGCTCGTGCTGGCCTTGCTCGCCGGACTTTTTCTGGCGCGACGGATGGTGGTTCCGATCCGTACGCTTCGACAAGGGGCCGCGCGCCTCGGGGGAGGCGATCTTTCTCAACGCATCTCCATCAAGACGGGAGATGAGCTGGAGAGCCTAGCCGAGCAGTTCAACGATATGGCCGGAAGACTTGCCGACTCATACTCCGACCTGGAAAAGAAGGTCGAAATTCGCACGCGCGAATTGGAGCAATCGAACAGTGAGTTGCGAGCGCTCGGCGAAGTCAGCCAGGCCGTGAACTCAACGCTCGATCTGAAAACCGTGCTCGACACGATTGTTGCGAAGGCGGTGCAGTTATCGGGCACGGAAGCCGGCGCGATCTACGTCTACAATTCGGCGAAACGCGAGTTCGAGCTCAGGGCCACCTCCGGCATGAGCGACGATCTGATCGCGGAAATGAGTAACCAGCATGCTGAACTCTCGGATGCCGTTGGTCACACCGTCGAGCAGCGAGTCCCGGTGCAGGTGGCCGATCTCAAGGACGAGCCGCCGTCGGGCCTTACCGACATTATGTTGAGGGCGGGTTTCCGCGCACGTCTGGTGATTCCGCTCGTCGGCGCTCAGGGGGCGGTCGGAGCGCTGGTCGTCCGCCGAAAAGTGCCGGGTGAATTTTCCAAAGGCACAATAGATCTGCTCCAGACCTTTGCCGCACAATCAGTGCTTGCAATCGAAAACGCGAATCTGTTCCATCAGATCGAGGAAAAAGGCCGCGAATTGCAAATGGCCAGCCAGCACAAATCACAATTCCTCGCCAACATGAGCCATGAGCTCCGTACGCCACTGAACGCCATCCTCGGTTATACCGAGCTGATCATGGACAAGGTCTATGGCGATATACCCCCGAAGGCCGTTGCTACGCTTGATCGCGTGCAAGCCAACGGCAAACACCTGCTCGGGCTCATCAACGACGTGCTCGACCTGTCGAAGATCGAAGCCGGACAGCTGAACCTCACGCTCGCCGACTACTCGGTCAAAGATGTGGTCTACAATGTCTTCGGAGCTGTCGAAGCCCTCGCCAATAACAAGAAGATCCAGCTCAAGGTGGATATGGATGGCGAGCTGCCGCAAGCTCACGGCGACGAGCGGCGGCTTACCCAGGTGCTGTTCAACCTCGTGGGCAACGCGATCAAATTCACTGACAGCGGCGAGGTCGCAATCAAGGCGTCGAGCACAAATGGATCAGTCACAATCGCCGTGCGCGACACGGGGCCTGGGATTTCCGAGGCCGACCAGGCGAAAATCTTTGAAGAATTTCAGCAGGCCGATTCCTCTACCACCAAGGAAAAGGGCGGCACTGGACTTGGTCTTGCGATAGCCAAACGCATTGTCGAAATGCACGGTGGCCGGCTGTGGGTCGAATCGCAGCTCGGCCAAGGCGCAACATTTTCATTTATGGTGCCGGTGAACGTGGAAAGCCAGGTGAGGGACGCATGAGCAAATGCATTCTCGTCGTCGAGGACCAGGAAGATAACCGACAGATTCTTCGCGACCTGCTCGGGCATTCGGGTTACGAGCTGAGAGAGGCCGAAAACGGCGAAGAAGCGTTGGCGATAATCGCCAAACAACGTCCCGATCTGATCCTCATGGACATCCAGCTGCCGATCATGGACGGCTACGAGGTGACACGCCGGATCAAGAACGATCCATCGCTCAAGAACATACCGATCATCGTCGTTACGTCATATGCATTAAGTGGCGATGAAGGAAAAGCGCGCGCTGCCGGTTGTGACGCCTACATAACCAAACCGTTCAGCCCACGTGTCCTCCTTGCGAAAGTTCGAGAATTCCTACCGCAAAGCTAGTCGCAGCCATGCACAACCCTCCACGAATTTTAATCGTCGACGATAATGAGACCAACCGCGACATTCTGGTTACACGGCTGGGCTTGCATAATTACGAGCTCATTCAGGCGACCAACGGTGAAGAGGCTTTGGCGTCGGCACGCGCGAATCTACCGGATCTCATCCTGCTCGATATCATGATGCCGAAAGTCGATGGTGTGGAGGTGTGCCGCCAACTTAAAAACGATGCGAGCATGCCTTTTACGCCAATCATCCTGGTGACGGCGAAAGCCGACAGCAAGGACGTCGTCGCCGGCCTTGAGGCGGGCGCCGATGAATATCTGACCAAGCCTATTGACCAACTTGCCCTTGTGGCCCGGGTCAAATCAGTCCTCCGGATCAAGGATTTACATGACCGTGTCACGGCGCAAGCCACCGATCTGGCGGCCTGGAACAAGACCCTAGAGCAACGCGTCGCCGATCAGCTGACCGAGATCGAACGCATGGGTCGCCTCAAGCGCTTTCTTGCGCCGCCGATTGCGGAGGCAGTGTTGGCGTCGGGCGGTGAAAGCATTCTTGAGAGCCACCGCCGTGACATCACGGTCGTGTTTTGCGACGTTCGGGGTTTTACAGCGTTCAGCGAGACTGCCGAGCCCGAAGACGTCATTTCATTCCTTCGCGAATATCACGCTTGTCTGGGAACGCTGGTCCACAAGTACGAAGGAACGGTGGAGCGCTTTACCGGTGATGGATTAATGGTCCTGTTCAATGATCCGATGCGCTGTCCCGATCCGTCACTGCGGGCGGTTAAAATGGCCGTCGAGATGCGTGAGCAGATCAAAGGACTGATAGGCGCCTGGCGCAAACGCGGTCACGATATTGGTTTTGGCGTCGGCATCGCTTATGGCTACGCCACGCTTGGACGGATAGGCTTCGAAGGTCGGCACGATTATTCCGCAACTGGTACAGTTGTGAATTTGGCGGCCCGGCTTTGCGCCGAGGCGGTCGACGGTCAGATACTCATTGACGGAAAAGTCTGCAGTGCAATTGAAGAGTCAGCGCAAGTCGAGCCCATGGGCGAATTGAAACTAAAGGGTCTGCACCGGGTGGTGCAGGCATTCAACGTCTGTACGCTTGTCACCACAGAGCGCGCGGCCGAGTAGTGATTGGAGCGCGAAGAATTACCTCTCGGGATCGGGCCGATACTTGGTTTCAGGCTTGAGGCCCTTGCGACGAAGTTTCTCGCTGATCCGGCCGTTTTCGAGATAGCGGCCCTCAGCGGCGCGCTGTGCTGCGTCATCCCACTGTGGCAGCCAGTCCCCCAGCGAATAACCGAACCAGGGCGGCTGCGGCCGCAGCGGGCCGAGGTTGAGTTCGTGCCAAATTGATTTTGCGCGCTCCATGTATTGTTTTTTGGGCAGCGCCAGCGGCGGCATTTCGTCTTTCATGGTCGCGTCAATGAGCAAGGTCGAATCCTCTGTCCGATCATGCTCGCGCTTGGGTCCGTGGCCCAAACCTCGGTGCGGCACGATCTGAACGTCAGCCACCGGGTTCATCCGGTAGGCCATCGCCCATAGCAGAGCATCGGCATTGTCGACATCGATGTCCTCGTTGACTGCGATGCAGATCTTGCCGCAATCGGCTTTGAAAAAAGCTGCTCCTTTCAGTGCGCGCCAGATTTCGGTCTGCGGAACACCCTTTTCCAGGGTAATCACCGTGACACGTAGCAATCCGGTCAGCGGCTCGTGCAAGGCTACTTTCTTCACGCCGCGAAGCCCGAGCGTGTTGCGCAAATGCGCGGTGAACAGCGGTTCATAGGCGATACGTTTGATAACACTCGATTCACTCGGCGCGACCTGGCTGATGTAGGATGGAATGATCGGTTTCGCGCGGTGCGTGATCGCCGTCAGCCGCATCGGCATATTGAATTCCTCGAGCGCAACATGCCCATGCGATTCGCCGAACGGCGCCTCGGGCTCGAGATACTCCGTGTCAATCAGACCCTCTATGACAATCTCTGATTCAGCTGGGACAAAAAGATCGACGGTACGCGCCCGCACGATATTGATCGGCGCGCCGGCAAGACCTCCGGCCACGGTGATTTCATCCACGTCGATCGGAAGTTTTTGTGGGGCCACGAACGCGACGTAGGGAGGGCAGCCGAGCACAATCGCACAAGGCATCGGTTCGCCGCGCTTCTGATATTTAAGGTAGTGCTGATATCCGCCAGCTCCGCCCACGCGCGTCGCCATACGGACGACAAGACGATCCGGCGCTTTTAGGGCGGCACGATAGGTACCCATGTTCTGCACCCCTGATTCCGGGTCGCGGGTGATGACATTTGTCGCGGTCAGCGTGGGCGCGCTGTCGAATCCAGGTGTCGAAATCGGGATCGGCAGGCGGTCGAGCCCGTTACCTTCACCCTTGAGCCCTTCGCCTTCGATGACGACCTCATGGCACACGGCCTCATTCACCAGATTGGGCTCGACGGGATTCGCTATCGCGTGATCCCATTTGGCCTGGATGTCGGCGAGCGGGGCGCACATACCGATGCTGTAAATGTCTGGGTTGGCGGCGATGGCGCCGACCACAACCGGAATATCGTATTTGCGGCCCTCGCCGTCGGTGACGTTCGTAAATAGAAATGCTTTTCGCTCGGCCTCATCCATGCCACCGACGAATTGCCAGCGCACGAGCGGATGCATTTCCGTATCCTTGTTGATCGGATGGTCAATCCGGCGCAATAACCCGCGCTTTTCCAGCGCATCGAGATGCTCATGCAGGTCCCGATAGGACCGCGTCGGCGCAGTCATTGTTGGCTCCTTTTCAAATGCGATCTTAGCGTCCCGGGCAAATCCGTAGTGAAAAATCTTTCGGACGATGGCCGTTTTGGGAGTGAGGCCCGAGTCAGCGCACGACCAATGCCGGCAACCAGAGCGACAGCGCGGGCACGTAGGTGACCAGCATCAGCACCGCAAACATAACGGCGTAGAACGGCCAAATTTTGCGCATCACCTCTTCGATGGTGACCTTTCCGACGGCACAGCCGACGAAGAGAATGGCGCCGACCGGAGGATGGCACAGTCCAATACCCAGATTGAGCATCATGATCATCCCGAAATGCACCGGATCGACGCCAAAGTTGATCATGACCGGCAGCAGGATCGGCGTGCAGATCAGAATCGACGGCGCCATGTCCACCAAGGTGCCGAGAATGAGCAGCAATACGTTGATCAGGAAGAGGATGACGTACTTGTTGCTTGATATGGTCAGAAAGAATGCCGTGATCTTCGCCGGCATTTGCGTCAGCGCCATCACGTAACCGACGCTCGACGCGCAAGCAATCAGCGTCATAACCATCGCGACAGTACGTAATGTGCGGTGAACAAGCGCTGGCAGGTCGCGCCATTTGTAGTCGCGATAGACAAACATGGTGACAAAAAAGGCCCATACGCAAGCGACCGCGCCAGCCTCGATCGCGGTGAACACGCCGCCCAGAATTCCGCCCAGGATGATGACAAGCGTGATCAGGCCCCAGGCGGCATCTATCGTGATTTTGACTGCGTCGCGCAGCGGAACAGCGGTGCCTTTCGGGTGCCCGTCGCGATAGGCAATCACCAGGCACAGCACCATGATCGAGAAGCCGAGAAGCAAGCCGGGCACCACGCCGGCCATGAACAAGCTGATGATCGAAATCGTGCCTCCGGTCGCGAGCGAATAGATGACCGCGTTGTGGCTGGGTGGAACCAGCAGAGCCTGCACAGATGCTGTGATTGTTACATTGGTGGCAAAAACGCGCGGGAAGCCGTTTTTCTCCATCTGCGGGATCATGACCGATCCGATTGCTGACGTGTCGGCGACAGCCGAGCCAGAAATCCCGCTCAGAAATGTGGTCGCCAGTACATTCACGACTGACAGCCCGCCGCGGACCCGGGTAAAGCCCACGAGCACGTCGGCGAAGGCGACCATGCGCCGCGCCATTCCGCCTTCCGCCATGATCGCGCCGGCCAGGACGAAAAACGGAATGGTCAGCATCGCGACCTTGCTCACACCGTCAGAAATTTTCAACATGACCGCTTCGAGCGGAATGCCGATCCACAGACAGCCGGCGATCGCCGCAAGAGCAAGGGAATAGGCAATGGGGACGCCGATAAAGAAACAGAAGAACATCGTCACCAGCAGAACGGCGATGTCCATGGCGGCGTCCTGTCAGTGATGGCTCGCTGGTGCCGGCGGGGCACCGCAGAGTGCTCGCTCGACGACGAACAGAAAGAGGATCGCGCCGCCAAGCGGGATCGGCAGATAGGTCACGCCAACCGATAGTGCCGGAAAGTCCGCAATGGAATTGTTCCAGGTGGTCATTACGAGCTTTGCGCCCCAGACCGTCATGAAAATTGACATCGCCACCATGGCGACCTCAGCCAGCGCGTCGAAGAAACGTTGCCAGACCGCCGGCATTAGTTTCACGAAGAACGATACGTTCATGTGGAAACGGAGCCGGTAGCAGGCCGCCGCGCCGAAAAAAGTCAGCCAGATTGTGAGCAGGACAGAGGTAGGCTCGGGCCACGACGCGGCGCTATTGAGAACATAACGCGTATAGACGCCCCAGGGTATCACCGCCGAGATCAGTACCAGCGCCGTGCCGGCGATGACCACGCAAACAAGATAGAGCGCGTCCATCGCCTTGCGGAAGTACGCGAGCATTTTCCCCCCGACTGAAGTCGTGCCTGGTGGTGGCCTACCGGTCGTCATGGCGGAGACAAGTCTGGCAATGCCGACCAGTCGTTATTTCACCTCCTGGATTCGCTTGACCGTCGCCTCGTACTTGGGACCGTACTTGTCCCACACCGGCTTAACCGCATCCTGGAACGCTTTCTTGTCAGCATCCGAAACCTGGATGATCTCGATGCCGGCGGCTTTGGCTTTGTCCATCGCCTGCCGCTCGTAACTCTCCCAGAGCTTGCGCTCTTCCTGCTGCGCTTCTTTTGAAAATTTCAGCAGTGCGGTTTGCTCATCCTTTGACAGGGTGTCCCAGATTTTCTTCGAAAACACGAGCATCTCCGGGACGATGAGGTGTTCATCGACGGTATAGTACTTCGCAACCTGATAATGGTTGTCAAACACGAAACTGGGAGGATTGTTTTCGGCGCCGTCGACCACGCCGGTCTGCAGCGCACTAAACACCTGATCGTAGCCCATGGCGACGCCGTTACCACCCATGGAGTTCGCCATCTCGACAAACATCGGGTTGCCCATGACGCGGACCTTCATGCCCTTGAGGTCTGCCATGGTCTTGATCGGTTTCTTCGTGTTGTAAAAATTGCGCGCGCCGGCATCCATCCAGCACAGGCCAACTAGCCCTTTGCCGCTGTTCGTCACCTTATCGAGCAACTCCTGGCCGATCGGACCGTCAATCACGTGCTGCATGTGCGTCGTGTTGCGGAACACGTAAGGCAGATTAAACACGTTAAGATCATCAATCACCGGCCCCAACGCGCCGACCGACACGCGTGCAAATGCGATAGCGCCGATCTGAGCCTGTTCGACTGCTTCTTTCTCGCCGCCGAGCTGCATGGACGGATACATCGCCACGCTGAGCCGCCCATTGGTCGCGGCCTCGAGCTTCTTGCCCAAATTCTCGACCGCGACCACGGTCGGGTAACCGGTCGGATGGACGTCCGAGGCCTTCAGTACCAGTTTTTGTTGCGCAACGGTCGGTCCACTCGCGAACGCGATTGCCGTGATCGTCGTTGCGAGGAAGGTAGCGAGAATCTTCATGTTGGTGGCCTCCCGGTTTATGATATTGCACGTACTATAACCGAGAAAAAAGAAATGCATATCCTCATTACCGGTGCGGCCGGCGACGTCGGAACACGGCTACGAAAATTGCTTAGAGGCGTTTATCCGCTCATCCGTCTGAGTGATGTGCGCACCCCTGCTGATGTCGGCCCTGACGAAGAATTCGTGGCGGCTGATCTGGCCAACTATGCCCAGGTCGAAAAGATCACTGCCGGCATTGACGGCATCGTGCATCTTGGCGGCATTTCGATCGAACGGCCTTGGGACGAAATCCATAAATCCAACATCGTCGGCTGCTACAATCTTTTCGAGGCTGCATACCGGTCTGGTGTCAAGCGGGTGGTGTTTGCATCCTCCAACCACGCGGTGGGATTTTATCCGCGCGATCAGAAGATTGGCGTGGGCGTGACGGTGCGGCCGGACAGCCGCTATGGCGTAAGCAAGGCTTTCGGCGAGGCGCTCGGAGCGCTTTATGCGGACAAGCATGGGCTACGCGTGACCTGCATTCGCATCGGCAATGTAAATGACAAACCGCTCGACAAGCGAAGATTGTCAATCTGGATCAAGCCGGACGATCTTGCGCAGCTCATTCGCATCGGGCTGGAGCACCCCGAGATCCGCTTCGAAATCTTTTACGGGTCGTCGGAAAACGATGCCGGTTGGTGGGACAATAGCAACGCCCGGCGTTTCGGTTATCGCCCGCAATTCCGTTCGGAAGTCTACCGTGCCGATGCGATGGCGGCGCAAGCAAAGCTTCCCCCCGACCCGATTGGCGAACGCTTTCAGGGCGGATCTTTTTGCTCGGACGAATATGACGCCGACCGCGCGCGGTAAGGGTCAGCCCACAGTGTAAACCCTTGGCCGGCTCACTTTCCTCCCGTATCCTTGCCCCATAAAACACGCCCTGGATTACAAGCGAATTCCTCGGGAGGACGGTTATGCCCAAGACACTTCGCGCACTTAGCTGCGCCCTCGCGCTGTCGGTCCTCGCAGGCGGTGCCAAGGCTGAAATCAGCGAGATTACTTTGGCGCAGCAATACGGCGTGAGCTTTCTGCCGCTGATGATGATGGAGAAGAATCACCTCATCGAAAAACACGCCGCGGCGGCCGGCCTTTCCGGGATCAAGGTCTCGTGGGCGAAAGTCGCCGGTCCTTCGGCAATGAACGACGGGCTGATTTCCGGCTCACTGCACTTCGCAGCGCAGGGCGCGCCGTCGCTGATCACCCTGTGGGCCAAGACAAACGGCCAGATCAAGGGCGTGTCGGCGTTGACGACCTATCCGCTCTATCTTGTGACGCGAAATCCCGCGGTAAAAAGCATCAAGGATTTCAGCGACAAGGACAAGATCGCCGTTCCATCGGTCAAGATCTCGACTCAGGCGATTATGCTGCAGATGGCGGCGAGCGCCGCATTTGGCCAGGACAATTACACCAAACTCGACCCGCTCACGGTCTCACTGTCGCACCCCGACGCCACGCTCGCCTTCATCAACAATACGGCGGGGGTCAATGCGCATTTTTCGACCTCTCCGTTCTACGAGCAGGAAATTAAGACGCCTGGCGCACATCTCATCACAACCAGCTACGAGATCCTCGGCGGCCCCGCGACGGCTTTGGTCATCACGACGAGCGCAAAATTCCGCGAGGCCAACCCGAAGGCATACCGTGCTGTTCTCGATGCGACGAAAGAAGCAATCGAAACGATCAACAAGGATAAGCGCGCCGCTTCGAAGTTTTATCTTGAGGCGGCCAATGATACGAAGAACACTGTCGACAACATCAACGCCACGATCAGCGACAAGGACTATGCGTTTACGCTTCGGCCGCAAAAGGTCTTTGCGACAGCGCTGTTCATGGCGAAAATCGGCTCGATTAAAAAAGCTCCGGCCTCGATCGACGATCTTTTCTTCGGCGATATCCCCGGACTGAAGGGCGACTAACCTTCTCAAGGGCCGCCCGCATGGCCAAAGGAAACGGCACATTTCGGATCGGAACCGGCGCGGGTTTTTCCGCGGATCGTCTCGACCCGGCCGTTGATCTGGCGCGGCGCGGCAGGCTCCATGTGATGGTGCTCGAATGCCTGGGCGAGCGCACCGTTGCTTTCGCCCATCGCGACCGGATGGCCGACCCGCGCCGTGGCTACAATGCGCTTCTTGAGCGTCGCATGCGCGCCTTGCTGCCAGTGTGCATGAAAGCCGGAACCGTGATCATTACCAACATGGGAGCGGCCAATCCGCGCGCGGCTACGGAGCGCACGCGTGACATCGCTCGAGAGCTCGGTATTGCTGGCGTAAAGATTGCCTGTATTGAGGGCGACGACGTGAGCGGGCTCGTTCCCAGGAGCCAGCCGTTCATGGACGAAGAGGGTGTTTTGGCCGACATCGGCCGCCCCATTGTCGGGATGAACGCTTATCTCGGCGCGGATGCGATTATCCCTGCTCTTGAAGCGGGCGCCAACGTCGTTATCGGTGGACGACTTGCGGATCCGTCGATGTATCTCGCTCCGATGATGCGCCACTACGGCTGGCAAAACTCCGATCTGGCGAAGCTCGGTGCCGGAACCTTGGTAGGACATCTGATGGAATGCGGAATGCAGATCACCGGCGGCTATTTCGCGGATCCGGGACTCAAAGACGTTCCCGACCTCGCTCATTGCGGTTATCCGATCGCTGAGGTTGCCGCGGACGGCAGCGCTGTGATCACCAAATTGCCCGGCAGCGGCGGACGCGTGAACGAAGCGACGGTGAAAGAGCAACTTCTTTACGAAGTCCACGACCCCGCCGCCTATCTCACCCCGGATATCACCGCCGATTTCAGCCAGGTGAAACTCAACGATTTGGGCAACGATCGCGTCGCGGTGTCGGATGCTGATGGCCGTACCCGGCCGGAACGCCTCAAGGTCACCATTGGTTTTGATGCAGGAGTTCTGGCGGAAGCGGGTGTGAGCTATGCCGGGCCTTCCGCCGGCGCCCGCGGACTGCTCGCGGCCCAGATTGTCGAAGCGAGATTGAAAGAAGCCCATGGAATCAAGTCACCGGTCCGGATTGATTTGATAGGAGCGAACTCGCTCTTCGCTACGGCCGGAAAAGAAGGCGCGGACAGCGAGGATGTCAGGCTGCATGTCGCGCTGCGGACGGCCGATCGTGGAGAAGCCGAGTTGATGCTTTGGGAAGTTGAATCATTGTTGTGCTGCGGTCCCGCCGGCGGCGGCGGCTTCCGGGGCAGCATCACGCCCGCGGTTGAGACCAAATCCGTCCTCGTTGAACGCGGCCTTGTAAAACCGACCTGCGAGATTTTCGTCACGTGAGGGCGCGCGGACACAACGAAAGGCTTGTTGTCCGCGACATTGCGCATGCGCGCGCCGGCGACAAAGGCAATACGTCCAATGTGAGCGTCTGGGTCTACGATCCCGAAGATTTCGAGCTGCTCAAGCGAAGCGTGACGGCGGAGCGGATCAAGCGGGAATTTCCGCATCTCGTGCGAGGAGAAGTGACACGCTACGTTATTGAACACTTGCATGGGCTCAATTTGGTCATGTGCGAGGCGCTGGAGGGCGGGGTCAATGCTTCCCTCAACCTCGATTCACACGGGAAATCCTGGAGCTACCTGATTCTAGGGCTGGCGCTCGATACCGGCGAGAAGAGGGCATAACGCTGATCATGGCTCCCACCGCAAACACGAGACCGGTCGTCGAGGTGCGCGGTGTCACGCTTCAATACAAAACACGCGATCATCTGGTGACTGCAACGTACCGGGTCGATTTCAACGTCCGGCGGTCGGACCGGTTCGTTCTGCTTGGACCATCCGGCTGCGGGAAATCGACGATTTTAAAAGCCATCGGCGGCTATTTGCACCCGACCGAAGGCAGTATTCACGTCAATGGTCGCGATGTAACCAGACCAGGTCCAGACCGCATGATGGTTTTCCAGGAGTTCGATCAGTTGCTGCCCTGGAAAACTGTATTGCAAAACGTGATGTTCCCGCTGGTCACCAGCGGCAAATACGAGAAGGCCGCCGCGCGTGAAAAAGCGCTCGGCCTGATCAACAAGGTCAATCTGGGAAAATTCGCCGCTAGTTACCCGCACACATTGTCGGGGGGCATGAAACAGCGCGTTGCAATTGCCCGCGGAATGGCAATGGAACCTGATGTCCTGCTCATGGATGAGCCGTTCGCGGCTCTCGACGCACTTACGCGCGTGCGCATGCAGGATGAGCTTCTCGCGCTCTGGGACGAAATCAAATTCACCGTCATCTTCGTGACGCATTCGATTCCGGAGGCGGTGAAGATTGGAAACCGCATTCTTCTGCTCACACCGCATCCCGGTCAGGTCAAGGCTGAGATCAATAGCCTCCCGAGGGCCAGGACTGAGACTGCCGCGAGCGCGGAACTCGGCCAAAAAATTCACGCCATGCTGTTTGCCGATGAAATCGAGGATATGAGCCATGACTGATGCCATCCTCCGGCCCGAGATCTACCGGGAGCCAATGAGTCAGGAAAAGTTCGGAATCGTGGAAAAGCCGCTCACGCTGTTCGAACGGCTCTACAATCAGGACTGGCTGCGCAAGCTGTTTGTGCTGATCGTTATTGCAGCATGCTGGGAGATTTATGCGCGCTGGCTCGACAATGAGCTTCTGGTGCCGACCTTCAGCGCGACGGTTCGTGCGCTCTTCAATGGCATAGCCTCAGGCGTGATCCTCACGCGGGCAGCGCTTACGATCAAAGTTCTGCTGATGGGATTCGCAACCGGGGTCTTTATGGCCGCGGTTCTGACCTTTCTTGCAATCAATACCCGGCTCGGCAACGACTTCCTCGAAACCATGACGGCGATGTTCAATCCGCTGCCGGCGATTGCGCTATTGCCGCTTGCCTTGATCTGGTTCGGATTGGGTACGGGTAGCCTGATCTTTGTACTCGTTCATTCGGTGCTTTGGGCGGTCGCACTCAACACGCACGCCGGGTTCCGGAGCGTTTCCATAACGCATCGCATGGTCGGGCAGAACTACGGGCTGCGCGGGGTAGGCTTCGTTGCCAAAATTCTTATTCCCGCGGCATTTCCGAGCATTCTCGCAGGCCTCAAGATCGGTTGGGCCTTCGCCTGGCGTACCTTGATCGCCGCCGAACTGGTCTTCGGCACCACATCGGGGCAGGGCGGGCTGGGGTGGTACATTTTCGAAGCAAAGAACCTGCTTAATATTCCTGAAGTGTTCGCGGGCTTGCTGTCGATCATTCTCATCGGACTTTTCATAGAGAATGTCGTATTCAAATTGATCGAGGCGAGGACGATCGGCCGGTGGGGAATGCAGAACTAGTCTGCCTGCTGCGTGGCGCGCAGACCCACCACCCGCTGTTCTGCCGGCAGGGAAGTTGCTAACTTTTCTGTTCCTGCCAACAAAGCGTCAGCGGCAAAAATTGGCGCACAACTTAAACGGGGGAGGGTATGACACGTACATTTATGTCTCGCACCGTGGCTGGTACATCAGCAGCCTTGATCATTGGCGCAGCGGCACTCGCGCAGACGCCGGCACCGGCCCCGACGCCGGCCGCTCCGGCTCAGTCGCCCTTGGGAATTCCACTCACTGCGACGATCACCACGCCCGGCTATCCGGCCCCCGGGCCCGTCGACCCCGCGCTTGAGGTCGCCAAAGTACCCGGCGGCAAGAAGATCTACCTGCTCCCGGCCACGCTCCAAACCACACAGTGGGGCTGGTTCGATAATTCGCAGCCACCCGTTTTACGCGTCCATTCCGGTGACACCATTGTGATGGAAACGATGATGCACAGTCATAATCAGGTGGTCCCCGGCGTGACCATCGAGCAAATCAAAAAATTGCGCACCGATTTCCCCGGACGCGGACCACATACCTTGACTGGACCCATCTATATCGAGGAAGCGCAGCCGGGAGACGTGCTCAAGGTTCGGCTCAACAAAATTATCCCACGGGCATACGCGTCGAATTTCAACGTCCCGGGACTGTTCGGCCAGTTTCCGAGCGTCTATCAGGATGGCCAGGTCAAATACATGTATCTCGACCTCGAGAACATGACGACCGAATTTCTGCCCGGCATCGTTCTGCCGCTGCGGCCGTCCCCCGGCGTGCTCGGCGTGGCACGCAAGGAGCCCGGGCGATATTCGAGCGTGCCGCCTGGCGAATACGCGGGCAATTTGGATATCCGCGATTTCGTGGTG
>Ga0066903_100002693_pt1 | contig 14055 bp, 15 predicted proteins | sample PanSoiMetaGPlot1_FD_67491 | JGI IMG/M metagenome (GOLD analysis project Ga0066903, IMG submission 67491) | Tropical forest soil microbial communities from Panama analyzed to predict greenhouse gas emissions - Panama Soil - Plot 1 (version 2) | ecosystem: Environmental > Terrestrial > Soil >...
CCGCGTGGGCGGCCACCATCATGACCTGCTCCGGGCGCCGCCGCAGCAGCGCCGGCACCATGCGGTACGTCCGTGGGTCCGGCTTGTAGGCGTGGCACAGCTCCGCCGACAGGATGCAGTCGAACGGGAGGCCGCCGAAGCGAGCCAGGTCGACCAGCAGCGCCACGTTGCCGTTGGAGAGCGTGCAGAGGACGTGCCGGCGGCGGAGGCGGCCGAGCCCCTCGACCGCATCCGGCCAGGGTCGCAGGCGGTGCCACGCCAGGTTCAGCCGGTCGAGCTCGGCCTCGCCCAGCCCCTCCAGGCTGAACTGGCGGGCCACCCCGACCAGGGAGGCGCGGTGCAGGTCGTCCAGCGCCGTCCAGTCGATCTCGCCGGACCGCACGCGGTCCATCGACGGCCCGTAGCGGCGCCGCCACTCACCGGCGAACTCCTCGGCCGCGCCGTCCGCCAGCGGCAGCCCGTTCCGGACGGCGGCCTCCCCCACCTCGGCCGCGACCGAGCTGTGCCAGTCGACCACCGTGCCGAAGACGTCGAACGCCAGCGCGCTCACTTCCATGCCGCAACTCCTCACAATGCCGGCGCAGTCCCCGCGACTGACAAGCCGTCCCGTCTTAGCAGGTCAAGCACACTTGCTCGAATGCTCATTCATGCCAACTCTTGTGTACTTCGCACGTAGAACTGGTTGCAGTACCTGACGGACTCTTGCACGCATCAGGGGGCCCTCTTGTGCTTCAATAGTTTGGCCGCTCGGGAACCACTCCTGAGCGCGGTCTTGCTGCCGAGGATGGGGGACCTCGAGCACTGGCCTCGCGTCGACGTATCCCGCCCGAGAGTCCCGACGGCTGGAGTTGCTCGGCTCGCGGGGTCGCTGAATCTGGACTTCTTCCTCCCAGTCCCGCGAGGCGGCAGCTGGCCCGTCGGTTGGCTGTCGTCTCGTCTCAGGGCCCGTCGCCGCGCCGGACACGCGCCGGGAGCCCCTCCGCCCGACCTCGGAATCGGCCGAGCGGCAGACTGCCAAATGGTGCGCGGGGCGGATGGCCGCTATACTCCAAGGCGCGTGCGAAGCATCGTAGCCATGAATCCGACGGGTAGGCTCACCCTACCCGCGGATGTGCGGCGCGCCCTGGGATTGCGGGGCGACGCGTTCTTCGAGGTCCACCTCGAGGCCAACGCCATCGTCCTGAAGCCAGTCGCGATCGTGCCGCTCGAGACGGTTCAGGCCCAGGCCGGGCAGCAGCGAGCTCACTGACTCGCTGATTCCCGCGCGGCTGGGACAGGCGGCGGCTGCCGCGAGGGACGCTTGCCCTCGCGGCAGCCGGCTCGCCCGATCTGGTCGCGCGCCCCGGGGGGGGTTGCGCCCCGCCGCGTACCGGCGGGGCCGGTGGCGTGTGCCCTGCGCCCTACGATGACCGGGACATGGGCATGCAGGCAGCGCTGCTGCTGGACGCGAGGGTCGAGCTGGCGGAAGGACCGTGCTGGCTCGCCGACCGCGAACGGCTGCTGTGGGTCAACATCACGGCCGGGCACGTGCACGTCCTCGACCCGACCACCGGAGAGGACCGGCTGCTCGAGGTCGGCCAGCCCGTCGGTGCGGCGGTCCCGGCCGACGACGGTCGCGTGGCGCTGGCCGTGCGGGACGGGTACGCCCTGCTCGACCTGGACGACGGCCGAGTCGAGATGATCGCGGACGTCGAGCGCGAGATCGGCGGCAATCGGATGAACGAGGGCAAGTGCGACCGCGCCGGTCGCTTCTGGGCGGGCACCATGGCGCTGGACACCAGGCGAGGCGCGGGCGCGCTCTACCGGCTGGACGAGCGGCGCCGGGTGGAACGGATGGTGGCGGGCGTCGGCATCTCGAACGGCCTGGGCTGGAGCGGCGACGACCGACTGATGTACTACATCGACACGCTGGAGGATCGGGTCGACGTCTTCGACTTCGACCTGGCGACCGGCGGGATCGCCAACCGCCGTCCGTTCGCCGTGATCGACGGCCCCGGCCACCCCGACGGGATGGCCGTCGACGCCGAGGGATGCCTGTGGGTCGCGCTGTGGGGCGGCGGCCGCATCGCTCGCTTCCTCCCCGACGGCACCCCCGCCGGCGGGATCGAGGTTCCGGTCGCCCAGGTCAGCAGCTGCTGTTTCGGCGGCCCCGACCTGGACGAGATGTTCATCACCACCGCCTGGCAGCATCTGCCGCCCGACGGGCGCGAGCCGCACGCCGGCAGCCTGTTCCACTGCCGGCCCGGGGTCGCCGGACAGCCGGCTCACGCATACCGTACGGGACTTATGTGATAGCATGTCTATCATATAAATGAGAAGGCAGAAGAACAGGTTCGATGACGCCTGGAACGATGCCATCGCAGCCGAGGCGGCACTCCTGGAGGAGCGCCAGGTCGAGCGCAGCTACCGGCGTGTCCTGGCGCTGACGGACGACGTCCTGGGCAAGCTGGAGCAGCGCAACCTCCGCGGCGAGCGGGTGCTCGACGACGAGGTGCGGCGCGACCTGGCCGGGGCGCTGTCCGAGCTCCCTCCGGACGCCAGGAGCCGCTTCCCGCGCGCCGGCTCGGTGCAGGAGGCGCTGGACGGCATCTTCCTGGTGCAGGAGACGATCCTGCTGGTGCTGCAGCGAATGCTGCACTGGGACCGCCTCGTCGCCTAGCGACGAGGGCCGACTCGGGAGGCGGTCGGGCCCGGGGCCCTCCGGTATCGTGACGACGCATGCGCTGGCCGCCAGCGACGTGGACCGCACTGCCCTGGCTCGACTGGCGGCTGCTTCGCAACCGCGCGCGGATGATCGCTCGCAGCCCGCGCCGTCTGGTGCCCTGGCTCTTGTTCCTGGTGCTGCTGGTCCCCAACCTGGTCAGCCGCCTGATGGTCGCCTCCGCCGCCCGGCGGAACCCCGGTGTCGAGCCCTTCGCCATGGTGCTGAACGCCGTCGGCCACTACGTGCCGGGGGTGGCGCTGGTCGTCCTCGGGCTGGCCCTCTGGCAGGCCGGCGGACGCCCGCCAGCCGCATTCCAGTCGCCCGCGGACGGCCGGTTCCTCGTAGGCGCCGGCATGCCGTCCCGGCTGGTGCTCACATGGCTGGCGCTCCGCCGGGCGCGGCGGCTGCTGCTGGCCGGGTTCTTCTACCTGGTGCTGCTCGCCGTATCGGTCCCCGGCAACGGCCTGTCCGGCGCACAGCTGGTGGCCGGCACCGCCGGCCTCACGGCCTACCTGTGGCTGATCTTCGGCGCGCGGGTCGTGCTCTTCGCGGTGCAGACCAGGCTGCCGGGCGTTCCGGTCGCCTGGGTGGGTCTCGCGATTGCGGCGCTGGGCGTCGCCGCCCTGGGCGCCACAGGGGCGGGCCTGGCGGTGGCCGGCCCGCTCGACGCGCTGCCGCCCGGCGGCTGGCTGGCGCACGCGCTCTCCGGCGGCCTTCGCTCGGCGGGGCTCCTCGCCACGCTCGCGATCGCGCTGGCCGGGGCGGGCGTGGCCGCCGCCGGCGACTGCCTGCCGGAGCTCTGGGTCGCCTCCAGCCGCGGCTTCGAACTTCGCCGGCAAATGCGGCAGGGCGGCCTGGGCGGCGTCCTGGCGGCCCGCACCTGGCGCGACCGGACCCCGCGGCGCGTGGCGGCGGTGTCCCTGCCCAGCGTCTGGGCGCCGCCGGGCGCCTGGGCGCTCGCCTGGAAGGAGTGGCTGACGGTGCTCCGCGTGCGTGGGGGCCTCCAGTTCCAGGCAGCCCTGCTGCTGGGCGCGGTCGTGGCCGGTACCGTGGCGGGCGTGCTGACCGTGGACCGGCCGCCGCTGGTCATCCTCGTCCTGGCCTACGCACTGTTCCTCTTCAGCGTGCTGACCAACCTCCTCGCCTTCAGGCTGGCTGCGGACCTCCGCAGCCCGCTCTGGTGGCTGGCCGCCGACGCCCTGTGGTGGCGGCTCGGCGTGCTCACGCTGGCTCGGGCGGCCCGGCTCGGCGTGCCGCTGGCGCTGTTCGGCGCCGTGCTCACCGCGATGGCCAGCGGCCAGGCCTGGCTCGCGCCCGGTTTCGGCCTCGTGGCCGTGACGCTGGCCTGGATGATCTCGGCGCTGGGACTCGCCTCCTACACGATTCTGCCGGCCGCCAGCGACCTGCGCGTCGCGCAGATGCTCCGGGTCTTCGCGCTCTACGGCGCGCTCGTGCCGGTCGGCATCGCGGTCGTGCCCGGCGTCTTCGCGCAGAGCCTTCCGCTGGTGCTCGCGGGCGGGACCCTGACGCTCGGCGCCGAGACCATCCTGCTCATCGCCTTCGCCGCCAGCCGGCTGCAGGGCAACGGGCTGGCCTTCGCTCGCGAGGAGCGGCACTGACCGGGTGCCGCCGTCAGGAGCCCTGCAGGCCCAGCTCCAGGCTCACGAACCGCCGCACCACCGCGGTCAGCTCGGACGGCGTCACGTGCGTCTTGACCAGCCAGTCCAGCGCGCCGAGCCCGCGGCCCTCCGCCACGAGGCGCGGCTCGTCGAAGGCCGAGAGCACCACGACGGCCTGGCCGCGCGTCCCCGCGTCCTCGCGCAGCGCCCGCAGCACGGCCGGGCCGTCCAGCCTCGGCAGGCGGTAGTCGAGCAGGACCAGCTCCGGCCCGATCTCCCGGATCAGCCGCAGCGCGGTCTCACCGTCGCCCGCCACGAGGACGCGAAACCCGTCCATCTCGAGGCGCACGCGGTACATGTCCGACACCGCCGGATCGTCCTCGACCAGGAGGACGTGAACCTTCCCCGTGACCGCACTGCCGCCGCTCATACGCACTGACCTTGCACGCTCGCCCCTGCCCCCGGGTCATCATCCGGGGCGCATCGCAAAACGTTGCGTAAAACCATAGGGCCCTGCCCCGCCGACTTCAAGCGCCATCGGTACGCTGCCGCGGCCTCGCCTCAGGCCGTCACCGACACGAGCTCGCGCTCGGGGTGACGGAGGGCCGTGAGGCTGCCCGCCACGTCGATGCCGACCGTGCGCCCCACCCATTGAGGGCACGGCACCTCCTCGTGGGCATGCACGACGAGGGCGCGTCCGCGGTACGCGGCGGCCCAGCCCGGCTCTCCCCGGAGGCAGAACGCGGTCACGCGCGGCGAATCCCGGCCCAGCATCTCGGACCGGATGCCCGCGTGCGCCACCGCGAGCGTGCCGCCCGCCAGGACGACGTGGCTGGGCAGCCCACGCACGAACGCCGCCTCGGGCGCGGGCAGCGTGCCGGCCAGCTCCTCGTCGCGGTCGCCGAGCACCGCCAGCGCCGCGCCCGCCTCCACCATGGCGCGAACCAGTCGCACCACCGGCGCCGCCCCGAGGTCACCGGCGAACACGGCGCGTCGCCCGGCGGGGTGCCGCCCCGCGTGCGACCAGTCGCCGCCCGGCCCGGACTGGACCGGGTAGCCCAGGCGCTCCAGCAGGGCGGCCAGCGCGTCCAGCCGGCCGCCCACGCCCCCGATCACGTCGAACGGACCCCGGTCCCACCGGCGGTTGACCGGCAGCGGCACTCGGCGGACCTTCGCGGCGTCCACCTCCTCGGGCGACCGCAGCACGTGGACGGCCGCGAAGCCCTCCTCGCGCAGGCCGGGCAGGGAGCGCTCGATCGCCGCGCGCTGCTCGGCGATGGCGCGTGCCCCGACGGTGCGCCCGGGCCGCGCGAGGTCGCGCTCCGTGCACAGGTCCGCCGGCAGGTCCAGGACGACGGCCACGGCGGCACAGTCGCGCGCGCGGGCCACCTCCAGCAGGGGCTCTCGATCACGCGGCCGGGCGTCGACCGCGTCCACGACGGTCAGCTTGCGGCGGCTCAGGCGCAGCGACGCGATCAGGTGCAGGACCTCGAATGCGGCCGGGGTCGCCGACTGGTCGTCCTCGTCGTCCGCGACGAGGGCGCGACACAGGTCGGACGAGACCACCTCGGTCGGTTTGAACCGGGCCGCGGCGAACGTGCTCTTGCCGGCGCCGGCCGGCCCGATCAGCACGACCAGGCAGAGCTCGGGGATGTCGATCGTCACGGTACGCTGCCCAGCATGACCCGCGTGAAGGACGAACTGCAGCGGCAGGTGGACGGCCGGCGCCAGGCCCTCACGGCGCTCAGCCACCGCGTCCACGAGGCGAACGAGATCCGCTTCGAGGAGCGCCGGTCCTCGGAGCTCGTGGCGAGCGCGCTGGCCGGCGCCGGCTTCGAGGTCGAGCACGGCGTGTGCGGGCTGGAGACGGCGTTCGTGGCCACCGCGGGCACAGGGCCGCTGACTATCGGGATCTGCGCCGAGTACGACGCTCTGCCCGGCATCGGCCACGCCTGCGGGCACAACATCATCGCGGCCGCGGCTGCCGGCGCCGGCATGGCGCTGGCGCACGTCGCGGACGAGCTGGGCGTGACCGTCCGCGTGCTCGGCACGCCGGCCGAGGAGAGCGGCGGCGGCAAGATCCTGATGCTGGACCGGGGCGCATTCGACGGCGTGCACGCGGCGATGATGGTGCACCCCTCGCCCGAGGAGCGGCCACACGCCGACTGCCTCGCGGTCGCCCACTTCCGGGTCCACTACCGTGGCAGGGAAGCGCACGCGTCCGCGTATCCCGAGCGCGGCGTCAACGCAGCCGACGCCCTGACGGTGGCGCAGGTGGCGATCGGGCTGCTGCGCCAGCACTTCGAGCCGTACGACCAGGTCCACGGCATCGTCACGAAGGGCGGCGAGGCGCCGAACATCGTGCCCGCGCACACGACCGCCCGCTTCTACGTCCGGGCGCGCGACCTCCAGGCGCTGGAGCGGCTGCGGGCCCGGGTCGACCGGTGCTTCGAGGCGGGCGCGCTCGCCACCGGCGCGACGGTGACGCAGGAGGAGGAGAGCCCGCCCTACTCGGAGTTCACGCCCGACCCGGAGATTGGCGACCTGTACCGGCGCAACGCCGAGGCGCTGGGCCGGACGTTCCCGGACCTGCCGCCCCGCAAGGGCGGGTCGACCGACATGGCCAACGTGTCGCTGCGGATGCCCGCGATCCACCCGATGATCCACATCGAGGCGAAGGGCGCCAGCAACCACCAGCCCGAGTTCACGGCCGCGTGCGTGACTGCGTCCGCCGACCGCGCGGTTCGCGACGGCGCGCTGGCGATGGCGATGACCGTCGCCGACCTCGCGACCGTGGGATCGGTGCGCGACCGCCTGCTCGCCGGCAGCACCGACCACTCGCGCCGCCATTAGCGCGTGTTGGGGGGCCGGGAAGATCAGCTGGCGGCGAGGCGACCGTCATGGAGGGGAGTCGTGCGAGGGGGCCGGCGGGCTAACATCGGCCCACTCGTGGGTGGCAACTGTCCCACAGGCAGCCCGTATCCGAGCCGACTGAAGCGAAGTGGGTTTCACTGGCCTCCGATAGCCCCATCTCCCGACACTCGACGCCATCGGGGCGCAAGTCGAGCGCAAGTGGACCAAATGTGCGCCAATCGCCGTTATTCGGACCTCCGAAAGGGCGATTCGCACACATTTGGTCCACTCGAGGTTCAGTTACCACCCAGAGGTGGGCCGATGTTAGCCCGCCGGCCCTCCTTCGCCGGTCCCGCACACCGAGACGCCGTCTGCGCACCCCGGCGGCCCAACTCCGAAACCACGCGTTCGCCTAGCCGGCGCTGCTCCACGCCGCGAGCCGGGCGTCGACCTCGGCGCGAGCGGGCGGATCGGCCCCCGTCCGCTCGCACGTGAGCGCCGCGGCCACCGCCGCGAAGCGAATCACGGCCAGCCAGTCGTCGTCGCCGAGCCGGCCCAGCGCGGCGCGGTCGAGCGCCCGGCGCTCGGCCAGGGCGACCAGCAGGGCGGCCATGTAGGCGTCGCCCGCGCCCACGGTGTCCACGACGCGGCACGGCGCGGCCGGACACGTCACGGTGCGGCCGGCCAGGTGCAGCCGGCTGCCGGCCGGACCCGCCGTCACGATGAGCGCCTGGTCGTGGCCGAGCTCGGGCCGGACGCCCCAGGCGCGCAGGTCCGCCTCGCTGGCCCGAACCAGGTCCGCCAGCTCGGCCGCCTCGGCGAGCGCCGCCCGGTACTCGGGCCAGTCGGGGACGACCTCCGGCCGGACGTTGGGATCGAACGTCAGGAGCGGCCCGCCCCGGAGGGCCCTGGCGAGACCCAGCACAGCCTCCCGCGACGGCCGCACCGCCACGCCGAGGGACCCGAAGTGCACTGCCTCCAGGTCCGCGAAACGCTCGAGGGACAGGTCGCCCGGCGCCAGTCCCGCGGCGGCCGTGCCCACGAGGCGGAAGTCGTAGGCGGCCTCGCCCTCGGCGCCGGCGACGAACGCCAGCGCGGTGGGCTCGCGGCCCCGCGGGGCCAGGTGCGTGGCGACGCCGTTCTCGACCAGGTGGGCGGCCAGCATCCGGCCGAACAGGTCGTCCGACATGCGGCCGGCGAACCCCGATTCATGGCCGAGCCGCGCCACGCCGACCGCCACGTTGCACGGCGAGCCGCCCGGACGGACCCGGAAACCGTCGAGGCGCCCGGCGACGGTCACCGGCGTGAAGTCGACCAGGCTCTCGCCGACGCAGGCGATCACCGCTCGAACCCTCGCAGCAGGCCCGCCGCGACCGCCACCAGCCAGGCCAGGTTGAGGCCGGTGAACGTCCGCTCCCAGGCGCCCGCCGGCAGGCCGCCGTGGACCAGGCCGACCACGCCCGCGACCAGCAGCGCCACCGACGCGACGAACGTCGCCAGCGAGAGCGCGGTCCAGCGCTGGTGGCCGGCGAGCAGCAGCGGGGCCAGCGTGAGCGCCAGGAAGAGGACCAGCGCGACGGCGCGGTGCGGGATCGGGTGGGTCGGGTCGCGGCTGACGATCGCCACGCCGACGAGCGCGGCGCCGGCGACGGCCAGCAGGGCCGGGCCCGCCCGTGCCCGGCCGCCCAGCGACCTCCAGAGCGCCCAGGCGACCGCAGCGTAGGCGAGGCCGAGCGCCGCGAACGTGAGATTCACCGCCAGCGCGAACGGCTGGCCGTGCTGGCCCAGATGGCTCACGGTGGTGCGGATCGGGTCGTAGCCGGGGCTGCGCCAGCCCGCCACTACGAGGAGCGCTGCGGCCACCGGCGGGCAGGAGACGCCCATCCACACCGCGAGTCGCGCCACGATCGCGTCGCGCCCGCCGTGGTATGGGTTCGCCAGTGGCCCCGCCATCCTGGTCGATTCTGCCGTGACGCGCCCCCGGCCAGCCGCGGGCGGCGGGCGCTGGATCGACGTGGCACCCGAGCGCCTGGCCGGCTGGCTGGCCGATTTCGACAGCCGCCACGGCGTCGTCCGCACGGTCTACACGCCGGCGCTCGTCACCTTCGAGGCCGCCGACGGCGCGCTCGCCGAGTTCCACCCGCCGTTCCCGCCACTGTCGCACGACGGAGCGCACGAGGGCGCGGTCGGGGAGCCGCTGCTCGCCCACGCCTGCCGGGACCGCGTGGTCGGCGTCCTGCTGGTCCGGCTGGGCGGCCACGCCGCGGGCGTCTTCGAGGGCGAACGCCTCGTGGCGGCGAAGGTGGGCTCGCGCCTCGTGCACGGCCGGCACGCGGCGGGCGGCTGGTCGCAGCTGCGCTTCGCCAGGCGACGTGCCGGCCAGGCGAGGGTCGCCGCACGCGCGGCGGCAGACGACGCCGCTCGCGTGCTCGTACCCGCGCTGCCGGCGCTCGAGGCTGTGGTGCTGGGCGGGGACCGCCGGGCGGTCGAGCCGCTCCATGCCGACCCGCGACTCGCCGGCGTCTTCGCGCTGGCCGTCGACCGGTTCCTGGCCACGCGCGAGCCCCGGAGAGCGGTGCTCGAGCGGTCGGCCGCCGCGTTCCGTGCCGTCCGCGTGCGGCTCCTCGCCGACTACTAGCGGGAAGAGAAGTGGTCGGCGATCGCGCGCACGAACGGCGCCATCTTCGGCTGCTCGGGTCTGATCACGACGGCGACCTCGCGCTGCTCGAGCGCCCCGGCGCACGTGGGGCCGATGGCCGCCGTGATCGTTCGCTCGTTCAGCCAGCCGGCCAGGTCGGCCGCCACGCCGTGGTCCGCAGCCACCATGAACAGGTTCTCGACCTGGGACGCGCTCGTGAACGCCGTCACGGCAACCCCGCCGTCGCGGAGCTCGTCCAGGAACCGGACGATCGGGCCGACGTCGTCGGGCAGCGCCCAGCGGTAGCTGTGGAGCTCGATCACCTCGCCCGCGCGAGCACGAAGGTGGCCGACGAGACGCTCGTTCGCGGACCCGTAGTGCTGCAGGGCGACGCGCCGGCCGGCAAGCTCGACCGCGTCGAGGAGCAGCAGGAGCTCGACGGTCGTATGCGGGCTCGACGTACGGCGGTCGACGCGGAAGCCGCGCTGGAGCAGCACCGCCAGCGGCTTCGGCCCGCGTGCCACGACCAGCGCGCCCCGAACCGACTCCGCAAGCGGCTCCGCCAGCCCCGCCTCCGCAGCCAGGTCGAACAGCGCGGCGGCGCCCACGCCCGTCTGGAACACGAACACGTCGACCGGAGCCGCGACGACCGCCCGCAGCCGGCGGCGCAGCTCCTGGTCGTCCTCGCCGCGCACCTCTCGCAGGCAGGGCGCCACCATCGGCACCCCGCCGATGCGCTCGAGCAGCGCGGCCAGCTCGCGCGCGTGCCGGGTCTGGAGGACGCCGACCCGCATGCCGAGCAGCGGGAGGTCACCGGACATCCCGCGTCGGCCTACTCGCTCGCGCCCGCCTCGTCCTTCTCGAGGTCGAGGGCGCAGGAGTTCATGCAGTAGCGCTGGCCCGTCGGCGCAGGCCCATCGTCGAAGACGTGGCCCAGGTGCGAGCCACAGCGGCTGCACAGCACCTCGGTGCGCACCATGAAGAAGCTCCGGTCGGTCCGCAGCTCCACGCTCCCATCCTGGATGGGCTCCCAGAAGCTCGGCCAGCCGGTGCCGGAGTCGAACTTGGTGCCGGAACTGAAGAGCTCGGCGCCGCACGCCGCGCAGTGGTACGTGCCGTCGTCGTGCGCATCCCAGTACTTGCCCGTGAAGGCCCGCTCCGTCCCGTGCTCGCGCAGCACGTGGAACTGCTCCGGCGAGAGCTGCTCGCGCCACTCCCGCTCGGTCTTCTCGATCTTGGTGGTCATGTCTGGAATGTACCCTCTCCACCGTTCGGCAAAGCACGGATTTGGAGGGCACGCACGTTGGCACGACACGATCGCAGGTTCCGGTTCGCCGTCCAGGTCGGGACGGCCGGCGGCGGGCAGGAGTGGGCCGACCTGGCCAGAGAGGCGGAGTCGCTCGGCTACTCCGTGCTGACGATGCCCGACCACTTCGGCGACCAGTTCGCGGTCGGGCCTGCGCTGGCGGCGGCCGCCGCGGCCACAGAGACCCTGCGGCTCGGCGCGCTGGTGTACGACAACGACTACCGGCACCCCGTTCTGCTGGCCAAGGAGGTCGCGACCCTCGACGTCCTGTCGGGCGGCCGGGTGGAGCTGGGACTGGGCGCCGGCTGGCTGACCACCGACTACGAGCAGTCGGGAATCCCGTGCGATCCCATCGGCGTGCGCATCGACCGCATGGTCGAGGGGCTGCGAGTCCTGCGCGGTCTGATGGCCGAGGGCCCGTTCACCTTCGCTGGCGAGCACTACCGCATCGCCGAACTGGACGGGCAGCCCAAGCCGGTGCAGCGGCCGCACCCGCCGGTGCTCATCGGGGGCGGCGGCCGCCGGATCCTCTCGATCGCCGGCCGCGAGGCGGACATCGTGGGCATCGGCACGAACCTGCGCTCGGGCAGGATCGGTCCTCACCTGGTGGACAACGTGACGGCGGACGCGACCGCGCAGAAAGTGAGCTGGGTGCGCGAGGCGGCCGGAGACCGGTTCGACCAGCTGGAGCTGCACATGCAGGTGTTCCTCTTGACTCTCACGGACGACCGCGCTGCCGCCGCGGCCGGCGTGGCACAGTTCATGGAGACCACGGTCGACGAAGTCCTGAGCGCACCGATCGTGCTGATGGGGACCGAGCAGGAGGTGGTCGACCAGATCCGGAGGCAACGCGAGATGTACGGCATCTCGCACCTCACGGTGGGACAGCCGTCGATGCGGGCGTTCGCTCCGATCGTGGCGCGCCTGGCCGGAACATGAGCTCCGTGCGTCACATGGGCGTCTGTCGCGGCGTCTGCTGCCGCCAGGCGAACACGGCGCTCCGAAGACAATCGTGTTCGGTGAAGACGTGTCGATGTTTCCCTGTGGCTATCGGACAACGGCGATACGTTTCCAGGCTGTGATACAGTCCGCCACATCTAGACCGTGAGGTAAGGGAAGTGCCAAGGACTTCGACAGCAAACAGGACGATCACCGGGGGTCGGCGACGCAGCACACGTGCCGCGTCGGGTACCCGAGCCATCGTGGATCAGATTGCGCAGCTGGTGTCATCCAACGAGTCGCTCCAGCGTGAGAACAGGGAGCTCACCGAGGAGAACCAGCGGCTGCGCAGCGAGCTGACAGAGATCGGGTCCGCGCTCGGACGTCTCACCGGTCCGCGCGGACGGCGCGGGCGCAGGGGTGCCGAGCCGCTCGCATTGACCGAGGCGAAGCCGCGCCGCACGCGCCGGCCCATCACTGACCCAGAGGTGCTGGCGAAGCGGAACCAGGCTCTTGCGAAGGCCCGCGCGGCGCGAGCCGAGCGCCTGGCGGCGGCGAGGGCGGCAGCCGGCGCCCAGGCCGAGTCGGCTCAATAGCCGATCGCCTCTCGACTGTGTGAACGGAACGGCGCCCGGCGCTGGAGTCTCAGGGCAGGCCAGCTTCGGAGGCGAGGCGGGCGCCGTCGACGAGTGACCGCATCTTCGCCCACGTCACGCTGGGAACCACCGTCGCCGTCGTGGCGAAGGTGCCGAAGCCGCAGTCCGATCCGCCGACCACGCGGTCCGGTCCGACGATGCGCGCGTAGCTCAGCAGGCGCTGCGCGACCAGTTCCGGATGCTCCACGTAGTTGTTCGTCGAATCGATCACGCCCGGGACGAGGTACCTGTCGTCGGGCAGCGGCACGTCCTCCCAGACACGCCATTCGTGACCATGCCTGGGATTGCAGCCCTCGATCGAGATGCCCGCGGGCTTCGCTCGCAGGATGACGTCGACGATGTCGCGCAGCGCCAGGTCGTGGTCGTGCGGGCCCTCGTAGTTGCCCCAGCAAACGTGCAGCCGCATCCGTTCCGCCGGGATGTTCGCCACCGCGTGGTTGAGCGCCTCGACGCTCAGCGCAGCCTCACGCCGGAACTGATCGACCGTCAGATCCGCGAACACCGAGTGCCTGCTCATCGCGAGGTCCGGACAGTCGACCTGCAGCGTGATGCCGGCTGCCGCGATGGCCTCGTACTCGCTGCGCATGGCGTCCGCCAGAGCGGCCAGAAACGTCTCGCGGGTGGGATAGTGCTGGTTGCCGAAGAAGTGCGCGATGACGCCGGGCGATGCCGCGCTCATGAACAGCCTGTCATGTGAGACGCCGGCCGCATCGGCCGCGTCCTTCACTGTGGCGATGTCACGCAGGACCGCGTCCGGGTCTGCCAGCCGCACATCGGCGGTGCACGCCGGGGCTGTGATGGCGCGCCGGTCGAGGCGCGCGGCCCAGCGCTCCGCCCAGTCCGGATGGTCCTCCAGTTCCGGCCGCCGGCGCGACGCCCACTGCGACTCACCGCCGAAGCCGGTCAGCCGCTGCTTCACATAGGTCGCGTAGCCGATCTTCCCCATCTCGCCGTCGTTGAGGACGTCGATGCCGACGTCCGACTGACGGCGCACCACGTCGTTCACGGCCTCACGTACCCGTGTCGCCAGCTCTGGCACCGCCTCTCCCCCGTCGTGCGCGGTCAGCAGGTCGGCCAGGTCGCCGGGGCGCGGCAGACTGCCCGTGTGCGTCGTGCGAATACGTGCCATGTCCGCGAGGATATCCCGCGGTCCCGATTGGTCTACGCTCTTCGGCCATGCAGCACGAGGGGATGGGACGACTTGGCATCTTCAGCGGGGAGCTCGCCGCGTTTCCGGCGGCTGTTCAGCGCCGCGTGGTCGCCGAGCTGGAGGAGCTCGGCTACGGCACGATCTGGTACGGCGAGGCCTTCGCCAGAGAACCGTTCGTCCAGGGCGCCAT
>Ga0066903_100002694_pt1 | contig 14055 bp, 15 predicted proteins | sample PanSoiMetaGPlot1_FD_67491 | JGI IMG/M metagenome (GOLD analysis project Ga0066903, IMG submission 67491) | Tropical forest soil microbial communities from Panama analyzed to predict greenhouse gas emissions - Panama Soil - Plot 1 (version 2) | ecosystem: Environmental > Terrestrial > Soil >...
TCGGCTTGATCCTTTGGCCAGGGCGCCTTCTCCCGACGCAGCTCCACCGTTGCATCGGTTTTGAAGTCCATCGGCTGCTTCAATAGCTCCTTGATTTTGGCGACCCGCTCATCAACGCGCTTTTGGTAGAGATCGTAGATTTCGTAGGCTGGCTTGAGATTTCCGAGCAAAACATCATCCGACAGCGCGGTGCCGTACTTCGCCGATAGCCCGTCGACGTCTTTTTGGGTGAGGAAGAGATGGCTGAAATCGAGTAGTTCGAGGTAATTGCGGAGAAATTTTTGCGACATCTCGGCATTCAGCTGTTGATGGGTGTAATGGCCTTCCTCCAGGAGCCGGCCAACGGACACGCAAATCTGATCGGAATCCGATTTTGCCTGCAATGCCTGGGGCATCGGGGCGACCAACGCGATAGCGGCGAAGGCCGAGAACAGCGTGAAGCGTGGTTTCATTTGAAAAAGCGCGTTTTTCAGGTTCGCAGACTTCGTGCCCAAAAGCAACCGATGCTTCGGGACATGTAAGGAGTTGAGACAATTATACGCTCAGAACATTCAAAATCTTTCACTCGTCGCTACCTGAAAGCCCCATCGGTTGAATCCCGAGGGTGTAGCCGGCTGCGGCTGACTCATTTAGAATCAAGTCAGATGACCTATGAAACGTTTTGCGGCGGCGTTTTCGAAACCAACTGCTACCTGGTCTCGGCGGCAGAAGGCTGGATTTTGTTCGACGCCCCTCAAGGGGCCTGCGATTGGCTTGAATCGCGAGGTTGCGACCTTCGGATGCTGCTGCTCACCCACGGCCACATCGACCACGTCCAGGACGTCGCCAAGATCAAGCGCCGCTTCAATTGCCAGATCGGCTGTCATCCGGAGACTGAGCCCATGATCTCGGATCGCGAATTCTTTCGGAATTTCGGATTTGAGTTGGAAATCGAGCCAGCTAGACCCGACTTCTTTGTCGAGGAAACGCCAGCTCGTAATTTTCTAGGCGCTGAATTCCAAGTGCTTGAAGTCCCGGGCCACTGTCCGGGCAGTCTCTGCTTTCTTTCCCGCAAAGACGATTTGCTCATTGGCGGCGACGTTCTTTTTGCCGGGGGCGTCGGGCGCTGGGACCTCCCCGGCGGCGATGTCGATCTTCTGTTCAACGGAATTCGGCAAAAACTCTTTCCGCTGGGCGACAACGTGACAGTGCTTCCCGGTCACGGGCCGCCGACCAAGATCGGCACCGAGCGCCTAACGAATCCGTTTGTCAGCTAAGGTTTAATCCCAGCGATAATAATCGCCGTAGTGCGAGTGCAGTCGCACTTCGATCTGATGGAGCTCGGCGCGGAGATTGTCGATCTCGCGACGCAGCCGCCATGTGTCGTAGCCGTGGCGATAACGCCAGTTCACCCTATTCACTTCGGCGGAAATGCGGTCGACTTCGCGGCGAAGACGCCAGTTGCCACGATAACGACTAAGTTCCCAGCGAACGTGGGAGAGCATTTGATTGAGGCGGTCGATGCGCCAATCCAGCCCGCTCCGTCCCGGCGAGACGTAAGCCGTGCGGTTGTCGTAACGGTAATCGTAAGCGAACGCTGAAACGCTACCCAAACCCAGGCCAAGCGCGATAAGTAATGCCAGTTTCTTCATAGCCAACTCCATTTGTTTGCCGAGTTCGACGAAACCGGCTTGCCAAAATTCGAGCGCCCCGAAAAATTATTTAAGGCCAGCCAAAAAATTCTCGAATAAATCGAGGCCGTCGATTTGGCCGACGATTTCGCGGAGGGAGCGGACCGCTTTGGGAATGTGCTGCAGAAAATGCTTGTGATTCTTGACCAGCCCAAGAAATCCGTAAGCACCCAAAGCCTGCATCAAGCGTTGCATCGCGCAGAGGCGAAGCGTTTCCAAAAACTCGGCGCCCGGCTTGGCGCTGCAATAATGTTCGAGCAGCTCGTCGCGCTCCGCCTGACTTAGATCGACGTAGGGATCGAACAGCAACGATGCCAGGTCGTAGTGGGCCAGGCCGGGACGCATTCCCTGGAAATCGATCAAGTAGGCCTGCCCGTTGCGCAGAAGAAGATTTTGGGATTGGAAATCGCGGTGTACCAAAACGCGGGGCAACTGCGCCAACCTCTCCGCGATTTCACGAAAAGCCGGCAGGGCGGCCAACTCATCGGTCCTGGTCTCTTCAATTTTGAAATAGCGACTAAGGCAGTTTTCGAAAAAGTAATTTTGTTCCCAGAGATAAAGCGCGACGTTGAATTCGGCCGGCAAATGCTGGCGCATTTCAATACAAACCGATTCAGGCAGTCGGTGAAGCTTTCGAACTTCGTCCAGCGCGGATTCGTAAAACGCGCGGCGGACCAGCCAGGATTCATCGCAATAACCAAAGAGGTCGCCCTCCCCAAGATCTTCCAGCCAGATCAAACCTTCGTCAGCGTCATGAAAATAAATCTTCGGCGCCCGAATGTCGTGCTTCTCCAGAAATTGCGCAATCTCAACATAGTGCCGGTTCTCTTCGCGCTCGAGATTGTATTTGACCAGAATCAGCGAGTGCTCCGACGAACAGCGAACGCGATAAAATTTCCGATCCGAGCCGCCTTTCTCGATCGGCGTGATTTTTATTTCCCCGATGTTGAATCGCGGAAAATGTCGCCGCGTCTGGCGGAGAAGGACCTTGGTTCTCATGAATCAGATGTCGATGTTGCGATGGGCGCCGGTGATGCTCTTTCGGGCGCGGACAATACAACCAACCAGCTCACTTTTGGAAGCAATTTGTGCACCGGACCACAAAATTGTGTCGTCCAAAATAGCGCCGGCCCCGACCCGGCACCCTTTGCCCACGACCGAGCAGCCGCGAATTTGCACGCCCTGATCGACAACCGCGCTGGAATGCACCGGCGCTGACCAATCCGGCTCTTTCACATGCGCCGGCCGCCACCCTTCATTCAAAATCACGCGATGAACTTCGAAATATTGGGCGCGCGACCCGAGATTGAACCATTTCCCGTCGTCGAGAACAACGCCACCGATTTTGCCGCCCTGAGAAATCCAATTTCCCAGAACCGGAATGAAGGAGATTTTTTGCCTTGGCGGAATGCGCGCGAAAATCGACGGGCTCCAGATCGCGATGTTCGCAAAATCGTAATTGCCCGGAACCCCGTAGCGATTCGAAATGTCGATGACGCGATTTTCACGAAAGGCAATGGCCGAAGCCAGGCCAGTCTTCCGAAGCGCGAGGGTGACGTCGTTTCCGCGGGCAAAATGTTCGTCGATGAGCGTCTGTAATCGAACATCGGTCAGGATGTCGCCGCTGTAGGTAATGAACGGCTCACTTCCCAAACGCGTTTCGATATTCTTGATACCGCCGCCAGTTTCGAGAAGCGCCGGCTCGTTGACCAACACGAGTGCTGAATCGCCATATTTGTGGTCCGGAAAAATTTCAGCAAAAGCGTCCGGTAACCGATGCGTGTTGACGAAAAACTTTTCGATTCCGATGTCGATCAAATGATCGAGCGCGAAGGTGATGAGCGGCTTTTGAAAAATCGGTACCAGCGGTTTCGGCAGTTCGTCGGTCAGAGGACGAAGCCTTATCCCACGTCCGGCACCGAGGACGAATGCTTGTTTGATCGCGGCCATGGCGCTACAAATCCCGAATGGCTGAGGAAACAATCTGGCGCGGCAGCGCCTCGCAATGGAAAAATTTGGGATTTTTCGCTCTCCACGCTTTAGTCGCTGCGGCAATCGTCACGATCTTCATCTTGCTGGAGCGCCAGGCTTCGGCGCAGATCAGAACCCTTAGTCCGTACATTTTGATTCTTATGGCGGTGCCCATCTGTATCGCCGGCATGCGCTACCTCCAAACTAAATCCAAAGTCTACGAACTGACGACCGAGCGGCTCAAAATAACCGAAGGCGTTCTTGGGAAAGTAACCGATACCCTCGAATTATATCGAGTGAAGGATCTGGAGACGAGGCAACCTTTTCTTTATCGGCTGGCGCACCTGGAAAACATTCAGCTGGATACTTCCGACGCCGAGACGCCGGTTGTCCTGATCAACGCGATTCCATCGAGCGTTAGATTTGCGGACAAAATCCGGAATCAAGTCGAGACAATCCGTCAGCAAAAAGGCGTTCGCGAAATCGACGTCGAGTGAGGGTCGTTCACGGTTCAGCGGGAGGCTCCAGCTTGCTGAGAGCTTGTTCGATCTCGCGCAAGGCCAGCGGGATGCGTCGGTGGTGTCTGTCGATCCAGCGTTCGGAGATTTGTTTTAGAGGCGCCGGGTTCAGGTAGTGCAGCTTTTCCCGGCCGCGCCAAAGTGGGACGACCAGATGAGCTCTGATCAGCAGTGCGACATGCTTGGTAATGCCTTGGCGCGTCATCTGGAGGTGCCGACAAAGCTGATTCAACGTTTGACCATTATTTTCGTGAAGCTGATCGAGCAGGAAGCGGCGGCTTCTGTCGGCAAGAGCTTTGAAGACTAGGTCCATGGGGAGGGTTGTGAATATGCAACTAAATGGTTGCATATTCTCCAGCCAGCACAAGTTCCCAGGAACATTTACCCATGACCAAACGCTGCTACCCCAGCCCGAGCGGCCGCCGAGCGCGCCTCATTTCTTCAGATAGAGCGTGCGCGTGCCGAAGTCGATGATTCCATGATGCGACTTTAGAATCTCAGCGCCGAGCAGTCCCGCGACCGGCTGGGACCCCCGCAACAAATCGCTGTGGATCAATCCTTCCAGATCCACCACGCCGACATCCTTACCAACGATATCGACGGAGCCAACGGAAAGTTTTCGAATCCGGGCGATGTCGACACCACGTTGCTTCAAATTGACTGCCGTTGAATTAAACGGAGTTTCATGAACTGGAACATGTAAACCGCGGACGAAGCCGCGGTGCAACAACGTCGCGAAGGCGCCGGTATCGACCATGAGCCGGGCCGGCCTTCCGTTGATAACTGCGTCGACGTACAAGTTGTAGGTCTCGCTCACCCGAATCGGCACGCTGCGGAAACCGCCATAATTCAATCCCGGCGGGTTGCCGGAGACCTCCAAATCCATCTTGAGGATCAACATCTCTTTCTGACAATCCAAGACTGCGCCGGTGGGAAAGAGAATGTCGGCACCGAGGATTCCGTCGATCTCCTGCCCGTGAAGAACACGCGACACGCCGCCCGAGCCGCCAAGATCGATAACGACCACGGGCTCATCCACCAGGGTGAGCCCGCCAATTCGAAAGTTGCGCGCAATGGCGACGTTGTTAAACGCTCCGTTGATTTGCAGCTTAGCCGGCAAGTTCGAGCTGCCGGGAATACCGGTTAACCCGAAATATTTTCGACGTTTGAGTGCGATTGCGCTGATGGGCGCTCCGCTGTCCACGCCAAGCAAGGCAGGTTTGCCGTTGATGAAGGCGCGCACCAGAAGGTGATTTTGGTCTGAACGCGTCAGAGGAAGCGCCTCGAAACGCGGCGAGGAAGAATCCGAACCACCCTGCCCCTTTGGCGCTGCCGCGCAAATTTCCGCGGCCGTGAAAATCGCCGCGAACAGGAGGGGGAACGTTCTCAGGAATCTGCGGCCGACTGAGCTTTTCACGCGGCGGAGAATAGCATCATTCTTTTTACGCGAAAGCGGTTTCGCGTTTTTGAGGCGACGGGCTCGCGAAAAAAGCAACGGAGTCCTGTTTTTGACGTTGCTTGATTCGGAGCGGATTGATTAACTCTGCGCCAACCAAGCCACTCAGATGTCAGCGTTAGAAGCAACCGCGCCTCCGTTAGCGGAGGAAAAATTTGTTCGCGGCCTAGGCTTACTCGATTCAACAATGCTCGTGGCCGGGTCGATGATCGGCTCCGGCATTTTCATTGTTTCGTCCATTATTTCTCGACAGGTCGGTTCGCCCGGTTGGCTGCTTGTCGTCTGGATCGTGACCGGATTGCTCACGCTAACCGCCGCGCTGTCATATGGAGAGCTGGCGGCGATGATGCCGAAAGCTGGCGGTCAGTATGTTTACCTGCGCGAAGCGTTTTCTCCTCTTTGGGGTTTTCTTTACGGCTGGACGTTGTTCCTGGTGATTCAAACCGGCACGATAGCGGCGGTAGCGGTCGGCTTCGCGCGCTATACCGGCGTGCTGATACCCTGGTTTTCCGAATCGAACTACGTGATCGCGCCGATTCGTTTCGGCGGCTGGGTTAGCGGCTACGCCATTTCCCTTTCGACTGCGCAGCTCCTCGGTTTGGCAATGATTGCGCTTCTTACCTTCATGAACACGCGCGGGTTGAACCTCGGCAAGTTAGTGCAGAATATTTTCACGACAGCCAAGACCGGTGCGCTCATCGCACTGATTCTACTGGGTATCGTTGTCGGCGTGAAATCCGGCGCTGGCGCCGAAAATTTTAAAGATTTTTGGTCCCTGCGTGGCGGATTGCAGGAAGTCGGGAAGGGACTGACCGCGGCGACGGCATTCGGCCTTTTCGTTGGCATCTGTGTCGCGCAAACCAATTCCCTTTTTTCAGCGGACGCTTGGAACAACATCACGTTCACTGCCGGCGAAGTGAAAGACCCTCGTCGTAACATTCCGCTTTCGCTCGCCTTCGGCACGTTTCTTGTGATCGGACTTTATCTGCTCGCAAATGTTGCATATCTCGCGGCGCTCCCGTTCGGTGCGATCCAGAACGCGCCGAGCGATCGTGTCGCATCGGAGACGGCGAATGTAATTTTTCCCGGCGCCGGAGCGACCATTATGGCAATCGCGATTATGATTTCTACCTTCGGCTGCAACAACGGGTTAATCCTGGCCGGCGCGCGCGCTTACTACGCTATGGCGCGGGACGGTCTTTTTTTCCGCCGTGTCGGTCATTTGAACAAGAACCACGTGCCGGCGTGGGGTCTTATCATTCAGGGAATTTGGGCGGGCATTCTGGTGCTGCCGCGCACTGTGAAGGAAGACGGAACTTACGGCAATCTTTACGGTAATTTGCTGGATTATGTGATTTCAGCGGCGCTCATTTTCTATATTCTGACGATCGCGGGAGTATTTTTGTTGCGCTGGAAGCGACCTGACGCCGAGCGGCCGTACAAAGCTTTCGGATATCCTCTTGTACCCATTCTCTACATCATCGGCGCGACCGCGATTCTTTTCGTTCTATTTATTTATCAACCGGCAACGACAGTGCCGGGCCTCGGCATCGTGTTAACAGGACTGCCGATTTATTTTCTTTGGAAACTTCTGCCCAAAAAATCGCCGCCGGCTTGACCCGTTCGCCCTGTTGGATGCTGCATTTAATAAAATAAACATCCGTTCGCAAAAAAACGATTGCCCAAACAAGGAGATCTAAAGCATGGCAAATCTATTCGCGAAAAAGCCTCTTGATAGGCTGATGCACGAAGCCGAGGAGGTGGGCGAACACAGTCTCAAACGATCGCTCGGTTGGATCAACCTTGTCGCGCTCGGAATCGGCGGGATCATCGGTGCCGGTCTGTTCATTCGCACCGCTGCTGCGATCGCTGATCGCGCGGGTCCATCTGTAGTCCTTTCTTTCATCGTTTCTGGCATCGGCTGCGCCTTCGCCGGTCTTTGTTACGCGGAATTCGCTTCGATGATTCCAGTTGCGGGCAGCGCCTACACTTACTCGTACGCGACCATGGGCGAATTTGTCGCCTGGATCATTGGCTGGAATCTGATTCTCGAATATGCGGTCGCCGCGGCAACCGTTTCTACGGCCTGGAGTGAGTACGCCAATCGCGTTCTCAGCTGGTTCAACTGGCGAATCCCGTATCAGTGGTCGCATTCGCCGTTCGAACATGACCCGGGAGGCGTCTACGGCATGGCGAACACCCCGGCGCTGTTCATCCTATTGCTACTTACGCTTCTGCTTATTCGGGGCACGAAAGAATCGGCACTGGTTAACGGTTTCATCGTTATTCTGAAAGTCAGCATCGTACTGCTATTTATTGGGATCGGGTGGCACTTTATTAGTCCGGCAAATCACACGCCAATGATTCCAGCGCCGACGACTTACACCACACCACAAGGCATTACGCACGCTTACGGCGGGATTCTCGGAATTCTTGGCTCAGCCGGTGTTGTCTTCTTTGCCTACATTGGCTTTGATGCCGTTTCGACCGCGGCACAGGAAGCGAGAAATCCAAAGCGCGACATGCCGATTGGAATTCTTGGGTCGCTTGCTTTCTGCACCGTTCTTTATGTGCTGTTCTCTTATGTGTTGAGCGGCGTGGCCACGGTCCAGGATTTTCGTGCAGCTGGCCGCGAAGCGTCTGTCGCATTCGCTATCAGCAAATACATGACCGGCTACGAATGGCTTTCTAAATCAATTACGGTGGCTATTCTCGCCGGTTTTTCGTCAGTCATTTTGGTGATGTTGCTCGGACAATCGCGGGTGTTCTTCTCCATGAGTCGCGATGGTTTGGTCCCAAGGATTTTCTCCGATGTACATCCGCGTTATAGAACGCCGTACAAATCCAATATGCTGTTCTTCCTTTTTACGGGCCTGCTTGCCGCATTCGTTCCCGCCGACGTCACCGGTGAAATGACCAGCATCGGAACGCTGTTCGCGTTTATTCTTGTGTGCGCTGGCGTTTGGATTATGCGAGTGCGAAGCCCTGAGCTGGAGCGCGGGTTTCGTGTACCCGCGGCGCCGCTTGTGTCCACGCTCGGGATTGTTGTGTGCGGTGCGATGATTTATGGCCTGGGCTGGACCAACTGGATGCGGTTAATCGTCTGGCTACTGATAGGCTTCATCTTTTACTTCGGCTACGGCAAGAGCCACAGCCGAATCGACTCGCCCCATCCGACGGAAATGCCCGAAGGGATCAAGATGACGCGCGACGGTTTATTGTAACAAATCGCCGCAGACTGATTGCAATCGCGAGCGCCCCGTTTAGCTCCAGCTGCTTTTGCAGAAAGGTCGCGACGGACTGCGGCCACCAAAGCCGAGCAGTGCTTCAGCGTGCCGGCGCAGGGCAGTGCTATTTGCCCGTTTTTGAAATGCGCGCCGCGCGTCGCCAATTTCATCGAGAGACAAATTCATCGCTCGGAGAATTTCCCATTCTTCGGCGCTTAAGAGTGCGCGATCTTCCTCCGTTACGGCGCGCTGTTGGAGCCGGGAGACAATTTCACTGAGCGCACTGGTGTTGGAAGCGCGGAAAAGATCGATCAGATGTTGAAAGCTTAGATGAAAGGGAATCGTGGCAAGATCGACATCCACGCTTGTGGCAACACTTTCTGGCGGCATGGTGACCGCTTCGGAGCTTGCCACCGAGTTCCAGACATTCTTTGGCTGATAATACCCGACCTCCAGACGATAGGTCTCTCGCGGTTCTGAAACGGCGAGATAACAATTGCCAGCCATCGGCTCGACGGCTGCAGCCGCTTCTTCAATTCCGTCAGCTCGATAAACGCGGAGGTGGACTTGTCGATCCACCGGCGCGCGGTTCTCGAAAATCGACGACCAATCGACAATCCAATAGGCGAAGATTGTTCGTGGATCGCGCGCAATCGCGAACAGGAGCGGGGCGCCGTAAACGCGCGGCAATTCGACAACCTCGGCCACATCGTCCGGAAGTTTGGGATCGGTCCGTGCCAGGCGAACGACCGGTCCGTTTGAAATACGGTAGCCGGATTTTGGCTTCGATGGCGAGCTCGCCTCGAGATCAGTTTCTTCGGGCATAGAGTGACAATCCAATGTGTCGAGAATTAACAATCCGAAAAGTGGAATCTTGCACGACGCGTCCAAAGATCGACAGTCGATTTGCTGATTCGCCGAGGAGCAGTGAACCCGTACGTCATTTTCAATCCAATTGCCGGATCAGTGGCAAGCAGGCAACATATTTTAACAAAATTGAAACGGTTGCGGCCAGCAACGGTGGCAACGACAAAGAAGCCCGGCGATGCGGAAAAATGGACACTCCGGGCAGCGCGCACCGGACACTACTACATTGTCGCAGCGGGCGGCGATGGGACGTTAAATGAAGTGGTAAACGGCGCGGCGGGGACGCGACCTACGCCGCGGATTGGAATTCTGCCGGTCGGGACTGGGAATGATTTTGCCCGCACGCTCGGTTTGCCGCCGTCGATTGAGGATAACATCGAGATTCTGCGCTCGGGCAAGACTCACGCGATCGACATTGTTCGGGTATGCGGCAAGCAGACTCGCTACTTTGTGAATGTCTCCGCCGGCGGATTCAGCGGAATTGTGCGTGAGGAAATTACTCCCGAGATCAAGCGGCGCTGGGGGCCGCTTGCCTACATTCGTGGAGCGGCCGCGGCGCTGCCAAAATTGCATGCTTATAAGACGCGAATTGTTTTGGATGAGAAGGAAGAGCTTTCGACTGCGCTATACAATGTCGTGATCGCGAACGGCCGATTTGTCGCCGGTGGCTTGCCGATCGCACCGGAAGCCAATCCGCGAGATGGCTGGCTCGATGTGATTCTGGTTCCAAAACAAAGCGCGCCCGAAATGGTGCTCCTCGCCGCAGAGATAATTCTAGGACGGCATTTCTCGAGCAGTGCCATAATTTTTCGGCGAGCAAGGAGAATCTCAGTTCGTTCGCGGCCAGGTATGTGGTTTAACGTGGACGGAGAATTTGTTGGAAGCGCGCCGGCGGAATTTCAAATTCTCCCGCGTGCGCTAAACTTCGTTAGCAAATGACAAACGAGAAAATCGTGCCACTGGAGCAACTCGCGCGGCGCGTAAGAGATCTCCGCGCTACCGGAAAGAAAATCGTCGTCACCAACGGCTGCTTCGATTTGCTCCATGTTGGACACGTTCGTTACCTGAAAGCCGCCCGCTCGCTTGGTGATGCGCTGGTTGTCGGAATTAACGCCGATCGTTCGGTTCGCGAACTGAAGGGAGCGAGACGGCCGGTTAATAACGAATGTGATCGGGCAGAAATCGTAGCCGCGTTGGAATCCGTAGATCTGGTGGCGATCTTTCCGGAATTGCGAGCGACGCGATTTCTCGAACTGGCTGCGCCCGATGTTTACGTCAAGGGCGGTGATTACGATTCTGAAACATTAAATGCCGAAGAGCGCGGCGTTCTCAAAAGAATCGGCGCAAAGGTCGACATCCTGCGTTTGGAACAAGGTTATTCCACATCTGATTTACTCAGCCGCTTGAGAAAGCTTGCCAAATGAAACGGCTTGGCCTCGGAATTCTTGGTTCGGGAAAAGGATCGAATTGTCGCGCGATTTTGGAAAGCATTCGTGCCGGGACATTGCCCGCCAAAGCGCGCGTTGTGATCTCGGACGTCCTCGACGCGCCAATTCTCGACATTGCGCGGGAGTTTGGCGTCCCAAACGCTTATCTGCCGCCGGGAAATTTTCGGACCCGGTTGGAACCAAATGCAGAGGCCGAGCTCGTGCAGTTGCTGCGCGATGCGGGCGTTGAATTGGTAGTTCTGGCCGGATTTATGCGCGTGCTGAAATCGCCAATGTTGGAGGCATTTCCGCGGCGCATCATCAACATTCATCCGTCCCTCCTCCCGAAATTCCCCGGACTGGAAGCGTGGAAACAGGCGTTTGCCGCAGGCGAAACCGTGACCGGATGCACCGTTCACTACGTCGACGAACAAATCGATCACGGAGACGTTATCGCGCAACGCGAGGTGCCGATTTTGCCTAACGACACGGCCGAAACGCTACACGCGCGAATCCAAATTGCCGAACATGAATTATACCAAGCGGTGATCGCGAGACTTTGTCGAGAAGCCGCAGGAGCGACCTAAATTGTTTCCGCTTTTTGCTCGCGCTGGAGCAGTTCTTCCATCGCCCGTGCCGGTGACTTTCCGCCATAAAGCAGCGCGTAGACCTGATCGATAATGGGTGTCTCGACGCCCAGCTTGCGCGCACACTCTCGCGCGCTTTTCGCGGTCGGAATTCCTTCGGCAACTGTTCCCACAGATGAAGCAATTTCCTCGAGCGAACGACCAGTAACCAGCTGCTCACCTGTACGGCGATTGCGGCTCTGTTGACTAAAGCAAGTCGCGATAAGATCTCCGGCGCCACTCAGTCCATAAAACGTCCTCAATTCGCCGCCCATCTTTGTTCCTAAGCGAACCATTTCGGCAAGCGCTCGAGTCACGAGCGCCGCTTTCGAATTGTCGCCCAAACCTAGCCCATCGCCGGCTCCGGCCGCGATCGCAAAGACATTCTTCAGCGCGCCGCCAAGTTCAGTCCCAGCTAAGTCGCTACTGGTGTAAACGCGAAACCGTCGGGTGCCGAGATAACTTTGCAATTCAATCGCACGGTCTGGTTCCGCAAATGCCAGAACGGTTGCCGTTGGCAGGCCTTGCGATATTTCCGCCGCCAAATTCGGGCCAGATAGAACAGCGATTGCGTGTTTCGGAAAAATCTCGGCCAGGATCTCGCTCATCCGCTTTCCCGTCCCACGCTCAATACCTTTAATGCAACTCAACAGGACTGCTTCGGAATTGATCTCAATTTTTCTGAGTGCGGCGGCCGTTTCTCGCAGCGCGGTCGAGCGCGTGACGAAAACAATTAGATCAGCACCAGTGCAATCTTGGAGGTCATTCGTTGGGGCAAAGCTTCCTTGAAAATTTGCAGATCTCCGGAGCTCCTCAATTCGTGAACCACTCCTTCCCCATAGAACAATGTTGTGGGCTCGCTTCGCCCACATTGTAGAGAGCGCAGTGCCCCATGCACCAGCCCCCAACACAGCAATTCTTCGTGTTTTCACTTTCGAGCGAACCGTGGCTCGGTGCCTTTAACAAGTCTGGACAAATTCGAACGATGTCGGAGGACCACAATTGCGGTCAGGCACAATCCGAAATAAAATAGAATCGGCGTCTGCAATTGTTGCAGCAATAGCATAGCTACGATGGTAACCGGAAGCGCGATGGCTGCGATAATCGAAGCGAGCGACACATAACGGGTAACTTGGAATACGATTATCCAAACGCCGCATACAACCAGCGCCGCAATCCAACTGAGACCGAAAAGACTGCCTATCGAAGTCGCAACGCCTTTCCCGCCGTTGAATCCAAGCCAGATCGGATAGCTATGGCCGATCACAGAAAAAATCGCCGCTACCGCAACGCAGAGATCGGTAGCTTCGGGAGTTGATTGCTCCGCGGTTGCGATTGTTGCCGCCAATCTGACGGCAACTAAACCTTTTGCGACGTCTAGGATAAACACAGGATATCCAAATTTCTTACCCAATACTCGCGTCACATTTGTTGCTCCCACATTCCCACTCCCGATCTTGCGCACGTCAAGTCCCCCAATTCGACCAGCAATGTAACCCGTTGGAAAAGAGCCGAGAAAATAGGCAATTGTTGCAACAAGTGTGACGGTAAACACGCTACGTTTAAGTGTTCTGTCTTCCCAAAGGTGAGGAGACGGTGTTACAACCTAAATTGTTCTTAATGAGCCAGATAGACAGAATTGAAATGTCCGCTGGAGTGACACCGCTGATGCGAGCCGCCTGGCCTAGGGTAAGCGGGCGCACTTTCGCCAGTTTTTGCTGTGTCTCTGAACTCAGCGCTGCGATCCTAGCAAAGTCGAACCCATCAGGGATCCTTTGCAGACTCTTCCTGGACAACTCCTTGTTCTGGAGAGCCTGTCGAGCCGCGTAACCCTCATACTTCACATCCGCCTCCACCAATTTCCAGATTTCTGCCGACGCTATGGACTGTATCTCCGGCGGGATACTTGTGTAAGAGAATGTCGGGCGCTTGAGAAGTTGAAGGATGGGAATGCCATCGCATTTGGTGTCGCTCGCCGCTTCACGGCATGCTTCCAACGAGGACATTTTTTCCCTGAATGCCGCGTTTCTACCAGAGCCGACGAGCCCCAAACAGAACCCCTTAGCAGTTAGGCGCTGGTCCGCATTGTCATGTCGAAGCTGCAGCCGATCCTCAGCCCGGCTGGTAAACATGCGGTAGGGTTCTTCTGTTCCCTTGGTAATCAAATCATCAATAAGGACGCCGATGTAAGCTTCGTTTCTGCCTAGGACGAATTCCGCTCGGTTCTGAACTCCCAGAGCCGCGTTCGCGCCGGCAACCAGGCCTTGGGCAGCGGCCTCCTCGTACCCAGAAG
>Ga0066903_100002695_pt1 | contig 14051 bp, 15 predicted proteins | sample PanSoiMetaGPlot1_FD_67491 | JGI IMG/M metagenome (GOLD analysis project Ga0066903, IMG submission 67491) | Tropical forest soil microbial communities from Panama analyzed to predict greenhouse gas emissions - Panama Soil - Plot 1 (version 2) | ecosystem: Environmental > Terrestrial > Soil >...
CGATGCCGCGCAGGAAGTCGGGGATGCCGGCGCTCAACGGCTGGGCGCCCCAGATGATGCGGATCAGCTCGCTCAGCACCACGGCGAGCCCGAAGGTGAGCAACAGATAGGCGCCGCCGTCGCGCCGGCCGTACAGGTGGCGCAGGAACACGACCTCGAACGCCATTCCGACCACGCCCACGACAATGGGCGCGATGATCAGCGCCGCCAAAAAGTTGCCGGTGAGCATCTGCGCCGTGTAGCCCACGTAGGCGCCGAGCATGAAGATGACGCCGTGGGCGAAATTGACGATGCGCATGATGCCGAAGATCAACGTGAGGCCACAGGCGATGAAGAACAGGATCGCCGCCTGCGAGAGCGCGCTCAGGCATTGCGCCAGGATGAAGCCGAGGAAGTTCATAGGATTGTTACTCGGCGCAAGCAGCGCGGCAGCGGATCATGTAGGTCGCCACAGCCGCAAGCGTGAACCGTCATGCCCGCGCTCGGCGCGGGCATCTACGTCGCAAGAGGAGACGATTGTAGGGGCGACCCTTGTGGTCGCCCGTTTCGACGTGAAGAGGGCGCCCACTAGGGGCGCCCCTACATGGGGCCGCAAAAGACGTGGATGGCTCATGCCTTGTAGCTGGCGCTGCGGCAGTCCGGAGTCGTCATCTCGCGCGGGTAGATCTTGACGATTTCGCCGATCGGCTCGGCGAACTTGTCGTTCTTGGCGACCTTGACGACGAACCCCTGGTTCTCGCCCTGGTGATCGCATTTGCGCATCAGGATCGGTCCCTTCACGCTGGTGACCTCGAGGTCCTCCATGGCGGAAACGATCTTCATCGGCTCCGGCGAGCCGGCCTTTTCGATCGCGGCGAACAGGATCATCAGCGCCTGGTACATCTCGCCGTCCGACCAATCAGGAATTTCGTTCTTGTATTCCTTGCTGAAGGCCTCGACGAATTCCTTGTTCTGCGGAATGTCGTAGTTGATGGGATAGCGCGAGGAGCCCATCAGGCCGATCGCATCCTTGCCGAGCACCTTGATGTCCGCCTGGGCGACGATCTCGGTGAAGAACTGCACGCGCTGCGCCAGTCCGTACTGACCGGCCTGCGAGTAGAACGCGCGCGCCTCGTCGCCCTGCAGCGCCACGTAGCACCCTTCCGCGCCGGACTGCAGGATCTTTGTGATGTAGGGCGAATAATCCTTGTTGGCGACCGGCGCAAAGACCTTGTCGACGAGGTCCTTGCCCACCTTCTTGATCTGCTCCTCGAAGGCGGCGTTGCTCGAGCGTCCCCAGGCGGCGTCCGACGCCAGCGCGATGAATTTCTTTTGTGATGCGTCCTTGAGGTAGAGCGCGAGCGCCCGCGCGCCCATCGGAGCCGACGTGTTGGCGCGGAAGAAGCGCGGCACGAACAATTCGGCGGTAAGACGCCCGTCGCCGTTGCCGTGCGAGAGGAAGATCGCGTTCCACTCCTCGAGCTTGGGCAGCATGGCGGCGGCTTCCGAGGAGACGATGACGCCGGTCAGGATATGGCAGTTGTCGCGCTCGACCAGCTCCTGGCACTTGCGCACGCACAGCGCCGGGTCGCCGGTCGTATCCTGGAACAGGAACTCGATCGGCTGGCCGAGCACACCGCCTTTGGCGTCGGTCATCTTCTTGACCAGCTTGCAGGTGCGCATCACCTGGCTGCCGAGCAGCGCGTAGCCGCCGGTGATCACGGTCGGGATGCCGATCTTGATGGGCGTTGCGGCGGTCGCGACCCGCAGATAGGCGGGGGCGGCGATCACGGCCGAGGCGGCGGCCGCGCCTTTGAGGATCCGGCGCCGGGTGAATGTCGTTCTCGTCATGGTTTCCTCCCTAGTGACCTTTGAAGCGTATGCTCCGTCGGGTGGGCACGGCGCGGACCTGTGTCATCGTTTCATTCGCAGGCACCGGCCGCGCCTTTGCCCACCCTACGCATCGTCCTAATCGAGCTCGACCGTCTCGAATTCGGCCGGCAAGATGATCTCGAGCAGCTCGCAATCGTCGGAGTAGTCGAGCACGGTATGCTTGATGCGCGGCGGCTGCATCCAGCACGAGCCCGCGCGCACGGTGACTTCGCGTCCGTCATACTCGCCCTTCATCCATCCCTTGAGGACGTAGATCATCTGGAAATCTACGTCGTGATAGTGGCGCTTCGACACTTCCGCCGGGTCGCACGGGCCGATCATGCGGATCACGTGCGCCTGCACCATGCCCTGGGTCGCTTTGCGGATGCCGAGGTCGCGGTATTTTGCGTAGCTGCGCAGCCCTTCTTCGAAATCTTCTTCGCGGTGGTGGCTGACCGTAAAAGTCTGCTTCGGCCATGTCTTCTTGATCGGCTTTGGTTTCGCCTGCCGTCGCGGCGCCCGCGTCCTCCGCGCCGTCGATTTTGCGCGCGCGTGCACCTTTGCTTTCGTCTTCGGTTTTGCTTTCGCCTTGGCCATGATGTCCTCCGCAAAGTCTCTTTGGGTCAGGCGGCGCCCTGGGGCCGCAGCTCGATGAGATCAGGGCAGCAGTTGGGATCGGCCTGCGCGGCGTAGACGACCGCCTCCGCCACTTCCTCCGAGGTGAGCGGTCCGAACTTCCTCACCTTGAGGGCTTCGAGCACGCGTGGGTGATCGCTGCGGGCACGGATGTCGGTATCCACCATGCCGGGGGCGATCTCGGTGACCTTGATGCCAAACCCCTGCAGCTCGATGCGGAAACTGCGGGTGAGCGCCGAGAGCGCGTGCTTGGTGGCGCAGTAGATCGCGCCGAGCTGATAGACCTCGCGCGCCGCGATCGAGCTCATGACGATGATGTGCCCGCGCTTGCGCTCCACCATCGCGCGCGCGACCGCCTGCATGACCCGAAAGGAGGCGAGCACGTTGGTGCGGAAGGTTGCCTCGCACTCGGCAAAGGTGACCTCCATGACCGGCTCATATTTCAGGATGCCGGCATTGTTCACCAATATGTCGACCCCGCCGGCTTTGCGCGCGAGCGCATCGACGAAATCCGCGTCGTTGAGGTCGCCGGCGAGCGTATCGATTTTATCCTTGCCGCATTGCTCTCGCAGCTGCTCGAGCGCGGCGTGGCGGCGGCCGGTGGCGATGATCCGCGCGCCGGCGTTGGCGAGCGCGACGGCCGTCGCCCGGCCGATGCCGGCGCTCGCCCCGGTAATGAGCACGACCTTGCCAGCCAATGGCGTCACTCAAAGGTCCCCCTGCATGGCAACGCTAACGACTATACACAACGCGCCAGACCAGCAAAGCGCGAAACTGCCGCGCGGGCGCACGCTCTGCGTGCGTCATGTCGTAGGGGCGCCCGCAAGACGAGTTGCACGCAACACGCAAGAGGGCGACCATAAGAGTCGCCCCCTACATTGGACCGCCTTCAAGATGACGGCCCTCCCGCATCATTTCTTCTCCACGGTACCGAGGATCGACGTCACCAGGGCGCGCGGATCGCGGTTGCGCCAGGCGCCGACGTCGACCGCGTGCAGGAAGTCGTCCACGTGCCGGTTGAACGCGTCGGGCTCCTCGAGGTTGATCGTGTGCCCGCAATTGGGCATTACCACCAGCCCGGCGGTCGGAATGGTGCGCTTCATCAGGAGCGCCGGCTCGAGGCACGACCAGTCCTCGTCGCCCGTCATGATCAAGGTCGGCACCGTCATCGCCTGCATGCGGTCGGTCAGCTCGTAGAGCGAGGGACGGCGCTTCTGCACGCCGCGCATGGTGAAGGCCGCGCCCTCGGCCGAATGCTCGGCGAGCTGGTCGGCGAATTCGCGCCAGCCGCGCGGGTCCTTGTTCTGGAACTGCACCCGGGTCGGGCCAACCGCGTAGCCTTCGCCCGCCTTGGCCATGCCGAGCGACAGGAAGCGGGCGGCCGAGTTCTCCGCCTCCGCCATGAATTTTTCCCGCTCGTTCGGCGCGGCGCCGTAACCGGCGCCGGCGACGACCACGGAGCGCGCCCGCTGCGGATAGGTGAAGCCGAAGTGCAAGGTCGCAAAGCCGCCCATCGAGAGCCCGACCACGTGCGCCTTGTCGATCTTGAGCGCGTCGAGGACGGCACGGATATCGTCGCGCGCGCGCGCCTGCGAGTAGCGCTCGCCGTCCGCCGGCACGTCGGAGGGAGGATAGCCGCGCGCATTGTAGCGGATGCAGCGATAGCGCCGGCCGAAGTAGCGCACCTGCGACTCCCAGGAGCGATGGTCGCCGGCGAATTCGTGAACGAAGACGAGCGGGATTCCGGTTCCGGTCTCGTCGTAGAACAGCTTGATGCCGTCATCGGTGGTCAAGTGAGGCATGAGGTTTTGTCCCGGCAGGAGGTTTCGGTTGCGGCGGTCAGGAGGATAGCTCAGCCGTTGCGGTTTGTGGCGCCCCCGTCGACGGTGACGATCGAGCCGCTGATGTAGGAGGCGCGCGGGGAGGCCAGGAACGCCACCACGTCGGCGATCTCGCTCGGCTGCGCCATGCGGCCGAACGGGAGATTGAGCTCGCGCTCGATCTCGCGCCAGCGATCGGCCGATCCGAGCTTGCTCTGGCTGATGGTGCGCAGCATCGTCTCGGCCCGCTCGGTCGCGGTGTAGCCCGGATTGACCCCGACGACGCGCACGCCGAAATCGGGCGACGCGCTGCCGAGCGATCGGGTAAAGGCCATCAGCCCGGCGTTCGACGTGCTGCCGACGATGTAACGGGCGTTGAGCCGCTCTCCCGCATAGCCGATGATGTTGAGAATGACGCCGCTGCGCCGCTCCTTCATGGCCTGGTAGAGCGAGCGGCACAGGTTGATGTAGCCGAACACCTTCAGGTCCCAGGCGCTGCGCCAGACCGCGTCGCTGGTCTCGGTGAGATCGCCAGCCGGGTTGGACCCGGCATTGTTCACCAGGATATCGACCTCGGCGCACGCTTGCGCGAGGCGCTCCTGGTCGGCAACGCGCGACAAATCGGCCGCATGCAGACGAACCTCGAGACTCGGCGCCGATTGACTCAACCTTTCTCGCGCCTCCTCGAGGGCGGCGATATTGCGGCCGGCGAGGTCGAGCCGGACGCTCTCGGCGGCGAGCGCACGCGCGACCGCAAAGCCGATGCCCTTGCTTGCCCCGGTGACCAGGGCGCGCTTGCCCGCGAGCTGCAAATCCATTTCCGAGCCTCCTTTGGCCGTCATGCCCGCGCTTGTCGCCGCAAGTCGGGTTCACCCGACTTGCGGCACTCTATAATTGCGGAACTCGGGCAGGCCCGAGTTCCGTTGGCATCCACGTCTTTCCGGCCAACCCGCATCAAAGACGTGGATGGCCGGGACGAGCCCGGCCATGACGATACCCTCAATGCATCACGGTGCCGCCGTCGACGGCGATCGTCTGCCCGGTGATGAATTGGCTCGCGTCGGAGACCAGCCAGTGCACGGTGCCCACCAGGTCCGACGGCACCAGATTGCGCGCGATCGCCTGGCCCGCCTTGATCGTGTCGAGAGCCTTGTCGGTCTTCTCACCGAAGAACTCGCGCGTGCCCTCGGTCAGGACGGCGCTCGGCGCGACCGCGTTGACCCGGATGTTGTCGCGGCCGAGCTCGCGGGCAAGCCCGCGGGTGAGCCCGATCACCGCCGCCTTCGATGTCGTGTAATGCAGGCCGAACGGCATGCCGTAGGTCGCGGCGAGCGAAGCGATATTGACGATGCTGCCGCCGCCCGCCTGGCGCAGCGCCGGGACCACGGCCTTGCAGCAGTTCCAGATGCCCTTGACGTTGACCGCCATGGTCCGGTCCCATTCCGACTCGCTGATCGAATCGAAACGTCCGCCTTTGAGGCCGCCGTAGAGCGCCGCGTTGTTGACCAGCGCATCGATGCGGCCGAACGCGTCGAGCGCAACGCGCGTCATCTCGGTCGTGGAGGCGGCGCTTGCGACATCCACCGTGGCGCCAATGGCGGTGCCCGCTTCAGCCTTCACCAGCTCCAGCGTCTGCGCACAGTCGTTGACGTCGGCGGCCACGATGCGCGCGCCGAGAGCGGCGAGATAGCGCGCATATTCCTGCCCGATCCCGCGTGCCGCGCCGGTGATGACGATGACCTTCCCGTCAACCTTCATGATCTTCTCCCGTCCTCGTCGAACGTGCTCAGCTCTTGACGTTGTCGGTGCGGTAATCCGCCGGCATGGTGATCTGCATGACCTGGAAATCGTCCGAATATTCGATGTGCTGTTGCGGAATTTCGCCTTCGTACGACAGGCAGTCTCCCGCGCGCAGCACCACCTCGCCCAAGTCTTCGAACTCGCTGCGAAACCAGCCGCGCATCACGAAGATCACGTGAAAGCCCACGTCGTGGGTATGGCGCGGGGCGCTGCTTCCCGGCTCGAATTTCTTGATCGCCCGTCCGATCGTCGCACCGAAGCGCCCGTGCGTCGCTTCGGCGAGCCCGAGGTCACGATATTCCAGGAACGGCCGCAACCCCTTGGTGGTCCAGGTCGCGCCTTCGTGCCGCGTAATGACGATCTTTGGCTTCGTCTCCGACATCGTTGCTCCCCTTACTTCTTCGCCAGCGCCGGCAGCGGCGGTTTGCTACCGTCGGGAATGCCGACGCGCCCGGCAATGAGCACGGACGAGACCATGACGTAGAAGCCGGCCACCGCGATCAGGTCGATGGTGGGCTGCTCGCCGAGCAGCTTTTTGGCGCGGGCAAAGGTCGCATCCGTGAGGTTGCGGTCGCGCAGAAGCTCGATGCAGAGGTCGTACACCACCTCCTCGTCGGGCTGCATGGAGGTCGGCCGCCTTCCGTCGCGGATATCGTCGGCGATGGCTTGCGGGACGCCCGCGCGCAGCGCGATCGGATAGTGCGCCCACCATTCATATTGCGCGTCCCACAGGCGCGCCTCGATCAGGATCGCGAGCTCGTTGAGACGACGCGGCAGCGATGTCTCGAAACGCAGGTAGTCGGTCATGCCGAGATAGCGCTCGGCCAGCACCGGGCTGCGCAGCAGAATGCTGTAAGGACCGCCAAGGCCGGCGCTCGAAACCTTAAGGATGCGCTCGGCCACGCGCTTCTGCGTCTCGTCGAGCTGATCCATCGTCAGCTGCGAGAAGCGCGGTTCGCCGCCCGGCGCGCCGGCCTCGCTATGTGATTGCGTCATGGAAGAATTTCTCCCGGAAATTATCACGTTCTCTCTGCCGCCGTCGCACCATAGCATCGGACATGCGCACCGGCGCAATGTGGTCGGCCCGACGTCATGGCCGGGCTCGTCCCGGCCATCCACGTCTTTCAAGCGGCGCGGCGTGAAGATGTGGATGCCAACGGAACTCGGGCTTGCCCGAGTTCCGCAAGTATTAGAGCGCCGCAAGTCGGGTAAACCGCGACTTGCGGTGACAAGCGCGGGCATGACGCATGAGTGGCTGGCTTCCCGTCGTGCTTTGGGGCTAGCCTTGGCGGATGAGTACGTCTTGGCCGAACCTCGGCGCCGTCGGACGCCAGCGCATTGGCGCGTTCGCCATCATGGCAACCGGGGCTGTCTTCATCTGGCGCAGCCTGGCCGATCTTCCGCTCGGAACGATCGACGATCCGGGTCCGGCCGCCATGCCACTCCTGCTCGCGACCCTGCTGGTGCTGTTCGCCGTGTGGAACCTGATCGCCGGCAGCGCCGGCCTGATCGCCGCGGAGAACGACGAGAGAGCCGAGCCCGGCGGTCTTGCCCATGCGGCTCGCATCATTGCCGCCATGGTGGCGGCGGCGCTCGCGCTCGACCCGCTCGGCTATCGCCTCACAATCCTCGCCGTGCTCGTGTTCTTCCTCGGATTGGTGGAACGCAAGCCGATCGTCACGGTGCTGATCGTCAGCTTCGCGCTCTCGTTCGGGAGCCACGCCTTGTTTCAACATGTCCTGAAAGTTCCGCTCCCCGCGGGGCCGTGGGGCATCTGACCGGGCATGAGTGAGACACTGCACAATCTGCTGATCGGTTTTGAGGTCGTGCTCGCACCCTCGGTGCTCATCTATGCGTTTCTCGGCTGCGTCATCGGCACCATCGTCGGCGTGCTGCCGGGGTTGGGCCCACTCGCCGGCATCAGCATCCTGTTGCCGCTGAGCTACGGGTTGCCGACGACCACCGCCATCGTGTTGCTCGCCGGCATCTACTACGGCGCGATGTACGGCGGCTCGACCACCTCCATCCTGATGCGCATCCCGGGCGAGGCGGCGTCCGTCATCACCTGCATCGACGGGTACGAGATGACCCGTCGCGGGCGCGCCGGTCCGGCGCTGGCGATCGCGGCCATCGGCTCGTTCGTCGCCGGGACGGTCAGCGTGGTGGCCTTGATGCTGCTCGCGCCGCCGCTCGCCCGGTTCGCGCTTGCGTTCGGCCCGCCGGAATACCTGGCGCTGCTGCTCATGGGGCTGCTCGTGCTCGCCTACATCAGCAGCGGCCCGATGCCGAAGACGCTGACGATGGCGGCGCTGGGGTTGCTGCTCGGCATGATCGGGATCGACCCGATGAGCGGCTACAACCGCTTCTCCGGCGGCATTCACGAGCTTACCGACGGGCTGGGGCTGGTGCCGCTTGCCGTCGGCCTCTTTGGCTTGTCCGAGATCATGCTGGCCTTCGGCAAGGGCGCGATGCAGCCGGTCGCCCGCCCGCGCTTGGCCGAGCTGATGCCGTCGCGCGAGGAAGCGCGCGCGTCGGTCGGGCCGATCTGGCGCGGCACCGTCATCGGCTTCCTGATCGGGATCATCCCGGGCTCCGCGCACATCCTCTCATCGTTCGTGTCGTACGCGGTCGAGCGGCGCCTCTCGCCTCATCCGGAGCGTTTCGGCAAAGGGGCGGTCGAAGGCGTGGCCGGCCCCGAATCGGCCAACAATGCGGCCGCGTCGGGCGCGTTCGTGCCGATGCTCGCGCTCGGCGTCCCGCTCGGTCCGGTGCAGGCGATCCTCATCGCGGTGCTCACCATGCACGGGGTCGCACCCGGACCGCTCCTGATTGCCCAGCAGCCGCAGTTGTTCTGGGGCTTCATCGCCAGCATGTACATCGGCAACGTCGTGCTGTTGATGCTCAACCTGCCGCTGGTCGGCCTGTTCGTCTCGTTCCTTCGCCTGCCTTATGCGTATCTCTATCCGATCATCCTCGTTTGCTGCATCGTCGGCGTCTACACCGTGAACTTCAGCATGGTCGACGTGCTGATCATGGCGGGGGCCGGGGCTGTCGGTTACGGGCTGCGCCGTCTAGGCTACGATGTGGCGCCGATCGTGCTGGGCTTCATCCTCTCGCCGATGCTGGAGATGGCGTTCCGTCAGTCGCTGGCGATGTCGGGCGGGAGCTATGCGATCTTCTTCGAGCGGCCGATCGCGACGTCGCTGCTGGCGGTCGGCGTGCTGCTGCTGCTGGCGGGGCTGGCGCCTTCGCTGCGGCGCCGCCGCGTCGATCTGAAGGAGGCTCACGAATGATGGAGACGGCATCAGGTTATTTTCGGCATCGGATCGTAGGGGCGCCCCTCGTGGGCGCCCAACCAAACGAGACGGATGCGAGGGCCAAGAGGGCGACCACAAGGGTCGCCCCTACACACCGTCTCAGAATGACAGGACTATCCGCTCTCCTTGTTCTGTCTTGTTTCGCGGCGGCGCCGGCACGGGCGGAGGATAAATTCCCCAGCCGCCCGATCACCATCCTGCTGGGATATCCGCCCGGCGGCTCGACCGACACGACGGCGCGGGCGATCGCGCCGGTGCTCGAGCGGATTCTCGGCGAGCCGGTGGTCATCCAAAACCGCCCAGGCGCCGCCGCGCTGGTCGGCACCCAGGCGGTCGCCAATGCGGTGCCCGACGGCTACACCATCACGGTCGCAACCACGCAGCTCGCCTTGTTGCCGGCGGTCGACCAGGTGTTCGGGCGCCCGCCGAGTTTTTCCCGCGATCAGTTCGCGCCGATCGCGCTGATCTCCGCCGACCCGTCCATCATTTTCGTCAATGCGAGCCAGCCGTGGCGGACGTTTCAGGAGCTGGTCGATGATGCAAAAAAGCGGCCGGGGCAGATCGTCTACGCCTCGGGCGGCCTCTACGGCACGACCCATCTCGCCATCGAAATCGCCCTGAAGGCGACCGGAACCAAGATGCGCCATCTGCCGACCGCCGGCGGGGGCCCGGCGCTGACCGCGGTGCTCGGCAATCACGCGGCGCTCCTCGCCGCGCATCCGGCCGTCGGCGGCCCGCAGGCGCGCGCCGGCGCGTTGCGGCCACTCGCCACGATGGGGGCGAAGCGCGTGGCGAGCTTTCCCGACGTGCCGACCTTGAAGGAATTGGGCTACGACGGCGAATACTACCAGTGGAACGGCCTCTTCACTCAGGCCAAGGTGCCGGAGCCGATCATCGACATCTATCGCGCGGCCGTCGCCAAGGCCGTCGAGGATCCCGAATTCCTGCAAGCCATGGCGCGCGTCGGCAGCGGCACCGAGTATCTCGACCGCGACGCCTTCCGTCCGTGGTGGGACGCCGACAGCAAGAAGACCGAGGACACGGTGCGCGCCATCGGCAAGGTGCAATAGGAACGTCGCCATGCAGGGGAGGGAGCTAGGCCTCGCAGTCGTCGGCGCCGGACGCATCGGCGCCTTGCGCGCGCGGCTCGCAGCCGCTCACCCGGCGGTGCGCGTCATCGCCATATCGGATCAAGATGCGGACCGCGCGCGCGACTTGGCGCAGACGGTCGGCGCTCCGTTCCACGCGGGCGACAACGCGCGGGCGATCGAACGCCCGGAGGTGAACGCCGTCATCGTATCGACCAGCGAGGGCGAGCACGTCGCGCCGATCCTCAAGGCGATCGAGCTCGGCAAGTCGGTGCTGGTGGAAAAACCGCTCGCGCTCACGCTGGCCGACGCCGACCGGATCCTGCGGGCAATCGAAAAGCGCGGCGCCGATGTGCGCGTCGGTTACAGCCGCCGCTACAAGGAGCGCTACCTGATCGCCCGGGAGCAGATCGTCCAGGGGCGACTGGGCAAGCTGATCGGCGGCGCCGCGCGCGTGTTCAATTCGCGCGCGCAGGCGCTGGCGATGCTCGGGCGCAACCCGCAGGCTACGCCGGTGGTGGACGCGCTCACCTATTACGTCGACCTGATGAACTGGCTGCTCGACGGAAAACGCATCGCTGAAGTCTACGCACGGGGGCAGACGGGGATTCTGCGCGACGCCGGATATGATGTGACCGACCTGAGCTATGCGGTTCTGACGTATGACGATGCGACGGTCGTCAATCTCGGCGTCTGCTACGCGTTGCCGGAAAAATATCCGGCGCTCGGGCACGCGGCGCGCGTGGAGGTGGTGGGCACCGAAGGCGTGCTGATCCTCGACGACGATCACGCCGACCAGCTGATGTACAGCGAAAAGGGCGTGCCACACGTGTACCTGCCGGAGCACACGGTGAACATGGTGTTCCTGCAGAGCGGCACGCCGGGCGACTGGGCGCTGGGCGAGTTCTGGGGCCCCATCGCCAACGAGACCCGCGCTTGGCTCGATCACCTGGCGATGAACAAGCCGTGCGTTCTGGCGACCCCGCACGAGGCCCGCGCCACGCTCGAGGCAACGCTGGCGATCGAACACTCCATGGCGACCGGACATCCGGTGCGGCTGCCGCTTGCATAGGCGGGCGGGCGTTAGCATTGCGCATCCGGCGCGGCGCCAACCCATTGACTTTCCCGCGACGCTAAGCTCATTTCGTACCTGTAGGGCTCAACAGCAGTCGCCCAGATTCCAAAGGCATCCGCCCAAGCACTGCACATCGCCCGCCTGCGGGCTATGGCTTGGCGCATGTCGTTTTTCCAGATTCCGCATTCACGACGTCCCAGGCGCCCGCGGCGAATCCTGGAGACGTCACCATGAAGTATCAGATCGCACCGCTGTTCTGCCGGCCTTGGACTCTTTTGGGCCTGACGCCGCGGCTCATCGAGAGCCACTATGAGAACAACTATGGCGGCGCCTTCACGCGCCTGAACGCCATTTCCGAAGAGCTCGAAGCGCTCGATCCCGTAACGACGCCGGCGAATGTCATCCGCCGCCTGAAGCAGGACGAGGCGGCGGCGCTGAATTCCCTGGTCTTGCACGAATTGTACTTTGCGAGCCTTGGCGCGGACGGGCGCGTCATACCGGAAGCCATGGCGAATGCGCTCGCGCGCGATTTCGGCTCGGTCGATCGCTGGCGCCGCGAATTCGTGGCGCTGGCGAATTCGCTCGATGGGGGCGCCGGCTGGGTTCTGCTGAGCTGGCTGCCGCGCGCGGGCAGGCTCGTCAATCACAGCATCTGCGAGGGCAGCCAGGCCGTCGCCGGCGCGATCACGCTGCTCGCGCTCGACATGTACGAGCACGCCTATCATCTCGACTTCGGCGCCAACGCGGTCTCCTACGTGGCGACCTTCATGCGCAACATCGACTGGAGCGCGGTCACGGGCCGTTACGAGGACGCCGTCGAGGTGAAGCCGCCGCGTCCGCTCGAGCAGAAGCAGTTCGGCGATCTCCCCTCGGTTACGGTCGATGAGGTGAAGACGATGCTCGCCTCAGCAACCCCGGTGCAGATCATCGATACGCGGCCCCGGCACTCCAGCAGTCGTTCCCCCGACATGATGGAGGGAGCGGTGTGGCGCGACCCCGACCGGGTCGACGAATGGATGAGCGAGCTCTCGAAAACCGCGCCGGTCGTCGTGTTCTGCGTCTACGGGTTTCACGTCGGATGCCAAACGGCGATAGCCCTGCGCAAAGCAGGATTTGATGCGCGCTACATGGCCGGAGGACATTTCGCCTGGAAGGCGATTAAGGGGCCGGTCAAGCTGTTCGAAGCGACGGCAGCGAAGTCCGCACCTTAAAAAATCCCACCCAACCCACCCCTGCAAGCAGGGGAGGGAAGGGTGGGCCGTGCCTCAGGGTAAACTCCATTCAGTGCGATGTCGCGAGCGCCGCGCGGACGCGGTGCTCGCGGCGTGCCGCGCCCGCCGCGCGCGACAGCCACTGCAACGCATCGTCCATTTGCCGCGACGATTCGGGTGGCGTGAGACCGTCGTAGAGCTCGGGTGCGGTCGGCGGCGCGATCGGCGCGTGCACCAATCCGCTTCGCGTCCCGCGCAGTCCGTGACGCCGCTCGAACCGGACCCTTGCCAAGCGCTCGATCACCACCGGGCCGAAGAAACAGACGAGCGCAATGAAACCAAACAGAAGAGCGAGCAGATAGGCCGGATGCAAGCCGCTCGCCGGGGGTGGCTCGGGTATGCTGGGGGTCGGCCATACGACGGGGGCGTCCTCCTTTGCTTCCTCGGCACTCGCCACCGTATCCGCATTCTCATCTCTCGCCAGGACTGGCGCGCCATCGGGGACGGCGACCGTGTCCGCGTCGGCGGTTTCGCCAACGATAGCGGTTGCTTGCGGCGAGCCCTGGCCCACCGTGGTGTCGAGAGGCGCCTCGGCATTCAATCGCCGAATGATCTCGTACACGGTCGGCTGGGTTGCCGTCGGCGCGGCGGCCGGAGGTTGAGGATTCGGCGCTGCGGCCCGGACGGCCGGAGGTTGAGGATTAGGCGGTGCGGCCCGGACGGGCTCCGCGGGGGCGGCTTGCGAAGTCTCGGGACGCACACGATGGCCTTGAGCCCCGAGATACCAGCACTTGCGCTTGGTGACGCGATCGATCTGGTAGTACCAGTGCTCCCCCTGCGGTGTCGGTCCGTTGGGCGCCGACAGACAGTCGGCGGCGGCGCGTGCTTCGATGTGGGAAAGGAGTCCAGGCGAAACCAATGACAACACAACTGCACAACTAAACGACAACGCAACTGAGTTACGCATTCGTCCCTCCGTCGGCTAATCAACACTGCCCCGCCGACACCCCGATTCGAATCGGTCATGCACCTTCTCTCAATCAATTTGGGTCGCAATGCGCCGCAAATTCGGCAAACCGAGGGGAAACTCGGGAACGATCTTCGCAATCAACCGAACGTCGAGTTTGCGACAAACTTTTGCGCGCACGACGACCGTTCTTGCAGCTTAAGCGCATGCGTATCGAGGGCGGCGTTGTGGCATGATCGGCACCTAGTGCCGCCGATTTGAAGTTCCTACACCACACGCGGCAGGC
>Ga0066903_100002696_pt1 | contig 14050 bp, 16 predicted proteins | sample PanSoiMetaGPlot1_FD_67491 | JGI IMG/M metagenome (GOLD analysis project Ga0066903, IMG submission 67491) | Tropical forest soil microbial communities from Panama analyzed to predict greenhouse gas emissions - Panama Soil - Plot 1 (version 2) | ecosystem: Environmental > Terrestrial > Soil >...
CGCGCGTACATCGAGACTTAATCTTGCTTCGCCATGACACTCGGCGATAAGGAAGAAGGCCAGGGCGGTTAGCTCAGCTGGTAGAGCATCTCGTTTACACCGAGAGGGTCGGCGGTTCGAGTCCGTCACCGCCCACCAGCGTTCGCTGTAAGGCGGCAAAATGGTCGCCCGCTTCGGGAAAAGCAGGCGCACAGCTTCGCCCGGTGGGCCGGCCTCCTCGCTGCAGCTATATAGTCTGGACGAGCGCCGCGCGGCAGCCCGTCAAAACCTAAAGAGGCAAGACGGGCTCCGGTCCACTAGACCGCTTCCTTGAGTTCCTTGGCGGCGCGGAAGGCGACCTTCTTCGACGCCTTGATCTGGATCGGGGCGCCGGTCGCGGGATTGCGGCCCATGCGCGCAGCACGCTTACGCACCACGAGGATGCCCAGCCCGCCAATGCGGATGCGGTCGCCCTTCTTGAGGTGTTTCGTCACCAAGCCGACCAGATCGCCGAGCACGGCTTCGGTCTGCTTTTTCGACATCTCGTGCGACTGCGCAAGATCCGCGGCGAGATGCTTGAGCGTAATGGTCGGTGCCGATTTCTTGGCTGGTGCCGCTTTGGCTGGTGCCGTGGCCATAAATGACCCTCCTCTTGCAGAAAGTGGCCCTCAAAGCCACCCATCACGAAAGTCGGATTAGACGATTCGGATAGCGTCTGACCATGACTTCCTAGCGAAAAATGTGGGTTTTTTCGGACTATTGCAACGCAAATGATGCGATCCGCAGCCCTCTGCGAGGATTAAATTCCGCACGTTCCCGCGCCGCTACCAGCCGGACGAGCGCCGCCGGCGCGCTCCTTGACTTGCGTCGGGCCGACATTTAAGTCCGCTGGACTCCCGAGCAGGGGGCGTAGCTCAGTTGGTTAGAGCGCCGGCCTGTCACGCCGGAGGCCGCGGGTTCGAGTCCCGTCGCTCCCGCCAGATTTCAAGGACTTAGCTGGCATCATGGTCGCCGTTCCAACTTTTCAGACCGGCGCGTTCCAACTTTTCCTCACGATCTGTTCTCTTATTGCAGCTTGTTGCGACCGGCTCGCCGCACCTCCATGACGCTGGCAGCGTGCTCACATTCACCGGCACGTAGGTGGCAAAGAGCGTATTGGAGGTGGACAGAGTGTTGCCCATCGCGTGCGCTAAAGCGACGTGCTGCAAGAGATGGAAGGGCATGTTGCATGACAGGCTAGGGTCTGTAACCTTCAATCGCTCTTGGGTTGCGTCTTCCTCGACCCGAATAGCCAGTCAAAAATGCCTCCGGGTTGTTAGCCGCGTTCCATTCATCATTCGATGCGCGCGATCTGGCGCTCAAACCAAGCAAGTTCGTTCTTCCCACCCCGCGTGACCCGGTGCCGTTGGATCTTTACCGGCTTGTCGGGATAGGGCAATGGCTGAGCCAAGTAGAGGAAGCTGCGAGGCGCTTGCTCCGGATCGGCCAGAACTCCCGAACTCAATGTCGAGGTCGGTCACGCTCGCGGCCGGCGACGCCGCCGGAAAATCCTTCGCAGCTTCCATAGCCGCGATTTGGTCAGGCGAGGGAATCTACCCGTAGCGGTCGCCGAACAGGACGATCAGGAACGATCGGCAGCGCTTGACCTCGGCGAGGCAGACCTTGAGCATCTTGATCTCACGGGCGGCTTCGTCGGTTTCGCACCAGCGACAACGCCGAGCCGCAGGTCGATCCATGCGAGAAATGACGCCGCTCGCGCAGCCGCTCCTCCAGTGCGGAAAGACATGGGTGCGCAGGCGATCGCGCTCCGCCTGCATGTCAAGAAACGTGCTACTGATGAAGATCGGACGCGCCCGCCACATGACGATATCCGGCGGTCCGCCGCGGCCTCACGTTGCAATCTTATTAGCTTCGTGGCTATGATCCGCGGCCTTCCCCCGAGTGCGGGGTACGCTTCCTCATCATACTGACATGAACGACCTCGCACACTATGAGAACATCTTCGAAGGGATCAAGCCGTGGTCTGGGCGGGTGCCTGCCGGATACTTGGTCGACTTCCTTGGCACTCTAACGGACGCGCGGTTTCACGCAATGTACGGCGTTGATCCGACGCGCGCCGGCGGCGAAATCCTGACAACAAGGCTTCCGACTATCGCCGACGGGGAAGGTTGGTTCGAAGCGGTCAACTGGGTCTCCACCGCCCGAGAAGCGCGGCGAAGCTATACCATGATAACCCTAGGTTCTTGCTATGGGGCGCAGGCAGTTGGTAGCTACCGCGCCTTACAGCAACTCAATCCAATGCCCGCTAAACTTTGTCGCGGTCGAGCCGGAGCCGGACAATTACCAGTGGACCGTGAGTCACATGCGCGACAACGGCATCGACCCGGACGGGCAGTGGCTCTTGCCCTATGCCATCAGCGATAGCATAGAGCCGGTCTATTTCCCCGCGGGTTCGCCGGGGAGCGGCGCGCAAAACTGCTTTTCGACCAATGAACCCGCGGCCCGCAAGTTCTATGTCGAGCAACTCCTATCACGAGGAAACATTAATGAGACGCTGCAGAATCTCATTCTGCACAAGACCACCGGCATTAGTAAGGACCTCGTTCCAGGCTACAACTTCAAAGGCGAGATCAGACTCATAAGCGCGATTACGTTGAAGGAGGTTTTGTCTCCGTTCGAGTTTGTCGACTATCTCGAATCCGACATCCAGCAATCTGAGATCGTGGTCTTCCCCCCTTTTCCTCAATCTCCTACGCAAAAAGGTTCGGTGCATCCATATCGGCACTCACGGCCTCGATGTGCACAGGGAACTCTACGAACAGTTTGCAAAAAGCGGCTGGACGGTCGTGTTCAATTTCGAGCCTAATGCGTCGTTTACTTCTCAGCTTGGCAGTTTCTCGACAAACGACGGCGTCCTGACCGTCCGGAACCCCGATCTGTGACTGTGGTCGCGAGACTAAATCGAACTGTCATCAAGCATACTCCCATCGTTTCTGGCGTTGCCACAGCTAGTCTGCTGCAAGACAAGTTGGCTCTTATCGAGCCGTAACGCTCCGTATCGGCTGTCCGCTATAGCAACGGCGGCGGTCCCAAATACCACGCCTAGTGGCTCCAAATGCGTAGTTTCCGTATTGGACGGGATGACCGCACGTCTAGTGCCGCGGCCGTGCTTGGCGTCGTTCGTGACGCGGAAGCCGGGCTCCAGCTCGGGCCCGTCGCCCCTGTTGCATAGCCCGCACGGCATGCCAGCGCCGCCGCGCTTGCAGGCGGGTTTAGGCTGTCCTCCATTGGCAACGTCGGATACGCCTCGCACACACCCATTGGCTCCCGTTTTTCAAAAGACTTACCCGCCGCGTTGTTCCAGCTTTGGGAGCGGCCGGGCCGCAACTGTGCTCGGGTAGCCGACTTTCACCCTCATCACGCAGCAGACACGTTCGCCTCAAAACGCGCCCTTGACGATGTCGCCGGAAAGATCATTGCGATCCTCGGTCATCAGGCGGCTCAAGATCGATGTGCTCGGCCCCTGATACTGAGGCAAAAAGCACAGCTCGATGCCAGCCGCCTCGAAATCCACCGGATCATAGAGACTGCGACCGCCGGGAGCATTCACATAGCGTTGCGCTCCGAGGCGCCGCGCGATCTCGAGAATTCGATCTTGTGCGCGCAATGACGGAGGCACCTCCAGCGTACTCGAACGAATCACGTTCCAAGGCAATCCGAGATAGCGAGCGATGTCGCCAAGCAGATGCTCAATATAGTCGACCGGACGTCCTTGGGGGTTTCGCAGCGTGGCCATGATGTTCGCAATCCCGTCTCGATCCCCCGACGGAAACCGAAATGAGCGCAGGCGCTTCTCGAGGAGCACCGCAGCGTCCTTCACAAACCGGAGATCTCGGATTAGGATCTCTCGCGACGCCTTCTCCAGCGGCAGTGTCAGCCAGCGCTCCACGCCCGCTTCGTCGACAAGCCGATTGCGGTGAACCCAACCTCGCCGAGGAAATTGAACGCAATCGTAGATGACGAATAGATCGCTGGCGGCGAGCAATCGGAAATAACCGGCATACGGAATAAAATAGGGTTGCATCACTGCGATCGTGAAAGGATGCGGCTGACCCCGCGATCCGGTATCGAGGGCGGATGTTGAGGTAGCGGTCATGTTGCTCGTGCGCCGGTGATCTTGTACGGTTCGGCCTGGAGGTGGGAGCAAGTCGCCTGATGTCGAAAATCCCCATCATGCGGCCAAAGCTGCCGGTCACTGAGCGGCTGGTCGGCTACCTGCACAGGATCGATCAATCGCAATTCTACAGCAATTTCGGCCCGCTTGCACTCGCGCTCGAAGATAGGCTGGCGGAGCACTACGGCCTTGGTACCGGAACAGTCACCACCGTCGCCAACGCCACGCTTGGGCTCGCGTTGACGTTGACTGCGCTCGGAGCAAAGCCGGGCAGCCTGTGCGCCATGCCGGCCTGGACCTTTGTGGCTTCCGCGCATGCTGCCGTGAGCGCTGGCCTCATTCCGTACTTCATCGATGTCGATCCAAAGAGTTGGTCGATCGATGCGTCAGCGATTGCTGATCATATTGCTCGAGCACCGGGGCCGGTCGGTGCTGTCATGCCGGTCGCGCCGTTCGGGCATCCGGTCGACACGCCGGCATGGGACGCATTTCGGGATGCCACCGGCCTTCCGGTGGTGATTGATGCCGCGGCCGGCTTCGACTCGGTCTCTCCCGGAGAAACTCCCGCCGTGGTGAGCCTGCATGCCACCAAAGTTCTCGGCACGGCAGAGGGCGGTCTTGTCATCTGTACCGAGCCTTCGGTCGTTCAGCGGGTGCGGCGGGCCAGCAACTTCGGATTAGACTCGCGCAGACGGGCGACGGTTGCTGCAACCAACGCCAAGATGAGCGAGTACCACGCAGCGCTCGGCCATGCGGCGTTGGATGAATGGAAAGAGTCCCGCGCCGCATGGATGGCGGCTGTCGGCGCGTACCGCAGCGCTTTCGGCGGGTCGAATTGCATTCGGCTCCAGGACGGATTCGGCGAGATGTGGGTGAGCAGCACGTGCGTGCTGCATGCGGCCAGTCCAGCGGTGCGTCGCATCGAAACAGCGCTCGCCGGTGCCGAGGTCGAAACGCGCTGTTGGTGGGGCAGGGGTGCGCACGCCCACCCGGCGACTGCCCGGTTTCCGCGCGGCCCGCTGCCCGTCACCGAGGTGCTGGCGGACTCGACGATCGCCGTCCCCTTCTACCGGGACATCACTTTGGTCGAGGTCAGTCGTGTTGCCGAGATCGCACTCGACGCGGCACGTTAGATGCAGCACGCACGCTCCACTCCATTCACTGATGGAAATTCGAAAGGGCGTGTTAGCATGACGTCGGTGGCTACCCTTCAGCAAATCATTTCGGATGTTCTTCGCGTGCCGGCTGACAAGATTACTCCCGAGTTGAGCATTCATAAGGTTGATACCTGGAATTCTCTGACCCACATCGAATTTGTCGTGACCATCGAGGAGCGATTCAAGATCCAGCTTACGGAAGACGAGATCACGACCATGACCAACATCGGTGAGGTTCAACGAATACTGGCCAGTCGAGGCGTGCTCTCTCCATAGAGCGTAGTGCAGCGTGTGAACGAGTCCAGTTCCAGTCAAATGCCGAATCTCCAAGATAGTACGGCTATCGTTACAGGAGCCGCCGGATCGCTGGGCAGGCCGATTGCGCTTGGTCTGCGGGATCGCGGGTGCCGAGTCATTGCGCTCGATCGGGACGCTGCGGCGCTGGCCGCGCTAGCGTCCCAAGCGGCGATCGACGTTGCGACCTGCGATCTGCTCGATCCGGCCACGGCTGAGCGATGCTTCGCCGATGTGTGGGCGCGACACGGTCCGATTTCGATCCTGATCAATGCCGTCGGCCTCATTCACAGCAGCCTGCTCGTGAACATTGTGGCTCGCCAGGACCGTAAGCATAGCATCGAGTCCTGGCGTCGTGTCATCGACATCAATCTGACCGCGGTGTTTACGGCAACCGTCAACGTCGTCGACCGGATGATCGCCGCGAGAACACGAGGAGTGGTGGTCAATTTCAGCTCGATCGCCGCGGCGGGCAATGCAGGGCAAGGCGCATATTCGGCGGCCAAGGCCGGTGTGAACGCAATGACGAGCGCCTGGGCGAAGGAATTGGGGACCCTAGGTATCCGGTTCGTTGCCATCGCGCCCGGATTTATCGACACGGCCTCGACACGCGTTGCGCTGCAAGAGCCGATCAGGGAGGATTGGATCAAGCGAACGCCGTTGCGACGCCTGGGCTCGGTTGAGGATGTCGTCTCTGCCGTGATATTCGCTGTGACCAACGAACATTTGACCGGAAAGGTGATCGAGATCGACGGCGGATTGGCGATATAGCAGCATCCACATGGGAACGACGCTCATATTTCCCTGTTCGGTGCCTGACGGCGAGCTCTACGCGGACGCAGCCAGGCAGCGAGGAGAGCCCGTAGTGGCAGCATCTTCCTCACGCCACGACCCCGCTGCCAGGAAATTCGAGCAATGGTTTTTTCTGCCCAGCGTCCATGACCCGGACTTTTCACTCCGATTGAGCGAGGCGATCGCGCGCTACCGAATTGAGCGCATCTTCTGTCCAGTCCCGGTTGCCAATGTGGTTCTGCACCGATTGGTCGCGGAGGGGCAGATCTCGGTCTCGATCATCGGTGAGTTTCCAATTCGGCGACACGTCCGCGAGCATCGCAAGCTGATGGACGAGGCAACAGCTCACCATGCCTTTGTGCAGGACTTGACCGAGCGAAAGTCGCCTTTGTCGGTGATCGAAGTTGCGTCGGTTCTGCGTCAATCGCTGGGTATCTTCGGAGAATCGGACGCAAACAAGATCGCCGCCATGATGGCGATCTTCGCCGATGCCCCCCGCGGGGACGTTGTTGAAATCGGCGTCCTGGCTGGGCGGAGCGCATATGTCATGGCTTCGATGGCGCGGCGTCACGAGACCGGTGCCGTGCTTGTAGTGGATGCGTGGAGCACCGCGACTGCTGCGCAGCGCGATACTGCCCCCGACTTCCAAGCAACGCTTGAGCAATGGGCTTCGGTTGTGCCAATGGAGGGTTTCTTCGAAAGCTTTCTCGTATCCCTGCTTCCGATCGCGGCACCAAATCAGTTTAATTATCTGGCGCTCGCCTCGAGCGAGGCACACCGCGTCTGGCTGGAGCGGCGCCAGGTCACGACACCTCAGTTCGGACAGACCCACTACACCGGCACCATTTCCGTTCTCCATATCGATGGCAATCATGACTATGAGAACGTGCGCGAAGACTGCGACCTCTGGTTACCGAGGTTGGCTCCAGGGGGTTGGTTGGTGCTCGATGACTATATATGGTTTCACGGCGATGGTCCGCGGCGCGTCGGCGACACCCTGCTGACCGAGGCTCGGGTCAGGATTGAGCGTGCGTTCGTTTGCGGCAAGGCGCTGTTCTTGAAGTTCGGTGCTTGAATGCCGGTACGATCTTATGTGTGCAACCTTGGTCGCTTGTTCGACCAAACAGCGATGCAAGATGCCGGCGCGCCCGCACTCCGGCTCGCGAATCGAGAAGACGTTTCCTACGGGGAACTGGCCGCGCACGTCAACCGGCTGACCCATTGGCTCCTCCAGCGTCATGTCGGGCCGGGCAAGCTGGTGGCCCTTCAGAATAGCAAGACCCTTGACGGCTACGCCGCGATGTTGGCCTGCCTCAAAGTCGGCGCTGCCTACACCAATCTCGACGTACGAAACCCGCGCGACCGTCTTGTGCGCATTCTTTCCGTCTGCCAGCCGAGACTTGTGCTCTGCGACGAGCCACCCGCACATGCTTTGACGGCGGCGGCGGCGGATGTGGCCATTCCCGTGGCGTCCCTGGGCGAGCACGCGGCGGAGATCGACGCGCTCGACTCCGCCGCCTCCCTCGACTTGCCGATCGTGACGGGAGCCGATCCGGCGTACGTCATGTTCACGTCGGGATCGACCGGGGTCCCGAAAGGCGTGGCCATCTCGCATGCAAGTGTGCTGAATTTCATCGCCTGGGCTCGCGGTGTTTTCAACGTCGGGCCCGGGGACGTGGTGGCGAACGCCAACCCAATCTACTTCGACAATTCGGTGTTCGACTTTTATGTCGCGCTTTTCTCCGGCGCCTGCCTTGCGCCTATCGGGGATAACGAGCTCGGCGCCGCTGCCGCGACCGTCCGCAGAGTCGATGAGGCGAAATGCACCCTATGGTTTTCCGTGCCGTCGCTCCTCATTTACCTGATGACAATGAAAGCACTGCGGAGCGATACCTTCCCGTCGGTACGATGCATCGTGTTTGGCGGCGAAGGATATCCCAAGGGCGAACTGTCCAAGCTTTTCGAACTCTACGGAGGCAGGTGCGAGCTGTACAACGTGTACGGCCCTACCGAATGCACGTGCATCTGTTCAGCCTACCGAATTTCGGCCGAGGATTTGCGTGAAGCGCATGGCTTGCCGCCGCTCGGCCAAATCGCCGACAACTTCTCCTTTCTACTGCTCGATGGCGACACGATAGTTGCGTCGGGAGAGGTGGGCGAGCTGTGTCTCCTGGGCCCGCAGGTCGGGATCGGCTACTACAACGATCCGGAACGCACGGCGGTCGCCTTCATGCAAAATCCGCTTACCAGGACACTTCCTCAAAGGATGTACCGTACCGGCGATCTCGTTCGTGAGATGAACGGCGCGCTCCACTTCGTTGGCCGCAAGGACAACCAGATCAAGCACATGGGCTACCGCATCGAGCTCGAAGAGATCGAGCATGCCATCAATCGACTTGACTATGTCGTTCAGGTCGCCGTCGTCTATAAGCGTGTTCGCGAGAGTTTCGGGCACATCATTGCCCACGTTGCGACTAGCGACGAGACTGTCACCGACATTCGGCTGCGTGATGACCTGAAGGCATTGCTGCCGCAATACATGCTGCCCAATCGAATTGTCGTGTCCGACGAACTGCCGAAGAACGCCAATGGGAAAGTCGATCGCGCACGACTGCGAGATGCATGATCCGTCACGCGGAGGAGGCCAGGCTGGTCGAGCAAAGGCTTTACACAGCGCCGTTCTAATGGGTCGCGAAGCTGGTGTCGATGCAGGGTCTCGACGACGTCATCCACCTGCACAATCTCGACCTCGAGCAGGACCCTCCAGGCTTTTTGCTGTCCACCCGCATCTGCAGTTCAGGCTGCTGCTTCTCGACTGCGGGCTTTATAAGGTCGTTCGCACCTGCCTGGAGAGCGCTACGACTGATTCCGGGAGGCGTTCTGATCCTCGACAATTTCAATCACGAGACTTCCCCGGGCGAAACCAAGGCGGTGCGTGAACTGCTGCCCGGCAAGTCGATCCGATCGTTTGGGTTTGCCCACCAGCCGACGGGCTATCTCATCAAGGATTAGCTCTCACATGATCCGTGAGATCTTCGTGAAACGCTCGCTGTCCAGCCGGAACCGCTCCGTATCGCGGGCGATATAGACCCCGTTCGGCGCGGTACTGCGTGTGATCACGGCCGCCGCGCCGATAATACTGCGTGCACCGATCGTGATGGCGTGACCGACCGCCGCGTTCACGCCGACAAAACAGAACGGCTCCATGACAACGGTGCTCGAGATCGTGCAGTTCGAAGCAAGCCAGCAATGATCGCCGACCGTAGCATGATGGCCGACCGCGGCCCCGTTCCAGACAAACACATCGTCGCCAAGACGCGCATAGGGCTGCAGCGCGGCGCCATCCATGATGCAGCAGTTGGCGCCGATCGTGCACGTCGAAGGGACGTGGGCGCGTGCGCTGATCAAGGACACCAGCCGATAGCCCTTTTCGCGCGCCTGGCTGCAACGCTCCGCCCTGATCGAATTGATCTTCTGGTAGCCAATTGCGACAAACATCGCGAAATCCGTGGGCGGAAAGACGGTTTCCACCTCGTCGAACGGCACGAGCGGCAGGCCGTGCAGTTCCGGAGTCGTCACATAGGCGCGGTCACACGTGAACCCGGCGAGCGAAACATCGCGATCCGCAAGCGCGATCGTGTACAACACGTCGGCAATCTTTCCCGCGCCGAACAGGACTATTTTGGTCATGGCGCTCCCGCCGGGGTTGAGGGCATCATATTACACGCTACTGATCGGCATGGTGCACAAGCGGGCGGTTGTATCGGAACGCGGCGATATCTTACACGACTAAACCACCGCAGCAGATTCCAGAGCTCCCGAGCCGCAGAATTTCCACAAGTCTCGTAACCGGACAGGACCCCGCCAGAGTGGGCGATATCTCGACCGGCAGCACTCGCATTTTGTGGCTCGCGCATGGTTGATGCTTCTTGGCGGCGGGTGCTAGAACTCCGCCACGGCATGGACAGCCTGTGGTTCCACGGCGACTGGCTGGCTCTTCCCTACCCACATTCCCCTGCCTTACTACGACCGGCCGGCATCGAGGGCTTCTCCCGGGAACGCTGCCGGCAGATTGCCGATTGGGTCGCGAGGGCCATTGGCTCTCAAGCGCATATCGTGATCGGCACGGGTCCCAATGCGCAAGAGTCCATCGCGCGGCGTCGGCAGGGGTCAGAAGATTATCCGGTTCGATCATCTTCTCGCTGCGTAGGCTGAGTGATAGGTTCATTCGATGAAGCGTGAGTTGGCGTCAGTCTACCGCTGTCCGGCGACTACTGAGCCCCTTTCTCTCAAAGACGAGGTGCTTCAGGGCGATGAAGTCGTCTCCGGATTTCTCGTTTCACCCTCCGGCAATCGCTTTCCAATTGATGAGGGCGTGCCAAATCTGGTCTGGCCCCAGCAATTGACAGGAGCGGACAAGGACGTGCGCGCGTTCTACGACGGCCGCGTCGATGCGTACGATCAATATCTTCCCCTGACTTTTGCGACGTTCCGCGAAAACGAAGCCGAGATTCGCCGGGGAATGGTTGATCTGCTTCGGCTCAAGCCCGGGCAGCGCGTCCTTGAAATCGGCGCCGGCACTGGCCGGGACAGCGAAGTCATTTCCTTGCAGCTGGGCTCTTCGGGAGAGTTCTTCTGCCAAGATATCGCGCCGGGCATGTTGGCTCGCAACCGCGAACGCCTAGCGCGGCAAGGATTGCGCGCACATTTTTCGCTTTCCAACGCCAGTCACTTGCCTTTTGCCGACCATTACTTCGATGCCGTATTTCAATTCGGCGGTGTCGGTGAGTTCTCCGACATCGGAGGATTTTTTCGCGAGGTTTCCCGTGTGACCAAGGTTGGTAGCCGCGTCGTCGTCGGAGACGAAAGCATGCCGCCATGGCTGCGCGACACTACGTTTGCCAAGGTCCTGACATTCACCAATGCACAGTTTGCGGCGCCGCTGCCGCTCGGCCATCTTCCAGTCGCCGCGCGCGACGTTCGGCTGCGGTGGATCATCGGCGGCACCTTCTATCTGATCGACTTCAGTATGGGCGAGGGTGAGCCGTACGCAGACTTCGATTTCGAGATCCCAGGCGTTCGCGGCGGCACCCATCGCTCGCGCTACTTTGGTCAACTCGAGGGCGTCAAGCCGGAAACCAAACAATTGGCGAGCCAAGCCCGACAGAAGCTCGGGGTGAGCATGCACGAATGGCTCGATGCATTGGTCCGGCGCGAAGCTGAGAAAGTGTTGCGAGACGGGCATGAATGATCGCCGGTCTGGTCGATGGCGCAAATGCGGACTCGTTTTCCATCCGGAGGGTCAGGGCGGCTGGATGAACAGCCACGCTCAAGTCCCGACCGCAATCGTGCTTTCCGATCGCATACGTGTCTATTTCGCGAGCCGTCCTCGTCAAAACCTCAGCCTCACCACATACGTCGATCTTGACCTCGAACAGCCGCAGCGCATCCTGGAACTTTGCGAGCAGCCGATTTTGGACTTGGGCGGCGCCGGCGCGTTCGATGAGCACGGCATCATGCCCTCCGCGGCTATCGCCGATGGCGCCTTGGTGCGTCTTTACTACAGCGGCTGGTGCCGCCTCAATGGTCTAGCGCCATACCACAACTCCACGGGACTGGCACTCAGCGAGGATGGCGGCCGCACGTTCCGGCGGCTGACGAAGGGCCCGGTACTTGATCGGACGCCCGAAGAGCCGTTTTCGGCCACATCACCGGCAGTCGTTCGGGCTGGACGTCTTTGGCACGCTTACTATTCGTGCGGGCTGGGCTGGATTCGACAGGGGGATCAACTCGAGCACATTTACCAGCTCCATCACGCGACCTCCATCGACGGTATCCATTGGGAGCGCGGCGGCGAAGTCGCCGTGGCGCAAGCGCATCCAGAAGAGGCCATCACTCGACCCACGCTGTTGCGCCACCACGAAACGGATTGGTGGATGTGGTTCTGCTACCGAGGGAGCCAAAACTTTCGTAATGGTAGAGACAGCTACCGCATCGGGTTCGCCAGCTCGTCCGACCTGATTCATTGGCAGCGGCGTGACCACGAAGCAGGTATTGAGCTGTCGCCTGATGGGTGGGATTGCGGCATGATGGCGTATCCCTGTGTCGTGGACACCCCCAGAAGCCGGCTGATGTTTTACAACGGCAACGATTTCGGCGGCGGCGGGTTTGGCTGGGCGGTGTGGGAAGGGTGATCCATCTCCGGGCCGGTGCTACCCGTCCTCGATTCCATCATTAAATCTCGATCGCGCGCTCGGGCAGCGAAGCCGCCTCTTCTCAATCACCCGATAAACTCTCTATCGAGGAGCTCATAGAGCTTATGATTGTGCCATACTCCATTCTTGCTGAATTCCTCAATTTGCTCGCCAACATATCTGAAGCCCAGACGTTTGATCAGCTTGGCAGAGGCTTCGTTGTCCGCAAAATGACTCACGAAGACTTTGTGAAGTTCGAGGGTCTCAAATGCAAATCGCAACACGCGGCGGCACGCCCCCGTCATTATTCCTTGCCCGTGATATCTTCGGCTCAACCAGTACGCCAATTCAGCACGGTCATAAATCAGCGCACGGTGACCATGAAGGATGCCAATGAGGCTTACAATTCCACAAAATGAGCCGCCCGTCATAATCGCCCACGTTATGCCTTGCCCCCTTTTTCGACGCTGAACCTCTGTCTTCAAAAACTCACACGTTTCAGACTTTTCCCTATGTGCATTCCAGGCCATTAGCCTCGAAATTTCTGAATCCGAGATATCATCCCATAGCAATTCGAGGTCCCCAACATCCAAGGGTCTAAGAACCAGGCTCTTCGTCGTTAGCACCAAATCCCGGTCCAGTTGCATTCTCTCCAATTTTTGATTGGGATTCGACGCTCCGAAAAATCGCGTGTCGTTCTCGGTGCGTTCGTTCTTCTCGCGTAGCTTGTCCCCGTTCAAGCATGAAGAGCTTGAGTTGGGTACATCTGAATTGGCTGATCCTGCAGCGGATGTCGCGGGCGGTTTGCTTTCGTTTGCAGTCATTCGATCTTCAGAATATGGATGCTGGGCCATCTGCGGCGATAATCTTCAATCTAGCGCGTTGCGTCTGCAAGACAAGCCGGACGTATCGCGATCCGACCGTCGAGCGGACCGACAGGTTCGAAACGCTTGCTAGAGATGGCGCAATGCGTGCTGTTTCGGCGCTGCACTGGCATTCAAGCGGGACATCTTTATCAAGTTCGGGTGACCACCCCTTTACGTAGGCACGTTCGAAATCGATGTTGCCATACTATGCTTGCCCGGTGAAGCGCGCACGGTTCATCGAAAAGCCACTCCTGAAGTACAGGGCCCATGCAAGCAACACCTCGCTCAGCCTGCTCGAAGAGAAGCAGAGGGATCTATCGACTGCTCATGCGAGATCGCATCTTCTATCAGCACCTCGCACCCCTTGTTGATGCAGGACGTATGACGCAGCTCGCCGAGAATAACAAAATACCGAAATACCTCCTCGGAAGCTGATCGGCGGATCGCTCCATCGGTCACTTAGACCATCGCGATTGGCAAGGAAGCTTGTCGACACGAACGGGTTGAACTGCAACGAGGCGCGGTATGAACCACAGTGCTGGATCATTTTACCGTCCCACCGTTGGAGAGCCAGTGCGGGCGCAAGTGGATCAA
>Ga0066903_100002697_pt1 | contig 14049 bp, 11 predicted proteins | sample PanSoiMetaGPlot1_FD_67491 | JGI IMG/M metagenome (GOLD analysis project Ga0066903, IMG submission 67491) | Tropical forest soil microbial communities from Panama analyzed to predict greenhouse gas emissions - Panama Soil - Plot 1 (version 2) | ecosystem: Environmental > Terrestrial > Soil >...
AGTTGGGTAACGGGTGCGATTTGGAATGTAGACGGCGGGGTTATGGCTGGGCGTAACCGGTAGTCGGCACAACCGTCAAGTTAACGATCCATGGCCGAAACGCAGCCCCAACTCCATCCGGCTTTCTTGAGATTGTCAGCGATGATTTCCCAATACTTCATGCGGGCTGGGTTCTGCAGCCGCCCTACTCTAGACCGCAAGTAATTCTTGTGTCGCGCCGCGTGCCAGTTACAATGCGCGTTCCTTCTCCACTTCTCATGTTTCCCCACAACGCCAATGAGCGGCGCTATAGCGGATTCACGCTTTTTGAGCTGTTGGTCGTTGTTGGCATCATTGCCGTGTTGATGGTGTTAATCGCGCCCGCATTTACAACCATTAAAAGCGGCACTGACGTAACTAGCGCCGCATACACGATCAAAGGCGTGCTCGATACCGCGCGCACATACGCTAAGGCGAACAATACCTACACATGGGTCGGTTTTTTTGAGGAGGACATCTCTTCCGTCACGCCGGGTATTCCAGGAACTGGAAGACCTGTGATGTCCATCATCGCATCAAAAGATGGCACAATGCTTTACACGGGAAACCTGACGAACAATGTGGTACTCGATCAACCTACCCGTGTCCAGTGATTCAGGTGGAAAGCTTGTTAAGGTCGACAATATGCATCTTAAGGGCTTTGCCGCTCCAACACGCACACCTCCTCCGGACAATTTCGATGCGCGGCCTCCTTTTACCTCCGCTGCCGCGCAGATCGGTAATGCTGGTTATCCGCCGAATCCTGCTTTGAGCTTTGGCTATCCCGTGGGTAGCTTCTCTCCGCAATATACGTTCACGAAGACTGTCCAGTTTAGTCCTCGTGGCGAAGGTGTCATTACTAATAGTGCGTATAGCTTTGCGCGGGTCTCTGAAATCGGTGTTGAACCAACGCACGGAGCCGTCGTGCCTTCTTCTACACCCGCCAACATTGTTGCTATTCAGTTTAGCGGCTTTGCTGGTGCCGTAAGCATCTATCGGCGATGAACCGGAGACCCGACCTCGAAGGCTACGCTGCATGGGAGATTCAAGCCTAGCGAGTTGCGCAGCGTTTCACTGCTTTGCATATCGTCGCTGACACTAGGTAATTCGTAATTTCTCTTTCGCAGTGCGTTGCGCGGTTTTGCATCGTCTCACGCTCCTAACACTTCGCAGGCTGAAGAACGCAGCTTTAGCTCGGCAAAGAACGTTTGCTATTTCTGTTTGGGACCAACAACCTTTTGTACTAACGCCTCGAATCGCGGATCGCCACGCAACGGGTCGAGCAGCGGATCAACTTTAATCCAGGTAAGCGGTCGACCCTCATGGTCGGCGATACCTTGTTCTAACCATCGAATTGCTTCCTCTGGATTGTTAAGGCTGAGATACAGCAGTGCGCGCGAGTATGCGCTCACGTAGCGGTTCCGGCTGAGTTCTTCCAGTTCAGCCAGCATTTGCACAGCCGCCTTTTTGTCGCGGGACTGCGCCTTGGCTACTGCGAGCAGCACACGAGCAAGCAGATTGTTGTCGGTCAACCGCTGCGCCTTTGTGTATTCAGCGATCGCATCCGGCAGGTCCCCCTTTAGCTGAAGCGCCATGCCCAGAGTGTAATGGGCGTAGTAAAATGTCGGATCAATCTCCAGAGTTTTGCGTAACTGCAAGATCGCTTCATCGTAGCGACGCGCGTTGATCAGTGTGTAACCCAAGTCCGTGTTGATAACTGGCGAGAGCGGATCAAGTTCGATTGCGCGTTTGCCCTCTGCAATCGCTTGATCGAACCGGCCGAAGACGGTAGGGGTGCCGTTTTGATACCATTGATGTGCTGTAGCGTAGTTCGGCTTTAATGCGATCGCACGCTGAAATTCCGCCGTCGAACCAGCCATATCCATGTCTCCCAAATACAACAAGTATGCGAGCGCCGTGTGCGCCTCGGCCAGCCTGTCATCAAGTTGCAGAGCTTTTAGTGCCGCAGCCTTCCCTTTCGGGAATGCCTCCAGCGGTGCCGTCGCCGTATAGAATGGCAGGAGAACGTAAGCCTCCGCAAGTCCGGCATAAGCAAGCGCGTAGCTCGGGTCGAGTGCGATCGCCTGCTCATAAAATGCGATCGCCTGACGCAGATTCTCACCGCCACGTTTGCTCCACAGCAATCGCCCTTTGAGATACAGGTCGTAGGCCGTCAGATCGCTTGTCGGCTGGGCTGCTATCATCTGCTTCTCCGCACCGGTCAACTTCACCCGCAACGTATCCGCGATCGTTTTGGCAATGTCGCTTTCGACCGCAAAAATATCAGTCAGTTTGCGGTCATAGATGTCTCCCCAGAGATGGGCATCATTCAACGCGTTGATTAACTGCACATTCACCCGCACGGAGTCGCCGCTTCTCTGCACGCTGCCTTCGAGAACATTTCCAACCCCTAGTTGCTTCGCGATCTCGCGCAGATTGTCTGGCGCGCTCTTGTATTTCTCGGTGGAAGTGCGTGAGATGACTTTCAAGTCCGCTATCTTGGAAAGCCGGGCCAGAATTTCATCCTGCATTCCGTCGGCGAAATAGGCGTTGTCCGGATCGGGACTTAGGTTTTCAAACGGTAATACCGCAATGCTTTTGTCTGGCGGATTAAAAGCGAGTCTCTGCGAGAAAAAATAATATCCAGCACCCGCTGCTGCTACAAAAAGTATGAGCATACCAATCAATGCCCATCGCCGCTTCTTGACTGCTTGCCGGAATTTCGTCGGCACTCGCGGGTTACCCAGTTCTTCAGTGCAGAGATTGACGACATGAAGACGGCCGCCGTGTTTGACGTCGCATCGGCCTAAGTCATGCAACTGGGGTTGCCATTTCCGAGATTGGCTCAAGTCTTCTGCTGCATGTTTTGAGAGCAGAATATGCCCGGCGTCACCGCAATCCATCACCCGTTGCGCAATGTTAACTCCAGCTCCCGCCATGTTCACTTGTTCATTGAGGTCAGCGACTTCGTTGACCGGGCCGCTATGAATCCCCATCCGCACCCGCAACTCGGGACAAGTCTTTAGTGCTCTGCTGATTTCCAAAGCGCACAAGACCGGGGCTTCCGGACTTGTGCGAAAAACCAGTGCTCCGCCATCGCCTGTGGGCAAGCGCATCAGTTTGCCTTCAGCTTCGGCCGAACGAAACTGCTCAGTGCCGCGCACAATCTCTCTCAGCGCTCGAATCCGCTCCCTCTGCTCATCGATGAGCAGCTTTGAGTAGCCAACAATGTCGATGAACAAGACGTGACCAATCTCCAACTGAAGACGTGACTCAGAATCAGTGGGCATATCGCAATCCCGCCAACAAATTATACACCTTACAGGCTCCAGTTGATCACCAAACTCTCGTTGCCGTGGCTTATCTCTGTCTCGTCAGACGTAATACCTCTCGTCGTCTGCCGCAAAGGCCGCCTTTTGCCGAAAAATTTCCGAGGACCGTTACCAGTCTAGACGTTTGACCGCGTTAGCCGCGACGACCCCGCCCCCCGGAGAGTTTCTAATTATTTCTCATGCCGTAGAAAAAGACCATGAAATCTTGGTCCTTTTTGCAGCGCGCTGCGCGAAAAGGTCATGACAAACTCTTGATCAACTCGCTAAAACAGCTTTCATATCGGGCAGCGCGGGCATAGCTCAGCTGGTAGAGCATCTGAATTGTAATTCAAGCCTAACGAGTTGCGCAGCGTTTCACTGCTTTGCATATCGTTGCTGATGCCAGGTGATTCGTAATTCCGCTTTCGCAGTGCGTTGCGCAGAGTTGCGCGGTTTTGCAGCAAAATGTTGCCCGACCGTAGAAAGACACCGTAGAAAAATTTCGGCTCGTTGTTTCAGACCGGCCCCAGGCACTGAATCCGGGGGTTCAAATCCCACCCCTTCCGCCATTCGGCTCTTTTACCTGGGAGCCTCGCGGTTAAAAGAACCGTTAATGAGACACGAGTAAGAACACCTACAGGGATGACGTGGATGCCGCTAACAGCATGATCGGCCCCTCGCCGCTTCAATTCCCTCGTGAAAAATCAGCGGCAGCATAAATAAAGCGGCGACTGGATCGGCCCACGACCAGCCAAACAGGGCATTAAGAAGCAATCCGCCCAGCAGAATCACGGATAAATACGCGCAGATATCTGTCTGTCGTGAATCGGCATATAATGCCCGACTTTCGAGGCAAGCTGCCACGCGTCGTTTAGCACGAGCAAGGAGCGGCATCACAATTAGCGACACGATCGAGAGAACAATGCCGACGACGCTTATCTCTGGCTGGTCGCGACGTAGAAGCGATGTAGCAGCCTCGACCGCGACATACAACGCCAGCAGAAAGAAACTTATGGCCACAAGCATTAACGCCGGTCGCTCGCGCTTCTTGTTGGTCTGACCTCGTTGCAAGCGCCACAGCAGAATTCCGCCTGACAAACTTTCGATAAGGGAATCAATGCCAAACCCGACAAGGGCGATGCTACCAGCAAAGACACCGGCACCCACTGCGACAGCCGCCTCAGTTAGGTTCCACCCGAGCGTGAAATACTCCAGCTGTCGGCCAGCGCGAAGTTGCTCACGCCGGATCGCCTCTGCGACCGTCTCCATAAAATGTAATCCTCGACCAAGTCAAACATTCAGCGAGACAAGCTGCGTCTCTTCTTCGATCTGCTCTGTCAACTCGCGTTTCCGCCAGATGACGTAGATCACTGGGTAAATCAACAGTTCGAGAACTGCAGATGTAATGATGCCGCCAACCATCGGGGTGGCAATGCGTTTCATCATGTCGGCGCCGGCTTGCAGGTTCGGAGACCACATGATTGGCAAAAGACCAAACAAAATCGCGCAGACGGTCATGACTTTCGGTCGAACCCGACCGACAGCGCCTTCCATCACGGCGTCATGCAGGTCGCGCATGTTACGCATCCGCCCTTCACCTTGGAATTTTTCCCAAGCGTGATCGAGATAGAGCAGCATCATCACGCCGGTTTCAGCGTCGAGACCGGCCAGCGCGATGAGGCCAATCCAAACGGCCACGCTCATGTTGTAGCCGAGCAACCAAAGCAGCCAGAATGCACCGACTAAAGAAAAAGGAACTGCGAGAAGCACAATCCCGGTTCTCACCGCAGAGCGCGTGTTGATGTAAATGAGAACAAAGATGATCAGGAGCGTGAATGGAATGACAATCTTGAGGCGTTCCTTCGCCGCCTGGAGATATTGGAATTGCCCGGCCCATTCGACGTAATAGCCCGGCGGATACTGAATCCGCTGGGCGAGCAGTTGCGACGCCTTGCGGACGTAGCCGTCGATGTCGCTGGTCGTGACATCGACAAAAACAAAACCTACGAGTTTGCCGTTCTCGCTACGGATTGCAGGCGGCCCCGTTTTGTAATGGATATCGGCGAGCATCGAGATGGGAACCTGTGCGCCAGTGGGCGTGGGAACGAGCACGCGTTTGAGCGCATCGAGGTCTTCGCGAAAATCGCGCGCGTAGCGTGCGTTTACCGGATAACGCTCACGACCTTCCACGGTAGTCGTGATGTTCTTCCCGCCAATCGCTGACTCGATTATGTCGTTTACATCGCCAACTTTCAGACCGTAGCGTGCAGCCGCTTCGCGATTCACAGTGAAGTCGAGGAAATAACCGCCAACCGTGCGCTCGGCAAACGCGCTACGCGTCTCCGGAAGTTCAGCCAGTTGTTTTTCGATCTGCACTCCGAGCTTTTGGATTTCGCCAAGGTCAGGACCGAACACTTTCACGCCGAGCACGCTCCGGAATCCGCTGGTAAGCATTTCCGTGCGCGTCTGGATCGGCATCCAGAAAATGTTGGCCATTCCGGGCGTTTTCATGTTCGCGTTGACTTCGGCGAGCAGCTTGTTCCACGTCATTCCAGGCCGCCATTGATCAAAAGGCTTTAGCGCAACCACGGTCTCAAACATTGATAGCGGCGCAGGGTCAGTGGGTGTATCAGCCTGACCAGCTTTGCCGAAAACGGTCACGGCTTCGGGAATTCTTCTCAATTGTCGATCTTGAATTTGTAGAATTTTCGTCGCTTCGGTGATCGACATTCCAGGAACGGCGGTCGGCATGTAAAGCAAAGTTCCTTCATTGAGCGGCGGCATGAATTCGCTGCCAAGTCTCTTGTAAGGAAAAATTGTGATGAGAAGAACGACGAGCGCGGCAAGGAGAGTAAACCAGCGATAGCGCAGCACGAAATCTGCTAAGGGATGATATGCCCGAATGAGAAAACGGTTTACCGGATTTTTCTCTTCCGCTGTGATTTTCCCGCGAATGAGGAGCGTCATGAGCACCGGCACCAGTGTCACGCCGAGGAACGAAGCGAAGAACATTGAGAACGTTTTTGTGAATGCGAGGGGACGGAAAAGACGACCCTCTTGCGCAGTGAGCGAGAAGACCGGAACAAAGCTCACTGTGATTACAAGCAGCGCGAGAAACAGCGCCCGACCAACGCCTTTTGCGCCGGCGATGATTACTTCAATGCGCTCGACGTTGTTCGGCTCGCGGTTATGTGCCTCGCGAAAGTGCTCGAGCTGCTTATGCGCGTTCTCGATCATCACGATTGCCGAATCCACCATGGCGCCGATAGCGATAGCGATGCCGCCTAACGACATGATGTTGCTCGTCACATGCATCCACCACATTGGGATGAAGGAGAGAATGATTGCGGTAGGCAGTGTGATGATCGCCACCAGTGCCGAGCGGATGTGCCAGAGAAAAACCAGGCAAACCAGTGCAACAACGATGCTTGCTTCGATCAACTTCTCGCGCAATGTCGCGATGGCACGGCGAATCAGATCACTGCGATCATAAACCGTCACAATGCGCACTACGGCCGGCAACGACGGCTTTACCTCTTCGATTTTCTTTTTTACCGCATCGATGACATTCAGCGCGTTTTCGCCGTAACGCATCACGATAATGCCGCCAACGACTTCGCCACGCCCGTCGAGTTCGGCAACACCGCGCCGAATATCGCCGCCAAGGTGCACATTTCCGACATTCTTCAAATAGACGGGCGTGCCGTTTACAACTTTGAGCACGATGTTCTCAATATCCTCGATCTTTTTGATGTAGCCTCGGCCACGGATGTAATACTCGGTGGTTGCAACCTCGAAGGTTTTCCCGCCAACATCGGCGTTACTCACCTTGATCGCATTGACAACGTCGCTAAGCGGGATGTTGTAGGCGACAAGCGCGTTTGGATCGAGATCCACCTGGTATTGCTTGATGAATCCTCCGACCGGCGCGACTTCGGCAACACCTTTTACCGAAGAGAGAGCGTAACGCAGGTTCCAATCCTGAATGGAGCGTAGCTCGGCGAGATCGTGCTTTCCGGAGTCATCAACAAGTGCGTATTCGTAAACCCAGCCTACAGCCGTGGCGTCGGGGCCGATTGTCGGGTTCACCCCCTCGGGGAGTGAACCGCGCACGGAATTGAGGTATTCAATCACACGCGAGCGCGCCCAATAAATGTCAGTGCCATCTTGAAAAATGACGTAGACAAAAGATTTGCCGAACATCGATTCGCCGCGAACGAACTTCACTTTCGGTGCTGCGATGAAGACGCTGGAAATTGGATACGTGATTTGGTCTTCAACGAGATCGGGCGAACGCCCTTCCCACTCGGTGTAAACGATCACCTGCGCGTCGCTCAGGTCCGGGATTGCATCCAGCGGCGTATGCATTAGTCCATAGATTCCGGCGGCAACCGCGAAGATGGTGAAGACGAAAACGAGGAATTTGTTTCGCGCGCTCGCTTCGATAATGCGGTCGATGAACGTCGCGCGTTTTTGGATTGCAGCTCTTTGTTCTGTTGAAGCCATTTGCTGCTCAGTCATGGCTTGATTCCGGGCGACATGGTTTCCTGCGGTGTTTGCTCATCCTCGAAAGCTCTCAATGCGCCTTGGACTTTCGATTCGGCGTCGATAAGAAAGTTTGCGCTAGCTACTACGCCTTCATTTTCCTGCAGACCGCTTTTTACCTCGTAAATGTCAGCATATTTCGTCCCAAGCTGCACAACCCGTGGCTCAAGTTTTCCCTCGCCTTTATCGACGAACACTACATTGCGTGTTCCTGTCGGCATGACTGCGCTCACCGGAATGGTGAGTGCTTTGCCCATGTCCATTTCTAGCTCGGCGTTGATATACATGCCGGGTCGCAGCTTGAAATCGGGATTGGGAATATCGATCCGAACCTTGGCGGTGCGTTTCGTTTCATCGAGAAACGGATTGATGACACTGATTGTGCCCTCAAACTTCTCGCCCGGATAAACCTTGGTGGTAATCCCGATCGTCTGACCGACCGCTAACATCGACAACTCCGTTTCATAGAACTCGGCCCAAACCCACACAACGCTGAGATCCGCGACTTCGACAAGGATGTCGCCCACTTTGACGTTCTTGCCCTGTTCAAGAGGCACCGACTGCACTACGCCGCGGAAAGGTGAGAGCAGCGTAAGGGTATCGGAAGCTTTGCGCGTCTTTTCCAGTTCAGCGATCTGTTGCTCGGTAACGTTCCAGAGTTGCAGCCGGCGTTTCGCCGACTCAATCAACCGCTGTGGCGTTTCGCGTGCATCTTTCGTCCTCGCCTGATCGCGCATGTGTAGGAGCTCGACGAATTCCCGTTCGCTGGTGAGCAGGTCTGGGCTGTAGATCGACAGCAGGGGCACATTTTTACCGACGAGCTCACCAGGGGCGGTGACATTCAGTTTTTGAACGTAACCATCAACTCGCGAGACGAATTGCCAGTTGCGCGTTTTGTCGGGCACGATCAGGCCCACCGCACGAATGGTGTGAAAGAGCGGTTTGCGCTCCACCTTTGCGTAACGAACGCCGATCTGCTGCTGGCGCTCCACTGGCACAACAAACTCCCTGGGCTGGTTAGCCGAATCGGATTTCTCATCTTCATATACGGGCACCATGTCCATGCCCATGCTATCCTTGGCGGGCTTGGCACTGACTTCGCCCTGCATCATGGTCGATTTGTAGTATTTGATTTTGCGCTCGCCGTGCTGTGATCGAGACGCCTTTGCCTCGGCATTTTCGCTCTCCTGGTCGGAGGGAGAAGAAACCTGAGTTATCGCTTCCCGGCCGCTTTGTTTCATCACAGGAACCAGGTCCATGCTGCAGATTGGGCACTTTCCTTTCGGGTCTTGGGACCGCACCGACGGGTGCATCGTGCAAGTGTAATAGTCCACGTTGCTCGGTTTTCCTGAGGCGCTCCTCTTGCTGCAAGAGCCAGCGGTGAAAAGCAGGGCAACGAGTGCAATCAGAAGCGTTGTCTTTCTGCTCAATGCTTTCATGGAGATTTCCTTACGTTCGATGGCTGGCGGGGCGTCGAGTAGAGTTCTGCACCAATGACCGCCTCTAAGTCAGCGACAGCCATCTGGTAATGCGCTAAATGCTCGCGCCCCATCGCTTCGATATCGCGCAGGTTGCGTTGCGCGCTGATCCAATCGAGAAACGTCGTTTTTCCGGATTCATAACTCAGTTGTGTCGCCTCAAACGCCTGCTGCGCCTGCGGCACGAGCTTTTCGCTGAATAGTTCGACGTGATGATGAAACGTCTCGATTTTTGTCAACTGATCGCGCAACAGTCGCAACGCTTCCTTTTGTTCACGCTCAAATCCTTGCTCAGCGGCTACGACATTTGCGCGTGCCTCGCGCACCCCGGCGGAATATTTGCCAGGATTCACCCATGGAATTGTAAACGACAGACCGGCGTCGAGTTCGCTCACTGCCTCGGCTGCATCGTTGTAACGCTGACCTTTGATTGTAATTGCTGGATCGGGAATCCACGCACGGTGCGCGAGTTGAAGCTTTGATTTTTCGCTATCTATCTTTGCACGTGCCATCTGAACTTCGGGCCGTTGCGCCAGCATGATCGCGTGCAGGCTGCTCGCTGAAAGATGCGTATGGTCAACAGTTGGCGCGACTGGCACGCCGACCGACGCAAACGCGTCACGATTCATCAGCGTATTCAATTGCGACTGCGCATCAGACAAATTGCGTTCGAGATCCCGTCGCGCTTCCTGCAGCTTGCTATAATCGGTCTCAGCAACGAGAACGTTCGCTGCGCTCTCCAAACCAGCTTCATATCGTGAGCGGCTGATATCCGCGATTTGTTTCAGTGAAGTGAGATTACTGCTATTGATGTCGAGCTGGTCGTAAGCATTCGCCAACAGGAAGTAAGTGGCGCGCGCCTTCGCAATGATGTCGAGTTGAGTGCGTCGCGCTTCCTCAAACGCCGAAACCGCTTCGGCTCCGGCAATACGCCCTCGCACGAGGTTTTTGCCAGTGATCGGGATCAACTGCTCGACGCCGAGCGTTTGATCCATGAACGCGTTCGGCGGAATATCCACATAACGATGCACGCGCGATTCGCCGACAATGCGCGGATCATCCCACGCGTTGGCTTCTCGTACGCGGTGAATTGCCGCCCACCAGTGACTCTCCGCTTCTTTGATCGCCGGATTGTTCTCCAGCACGGCGCGCGTGACTTCGCCTAGCGAAAGGCGCGATGAAACGGCGCTGTATTCGCCGCCATCAGCGGCGATCTGATTTCGAGTTGCTAAAGATGTGATTAATAAGATTAAAAGCGTTGTCGTTTTCATTGATCCAAGAACTGCGGTTCGCAGAACACGGCGTGCCGACGACTGGGCACACCCCAGGCGTGAACGCTCTTAGATCAGATGAGAAATGTGCAGAGAAGCGCGAGTCGCCGGACTGAAACGAACGCGGGCTCAATGCTGGAATAACCGGACGACTTTGCCGTTGGTTGAACCGCCAGCGGAATGGAAATGCTGGCACCAATTGTGGCGACGTTCTGTTGGTCAGAAGTCGCTTTCGCTAGCGGCTGAGTAGCTGATCCAGTGCGCTGATGCGATGTGGCGCAGCACGTCTTATTCGCGCAGGAACCAGGCGCGCACGGCTTCTCGCTTGTAGTGTTCGTGATGATACACGTAGCTGCCGGCAATCGGACAGTCGCAGTAAACAGTGCGATTACGAGTGCTGTAGAAACGGTTATCCTCCGAATCATCATTTCACTCATAGCACAGATGTTCCTGTAGATCGAGCCCGTCATCGAACCGCTACTTTCGTTTGAAATCCGCGGGCTACGCCGCCATTCCCACCTTTGACCGTTTTCGAATTTCGCCACCGCTATTGCCGAAAAATTTCCGAGGGCTCTTACCAATTGTGCCAATGACCTAGCGGAAACGAAGCAACCCCCCGGGGGCATCTGATTTGGAATTGAAGAGAACTGTTCTTGCACGCGCAGACTGCCCCCTTGATCTATCGGATTTCTGATCTCTATCGTAGGATTAAAGTCTAACCAATCGATGAAGCCGACGGCCCCTTCGCGAAACAAGTTCGGAGTGATTGCCACGACACCCTGCCGTGGCTTATCTCTGCGAGGGGCGACTAATCTGGATTGCTGACGCACACCGCGTTGACGAAAAGCGTTTCGTTCTGCACGCCAATGAAAAGCTGACGGCGTTTCTGGAAGGTATTCAACCTATCGCGGCTGCCCTGGAGGCAGGCCTGATGGAACAAGAACAACACCACCCGCGTTCTGTCGCTTTGCCGTGAATACGTACGTTTGTCCGCTCTCCACGTCCAGCACCGTCGACGTCGGCTGATAGTTTGGCACAGCCGACACGGTCAGCGTGTGACGCCCCGCCGGCACGAACTCATCGTAGCGCCGTCCCTGCACAAGGTTGGCTGCCGTTCTCCCATCGATCTTAAGATTGAGAGCCAAATTCCATCCAAAGTTCGGGGCCCTCAAAACAATAAGACGTCCACCGGGCTGAGCGACGGCAGTTTCGGCGGAAGGGCCCGCCTCTGCTGGACTCGCGCTAGGCGCAGGAGAAAATACTTCCGACGCAGTGGAAGTGGGCAGTGGCGGGACTTGGTCGATCTCAGGTTCGCGTGGCTTTACTGCGTACTTTGCAAAATCAGCAGCGGTTCCATACGGCGAAGTGCTTGCCTCACGCGATGAAGAATCCGGAGCCGTCGGCATCGGCGCTGCGGCTGGAGTCGGCACCCCGAGCTTCAGCCGGCGATCGGCTAGCTCATATGCCGCGCCAGCCGACGGGCCTATTTCCTGAAGTTTGCACCATATTTCGTTCGCGCGGTCGTAAAGCTGCATTAGATCGTAAGTCTTCGCTAGTTCGGCGAGTACGCCGGCGTTATTCGGTTCGCTATCCAACGCTTCCTGCAGGCGCTCGATCGCATTTGTCGTGTCGCCCCGATCGCGCAGCTCGATGCCTTCGCGCAGCAACTGATCTACCAGCGACGGCACGGCGGCGGTGAAATGCAGTGGGTCAAAAGTTATTTCCGAATCCAAGGATGGAGGAGTCTTGGCCATTGCTTTCACCGAGGACTCCGTTAGCGCCAAAGGACTAGGTGATGGTGACGGAGAGGGAATAGTCCGCGTCAACTGGCTATGCGATGGTGACGGAGAGGGGATAGTCCGCGTCAACTCGCCATGCCAGCGCGACAGGCGAGCGGATATTGCATCCTTGTGCCACCCCGCCCACAAGCCCACTGTAAACACGAGAAGTACAGTGGTCGCGGCTGCCAACCGTTTTTTGAGCAAGTTGTTTTTGCTTAGCAAAAGCAACGTTGGACGACATCTCCACAGCGGAACGATTAGAAAGATCCAGGTGGCAATGGCAAGTACTGCGACTGCCACATGGCTTGCGACCGGATTCAATTCTCGAAAAAACCGCATGGGATAATCAGCTATTGCGGGCGTAACATCGGTAAAGATGTATTGCACCTTGCCAAGCGGCAACACCGTTACCGTTGACGAAATGATGGAAGTTGCACGCCAGTGGCACTAAGCATCGCAACTGCGTGAGCCACACACGCCCCCGCCGATTGAAAACGAGCCGCTGGAAATGTGGTGCAACCCTGGCACATGGCGCGTTGAGCCAATCGACAATGGCGAGCATGAAGATGGATGAATGTGGCGGTGATAGCTTCTGCAAGTGATTGCGGCGGTATGGAAAGGCTCGCCGTCAAAAGGCAGTCATCACAACCAGCTCCTGAAAGTAGAGGCTTGCAGTTCTGCCGCGTTTTCGGGGACACTTCCCTCTATGGAGGCAGAAATAGATTGCAACTTGCAGTCTAATTCTCGTTGGATGTTGTTGGTTGCAATACGTTTTATCACGGCGAGCGTAGTTTTGCTCGCGTCATGCTCGGTATTCGAACCTGTTATTGACGTCGTCCCCGTTGGCAGTCTGCAAGACGGCGTTGTTTTTTACCTTGGCGATATATTTCGCCCGCACCCTGAGTTCACCGTCACGGGGTTGACAGTGGAAGAGGTGCAATCAGATGGCTCAAGACGCGCAGTATGGATACTTGAAGGAGGACAGCGAGGAGGACAACGCCTCGGCTACATCACCTATGGCGCGAAATATCCTGATCTAAAAGAAAGTCGCCGAGCGTCGCGCCTGAGGCGCGGAAAGAGGTACGAGGTTATTGTGTACACCAGCACAGGCGGTAAGAATGTGGATGTTTTTGCATTTCGAGTGGATGAGAATGGGAACGTTAGACAAGTCCCCTGGTGGATAATCTAACTAATCGATGAAGCCGACGACCCCACTGCGGAGCGACCCCAATGTGTTTGTCACGCCACCCTGCCGTGGCTTATCTCTTTCTCGTTAGATGAAGACGCCGAATAAACGACCTGAGGCAGCCAGAATGAAAAGCCTCGCAATTTTTCTCTCGGTTGTACGCCTTCTGCTTGGCTCGCTGTTGCAATGCTCTTCTTGACAAGACTGATGCCCATCCCAATGAAAGCTTTTCGATCTTTCACGTCCGTTGTCGGCATCGTGGTGTGTATTTGCGGATGCGCCACTTCGGGGGTAGACCGCGTCGTTCAAATCGGACTGAACACCTACAAGATGCGCGGTCTTGGCAACTCTACTGATTTTTCCGGCAGTGCGGTCAAAGCGCGACTCTACCAGCAAGCTGCGGAGTTCTGTCGGAGCAAGGGTGGCGAGATGATTCCCTTAAACAGCACAGCACAGGAC
>Ga0066903_100002699_pt1 | contig 14034 bp, 14 predicted proteins | sample PanSoiMetaGPlot1_FD_67491 | JGI IMG/M metagenome (GOLD analysis project Ga0066903, IMG submission 67491) | Tropical forest soil microbial communities from Panama analyzed to predict greenhouse gas emissions - Panama Soil - Plot 1 (version 2) | ecosystem: Environmental > Terrestrial > Soil >...
CGCTCGAGCGCCACGGGGTGCTGGCGGTTGCGATCCGCCCGCCCACCGTTCCGACCGGGTCGGCCCGGCTGCGCTTCTCGCTCACCGCCGGCCACGACCGGGCCGACGTCGAGGAGGCGCTGGGCGCCGTGGCCAGGGCTCTGGCGGAGGTTCCGGCGTGACCGGCGCCACGATCTGGCTGCCCGGCTGGTCGGCGCCGGCGACCGTGTGGGACGGGGCGATCGGGGCGCTGCCGGGCGGCCGCCACCGGGTCGTCGACGTGGCGGCATGTGCCGACGAGGCAGCCATCTGGCAGGCCGCGGAAGACGCCCTCGACGGCTGCGGCCCGGCCCGCCTTGTGGGCTGGTCGATGGGCGGCATGATCGCGCTGGAACTGGCCGCCCGCCATCCCGATGCGGTGTGCGAGGTGCTCGCGGTAGCGACCGCCGCCGCCCTTGTGCGCCCCGCCGAGCCGGACGGCTGGCATCCCTCCGCCGTCTCGCGGATGCGCCGCCGCCTGGCCGAGACCGGCACGTCGGAGTTCGACGCCGCACTGTGGTCGCCACGGGAGCGAGGCGAGGGCTGCGACGCACGCTGGGCAGCGATCCGTGGCACACCGGCGAGGGCCGCCCTCGCAGCAGGGCTCGATCTGATCGTCGCCTACAGCCTGGCCGAGCCCGGACGGGTGGCGGCGCCCGTGCATCTCTTGCATGGCGGCCAGGACACTATCTGCCCGCTCGCCGCGGCGCAGCGCCTGGCGGGCGCCCTGCCACACGCCGAGCTGACCGTCTGGCCCGAATGCGGCCACGCCCCCTTCCTCACCCGGCCGCAGCGGTTCAGCGCCTGGTTGCAGGAGCGCATCGCGGTGGCGGCATGAGCAGCGTCCGCGTGCGCCGCGCCTTCGGCCGCCACGCGGCGGAGTACGACCGCCATGCCGCGGTGCAGCGGCGGCTCGCCGATGAGCTGGATGCTGCGCTGACCGGGACGCGGCCCCGGCAGATCCTCGAGCTCGGCTGCGGCACGGGCTACCTGACGCGCCGGCTGCGGGCCCGCTTCCCGCGCGCCGAGCTCACCGCGATTGACCTCTCCGCGCGCATGCTGGAGCGGGCCCGGGCTGCGTGCCCGGGGCCGGTGCGCTGGCTGCTCGGCGACGCCGAGGCGGTCGCCTGGGAGCCGGCCCGCTACGACCTGATCGTCTCCAGCGCCACGGTGCAATGGTTCGCCCGGCCGGCGGCGACCACGGCCGCGCTGGCAGCTGCCCTCACTCCCGGCGGCTGCGCTGCACACGCCACGTTCGGGCCGTCCACCTTCTGGGAGCTCTGGCAGGCGTTCGCCGAGGCGGAGTTGGCCCGCGGCGCCGTCGGGTCGGGCCCGCGCGGGCCGCACCTGCCCGGCGCGTCCGAGCTCGAGACGGCGCTCCGCGCCCGCGGGCTCGAGGTCGAGGCTCGTACACGGGTGCTTCACGTCGGCTACCCCGACTGCCGCGCGTTCCTGGCCGCGGTCAAGGCAACCGGCGCCGCCCAGCCGCGACGGGCTGCCGAGCCCGGCCTGTTGCGTGACGCGATGCGCCGCTACGACCGTTCGTACCGCTTCGGCGCAGGCGTCCGGGCCAGCTACGAGCTGGTGCAGGTGGTCGGTCGCAGCGCCGCGGCCGGATCGGCTCAGGGCACGGAGGCGGTGGCGGCGACCACGTCGTCGTAGGCCACGTCGTACGCGCGCCCGGTCGCCGTATCGCCGATCTGCACGCGCCCGATCGCCGTCGTGCCGAGCGACATCGTCTTCGACAGGCCGCCCAGCTGGGACGCGCCATACCAGACCTCGACGGTGCTGGTCGCCCCGGCCACCTTCACGTGCACCTGCACCCGATGCCAGGCGCCGGCCGGCACCTTCGTGGCGGAATGCACCTCGGCCCCGCTCAACCCGTTGCGAATCGAGAGGTACCCGTTGCTGTCCACGAACAGCGCCAGCAGCGGCGCATCGGCGGCGGTCTTCAGGCGCATCAGGGTCAGCTCGAAGGCGCCCTTCGACGCGATCCGCACCCGGCACTTGAGGTAGATGTCCTTGCCGGTCTGGGAGAGCGTCCCCACCGCATAGGCGGCTCCCGTCGTGGGATGCGCCTGCGCGGCCCAGCCGTCCGTGTATTTGACCGCGGTCTGGGCGGTGACCCCTTTTACCGTCGTCCACTTCGACAGGTCCCCGCTCTCGAAGCCGTCCGCGAAGCGCGCGGTCGACGTCTGGTAGTAGTTGGCCATATAGCTCTTCGCCGTGGCCGGGGCCGCGAAGGTGCGCGCGTACGGGCCCGCGTCCGACCAGCCGTCGAACGTGTACTTGACGCCGTTCACCCTCTGTGTGGGGGGCGCGGTCATCGAGACAGTCGAGCCGACGATGAAGGTCTGCGAGTATGGCGTGGCGGCCGTCGTATCGTCAGCGGAGAGCGCCGCTCCCTCCGGGGTGCCCAGGAAACTGAGGTCGACGGTCTGTGGGTCGAGCCGCAGCGAGGTCGTGGCCGAGAGGCCGCTGGCATCGGTGGCGGTCAGCTGCAGCTCGAGGTAGGACAGGTACTCGTGGTCTGGTGCCTGCACCGATCCCGCAGCCGAGCCGTCGACCGTGCCCACCGGGTGGGTGTGGCAGCTGTCGACCGCCGGACAGTGGTGGAGGACGATGTTCCAGCTCAGGTCGGCGGCCGGCAGGGTGCCCTGCTCGGGGTCGGTGGCCTTGCCCGTGAACGAGATCAGATCACCCGTCTTCCAGTGCAGTGAGGCCGACGGCGTCAGGATCGTGGGTACCGGCGGCCGGTCGCCGGGGGTGATCTGGATGCTGTCGACATCCGACGCGCCGTGGGTGTCGGTGACCCGCAGCTTCACCTTGACCGAGCCCGCCGCCGAGTACGTCCACGTCGGCCGGGCAGCATGGGAGTCACCGAAGGTGCCGTCACCATCCAGGTCCCACGAGTAGGTGAGCGCGTCCTGGTCGGCGTCGCTCGACCCGGTGCCGTCGAAGTTGACGGTCAGCGGCACCGGGCCGGAGGTGACATCGGCCGCGGCCACCGCCACCGGGGGCGCGTTCCCGCCGAAGAACTGGATGCGGTGGATCTCACCGAGGCCCGTGTCGACGTAGAAGAGGTCGCCGCCGGGGCCGGTCACCAGCTGCACCGGGTAGGAGGCCGGCCGCTCGAACAGCTGCGGCGTCCCCGCGTCGGGCAGGCCACCGACACCCGGCGGCAGGAACCAGATGCAGTTGCGCGAGTAGTCGCCGAAGAAGAGCGCGCCGTTGTAGGAGGCCGGGTAGCTGCCGCCGTCGTAGAACGAGATGCCGCTGATCGACGTGCTGACCTTGGTATCGGGCGGGCTGCAGCCGTCGTTCGGCGCGGTCGGCTGGTCGTGGCGGTAGGCGAAGTACGGCTTCGTGGCCGTGTTCTTGGCGTAGAGGTTCTCGCAGATGTTGAGATTGAGGTTGTCGAACGGCCCGAACTTGCTGCCGCCCTCGTAGCAGGGCCAGCCGAAATTCCGCACCTCGCCTGTGGGATCGGGCACGCGGTCGATCTCCTCCCAGGTGCCCTGGCCGACCTCGCCGATCCAGGCGTCGCTGCTACCCGGCCGCATCGTGAATCGGAACGGCTGGCGCAGCCCGTAGGCGACGATGCGGCGCGCGTTGGCATCGACGCTGGAGGCGAGCGGGTTGTCGGGCAACCCCTTACCGGTGTCGGGGTCGACGCGGATCAGCGTCCCGTCGAGCGTGGTCGGGTCGGCGGGGGTCTCGAGGTCCTGCGAGCGCAGCGAGCCCCCCTCCGCAGTGGGCGGGGTGAGCTGGGCGCCGACACCGCCGGGCGGGTCGCCGCAGGGGTTGAGCGGGATCCCCTTCTGGCCGTAGTCGTTGAAGTTGGCCGCCGCGCCGCTGCCTGCGCTGGCGTACAGGGCGCCGTCCGATCCGAACTGGATCGAGCCGATCGAGTGCGTCTGGTACTGCTGGCACCAGTCGTCGATCAGCGTGGTCTCGGTGCCGTCGGACGTGTTCCCCGACGCGGTCAGCCGGGCGAGGCGGCCGCTGATCACACAGCCGTCGATCGTGGCGCCCGGCGGGTTCGGACAGGTGTCGCTGACACCGCCGCCCCACTTCGGGGACTGACCGCCGATCACGGCGTCGCGCGAATAGAGCACGTAGACGTACGGCCGGGTCGGGAACTGCGGGTCGAGCGCCATCCCCAGCAGGCCGCGGTCATAGCCGTTGAAGACCTCAGTCGTGAGGTCCGCAAACTCCGTCGGGGTGGGATCCGAGAGCGAGTCGAACTCCTTGATGATCCCGCTCTTCTCGGCCACGAACACGCGCCCGTCGGGCGAGAACGCGACCTGCGTGGGCAGCGTCAGCCCGGAGATCACCACCGAGTCCTGAAACCCCGGCGGCAGGGTGGGCGCCGCGCCGGCGGATCCGCCCAGCGTGAGAATCGCGAACAGCGTCGCGAGCCCGGCGGCGGAGCGTCCCCAGGTTACCCGTCCCACAACCTCACCACTATGCGTGCGCTACGCCTTTACGTCAACGCAGAGGGCGTCAGAAACCAAGCACGAACTTGGCATCGTCGGACATCATGTCCGGCGTCCAGGGCGGTGTGAACGTGAGCTCGGTGGCAACGTCCTCGACGCCGTCCAGGGCCCGGCACACTTCGTAGATTTGCTCCTCGATCATCTGCCCTGCCGGGCAGCCCATCGAGGTCAGCGAGTAGAGCACCTTCACGTTGGCGTCATCGACGGTCACGTCATACACCAGCCCGAGGTCGACGATGTCCATTCCCAGCTCGGGATCCTCGACCATGCGCAGCGCGTCGTAGACCTGTTCCTGTGTGGTTGGCATGGCCGGAAGCTTACTGGCTCCGGGCGTCCCAGAGCGCAGCGAAGCTGCCCTCGTGATCGTGGATCCCGGCGCCGCCGCTGACCAGCCCCTTCGTCGCGGAGACTGCCTCCCGTCCGGCCCGCTCCAGCCGCGAGGCCAGGCTCTCGGCGCGCCCGAGCAGGCGGTCGCGCTCGACCACGACGTCGACAATGCCCAGCTCGCGCGCCTCGTCCACGGAGATCAACTCGCAACCGGCGAACAGGCGCAGCGCCACGCCGGGCGGCACGATCCGGGCCAGCCGCTGCGCGCCGCCCCACGGCGGGCAGTAGCCCAGCTCATTGTGGATGAACCGCAGCTTGGCTCCCTGCGCGGCGTAGCGCCAGTCGCAGGCCAGGGCGAGGTCGATGCCGCCGCCGACGGCGTGGCCGTTGAGCAGCGCCAGCGTGGGCACGTCCACCTGCGCGATCCGCTCCAGCGCAGCCGTTCCCCGCTGGGTGACGACGGCGCCCGGCAGCTCGCGCAGCGCAGGCAGGTCGGCGCCGGCGCAGAAGATCCGCGGCCCTGAGCCGATGACGGCGATCAGCCGGGTCTGTTCCTCGCCGGCCAACCGCTCGGCTTCCAACGCGAGCTGGTCAAGCGTGTCTAGTGAGACCGCGTTCTCCTCGCCGCCGCCGGTCAGCGTGAGCAGCCCCAGCGGGCCGCGCCGCTCGGCCTCGACCCGGGTGGGACCGGCCGGCTCGGCCAGGCCGAGCGCGGCCTCGAGCTCACCCCGGCTCATGCGCCGGTAGCCGTCCACGCCCTGCTCGCGGGCGCGGTCGTGCAGCTCGTACAGCAGGGTGGTCCCGCTCACAGGCGGATCTCCTCATGGCGGTCGCGGGTGAAGAGGTGGATGGTGTCGATGAAGCGCACGCGGTTGCACGTCGAGCAGAGCACGATCGAGTGGGTGCGTGCACCTCCGGCGAAGTAGCGCACGCCGCGCAGCAGGTCGCCGTTGGAGATGCCCGTGCCCACGACCATCACCTCGCCGCTGACCAGGTCGTCCACGCCGAAGATGCGCTCCACGTCGTCGATCCCGGCCTCGTGGGCGGCCCGGATCTCGGAGCGTGAGAGCGGCCAGAGCTGGCCTTGCAGCTCGCCGCCGAGGCACTTCAGCGCGGCCGCCGAGATCACGCCCTGGAAGGCACCGCCGATGCCGACCGCGATGTGGTCGTTGGTGCCGCGGATGGCGGCGTCGATCGTGGCCGTGATGTCGCCGTCGGCGATCACCTTGATGCGGGCGCCCGCCTCGCGGATCTCGGCGATCAGGTCGTCGTGGCGGGGTCGGTCGAGCACGATCGCCGTGATGTCCGCAACCTCCCGCCCGAAGGCCTCGGCGATCGCCTCCAGGTTCTGGCGGACGGGCCGGCGCAGATCGATGCGGCCCTTGGCCACCGGGCCGACAGCCATCTTCTTCATGTACATGCGCGGCATCGCGGCCATGCACGCGGGATCGCCGGCGGCCAGGATGGAGAGCGCGCCCACTCCGCCGCGTGCGACCACGGCCGGCCCTTCGACCGGGTCAAGGGCGAGATCGAGCGGGCGGCCGCCGCGGCCCAGCTCCGTCCCCACCTCGAGCGGATGGCCCTGTTCGTGGCGCCCGATCACGATCGTGCCGCTGACCGGCAGCGAGCCCAGCGCGGCCACCGTCGCCGCGCTGGCGGCCTCGTCGGCGGCCGGGCCGTCGCCCTTGCCCAGCAGGCGCCCGGCGGCCATCGCCGAGCGTTCGGTCACCGCCACCAGGTCGGTGCAGATGCAGCCCGGCGGCTGCGCGTCCGCCTCGGTTTCCGGAACGCCGCGGTGCCGTTGCTCGGTCGCCATGGCGACAGCGTATCGCGGCGGCCGTGGGTCGGGTGAGGGCTAGCCCGGCTCGGGGAGTGCGGTCGCCTGGGCCAGGATCAGGTCGAGTACGGCCCGCAGCGCGGCCTCGCCGTCGCTGGACTCCACCACGGGCACCCCCATCCGCTCGGCCCGCGCGACCAGGTAGTCCTGCACGCGCCGGATCTCGCCGAACCGGCGCAGGTAGCGCGGCAGCGCGCGGGCCTCGCCGGCAGTGGCGTCGCGCGCCACGAAGTGCGACTGGTGGGCCTCCTCGTCCTCGATCATCAACATGACCTGGGCGACGAGAGCGCGGCCGTGGTGCTCGGGGGCGATCAGCCCCGGTACCAGGTGCACGCCCTCGACCACCGTGGAGAGCCCCTCAACGATCGCGCGGTCGACCACCGCCGCGGCGCCGACGGCCACCTGCTCAGCCTGTTGGATGAACCCGTACAGCGCGCGGTCGGCCTCGTCGGGGTCGGGCATCGGCATGCGCAGGCCGTCGCCCGCCTCGAACGAGGAGTAGTGCAGGGCGGGCATCAGCGCCGGCGCGAAGAAGGCCCGCATGACCTGGCGCACGGCGTCGGTCGAGACGATGCGGCTGATCCCCAGCCGGTAGGCGATCTCGGTCGCAAGCGAGCTCTTGCCGGTGCCGGTGCCGCCGCCGATCAGCAGGATCAGGGGCCGCTCCAGGTGCAGCACCCGCTGCCAGGCCCGGTAGCGGGCGACCGTCGGCTCGCCCTCCTCGCGGGCCAGCACGTCTTCCACCAGCACGTGCAGCTCATCCAGGCTGATCTCGTCGGCCTGGCCGGCCGTCACCTCCCGCTCGACCTCGCGCGCGATCATGTACGAGCGTTCCGGGTCGAACCCGGCCAGGAACAGGGTCGTCGCCATGCGACCCTTCGAGAAGGGCAGTGGGTGGCCGCGCCCGCGGATGCGGGGATGGTCGCGCGCGTCATCCACCGGCACGCACCGCCTCCGCGGCGAGCTCGTGGATGGCCGCATCCAGCGCACCCGCCTCCATCGGGGCCGGCCGGTTGTCGCAGAACACGACGTCACGGCCGCGGTCCACGCCGGCCCGCGCCACCACATCGATCCCGGCGGCCTTGATCTCGACCAGATAGGTGTCGGCGGCGGCCACGTCGGGCCGCTCCAGGTCGGCCCGCAGCGCGACCCGGTCGGAGAGCGCCCCGGAGACCGCCACCACGTCGGCGCCGTGGGCCTGCTCGATCCGCTCGGCCAGCGCCCGCGGCTCGGCAGCGGTGGTGAACAGGGCCACGCGCCGGCCCGCGACCGGTTGCATCGGGTGCGGCTCCAGCACCGTCTCGATCACCGGCCGCTCGCGGCGCAGCCGCGCCAGCTCAGCCGCATCCAGGCGGGCATGGTCGCACATCGTCAGCACCACCAGATCGCTGAGCGCCAGCCGGTAGCGGTTGAAGCCGGCCGACGGCGAGCCGCGGTCGGCCGCGTGCACCAGGATGACGGCGTCGGCGGCGACCGGGGGCAGGCACGCACCGGATCCCTCGAGCACCACCAGGTCGGGCCGCTGCGCCGCCGCCAGCTCGGCGGCGCGCTCCACGTTGGACAGGTAGGGAACGCCCAGCACGCCGCCGCCGCAGCGGCGGGCGCCGACCGTCGTCACCCTGGCCAGCGCCGCGTCCTCCAGGAAGTCCGACGCCGCGTGCTGACCGGCATCCGCCCGGGCCAGCAGCTCGGCCACCCCCGGCGCACCGGAGCCCTCGACGAGCTCCGGCTCGGCGGGGCCACCGCGGCCCATCGCCACCACCACGACGTCGCGACCGGCATCGGCCAGCAGGCGGGCAACGTGGCCGGAGACCGAGGTCTTGCCGATCCGCTTGCCGGTGCCGATCACGGCCAGGGTCGGCACCTCGAGCGCATGCCGTTTGGGCGGTCGCAGCTGCAGGTCGGGCGCGGCGTACTCCACTCCCGCCGCCAGCGCCTCGCAGGCCAGGGCGATGCGCCGCTCCTCGCCGAGCACGGGCTCGTCGGAGAGGTCGAGCAGGCGCTCGGCGCCCAATCGGCGGGCGGCGTCGAGCACCGCCCTCGGCGAGCCGTCGCCGCCCGACTCCAGCGGCACGCCGTAGTCGGGCACGCCGTCCAGCTTCTCGGAGCCGCCCAGGAGAAAGGCCCCCACAACCTCGTCGTCGAGGGCGGCGCGCTGAAGCGCGGCGCGGACGACGGGTGGGTAGTGCTCGCCGTCGACCAGCGCCAGCACGCGCGCCATCACAGGCCTCCGGACAGGGGCGGCGTCTTCTCGTAGGCCAGGGTCTGTGGCGAGAAGCGGATGATCCGCTCGCGGCCGTGGAAGGGGTAACGGCGATGGATTTCGACCTCGTCGGGCCGGATCTCGATCACGTTGTAACAGGGGCGGGTGGTGCCCCGCAGGCGCATCGAGGAGACGGTGCCGGCGTTCACCACGAACAGGTCCTCCAGCCGCCACGCGTACGGCACATGCTTGTGGCCCGAGAGCACCAGGTTCACCCGCGCCCGCTGCAGGACCTCGAGCGTGTCCCCGGCGTCGTACACCACGTTGCGCTCGCGGCCGGTGCCGGGGATCGGCAGCAGATGGTGGTGCAGCACGAACACGCGGAAGGTGGCGTCGTCGTCGAACTGCTCGCTGATCCAGGTGTAGCGGCTGCGGCCGACCACCCCGTGGTCGAGGTCAGGCTCGGAGGAGTCGACGGCGACGAACGTGATGAAGCCCTTGCGCAGCACGGTCGAGCGAGGCCCGATCAGCTGTTCGAAGTGGACATAGCCCACGTTGCGCGAGTCGTGGTTGCCGGGGATCGTGATCACGTCCGGACAGTCCAGCCGGTCGAGGTAGTCGCGGGCCATCGCGTACTCCTGGCGGTAGCCGAACGTGGTCAGGTCGCCGGAGCAGACGACGACGTCGGGACCGATCTCGTTGATCTCCATGATCGCCCGCTCCAGCAGGTTGGCCACGAAGTACGGCGAGCCGCAGTGCAGGTCGGACAGATGGGCAATCACGAACGGGCGCTCGGCAGCCATGGGTGGGCAATCCTAGATCAATCTCGGCTGCCCAACCGGCTCCGGCCCGTCCGCCTCGGCAAGTACGATTTGCGAGGGATCATGGCCGAGCAGCCCGCCTATCAGGCGTTTCGGGGGTCGACGCCGCCGGTCTTCGCGAACGAGGCCGAGCGGGAGTGCGCCGCCATTCTTGACTACCACGGCGTGCCGTGGGAGTACGAGCCGCGCACGTTCGTGCTCGAGTCCGACGCGGCCGGCAACGTGGTCGAGGCGTTCACGCCCGACTTCTACCTGCCCGAGCAGGACCTGTACCTCGAGATCACCACCATGAAGCAGTCGCTGGTGACGAAGAAGAACCGCAAGATGCGGCGCCTGCGCGAGCTCTACCCCGAGGTGCGGGTCAAGCTGTTCTACCGGCGCGACGTCGAGGCGCTCGCCGAGAAGTACGAGCTCGACGCCGCCTCGTGAGCACGCACCTGCGCGACCTGACACCGCCGCCCCTGCCGGGCGAGGTGTGGCTCTCGCGGGACGTGCTGGCCGACAGGGTCGCCGAGCTGGGCCGCCAGATCGGGCGCGACTACCGCAACAGCGGCCGCGAGCTCGTGCTGCTGACGGTGCTCAAGGGCGCGATCGTGTTCCTGGCCGACCTGTCCCGCGCAATCCCAATTCACCACCGGCTCGAGTTCATGGCGATCACCGCCTACCGCGGCGCCACGCCCGGCTCGGCGAGCCGCATCCGCGTGCTCAAGGATATCGACCGCCCGGTCCGTGACTGCGACGTGCTGATCGTGGAGGACGTGGTCGACACCGGGCTCACGCTCAACTACCTGTTCAAGACGCTGCGCTTCCGCGGCGCCGCCTCGGCCGAGGTGTGCACGCTGCTCGACCGCCCGTACCGGCGTCTGGTCGACGTCGAACCGCGCTACACCGGCTTCACCGCACCCGAGGAGTTCGCCGTCGGCTACGGCTTCGACCACCGCCAGCGCTACCGCGGGCTGCCCGACATCCACCTGCTGTCGCGCTAGGCGATCCTAGGAGGCGTGCTCGCCCTGCTCGGGCGTGCGCTCCGCTTCCGCAGCAGGCGCAGCCTGCTCGCCGCTCTCCAGCTCGGCGGGCGCGGCCGGCGCTTCGATCTCACCGCGCAGCCGGGCCAGCTCCGTGTCCACCTGCGAGCTGGCGGTGAGCGCGGCGATCTGGCGATCGAGGTCGTTGGTGCCGGGCGCGCTGAGGTCGTCGATGGCGCCGGTCGCGACCAGCTCCTCGACGGCGGCCGCCCGCGCCTTCATCTGGTCGGTCTTGTCCTGGGCGCGCTGGATCGCCATGCCCACGTCCGACATCTCGCCCGACAGGCCGGAGGTGGCCTCCTGGATCTTGACCTGCGCCTCCGCGGCCGAGTACTGCGCCTTCATGACCTCCTTCTGGGTGCGGAAGGCCTCGACCTTGGCGGCCAGCGCCTGCTCCTGCTGGACGAGCTGCTCCTGCTGGGCCTGGAGGGCGGCCACCTGCTGGTCCAGGTCCTGCAGCTGGCCCTGGATCAGCACCTTGCGCTCCAGCGCCATGCGGGCCAGGTCCTCGCGGTTGCCGGCCAGGGCCTTGCGGGCCTGGTCGTCCAGCTTGACGACGCTCTGCTCCAGCTTGTCGCTCTGCAGCTCCAGCCGCTTCTTGGCGGTGACCACCTCGGCCACGCTGCGCTTCATCTGCTGCAGCATCTCGAGTTGGCGCTGGTAGCTGTAGTCGAGCGTGTCCGCCGGGTTCTCGGCCCGATCCAGGGCCTTGTTGGCCTTGGCCCCCACGATCCCCTTCAGTCTCGCCCAAAAACCCACTTCAGCCCTCCCTCGGCAGCGCCGTCTCGTCCTGTTCGGATCCGTGCTTCGAGTCTAACGCGTCCAGTCGCCCGAGCGTCTGCGCGACCTCCGACCGCAGCCGCCGCCGCTCGTCCTCGTACTCGGCCGCGTCCACCTTGCCGATCCGCGCCTCCTGCTCGAGGTCGCGCAGCGAGGCGTAGAGCGCGTCGCGCCGCTCGAGCAGCTCGATCCGCTCGATCTGGTGGGACGTGAGGGCCGGCTCGCCCTCACCGCGGTCGGGCGAGACGAACGGCCAGGCCACCACCAGCACCGCCGCCGCCACCAGCCCGGCCACGGCGATCACCACCAGCACGCTCATGCCTCACGGGCCAGCACGGCCGCGTAGCGCCGCGCCAGCTGACGGGCCTCGCGCGGATCGGGCCAGATCGCGATTAGGCCGCCCACCAGGAACACCGCCCCGGCCAGCCAGATCAAGCTCACCATCGGGTTGACCAGCACCTTGAGCGTGACGCCTCCGCCCGAGGGGTCGACTCCCTCCAGGATTGTGTAGAGGTCGCCGCGCAGGCCGCTGCGGATGTCCACCTCGTTGGTGACGCGCTGCTCGACCGGGTAGACGCGGCGGCCGGGGGTCAGCTGCCCTAGCGTTGAGTCCCCGCGGCGGGCGTCGAGCACCGCCATGGTCGTGGTCGAGTTGGTGTTGCTGCTGTGGGCGAGGTGGCGGTAGGTGAGGGTATAGCCGGCCAGGTGCAGCGACTGCCCGGGCCGCAACGTAGTCTCGGCGACGCTCGAGTAGGCCGAGGAGGCGGTCACGCCGAGCACCAGCAGCACGATCGACAGGTGCACGATGTAGCCGCCGTAGCGGCGCCGGTTGCGCCCGATCAGCCCGACCAGGGCGCGCGGCCAGGAGCCGCCCTCCAGCGCTCGGCGGGCGGAGGCTCCGCGCGCAAACTCGAGGCCGATCGTGATCGCCACGAACACGCACAGCGAGAAGGCCGTCAGCCCCGCCCAGCTCGAGCCCAGGCCGAGCAGCGCGAGCAGCGCCCCGGCTGCCAGCGCCGAGAGCGCCGGCCAGCGGAAGACGCGCACCAGGCTGCCCAGAGACGCCCGCCGCCAGGCGATCATCGGCCCCACGCCGATCAGGAACAGCAGCGGCAGCCCGAACACGACCAGGAAGAAGTCGTAGTACGGCGTGGACACGGTCGAGCGCACGCCCCGCACCGCCTCCGACAGGATCGGGAAGACCACACCCCACAGCACCGCAAAGGCCAGCGCCAGCAGCAGCAGGTTGTTGAACAGGAACGTCGCCTCGCGCGAGACGACCGACTCCAGCCGGTGCTCGCTGCGCAGCAGCGGCAGCCGCCAGATGATGAGTGCCGTGGAGACGACCAGCACCACCGCGATCATGGCCAGCAGGTATCCGCCCACGTCCGACTGCACGAAGCTGTGGATCGAGCTGACGACGCCGCTGCGGGTGAGGAATGTGCCGAACAGCGAGAGCGCGAAGGCGCCGCTGACCAGCACCATGTTCCAGACCTTGAGCATGCCCTTCTTCTCCTGCACCATCACCGAGTGCAGGAAGGCGGTGGCGGCCAGCCACGGCATCAAGGCCGCGTTCTCTACCGGGTCCCAGCCCCAGTACCCGCCCCAGCCGATCTCGACGTAGGCCCAATGAGCGCCCAGCAGCATGCCCAGCCCCAGGCACATCCACGAGAACAGCGTCCAGCGCCGCACCGCCAACAGCCAGCGGGCGTCCGTACGGCCCGTCACCAGTGCGGCCATGGCGAACGCGAACGGCACGGCCAGCGTCACGTAGCCCATGTAGAGCGTGGGCGGATGCGCTGTCATGTAGGGGTTCTGGAGCGCCGGGTCGAGCCCAAACCCGTTGGCGGGCACGGCGCCGACCACCTTCGCAAACGGCGGCGAGATGAAGGCGGACATGCCCGAAAAGGCGGTCATCAGGCAGCCCAGCACGGCCACCACCCAGGGCATCAGCTCACGGTTGCGATGCCGGTTCTGGAGCACGACCAGGGCGGCCGCGCCGCACAACACCGTCAGCCAGAGGAGGAGCGAGCCGGGCTGGCTCGCCCACAGCGCGGCCAACCGGTAGCGCAGCGGCAGCTGGCGGCTGGTGTGCTCGGCGACGACGGCGATCGAGAAGTCGTGGCGGGCCAGCAGCACAAGCAGGCAGAAGCAGGCCAGCAGGCAGCCCGCGAATGCGGCCAACACTGCGTTGCTCGCGCTGCGCATCAGCCGCCGGTCACGTCGGCGGGCGGCAAGCACCGCGGCCACGGTGGCGTATGCGGCCAGCGCGAACACCAGGATCAGGGCGACACTGCCGAGCGCGGCCATCGCAGCGAGTGTAGATGATCGGCCCCGCGCGGCTCGCCGCCCCGAAACGGGGAGTTTTGTGTCGGCGCTTACACCGCTGGAATCCGGCCGCGGACGTCGCTCGTAGTCCGGCCGCCGGAGGAACCACGCCCTAGGGGGGAATGTTGAACCGTCTGCTGATCGGATTCACCATCGTGCTGGCCTGCGGGGTGCTCGTCGCTCAGGCCCTCGCCGC
>Ga0066903_100002700_pt1 | contig 14032 bp, 12 predicted proteins | sample PanSoiMetaGPlot1_FD_67491 | JGI IMG/M metagenome (GOLD analysis project Ga0066903, IMG submission 67491) | Tropical forest soil microbial communities from Panama analyzed to predict greenhouse gas emissions - Panama Soil - Plot 1 (version 2) | ecosystem: Environmental > Terrestrial > Soil >...
CCGGCGAGCTCGTACACCTGCGTCTTGTAGAGATGCGCGATCGGCTTGAAGTCGGCCGCTCCGTCGCCGTTCTTGACGAAGAAGCCCTGGTCGTACTCGAGTCGGTTGGGCGTCCCCACCACGGCGTAGTGGAGGCGGTCGGCGTGGTAGTACTCGAACAGCTTCCGGCACCGCTGCTTGAAGCTCGTCGCCGCCACGATCTCGCGGTAGGCATCGGCGGTCAGACGGGCAACTCGACGTTCCCCGGAAGGGGACTCCGCGACGACGCTGAAGAGACGAATCTGGTCGGCGCCGAGGAGGGCCGGCAGCACGATCTTCGCCCGCCATCCCGGCCCGTACTCGGGAACGGCCTTGCGGATGGCCTCGTCTCGCCGCCGGTAGCAGCCCGCCTCCTCCAGCACGGACGTCAGATCCTCCACCAGCAGTTGGACTCCGAGCGCCTCTGCGACGGACGCAGTTGCACCCATCGTCTCGCTGCTCGAGTCGCGTTCGGGCATGGCCAGCGCAAGGACGCGATCCGCTCCGAGAGCGCGTGCGCAGAGGGCCGCAGCAACGGACGAGTCGACACCGCCCGAGACGGCCACGACGGCGCCTCGCCGGCGCAACCGACGAAACACGCTGTCGCGGATCGACGCCTCGATCTCCGCCACGACCCGAGGCAGATCGAGACTCAGCACCTTTAGGGTGACCGACTGCTCAGATGCCGTCATCGGCGCCCTTCTCCGACCCCAGCTTCCCGGCCACGTACCTCGTGACGTTGTCGATCGAGTCGAGATTCTCCGGGAGCACCTCCGCGTCGGGAACGCGGACGCCGTAACGCCGTTCGAGGAAGTCGATCAACTCCAGAACCCCGAGCGAGTCGATGACGCCCGCCTCGAGCAGCGAATCGTCGGAGCCGAGTGCGAAGCCCTCCCCGAGCGGGAAATTCTCGTCGAGGAACTCTCGGACATCGCGCTCGATGGTCTCGGAGCTGGTCACAGTCGTGGTCCTAGTGGTCTCACCTGATGCGGGTCGGGCGGGAACATCGTATTGAGTCATCTCTTCCATTGTGGATGAATGGGGCTCTGTTGGGCAGGGGCACCTTGTTGCGAAAGGACCTGCGCGTTCCTAAGCTGAGGCGGGGTGTGTGGCCTCGCAGGTACGTATGCGCGCCCGGATCGTCCGGCTGACGCGCAGTTTCTGCTCACCATGGCCGGGGAGCTGCATCACCGCGGACCCGACGGAACCGGCCTCTATCTCGACGGGCGTTTCGGGATGTCCTCGACCCGCCTCGCGATCGTCGACCTCGTCGACGGGGACCAGCCGCTCTCGAACGAGGACAGACGATACTGGGTGATGCAGAACGGCGAGATCTACAACTACGTCGAGCTGCGCGAAGAACTGCGCAAGCTCGGTCATCGCTTCGCGACGACGTGCGACACCGAGGTGATCGCTCACGCCTACGAACAGTGGGGCACCGCCTGTCTGGAGCGCTTCAACGGCGACTTCGCGATCGCAGTCTGGGACCGGTCGAAGCGGGAGCTGTTCCTTGCGCGCGACCGCTTCGGCGTCCGGCCCCTCTTCGTCACCGAGCTCGGCGGCGATTTCTCCTTCGCATCGGAGGCCAAGGCGCTCCTCCGCCATCCGGCGGCCCGCCGCGAGATCGATCCGCTCGCGCTCGTCGAGACGTTCACGATCTGGTCGGTTCTGCCCGACAGGTCGGCCTTCGTCGGCATCCGAGAGCTCGCGCCCGCCCACTACCTGCGCATCGGCGAGAACGGCGTGATCGAGGAGCGGCGCTGGTGGGATCTCCCGTTCCCGACGCCCGACGAGGCCGAAACCGCATCCGGAGGCGAGGCCGAGCAGCTTCGGGAGCTCCTCCAGGAGGCGACGCGTCTCAGACTCCGTGCAGACGTTCCGGTGGGCGTCTACATCAGCGGCGGGCTCGACTCGTCCGCGACCGCGTCGCTCGCCGGCCAGCTCGTCCCGCGAGGCCTGTCCTCGTATGCGATCGGCTTCCGCGATGCGCGCTTCGACGAGAGCTCGTATCAGGATCGGCTCGTCGAGGGGCTCGGCACGAATCTGACCCGCGTGACCGTCGACGCGGCGGACATCGCCGAACTTCTGCCGAGAGCCGTGGCCCTTTCGGAGAAGCCCACGCTTCGGACCGCCCCGACGCCCCTGCTGCGACTGTCCGCGGCCGTCAACAGAGACGGATTGAAAGTCGTGCTGACCGGCGAAGGCGCCGACGAGCTCTTCGCCGGGTACGACATCTTCCGGGAGGCGAAGATCCGGAGGTTCTGGGCACGAGACCCCGGGTCCCGGCTGCGGCCGCTGCTTTTTGCCCGCGTGAACGAGTTCCTCGACCGGGATCTCGAACGCTCGAGCGCCTTCCTCGCGCGTTTCTACGGGAGGGGTCTCACCGAAACCGACGATCCTCTCTACAGCCACCTGCCTCGCTTTGCGAACACCGCGCGCTGCCTCAAGCTGCTTACGCCGGAAATCGTCGACCGTGCAGAAAGGGACGGCGACCCCACCGAGCGTCTTCGCGAGCGGCTGCCGGCTGGATTCTCGGGCTGGACGCCTTTGGCGCGGGCGCAGTACCTCGAGATCACGACGTTCCTGACGACGTACCTGCTCCACTCCCAGGCGGACCGCATGCTCATGGGCTTCTCGATCGAGGGGCGCTTTCCGTTCCTCGATCATCGGGTGGCAGAGTTCGCGGCCGGCCTACCCGACGGGATCAAGCTGCGGGGCCTCCGGGAGAAGCACGTCCTGCGCGAGGCGATGACGCCGTTGCTGCCGCCCGAGCTTGCCCAGCGGCGCAAGGTGCCGTATCGGGCCCCGGTCGCGGCGGCGCTGACCGGCGCGGGCGCACCCGAGTACGTCAGGGAGCTGCTCGACCCGTCCGCGATCTCAGACGCCGGTCTCCTCGATGCAACCCTTGTCTCGAGGATCGTCAAGAAGTGCACGGTCGCGGGGGAGCGCGCCGGAGAGACCGATCAGATGGCGCTCGTCGGGTCGCTGTCGATCATGCTGCTCCACGAGCAGTTCGTCAGGCGGCCCCGAAAGGCCCCCCCGCTCGAGCCGACAAAGGTCGTCGTGGGCGACACGCCCGGAGCCGTGGCGGGCTCCTCCGACGCGTCGAGATTGCTCGAAGCCGTCTGATCGCGATGAAAGTCGAGCGCCTGCTCCAGGACAGCATGCTTGCCGCGGCCGAGGAAGCTCCCTCGAAGGAGGCCGTGGTGACCGGCCGCGAGCGAGCGTCCTACGGCGATCTGCTCGACCAGTCCCTGCGCATCGCGAGGGTGCTGCAGGACCACGGGCTGGAACACGGGGACCGGGTCGCGCTGCTGATGGACAATTCTGTCGCCTGCGCCGCTTCCATCTTCGGGGCCCTCCTCGCCGGAGGCGTCTTCGTCGTCGTCAATCCGCAGACGAAGCGCGACAAGCTCGAGTACATCCTCAACGACTGCGAGGCGACCGTGCTCGTGACGGAGGGGCCGCTGGCGCGTGTGGCCGCATCGGCCGTCGAACGCGTGCCTTCGATACGGGCGACGCTCTGCTCGAACCTCCCCGAGGGGTTCGACCCGATCGTCGAGCTCGAGCAGGCAACCGCAGCGGCAGAGCCCGTGCCCGATCAGCCGGGGACGATTCCTCTCGACCTCGCCGCGCTGATCTACACCTCGGGTAGCACCGGTCATCCGAAGGGCGTGATGATGACGCACCAGAGCATGGTCTTCGCGGCCGGGAGCATCTCCGAGTACCTGCGCCTGGCTTCGGAGCACCGCATCCTCAACGTGCTTCCGCTGGCGTTCGACTACGGCCTGTATCAGCTCCTGATGAGCATTCACGTCGGCGGAACCCTCGTGCTCGAGACCTCGTTCGCCTATCCGGCGCGCACGCTGAAGCTGATCGAGGACGAGTCCGTGACCGTCTTCCCCGGCGTGCCGACGGTCTTCGCCACCTTGGTCTCGATGCATGAGAGAGACCCGCTCTCTTTTCCGGGCGTCCAGCGCATCACCAATACAGCCGCAGACCTTCCCGCAGCCTTCCACGAGCCGCTCCACGAGATCTTTCCGAGCGCCCTCGTCTTCCGCATGTACGGCCTGACCGAGTGCAAGCGGGTGAGCTACCTCGAGCCGGAGCTTCTCGAATCGAAGCCGAGCTCGGTGGGAAAAGCGATTCCCGGGACCCAGGTCGTCGTCCTCGACGCGGCGGGCAGACCCGCGGCGCCCGGGAAGGTCGGGACCCTTCACGTCCGCGGCCCGCACGTCATGGCCGGCTACTGGCGGCAGCCGGAGCTCTCGGCCGAGATGCTGAGGCCCGGCCCGCTGCCCGGAGAGCAGATGCTCTGCACGCACGATTTCTTCACGACCGACGACGAGGGCTTCCTCTACTTCGTCGGCCGGAGCGACGACATCATCAAGACTCGCGGGGAGAAGGTGAGCCCGGTCGAGGTCGAGAACGCCCTCTATGCGATCAAGGGCGTTCGGGAGGCGGCGGTCATCGGCGTTCACGACGACCTGCTCGGCGAGGCCATCCGCGCCTATGTCGTTCTCGAGCCGGATTCCGAGCTGACGGAGCAGGCGATCATCCACGCCTGCCGGGAACGCCTCGAGAACTTCATGGTGCCGTCGCAGGTCGCGTTCCGGGACACCCTGCCGAAGACCGAGTCGGGCAAGATCCGGCGGCGCGACCTCATCGAAGCCGAACCCGGCAGCTGAGCGTCAGCAGGCCTTCGGGTACGAGTTGTTGACGTCGAGCTCGTTCTTGCCCATCGGGCCTTTCCGATACGCGAAGTACCTACTCGGGCAGATGGTCGAGTTTCGGAGGCCGCTGCGGACGACGTTGTCCGTGACGAACGCACTGCTGTTCGCCGTTGGCAGGAGACGGCAGCCGTCGCAGACGACGTCGGTGGGCTTCGCGGTGCCACTCTGCCCGCCCCAGTTGATGAACAGCCCCGCGTTCCTGGCAGTTGAGCAGCCGATCGTGAGCTTCGAAAACGTGATGCGGGCCCCGCTCATCACCTGGACGCCGTCCTGGTGACCGTCGCTGCGGTTGCCGGTGCACGTGACGGTCCCTCCGCCGATCGTCAGGTCATGGGCGCCAGAGGCCACGTGGACGCCGTCCAGCCAGTTCGTCGTGACGTTGAGGCTTCCGATCGATCCCGTGCATCCGTTCGTCAACCTGACTCCCACCGGCGTGTTGTTCGTGATCGTCACCGTCACGGAGTCGAGGTGAACCGGACCCGAGCAGGTCCAGACCTGGTTCGTGACGACGATCGAGCTGCTCCGCGTTGTCGTGGACCACTCGGCGCCCGCAACCTGCGAGACGCCGAGCGCGACAGCACTGAACACGCCGAAGATGACAAGCCGTAGACCGATCTTGCGCAGCATCACTGGGCCTCCGTTCGTCGGGGGGTTCGTACGAAAAGCCGCTCTTCGGAATCGACCCAGACGGCCGAGTCCGCATCACTCACCAACCGAGCCGCAGAACGTGTCGTTCGCCGCAGTAGGTCGCTGTGAAGTTCGAGAGCACCCTAAACGCTTCCTCGCGGGTCCTCCGTAAGATGACTGTAAGGAAGCCGTCGGACGCTCGACGCGGCGACCAGGCGAGCGCCGACGTGTTCTCATTCCGCTGTCGATGACTTCTCGCCGAAAGCAACTCCTGGTCGCCGGCGCACTCGTAGCCGCGGGTCTCGCCATCGGATTGCCGCTCGTCCTCGCGGACGAGGAGCACTCACCCGCGTCGAGGCCCGAGCAGCCGGCCGCGACCACGCCGCCGGGGGCGCAAGGGTCCAAGGCCGCCGAGCGGGCCTTCGGGCGCTTCTCCGCCCGCTGTCTCGCCGGGAATCCGCAGAGCGGCTGCTCGTATGCGGCCGCCGTGCTGCTCGGACGGTTGCAGCAGGCGGAGGAACGGGCCTCGGTGAGGGCGAGCAACGTCGAGAGGATCTGCTCCAGGGCATACCCACCCGCAAGGTGTTCGCAGAAGGGCGAGATCCTGTCCAACCTGAGTGCGCTCGGGCGGACACTTAGAGGATTCGCGACGAAGGTGAGGGACGCGTACGACGTGACTCCGATCTTCCAGCCGGGGCCCGAGCAGGGCGGAGGCGGTGGACCCCGTACGACGCTGAAGGGATCGGTCGTGACGACCGACCGCACCTGGGTCTGCAACAGACCGGTCCAACTCGACTCGGTTCGCGTGACGATCACACCCGACGCTCCCCGGCACCAGGGCGTCGGCATCCGCCTCGACGCCGGTTGCACCGGAACGATCGAGTCGATTCAGGTGTCGACGGCGATCGGGGACGGCGTGGACGTCCACGCCGCCAGCGACCTGACGATCAAGGGCGGCTCCATCACCTGCAACGGCCACGGCGCCGAAGCCCACCAGGACGGGGTCCAGGCCACGAGCGGGTCGAACGTCGTCTTCAGGCACGTCACGATCGACTGCCCGACTGCAAACAACTCAGGGTTCTTCGTGAACGCGATCCCGGGGCGTCCCGTCGTCCCCCACAGGATCCTTTTCCTGAACGGGCGGATCGGTCCGACCATGAGTTCCACCGTGTTCATCGCGCGCCACCAGACCGATTCGGGCGTCGCGAACTCGGTGTTGTGCCCGTCGCGCTACTCCACCTTCCGCACCGGCCCCGGCGCCCGTGCGGTCAACCGCGGAAACTCGTTCCCCGCCACGTGCTAGGCCCTCGGGCCTAGCACGATTTCGGATACGTGTTGCTCACGTCGACCGTCGAGGTCGAGTTCTTGCGATAGGTGAAGTAGCGGCTCGGGCAGATTGTCGAGTTCTTGAGCCCGCTCTGCGAAGAATGGGCACCCACGAACGCCGAGCTGGACTGCGTTCCGTACAGGTAGCACCCCGTGCACATGATGTTGACGGGCTGCGTCGTGTTCTTGCTCCCCGACCAGTTGACGTACAGATCCGCGTTGTTGGCCGTCGGGCAGTTGATGGTCAGCTTCGAAAGGGTCACATTCGAGCCGGCCATGACCTGGACGCCGTCCTGATGAGCACCCGGCGCGTGGCCGTTGCAGACGATCGAGCCTCCGCCGACCGTCACGTCGTGGGCGCCCATGTTCACGTGGATGCCGTCGGAAGCAGAGGTGACGACATGAACGCTCTTGATCGTGCCCGTGCAACCGCTCGTGAGCACGATCGCGACCTTGTTGCCGGACGTCATGGTCACGCTCACAGAGTCCATGTTGACCTGTGACGAGCACCTCCAGGTCTCGTTGACGAGACTCACGGACCCGCTCGCCACGTTCGACGTCACGTCGGTCGCGGTGTCGTCGGACGACGCGGTGTCGTCGGACTGGGTGGGTGCTGTCGGCGCCTGCGGGTCGGCAACGCTGTTGTCGGGCGCAGCAACTGCCGGGGCTGGTGCCTTTTGGGTCGCCAAGGGCGGGTCGTCGATGGACTTGCCCCAGGCGAGGCCTGCCGCGGTGAGGCTGGCGAGACAGACGACACCCAGGACCAAGGTCAGAGGGCCCAGCCGTCGTCCAGGTCGTGCTCTCATGTGCGCGCTCCGTTCTCGGGGGATGAATTCGATGAAGCCTCGAAAGGTTTCGGCCGTCTGACCGGCACGTGGATCCCTCAGTCGGTGGAGCGGCCCGCTAGGTTCCTCCCGTGGCACTGGTCGACGTTGTCGTTGTGGCCTATCGGAGCGCTCGCTATCTGCGGGGCTGCGTGGAGCCGCTTTGCGCGGAGCCGGAAATCAACGTCGTGGTCGTCGACAACGACTGTCCGGAGCGCTCGCCTTCGACCCTGGACGGGCTTCCCGTCGAGATCGTGGACATGGGCCGCAACGCAGGCTTCGGGGTCGGATCCAACGCGGGTGCAGCCCGCGGGTCGGCAGACGCAATCCTGTTCCTCAATCCCGACGCCCGCATGACACCAGCAGACGTGCGTCTGCTCGCCGAGCGCCTGGCCCGGGATCCGGCTCTCGGTGCGGTCGGCCCTCGCATGCTGGAGCCCGACGGCACGACCCAGCTCACGATGCGACGAGAGCCGCGCCTCGGCTCGGCTTTCGGGGAAGCTCTCCTACTCCATCGAGCGTTCCCGGACGCGGACTGGACCACGGAGATCGTTCAGGATGGATACGACGGGTCGCACGAAGCCGAGTGGCTCGGCGGCGCGGTGCTCTGCGTACGGCGCGCGGCGTTCGAGCAGATCGGCGGCTTCGACGAGCGGTTCTTCATGTACTCCGAGGACGTCGACCTCGGCACCCGGCTCCGTCGGGCTGGCTACACGCTCGTCTACGAGCCGACGGTGACGGCGGAGCATGAGGGCGGCGGCTCGACCCCGGACTCGCGCAATCCGGTTCTCCGCGCAAAGGCGCGGATCACCTACGCCGCCGTTCACGAGACGTTCGCCCGCTACGTGGCGTTCCGTTTCGCGATCGCGCTCAACGAGCTTGCACGACTGCCATTCGCCGCAGGTCGTTCGTCACGCGAGCTTCGAGAACGTGCGGAGGCGCTGCTGATCGCCCTGACCTGGGACCCGCGCGACTGGCTGGGACGATCCTAGAGGTAGCCGAAGCGTCGGAGCGCGGGCTCTCCCTGACGCTCCAGCGCCTCCACCAGGCCCTTCCGGCGCTCGCGCCAGCGGCCCAGTCCCTTGGGTGCCCTCACCTCGGCGGCGGCAGCCGAAACGTCGCCGTCGAGGCCGAAGAAGTCGTAGATCCTCCCGACGGTCACCGCAGGATCGGCGCAGAGGTCCTCGAACCGGACGAGGAGGTAGCGCGCGCCGAGTGCCCGCTCACCGAATTCGGCAGCCATCAGGTTCACGCGATTCCAGAGCGCGATCGAGCGGATCGGCTTCCGCCGGCTCACCCGGCCTTCGAGCACGACGGGGCCGTGCTTCATGAGCTGCTGCTGGTTGTCGGAGAACGCCATGTCGCGGCCGTCGCGAACGACGTGGAGAAAGCGGAAACCTTGAAACTCGTCGTCGAAGAACGGCAGGAGGTAGATGCTTCTCGGCTCCTTCCAGCCCCAGCTGGAGGCGTCTGCCGGCATCGTCGAGCAATGGTTCGCAACGAGTTGACGTAGCTCCGCGGCCATGGAGTCCGTGACCTCCGGAGCCGGGGCCTGCCCGGCCTCGACGTAGGTGTTGATCCAGCGATCCGAGAAGCCTCCGAATTCGACCGCGTCCTCGTAGGCATTCAGGTCGGTGCCGATGAACATGCCGGCGGAGCGCACGATCGACGCGATCACGCGCGTTCCCGAACCGCCGGTGGCCCCGATGACGTTGGGGCCGGGAGCGGAAGCCTTGTTCACAGGTTGTCGGCGCTTCCCGGGATCAATTGGACTTCGAGTCGACGAACGCCGCGATCTGGCCGATCGTCGCGAAGTTGTCGGGCACGAGATCCTCGTCGTCGACGTCGATCCCGAACTCGTCCTCGATCGCCGACACGAGCGTGATCATCCCGAGCGAGTCGACGACGTGGTTGTCGATGAGCGGAAAATCCGCCGTCAGCTGATCCTTCGTTCCGCCCCAGCGCAGGTTGTCTGCGATGAGGTCCCTCACCCTCTCTTCGGTCGACACGTGGTTTCGTCCTCCTAGACGAGCGCTTTTCTTGCGATCTTGCCCGTCGACGATTTGGGAAGCTCGTCGCGGAACTCGAAGAACTCCGGAATCATGTACCTCGGGAGCCGATCCAGGGAGAAGTTGACGAGCTCCTCCTCGCTCACCGGCGCGCTGGTGACGACGAACGCCTTGATCCGGTTCGTCACGATCTCGTCCGCAACCGCGACCACCGCGCACTCGACGACGTCCGGATGCGAGTTGAGCACGACCTCGATCTCGCCGAGCTCGATGCGATAGCCGCGGCTCTTGATCTGCTCGTCACGCCGCCCGAGGTAGCGCCAGTTCCCGTCGTCGTCGAGCCGCACCAGGTCTCCGGTCCGGTAGACCGCAGCGTCCGACGCGTCCTGCTGCAGCGCCCTTGCCGTCCGCTCGGGGTCGCCCCAGTACCCCTGCATCACCGTCGGGCCTTTGACACACAACTCGCCCACCTCGTCGGCTACCGCGACCCGGCCGTCGTCGGTGACGGCGAAGACGTCGACACCCGAGATCGCCTTGCCGATCGGAATCGAGTCGGGTGGGTCGTCCACGAACGGCGGCACCTCGTACCAGGTGCAGACGTTCGTCTCGGTGGGGCCGTAGAGGTTCGCGAAACGAGCGTCGGGCAGGAGCTCCATCAGCCGGTGCAGGTACTTCGTCGGGAAGACCTCCCCCGCGAACAGGACCGCCCGGAGCGCCGGCGGCTCGATCTCGTGCAGTTTGCCACGCAGAACGAGCATGGTCAGGATCGACGGCACGGAGTACCAGACGGAGATTCGGGTGTCTCGGATGAAGCGGGCGAGCTCGACCGGGAAGATCGAGATCGACTGCGGAACGAGCTCGACCGCAGCCCCGCCTCGGGCGGCCGCGAAGAGGTCGAACACGGAGAGGTCGAAGTGGAGCGGCGCATGGCTCGAGAGCCGGTCGTTCTCGCCGACCTGGAACTCGTCTGTGGCCCACTCCACGAAGGCCAGCGAGTTGCGGTGGGAGAGCATGACGCCCTTCGGATCCCCGGTCGATCCCGACGTGTAGAGGACGTACGCGAGGTCGTCAGGGGACGAACGAATGGCAGGTGGAGCGTCGCCGGAGTAGTCGTCCAGCGCCGACCCGCCGGCAACCAGCTCGATCCCGTGCGGGACCTCGTCGACCGCGCTTTCGCCGTTGAGGACGACGAGCGTCTCCGTCGAACCTGCTTCGAGGTCGAGTCCCGCCCATTCGCTCGACTTCTCGACCCCCGTGAGCAGGCAACGGATGCCGGCGTTCGAGGCGATGTACCCGAGCCTGCTCGGCGGAGCGCCGGGATCGAGGGGCACATAGGCGGCGCCTGCCTTGAGCACGCCGTAGATGCCCACGAGCGACTCGATCGACTTGTCGAGAAACAGTCCGACGCGATCGCCCCGCCGCACGCCGCGATCGACAAGTAGGTGAGCGAGCCGGTTCGAGACCGTTTCCAGCTCGGCATAGGTCAGGCTCCGACCGCGATCGGCGACGGCCGTGCGCTCGGGAACGCGCTCCGCTGCCGCAGGGACGAGATTGCGCAATGTTCCGTCGGTCACAAGCCCATGCTCCTCGCCGCCAGGTTGTACTGGATCTCGGATGTCCCGGAGTAGATGCGGCTTCCGATCGCGTCGCGCAGTTCGCGTTCCAGCTCGTACTCCGTCATGTACCCGTAGCCCCCGAACACCTGCACGGCGTCGAGCGCCGAGCGGACGTAGCACTCGCTGAGGTAGAGCTTCGTCAGCGCCGACTCGAGCGTCGGCGTTTCGCCCGTGTCGAGGAGCCAGCCCAGCCGGTACAGCAGGCACCGGGCGGTTTCGACGCGGACCTTCATGTCGACGAGCTTGTGCGCGACCGCCTGGAAGCTCCCGATCGCCTGGCCGTACTGCTTGCGCTCGCGCGCGTACTCGAGGCAGCGTTCGAGCTGCCGGTCCATCGCACCGACTGTGCTCGCGAGGATGCAGCTTCGCTCCCAGAGCATCGACGAATTGAAGATCGCCATGCCGGCGCCTGGCTTCCCGAGCAGCTGCGTCGCCGGGACCTCGCAGCGCTCGAAGAACAGCTCGCTCATGGGCGACGTGCGAAGCCCCATCTTCGAAAGCGGCTTCCCGACGGTCAGACCCGGAGTGTCGCGTTCGACCAGGAACGCGCACAACCCAGCGAACCCGCGCGACCGATCGGTGGTTGCAAACACGAGGAACACGTCGCTTTCGGGGGCGTTCGTGACGAACGTCTTCGACCCGTCGAGGACGTAGGAATCCCCCGTCGGCTCGGCAGTCGTCGCCAGGCTGAAGGCGTCCGAGCCGGCGCTCGGCTCGCTCATGCCGTGCGCCGCGATGAGCGAACCGTCACAGAGGCGAGGCAGGTACCTGCGCTTCTGATCCTCGGTGCCAAAACGTGCGATGGGGGTCTCGCAGGCCCACATCTGAGCGTTGATCGAGAAGACCAGCCCGTTGTCGGTACATCCGTACCCGAGAGCCTCGAGCGCGACCATGGTCGTCGTCGCATCGGCGCCGGCGCCCCCGTACTCCCTGGGCACAGGCAATCCTTGCAGTCCCATCTCGGCACATTTGGCCCAGGCCTCGCGAGAGAACGTCGCGCTCTGGTCCCGTGCGCCAACGTCCTCGTTCAGCTCGCGGCGCGCGAAATCGATCACTGCATCGCGCAGTGCCCGCTGGTCGGGGCTCAAGGCAAAGTCCACTCGGTCCCTCTCCCTCTTCGGTTCGGCTTGACACCATATTTCGCCCAGCTTGACAGCAAGGAGAAACGCTCGTTAACTCATGGGTACAGCTTGGCATCGACGGGGGAGAACGACAAGAGGCCAAGCGAGCAAGCGGCCGCACACCGGGAGGACCCGAAATCGCACCAGGCGTGACAATCGATGACGCGTTCACCCGGTTGCGACGCTACGACGATCCCGATCTGGGCATCTCGGAGTCGTTCGCCGAGGGGTTGCTCGGACCCTGTGGGTCCTTCGCCGTCTACACGAGCCCATCCGATCAGGTCAAGCCGGAAGGATTCGTCGTCTGCCCCTCGCTGGGAGTCGAGCAGGGCAATCTCAGGCGCCTTGAAGCCCTGACGGCCCGGCGGCTCGCGGCAAGCGGCTTCCCCGTCCTCAGAATCAGGCCGAACCCCTCGGTCGTCGACGGTTCGCTCGGAACGATCGATCTGACCGTCCGGCTACGCGAGGTGGAGGACGCACTCCAGGCGTTGGAGCGCCTCGCGGGGCCGCAGCACATCGGACTCGTCGGCGCGCTTTTCGGTGCCACCGTATCGGCTCTTGCAGCGGAGCGGCTCGGTCTCTCGTCGCTCGTCCTCATCGATCCCGTCGTTCGGGGCCGGCAGTACATGCGCGAAGCGTTGCGGCGGAATGCAATCGCGGAGTTGATCGCGGCCATCGAGGAAGGAGGGGGCAGCGCCTCGCAGCGCCCACTCGACGAACTCGCCGCGCAAGGCTGGACGTCCATCCGCGGCCTGCGCCTCACCAAGGAGGAGTTCGACTCGATCTCCGCTGTGAATCTGCTCGAGGACATCAAGTCGCTCAGGGGGCGGTCACTCCTCATCGGGATCACCCCGAGCGGAAACCCACCTCCCGGCCTCCGCAAGCTCGCCGATCACCTCGAGGCGCTGCAGGGCACTCCGACGGTCGAGGTTCTGCGCGAGGACCTGCCCGTGCCCTTCGGCGAGTTCTACTTTGCCGACATCGGCCCCGTGCGGGCCGATACGCGACTCGATCTCGATCAGAGGCTCGCCGATCGCGTCGTGCGCTGGGCAGCAGGTACTACTCCGGATGCAACACCGCCAACCGAGCCAGCATGAGGCAGATCCCGTTCTTCGCCCCGTACTCCGACGGCCACGTTGCCGCGGTCGTGACACTCCCCGACGAGCGCCCGAGGGGTCTCGTCGTCACGCTGACCGGAACGGGGCTGTACCAGGTGATCGGCTCGAAGTTCTGCGCGCGGACCGCGGCCCGTCTTGCCGAGGATGGTCTCGCGGCCGTCCGGCTCGACTACGCCGGCGTTGGCGACAGCACAGGGCTCGTCTCCGGTTGGCGGATCACCGACGTCGACGAAGTCGTCCGGCAGACACGCGCCGCACTCGACGCCGCCATGGACGCCGTCGGCGTCACGCACTTCGCCACCGCAGGAACCTGCTACGGCAGCCGCGTCGCCCTTCGGCTCCTCGATGACCCGGCATGCGTCGGTGCGGTCTGTCTTGCTTCGCCGATTCTGGAGTTCGGGGGGTGGACGACACTCCGTCGCACGCTTCGCGATCGCCCCGTCTTCTCGTACATCAGGACTCAGCCGCATCTCAGGCGGTTGATCGTCGTTCCCATTCGTTCGCTCCTCAAGGAGCGCAAGCCCGCGGAGCGGGTCGTCGCGGCGCTCAGCCACCTGGACCGGGCACGCCTTCTCTTTCTCTACAGCGAGAACGCCGCGCGTGACCACTACAGCGAGGCCGCTGCGCGGCGGCTTGTCGC
>Ga0066903_100002702_pt1 | contig 14031 bp, 14 predicted proteins | sample PanSoiMetaGPlot1_FD_67491 | JGI IMG/M metagenome (GOLD analysis project Ga0066903, IMG submission 67491) | Tropical forest soil microbial communities from Panama analyzed to predict greenhouse gas emissions - Panama Soil - Plot 1 (version 2) | ecosystem: Environmental > Terrestrial > Soil >...
GCCCGCCATCCAGCATTCCTACTGGCGTCAGATTAAAAAGATTAAGAAAATACCCGAACCAGGCGAGCGCGATAAAAAGTGGCGCCGCGAAGGCTTCGCCCAGTAAATTGCACACCAAAGCGCCAAGGCTTCCAAGCATCGGACCACCGATCCCCACACAGGCTTCCATCCATGCATTGCGCGGCGCTTCCTTCAACGCAATGAATGCACCCATAAATGGAATAAAGACAGGAGCACCGACTTTGAGTCCGAACTTTTTAGCGACAAGCAAATGTCCGGTTTCGTGCACTAACAAGAGAAGGACAAATCCGAGCGCGAATTGCCAGCCCCACATCTGGGTATAGACCCAGACCATCAACAGCATGGTGCCGCCGGATTTCAGCAGGATCGGCAGAAATTTCAAAAGCGGCAGCAGAATGAACTTCAGGTTCGCGAAAAATTTCGCGATCACCACGCCGACTACAGTAAGTGGACCAAGCGCTTTTTTTACGCGGCTCCAAGCTGTCTCTTCAGTCGGCGCTTTGTACTCTTCTGTTGGTTCGGTTTGAAGATTCACTGTGGGCAATTGAGAAACTGTAGAGCGTTTCCGGGAACTCCGAAAGCTTTCGGGCTAAACAGACGCCTACAATTCGTTGAACGCAGCACCCAGGTGATCGAGCAGATCTCGCGGCAATAGCGATTGTTCGCTCTGACCGTCATTAAAAATCGCCATCTCCGCAGCGCGCCCACATAACCACGCCCCGAGTCGCGCTGAATCGTACGGAGACAGCCCTTGCCCGATCAAACCTGCGCAGACTCCAGTAAGAATGTCCCCCATTCCGCCCGTGGCCATTCCGGGATTACCGGTCGTGTTATAGCTTAAAGGGCGATCCCGTTCAGCGACAATCGTTCGGCTGCCCTTCAACAACAGCGTTACTGGGAAACGATGAGAAAATCTTATCGCCGTTTTGGCGCGCGTCTCTTTTTCATCGGGCGCGAGTCGTTTCATCTCGCCAGGATGCGGAGTGAGCAACCGTTTACCTTTGCAACGTTTGAGCGTTGAAGTGTTTTCGGCCAAAATATTCAGAGCGTCAGCGTCAACCACCATCGGTTGCTTTGCTTTTTCAATCAGCTCGAGAATCTCGGCGGCATGCGATGTTCCAAGGCCTGGTCCTACTGCCCAGACATCAGGTTTTTGCTTGAGCAAATCGCGATAAGACTGGAGAGGCTTGACCATTGATTCCATTGCCGCCGCCCCAGCGACAATCTCGTAGATTTCTTCGGGAACAAAAACCTCTACCAATCCGGCGCCTGCACGCAGAGCCCCCGTCGAGGTCATCAAAGCCGCGCCGATGAATCCTCTGGAGCCGGCAACAACACCAATTCGTCCACACTGGTTTTTGTAGGTGCCAAATTTGCGTCTCGGCAGCAATTCACTAAGAGCCGGCGGCGCAGCGATGATCTCTTTGGCCTTTTTCTCCGGAGAGCGCAGTTCATCCAAGTGCACAAGTTCCAGCCTGCCTACAAAGTTCACTGCGTCGTCTGCCAGCAATCCTGGTTTCGCGAATCCGATCGTGACGGTAAAATCCGCTACGACACAGTCGCGATCCGTTTTGCCTGAATCGCCGTCGAGCCCCGTCGGAAGATCGACTGCGAACACGTAAGCGCCCCTGTTTGTCCGTAATTGATTGATTGCGCGGCAGGCCGCGCGAATTGGATCGCGCAGCGGCGGGTTCGCGCCCAACCCCAGCAAGCCATCAAGAATTATCAGAGGCGGGCCCGTGCCCAAGTACGCCTCCGCTTCGATCGCTTCCTGTGCCGTAAACAACTGGTCACCAGCTGCGGCCCAAAGGTCGACAAGAATCACACCGGGATCAGCCCCGCCGGCACGGCCCGACGTCATGCCTAAAATTTCAGGCGGTCTGCGGAGCAAGCCTTCAAGCTTCTTGCGCATCAGTTCGCTGCAGTCGCCTTGCTCGAAAGCGAGCCGTACCTCAATTCTCCATCCTAATTGGCGTAAACATTCTGCAGCAACGAGCGCATCCCCCGCATTGTTGCCTTTGCCAGCAAACACAATGCACCTGCCAGGCTTGCGAAAAAACTGGGTGACCGCCCGCGCAACGCCAGCCCCCGCCTTGTCCATCAGCGCTTCCACCGCTACTCCACGCGTGAAAGCAGCGTTTTCCGCCCCTCGCATTTCGCCCGAAGTCAGAATCGGGAGCTTCACGCTATCCCTCCTGATTTTTCGACGACGTTTTTGCTTCTGACCCGCCTGATTTGGACGAGCTTTTCTTTCGTCGCGCGCTTTTTTTGTGTGAACGCTTCGACTTGTGACGTCCAGAATTCGCCACTTTGGTTTGATCGATGTACGGTTGCAACGGAATGTTTTCATTCGTCGCTACCCGCGTCGTCGTCAGCGCGCTCGCAACGGAGTTGCGGCCGCGAACGCCCGCCGCAATTTCTTCTGCGAGCTTTTGCCGATAAGAGGCCGTTTGCGCGTACGCCGCTTCAGTTGGGTTGGTTAGGAAGCCGCATTCTACTAGCACTGCCGGAACGGTGGTTTTTCGCAGGACAAAATAACCCCGGCGTCGCACATTACGATTTGAGGAAGGCGCCCCGCCCGCTACGTAGTAATGGATAGCTGATGCTAGCGGCAGGCTATCGCGGTTGTAAAAATATGTTTCGATTCCTCCGGCGCCCGTGCGCTTTGCAGAGTTGAAATGGATCGAAACGAAAATGGCGTTGGGATAAGAGTTGGCGATCGCAACGCGAGTTCCCAGGGGAACGAACACGTCGCTGTCGCGTGTCATCACCACACGATAGCCGTTTGCCGCAAGCACCTTTTTCAACCGTTGCGCGACATCGAGGGTCATTTCCTTTTCGGAGACGCTCTGGCCTGGTATTCCGCCGCGGTCATAGCCGCCATGACCCGCATCGATCACAACTATAGTGGCGGACCCGCTGTCTTGAGAAGCGCGCCTTGCCTGAGCAGTTGAGAAAATCGCGGACTCCACAAACGCGATTAGCAAACCGGCGGCAAGCAAACGGAGTCGGTAAAGGCTTGTCGGCATCTTTAGTCGTCCTTTGGGGCCTCAGGTGGGCGAGCCGATAGTTTCGGTGCCGTGCCGCGCGAGCTTCGTCCCCCCGGTGATTCCATTGTTCCGCCACGCACGGCGACTTCCCCGTTGGCGGCGCGGACGAGCCGCGGCCGCGTTTTCGTTTCCATGAAAGAAGAGTGGGCAAGCAACTCGCCATTCAATCCGATGCGTGAATACGCCCACGCCCGAGGGGCCGAGCAGTGCAGAACATGCAACTGATTGGCGTGATCAATCTCCGCCTGGGGCTCTTCGAACGAGATCGCCCGGCCTAACGAATAAGTGGCATACACAACTCCACTGTCCTTGTCCTGGACCCGTACGTACAAAGAAGTATGATCCGGAAAACGGTTGGTGAGAAGCGAGTACGTGCGCATGTCACCAGGGGCCGCCACGCCGCCAGGCACGCCAACTGTTTGCTGCCAGATCGGCCGGGCATCGGTTACTTCAAAAACTCGCGTCGCGGAATAAAAAAACTTTCCCAGATCAGCAAAGTAAACATGCGTCCGCACATGATAAGTTCCGAAATCCTGCACAGCATAGAACGGCGTCAGATTGATCTGACGAGTAACTCGCTGGCCAGTCTCGATCTTCAACGGTAATTGACCCGCTTCGGGACCCATCGGCGCAACGGGTTGACCCTCGTTTCCAGTTATTTCAAACCCAAGCCAGGATTGCCCGTCCGAATCATGAAGGTCAACGTCCCGTCCGGCGAGGTTAGTAACGCTCAATGTCGCTACCACTGGTTCGTAAGCAATGTACTGCAAGCGTTTAAACTTCAGGTCCACTTGAATTTGGGCTTCGACTTTTGCAGCAATGACCAAAACGCATGCGATGCCAAGCAGGCGGTTGGTGACATTGAGTAGCAATGAGCTCATGGTCCCGAGCTGGTCTCGGAGGCGGGAAAAAGCTGTAAAAGCCGCGAAGGTTCGGCCTGAACAGCCTGCAACTTATCGTCGTAATAAATTCGGACCCTGTAACCCAGATATTTTCGCTTACCGCTGTTTGCCGCGGACCCCTTGGAGGTCTTACCTTTTTGTCCCGGTCGAACGTTCGCCGCTGTCTCAGAAAGCGATGATTCCGGCGACACGACTCCTGTTTTCGGACGGAGATAACTCACCGACAGCACCTCGGGATTTGTGTCTGTCCAATCGTGTTTTGACGTCACCCATTCGTAATTCACGTCCGCATCGGTCAGCTTTACGTCCTTGTCCCCGACAGTGTCATAGAACTCCACAAGGATCTTCACTTTCGTGTGATCGACCGTTGCGCCTGGCTGTTTTTTTATTCCGATGCGCAGCGCAAGGTTCGTCTCGGCGTCAGGGTCGGATGTCTCCGCGGCCTTCACTTCCGTAATACCCATCACTGAGCCTTCGGGATTGCCGCCAACGTCCCTGTGCGGTGAAGCATCGAGCGACGCGCTCGCCATGCCAGCGTCCGTTGTCGCAGCGGGAGTCGACACTCCCTTCTTCAAGCGCTGATCAGCCAATTCATATGCTTCGCCCGCCGATGGACCCATGTCGTGTAGTTTGCGCCATACGTCATTCGACCGGTCATAAAGCTGCATCGAATCGTATGTCTTGGCTGTTTCCTCCAACAGGGCGACGTTGTTAGGTTCGCTTTCCAACGCCTCCTGGAATCGGGCGAGTGCGTTTGTTGTATCGCCCCGGTCACGTAGCTCAATGCCTTCTTGGAAGAGTTGATCGACAAGGGACGGCGGAGGTGTTTGTACCGCCGCTTCAGGTGAAGAAGCGGCCTGACTGGGGGGCGCCGGCGGTGCCGGCGTTGAAACAGGAGGAGCCACCGTCTGTACGACTGTCGTCGCGGCTGCCTGTGCCGGCGCTCGCGCAATCCGGGCTCGACCGACATAAAATGAAGTGACCGCGAAGATTTGAGCCAGTCCTAGAACTATAACCAAGCCGAGCCCGACGTTAAAGCTTGGATCGACCTGCGTAGCCCGTGAAAGAAGAGTCCGCATGCAGCAATAAACCCCTTTTCTGTAAGCGCTCCCTCGCCAAGCTGTCAACTCGGCGCTCCAGCCGTCTAGCAAGTTAAACCGCTGAATCGCTAATCCGTCGCGGTTTTCCCGTAAGACCTTGACGAATCACGAGCACATTATCGCGAAATGTCGTCCTGACTCAGCATCTTGAATCCCTCGCCCATCAGCACCGAGGACGCGCACTCGTTATCGTCCACGTGCAGAGCAATGGCGGCAAAGCCACGCGGACGAATGAGCAAGGGATAAGCAAAATGGACATTAACCTCCGCCATGACCAAGGCGGCAAGCAGCTTCACCAGCTGAGTGGCAACTTCTCGCACCTCGACAACTACAACTTCACAAACGCCGAATGGCACGTTTTTTTCCCGGAACAATTTCTCAACCCGCGCGGGATCACTTGCAATGATCCGGGCGATGGCAGAGTCAGTGGATTCCGACACGCTTAAGGCGACCGCGTGAGTGCTCCGTGTGCTGAGCAGTTTCACGACATCCAGCATCGCTCCCACTTTGTTCGGAAGAAAAACAGAAAACTGCTTCACCAGTGGCCCCTCCATTTTGGACGTTGTTTCCTGTAAATTCGCAGTCATTTAGATAGCCATAGCCTCCTGGCATATTCCAAGCCGCACCAAGCAACTATCTCATTTTCGGTCTTTCGTTGGCAAACCAATATATTCGAACAACTACGCGTTATTGAGGCTGTTCATTTCGCGCGACGTCAATATACTGCCGCAATGATCGCGGGAGCCCATTTTATCGTCTACAGCAAGGGTCCGAAAGTGGATCGCGCGTTCTTCAAAACCGCGCTGGAACTCACGTCGATTGATCTCTGCGAAAGTTGGCTTGTTCTTGCGCTGCCGCCTGCCGGGCTGGCCGTCCATCCCGTTGAAGGCGAATCTATGCAAAGTGAGATTGGCCTTTACCAGTCGACCCATCCAACGATGGTCAAACCGCATTCAACTTGAAAATGGCGAGGCTTTAGTTCCGAACTAAGCAAAGCCTTATATTCCGCACTCGATGGATGAAGAAAATGAATTGATTGCATTGCGGCGCAAGAAGCTCGACGACCTCCGTGCGAAAGGCGTCGAGCCATTCGGCTCCGGCTTTGAGCCAAGCGGATCCATCGCGGAAGTACGCGCAAGCTTTAAGGAAGGCGAGACGCTTCGGGCGGCCGGCCGCATTACCGCTCATCGCGACATGGGCAAGAGTCATTTCCTCGACCTGCGCGACGCGACGGGACGCATTCAAGCGTATACCCATGCGAAAGAAGTTGGCCCAGAGGCAATCGACCTTTTTCGTTTACTGGATCTTGGCGACTTCATTGGAGTCGAAGGAACATGCTTTGTCACCAAAAGCGGAGAGCCGACGTTGAAGGTCCGCAAGCTCGCGTTGCTGGCCAAAGCGTTGCGGCCGCTACCCGAGAAATGGCATGGTTTGCAGGACATTGAAGCCCGGTACCGTCAACGTTACCTCGATCTTGTAACCAACGAGCGTTCCCGCTTTGTTTTCGAACAACGCATTGCAATCATCCGAGAAACAAGACGGTTTTTCGAGCAGCGGGGCTTTCTGGAAGTAGAAACGCCGATTTTGCAAACAATCGCCGGAGGCGCGGCCGCTGAACCGTTCAAAACGCACCACAAGGCGCTCGGCATCGATCTCTATCTGCGCATAGCGCTGGAGCTCTATCTGAAACGTTTGCTGGTCGCTGGATTTAACAAGGTGTTCGAAATTAATCGCAACTTTCGCAACGAAGGCATCTCCAGAAAACACAATCCGGAATTCACGATGCTCGAAGCGTACTGGGCCTATGCCGATTGGGAAAAAATCGCGAATCTGGTTGAAGAACTGATTTGTTTTCTTGCGGAGAGAATTTTCGGTTCGCTAACGATCGAGCATCGCGACTCTGACGAAAAAATTGTTCGCTCGATTGATTTGAAGCGGCCTTGGCGCCGCGCGCGATACCGTGACGTGGTCCGGGAAGTTGCTGGAAACGACTGGTTCAAACTCTCCAACGAACAGCGGCGTGCTCGCGCCACGAAGGAATTTAAATTGGAAATCCTGCCACAACTTGCGGATTTCGAAGTGACCCAGCACGTGTTTGAGAAACTGGTCGAAGAAAAGACGATCGATCCGCTCGTTGTCACGCACTGCCCGAAAGAGCTGGTGCCTCTGGCAAAACAAAATAAGGCGGACGAGTCGGTGGTAGATGTTTTCGAGTTGATTATTAACGGTGCTGAGATTGCGCCGGGCTACAGCGAGTTGAACGATCCGCTGCTCCAGCGTCAGCGCCTGGTTGAACAAGCCGGCGAAGAGAAGCAGAAAATCGACGAAGAATTTCTTCTTGCGCTTGAGCATGGCATGCCGCCTGCCGGCGGCGTTGGCATCGGAATGGATCGACTCACCATGCTGCTGACCGGGGCAGAGTCGATTCGCGACGTAATTCTTTTTCCTCTACTCCGACCGAAAAAGTGATTTGCGTAATCTGCGAAATTTAACGTCGCAACGCCGTTATCCCCGCTCGAGGTCAAAAGTGACTTTTGCGTTGATGCGATAGTTTGTGATTTTACCGTCGTCCACTTCCGCGGTGAATTCCTTGATGTAAATCGAGCGAATGTTCCGCAGAGTCTTCGTGGCTTCCTGCACCGCACCTTGCGCGGCATCTTCCCAGCTTTTCGACGATTGTGACATCAGTTCGATGACTTTAACAACTTTAGCCATGGTGATTTGTTCTCCTTTATCTATCTATCGAAGCCGACGCGTACCCCGCGCTTTTTTTTTGGACTTCTTACCGATTTTCTGCCCTAAGTTTTCGTCAAGGGTGTAGATGAAACACAATTGAAAACGTTGATATCAGGATTGTGATTGTCGCACGCGGGAGGCGTATCGATCGTGGAAATACGGCGTCGCCACGATAACAGCGATGCCGCCTAACACGGCCACCGAGGCAAGCGTGTAACGCAGCGTGATTGGTTCGCCGAGTAACAGGATTCCGCCTGTGGCAGCCAGCACCGGCACGCTGAGTTGAACAACCGCTGCAATGGTAGCTTTTAGCTCGGGTAGCGCACTATACCAAATTATATATCCAACGCCCGAAGTAATCGCGCCGGATATTGCAGCATAGAGGATTCCCTCCGACTGGATATGTATCGACGAAGCGGAAAAGATGCTCAGAGCAGCAGCGAACGGAACCGCTCGGAGAAAATTTCCCGTCGTTGTGCTCGCGGGATTCCGCTCTCTTTTACCTCGCACTGAATAGATGCCCCAAGCCACGCCAGCTCCGACCATCAGAATCGAACCAGCAAGCGTTGGAGCGGAAACTCCCGGGAAGACGAGCACGACCAGTCCGGCCACTGTGACGACGAAGCCGACAACTTGAATCGTGCCCAGCCGCTCGCCTTTATGCAGCCCCCAGAGAATCATCGTGGCCTGAACCGCGCCAAACAAGAGCAAGGCCCCTGTTCCGGCTGAAAGTGCGACGTATGCGAAAGAAAAAGCGGCGGCATATATAAAAAGAGCAACCGCAGAAGACCAGCTGCCGTCCCGAACCAGCAGGTACTGAGTGAGAAGTGACGAGCTGAAGGATCTTCCAGTCAGAGCCGCAGGCGTTCTACGAGCTGATGCCTTTCTTCGAACGCACATTATTAACGATAGAGCAACCGCGCCCGAGAAAATGCGAGCGAACGTAAAGCTAGCGACATCGATGTTGTTCTGTTTCAGTGCGGCCCGGCAAAGCAACGAATTACTCGCAAATGCAATCATCGCCAGCGACGTGGTTACGAAAATTCTTGTTAATTTCACCAGTGACAAAATTCGGAGGGACCCGTTCTTTAGGAACGCAGTATGGATTAACGAGATTCGATGAGCGAATGGTAGCAACTCCATTCTGTAATCTGTTGCGCGAACTTGAAGTCGAACGGATGTTAACAAGGTCACTTGAAACTTCCGGCAATCATCGAGCGAGGACGATTTCCTTCACCGGCGCCTGCGCCGCAGGCCCTCGCATCCGACGGGGAGAAACTTTGGATGGGATCCCGTGATCTGCGCCGAATTTATGCGATCGATCCGCAAAACTGGAAAGTCCTCGAAGAGAAAGAGGCGCCCGGGATCCCATGGGCTGCTGTCGCGACGAATGGCCGGCTTTGCTTCACGATTGGTGAAGGCCCGAATGACGATCGTTACATTCGCCGATTCAATCGGGAGGTTGGCTTTGAGGAGAAGAGAATCGCGTGCCCCGAATTTACCGGCTCGTACCTCAGTTATGACGGTGAAAGTCTGTATCTCAGTCAATGGTACAACCATCGGATTCTGAAGCTCGATGGGAAGGGCAATATCGTCCGCGTTATCCACGTTGGTGCCGAGATTTCAGGCCACGCGTTCGTTAACGGCGTGATCTACGTGTTGCGCGGGACCGAACAGAACGGCGAAAGCTGGACGATCGCGCAACTCGATCCGGAGAAGGACGCGCTGGAGATTAAAGACATAGCCGCCGTGCCTTTCGCGTGCCGCTCCCTCACCTTCGACGGCAGTTGTTTTTGGGCGAATTATCGGGCGAAAGACACCATTATTTCATTCTCTCTTCCGATCGGTTGAGATCGCCGGATTGATCCCAATCAACGCGAGCATACGTCCGGTTTTTCCTTTTTCGGCGCGGTATGAGTAATAACGACCCAGATCGCAGGCAGTGCATATGCCGGAATCGTGAATCTCTCGTACGCCGAGCGCACGAGATTGCCGGACAATCTCCGCTGCGAAATCGACTTCATAATGTGGCGGCCGAATGCACGGACTGAGCTGAACCACTAAATCTGCAGGATCTGATCTGAAACGATCGATCATTTGCCTAATCGCCTTTGTGACGATGCGGAACTCGGTGCCTTTGCGGCCGGAGTGGACCAGACCTATGGCCGGCGTTTTTGGATCGACAACGTAAACCGCGCAACAGTCTGCGACATAAACGCCGAGCACGATATCGCGCTGGTTCGTAATGAGGCCATCGCAGCCGGGAAATTCGCGGCTCACAGAGCCGCGGCTGCCGCTGTCGACAACTCCAATCTTATTTCCATGAATCTGTTGAGCGGTGAACAGCGGCCAATTGCCCATCCCAATCGAGTCGCGAATTTCCTGATGCGCGGCGTCGAGCCGTTTTAGGACTTCGAGCTTATCGTGTGACACGTCGATTCCCGGAATTCTTTGTGTGAACGCGTGACGACAGATTTCAATCGGGCTCAGCGCAGGAAATTGCTCAAACGGAAGCTGCGTCATTTAAATTTGAAATCACAGATTGGGAGATCCCAAACAAAAATAAATTCCAACAATCAACGCCTAAAATCGAAGCGAATTGTTGAGATTAGGCTTGGAAGCCTATTTGGAAGACGAAGTTCGGGACCTTCTAACAGGAGTTCGCGCCTCGCCATCGTCAGATTCTTTCGGTTTGCCTTCTGCGTCCACGCCGCTGCCCGTGTAATAGGTCTTCGTTTTCGTCGCGCGCGGTGCGAGGTCAGCAAACATTTCCTGGTAGGTGCTCTGCAGGCCCGTGGCCCGATCAAATTCTGCCAACGAGGAATTGTATCCGAATAGCGCTTGCAGGCGCGTCGATTGCGCTGTGAGCAGCTGCGTTTGGGCGTTGAGCACATCCAACTGGACTCCGGCGCCCGCGTCCAGGCGTGCCTTGGCCAGACGCAATGCTTCATCGGCGAGCTCAACGTTCTTCTCCTGGCTTTTAACCAGCTCCTCATTCTGCTGCAAGTTTGAGTAGGCCTGTTGAATTTCCAGTTCCACCTGCCGGACGTCGTCGTCGTAAGTGATCTTGGTTTCCGAAAGAAGCGCGCGCTGTTGTATAACCTGGCCGGCAATTGCGCCGCTGTCCCAGATTGGCATGCTACCCTGAACCCCGGCGACCCAACCCTTTGAAATATCATGCCAACTGGAGTTCACTGGAGAACTGACCCATTGTCCGCCACCGGTGGCGGTAATCGTGGGGAAATATTGACCCGCAGCTGCGCGCACTTGCTGGACTTGGTTCAAGACGTTGGCCCGCGCTTGTTTGAGAAATGGCCGCCGCTCTTTTCCCAGCTCGATCGCATCAGCCAGGTTAATGGCGCGGACGTTATACGGCATTTCACCGATCACCTCCAAAGGCGGTTCTTCACCGCGCCTTGGTTGAAAATACAGACCGAGTGTCTTGGCCAGCGTCAACTTCGATATTCGCAAGTTGTTCTGAGCAGTAATTAGCAGCGGAAGTTGATTGTAATATGCTACCTCCGCTTGTAGCACGTTGAACCGCGGAACCGTTCCCGCCTCGAATCGGTTCTGCTGATCTTTTAACTGAGCATCCAGAAGCTCCACAGATTGCTGGTTAACCTTGACCAGCTCTCGATTGACCACGATCTGGTAAAACTGCGTCTTAACGGTCGCGATCAGCTGATCCAAGGTGTTGCGGAATGCGAAGTAGGCGCTGTCCCTCTGAAAAAACGTCGCCCGAATCTGATTTGGGGTTGTGCCGTTAAAAATCAGCTGCGTTCCGAGAACGGAGATGCTGTACGATATATCGCTTAGTGACGTATTTCTAGCACCCGGTGTCGCTGTCGGCGAAGCGGCGGCTGCGGCGGCGGAAGACGTCTCACCCTGTCTCACCTGCGACTGCGGCGATTCAATCAGGGAATTGGATGTCCCCGTAGGCGGGGGTGTAGTTCCCCCTGTCGTCGACCCAGCCGTAGTGCTTACTGTTCGGGCATTAACGAGGTTCGGATCGGTCCAGTCAAAATTCGCCTGGGCGTTGATCTGCGGCAGGATCTGTGCGCGGACCTGGATGATCACGCCTCTGCTGCGTTTGATCTCCTGTTCCGCGTTGAGGAGAGTAGGATTCTGTTGCAGTGACGTTATGATCGCCTGATCCAGAGTGAAAGTAGGAACCTTACCGGCGGATTCTCTGCCACCGCCGGATCTTGTTTCGCTGCTGGACCTTGTTGTTTCATTGCCGCCAAAACTTCGCGGGCCATGGATGCCACAGACTGCAAAGATCCCCAGCAGAATGGAAAATCTTCTCATGGAAGTTCAGCTATTAGATGCGCGAAAACGAGCATGCGGATTTAAGGGTCACTATTTTACCGCACTCTGATAGCACTGCCGCCAGGTAAATGAAAATCATTTCGATTGGCAGTAATTGTAAATTTTGCCGTAAATCTGCAGCCACGCCTTTTGTTCGTCCGGTGTGAGGTGATCAAGAATTTTCATAAGATTGCCAACCATCTCTTCACGAATTCGCCTGACCAATGCCGAACCTTTCGCTGTAATGCAAACCATTACCTTACGCCGGTCATCTCGGGCAACCGAGCGCATCACGTAACCAAGATTTTCAAGGCGAGCTACCAAACCGCTCGCCGCCGCCGTCGTGTGTCCCATCTTCTGCGCGATTGCAGACATAGTGAGAACCTCTTTTTGATCCAGATACGCGAGCAGAAAAAATTGCGGGAATGAAACGTTGCCTGGCGCAAGCTGCTTGCACAGACGCAGCACAAAACAGCGCTGCAATTCGAGAATAATGTGGGAAAGCCGTTCCGCATCCGCACGAATTTGATCCGCTGGACTTCGTGCAAACGCGCTGAGCACTCCCGTATTCAAGGCGATTAAGCTAGAAATAGGCGCATTACCTGTCAATCTCACTTAACGCAGTCGAAGCTCGTGACGTCTTTGTAGTTCATCAAAGCGCCGTCCTTGTTTCGCGGCAGAAAACGCTCGGCATTACGCGCACATTTGCACATCCACAATCGTACCCGCCTTCAACGATTCGCCCACGGAGACGCGCAACAAGGCGTTAGACCGGCTCAGTCCGAAGAGAGCATGCGATTCTTGCCGCCCGATTGGCACGAACGTTCCGTCCGCGACTTTGCCGCGAACGTAATGCGGACGATCGCCGTCGTTCGCAAGATCGACACCCAATTTTGCCGGCACTTGCAGCAGCGCCAGATCTTTGGCTCCCATCATTTTCAAAACCGCCGGACGCACAAACTGCAGAAACGTGACGAATGCTGAGACAGGATTTCCCGGCAAGCCGAACACAGCACATCCGTCGAGTTGACCGAAAAGAAATGGTTTCCCTGGCTTAATCGCCACACGCCATACGTCGATCCTGGCTCCGAGCGAGCGCAGCGTTGCTTGCACAAGGTCATGCTCACCGACCGAGACGCCGCCGGTAATAACAAGGATGTCGCTTTCGCTTCCGCGCCGGATCGCTGTGAGCAATGGTTCGCGCCGGTCCGCGCAGTGTTCGACCGATCTCACAGATGCATAGCACTGGTACACAAGCGCCTGAAGCAATGCTGAATTGCTGTCATAGATTTCGCCAGGATGAAGCTTTTTTCCCGGCATGACGATCTCATCGCCAGTGGAAACAATCGCAGCGTGTACTTCGCCGCCGATTATCACATCCGCAAAACCTTGTGAGGCAAGGAGCGCAATCATCGTGGGTTGAATCCGCTCGCCGCGAGGCAGAATTTTCTGACCTTCCGCCAGATCGCAACCTTGCCGCCGAATAAATTCGCCAGGATTAACATCCACGTTTACCGCGACGTGATCACGTTCGCGGGTCGTGTCTTCCTGCATAACGATCGCGTCCGCGCCGGCAGGCACCGGAGCGCCGGTAAAAATCCGAACTGCTTCGCCAGGGGAGATCCGGAGTTGCCGATCAATACCGGCTGGCTGCTCCCCTATGACGCGCAATCGTGCGCCATTGGTACACGAGCTTGCCACCACCGCATAGCCATCCATGGCGGAATTGTCGAAAACGGGCAACGGCAAGTGCGCGACGACATCACGCGCACTAAAACAATTCAGCGCGTCAGAGAGAAGAACCGATCGTTCCGGTCTAGGGCTGACCGCTTCAAGAATTCGATTCCGCGCGTCTTGCTCGCTGATCACCGCCAATCACTTCAACCCCGAACGCTTTCGTGGTCAATCAACAAT
>Ga0066903_100002703_pt1 | contig 14030 bp, 14 predicted proteins | sample PanSoiMetaGPlot1_FD_67491 | JGI IMG/M metagenome (GOLD analysis project Ga0066903, IMG submission 67491) | Tropical forest soil microbial communities from Panama analyzed to predict greenhouse gas emissions - Panama Soil - Plot 1 (version 2) | ecosystem: Environmental > Terrestrial > Soil >...
GCGCCACCCATGTCGACCTGGTGCGCCGAGCAGGCGACGAAGCCGACAAGGCCCGGGCCGTCGATAAACACCGGCATGATCTCGTAGGTGTCGGGGAAGTGGCCGGCGCCGATAAAAGAGTCGTTGACCAGGATGGAATCGCCGGGTTTGAGCGTGTCCGCCGGAAAGTAGCGCAGCACGTGTTTGGCCATGGCCGGCATCGAGCCCAGATGACCGGGACTGAAGTTGCCCTGCGCAATCATGGTGGCGCCTTGATCGAACAGGGCTGTGGAGAAGTCGTCCCCTTCGCGCACGCCTTCCGAAAATGCAGTATGGCGCAGGGTATAGCCCAACTCGTTGGCGATCGAGATCAGCGTATTCCAAATCACGGTGAGCGTGATCGGATCCACCCTGCCGTTCCCGGCGGTGCTGGCCTTCATCGCGAAGCCTCGCTAGCTATGTCGATGATGATGTGCCCGTGCGGGCTCAGACGGCCCACATCACCGGGCAGAACCACGGTTGTGCAATCAGGGTCCTCGACAATCGCCGGCCCGGCTATTGTGGCGCCGTCAGCCAGCGCAGTGCGATCGATGACACGCGTCGGCGTATACCCTGCGCATTCCGGGAACCACGCCTGACGTGTGCTGGTGCGGCGGGCACGCATCCCTGCCCGAGATTGGCTGAAGATTCCTGCGGCCGCCCGCGAAGGGAGGGTGGCGACCAGCGTCCAGTCCACAGCCTCCACAGTGCCCGCCGGATCCAGGAACTTGTGCTTGCGCAAATAGGCCTCGTTGAAGGCGGCAATAGCTTTGGAGCCATAGCCTGCATCGATCGGGCCGGTGGGCAAATCGACATTGATCTCGTATCCTTGGCCGGCGTAGCGCATCTGCGCGCAGCGCGACCACTGCGGCAGGGCGCCCGCAGCGATGCGCCGCACATCGGCGAGGGCCCGCGCCTCTAGGCCCTGATAGAGCGCCGCAATTTCGCTGCCCGATAGGTCGGCGTCGATGCGCATGATGCGCGTGGTTGTGACGTCGATACGTGGGTCCGCCTCGAGCAGGCCGATCGCCGAGCCGACGCCAGCGCCAAAGGGCACGATCACGGTCGGAATGCCGACGGAGCGCGCCATGCGGGCGGCGTGCAACGGTCCGGCGCCACCGAAAGCCACTATGGCGTAGCGCCGGGGATCTCGGCCTCGTTCCACCGAGACGATGCGCAGCGCGTTCTCCATGTTGGCGGTAGCAACGAGGTGGATGCCCCAGGCGGCCTCCGTCGTGGTGATGCCGAGCGGGTCGGCGATCGCACGCTTGATGCCGCCAGCAGCCGCTTGCGCATCGAGATGCACCGAACCGGCGTTGAACCAGTCCGGCGCAATGTAACCGAGCACGACGTTGGCATCCGTAATCGTGGGCTGCGTGCCGCCGCGCCCGTAGCAGATAGGGCCCGGATCGGCACCAGCACTGTCGGGCCCGACAACGATCATGCCTTTCTCGTTGCGGGCGATGCTGCCCCCGCCGGCGCCAATCTCGATCATCTCCACGGCCGGTACGTTGATCGGCAGACCGCTGCCTTTCTTGTAGCCTACAAGGTCGACCTCGAACGTCGCCATGATGGCTGGCTTGCCGCTGTCAACAGCACCCAGTTTGGCGGTGGTGCCACCCATGTCAAAGGTGACGACGTGCTCCCGACCCTCGACTTTGCCGACGATGGCGCACATCAGGATGCCAGCAGCGGGTCCCGACTCTATGATGCGCACCGGGTAGTCGCGCGCGAGATCGGGCGAAATGAGGCCCCCATTCGACTGCATAACCAGCAGGTCCTTGCGAATGCCGCGCTCCCTGAGCGCGCCTTCCAGGTGACCCAGGTAGCGGTCCACGACCGGCTTGACATAGGCGTTGGCCACGGTGGTGTTCGTGCGCTCGTACTCGCGAAGCTTGGGCGAGATGTCCGATGAGATCGACACCGAAATGTTCGGTGCGCGCCTGGCGAACAACTCGCGGATGCGCCGCTCGTGATCAGGCCGCGCGTAGCTGTGCAGCATCGAAACGGCCACTGTCTGGCGCTCGCAGGCCAACATGGCATCGATTGCCCGATCGACGGAAGCCTCGTCGAGCGGCGTCACCACCGCGCCGTCGGCGCCCACGCGCTCGACTACCTCGGCGATGTGCCGTCGCGGCACCAGCGGGCGCGGCTTGTCGATGTAGAGATCGTAGGTCTCGTAGCGCTTCTGCCGGCCGATGATGAGCACATCGCGAAAGCCCGCGGTGACGATGAGGCCAGTGGCAGCGCCCTTGCGCTCGATGATGGCGTTGGTGGCGACCGTTGTGGCATGCAACACGCTATCGACCGCGCTTGCGGCGACACCCGTTTTCTCGAGCAGCAGGTCCAGCCCCGCGATTACGGCCTCGCTGGGCTCGCGCGGCGTGGTGGGCACCTTGAGGGCGTAGGTCGTGCCGCTCGCGCCATCGTGCAGCACGAAATCCGTGAAGGTTCCGCCGATATCGAAAGCTACCCGGATCATGCCGGCCCTCAGCCCGCAAGCTCGCGCAGCGTTTGATCGAGCGTGCACCCGACCCGCGCCACCATGTCATCGATCTCAGTCTCCGATATGATGAGAGGGGGGGCGAAGGCCAGCCGATCGCCGATAACGCGCAGGATCAGGCCGTTGTCGCGACCAATACGGTCGGCCACCTTGCCGGCCCGGCCCGCCGGCTCGTAAGCGCCGCGTGTGCGCTTGTCCTTGACGAGCTCAATGCCGGCGATCATGCCGATACCCCTCACCTCACCTACCAGCGGATGGTCGGCGAAGCGCTCAAGTCCTTCCAGCATGCGCCGGCCGAGCCGCCGCGAGCGCGCGTTGATGTCCATCTCCTCGTAGATCTTGAGAACTTCCAGCGCGACGGCCGTCGTAACGGGATGGCCCGAGTGCGTATAGCCGTGAGCGAAACTGCCGAGCTTATCGCTTTGCGCCAGCATTGCCTTGTGCACGTCCTCGCTGATCAGCACGGCCGAGATCGGCTGGTAGGCGGCCGATAGCGCCTTGGCACACGTGAGCATGTCGGGCTGCAACTTGAAGGTTTCGCTACCCCACCAGTTGCCGGTGCGGCCGAAGCCGCAGATCACCTCGTCGGCCACGAACAGCACGTCGTGCTTCCTGAGCACCGCCTGGATCTTCTCGAAGTAAGTCTTGGGCGGGATGACGGCGCCGCCTGCCCCCATCACCGGCTCGGCGAAAAACGCGGCGACCGTATCAGGACCTTCCGCCAAGATCAGTTTGTCCAGCGCTTCGGCCATGCGGCTGGCGAAGGCCTCCTCGCTCTCGCCCTCCTCGTGCCGGCGGTAGTAGTGCGGGAACTCCGTGTGGCGCATCATCGGCAGCGGCAGACCGAAGTCGGCGTGCATATCGGGCTTGCCCGACACGCTGACCGCCGCCACGGTGTTGCCGTGATAGCCGTTGCGGCGGCCGATGATCTTGTTCTTCTGCGGCCGCTCCATCGCCGCTTGATAATACCAGGCGAGTTTGATCGCGGTGTCGTTGGCCTCCGAGCCGGAGCACTGGAATAGCACCTTCGACATCGGCACCGGCGCGATGCTGATCAGCTTCTCAGCGAGGTCGATGCTGGCCTCGTGCGCACGGTGTCGGTAGGTGTGGTAGTAGCCGAGCTTTTTCATCTGCTCGTAGGCGACGCGGGCGATGCGCTCGCTCGCGGAAAAGCCGAGTGACGCGCACCACAGCCCGGCAACGGTTTCAATGTAGCGCTTGCCGGCATCGTCGAAGATGTATACCCCCTCACCCCGGCTGATGATCACCGGTCCGTCCTGCTCGTGACGGCGAAGGCTGGTCTGGGGATGGATGTAATAGGCGACGTCGCGCGCCGCCGCGGAGTTCGGCAAGGCAGGCATGGGGAGCTTCCTCGTGCTTGCGGAGAGCAGCCCGGCCGGCATCGCGATTGACAACTGGTCCGACCAGAGGGACACCATAACTGGTCTGACCAATTGGCCGTCAAGCGCTTTTGCTGCGGGACTGGCATTGTCAAGGTGATCGACGAGGCGGAACGCGCCGTGCGGAATTGGGCGGCGGGTGCATGAAGGGTGAATGCCGCCATTCCCCTTTTCACTTGGAACATCAGTCCGGCGGCGCGCGTGGGGCGCAACCCTCAGCCCGCGGCCGGCGTCTCGGTGAGTTCGAGTCGTCTCTCGATCCTATCGAGTCGCCCGTCGACCCGGTCTAGGCGGCGATTGACTAGGGCGAGGCCTTCCTCGACGTTGGTGACCCGCACCTTGATTTCGTGAATGTCGGCGGCCAGCCCATCAAGCTGCCCGCGAATGTGGCGCAGGTGCTCTAGCACCTGGTTGGTGTTCTCGTCGGCCATGGCCCCAGCTTAGCCGGTTGAGGCGGTGGGCGCCACGGACAGCCTACTTGATCTGCGCTCTGAAAGCGCAACCACGGCCGACTGCGGGTGCGGGATGAAGGAGTGCAGCAGGTTGCGCCGCTCGCCGTTGACCTCCGTTCGCATGTACCTGGGCGGGTGATCCAGCAACGGCTTTGCGAGATGGCTCGCCACCCCGTCTCGCCCCCAACCATGGGCGCATGGGCCAGCCGAGTTTCTGGCAGACAAACGGGCAAATGCCGTTCTCAATGCACATTGCGGGTAGTCACTTGCCGATGCAGGCTGGCTGCCTCTGCATGACGGCTGGGAGATGCACCGGCATCTTGGTTGCCCACCAAATCTGTGTCGTCGGCGACGACGAATCGTGCGCGGGGTATGGCTTGGGGTCTGCCCACTTCGTGATGAACCTCGATGGCGCGATGGGTTCAGTCGGCGTTGTGACTTCAAGTCACTTCCACCGATGCAGTGACCCCGTAGTGACATCCGCTGTCACTCCGAAGTGACTGCCAGACCGGCAGCCGTCGGCGTGTGCGGAGGAAACCGAACGGCTGCCAGGCGATGGGAAGGCGAGGCCAGTTGATTTGCGTCACGCAGGCGTTATGCAGAGGCGTTTTTTTGCGTCACGCTTGAATTGAACAAAACGATTGGTTTTACTGGTACTGCCTCCCGGGATCGAACCAGGAACACCATTTCCACACTCTGGAACTCTACCCGACGTCACGCCCCTCATTCCGCACGGCCCAGACGCCGTCAACGCGCCCTCAGGGCGTCTTTGCTGCCCCTTGCCCGCGGTCGAGATTGCGCAGGCCCCATCTCGACCATGTGTTGCATGCCGCACGGCGATGGTTTAGACCCGTCCGGCGCCGCGTTCGGGCGCCTCGGCGATGGAGCACTCCCTCAGTAGGGCGGTGCTCGTTGGCCGGAGAGTAGTCGAGGCAAGTTCGGAGGTATGCTGCCGTAGCTCAGTGGTAGAGCACTCCCTTGGTAGATTGCCCACCCGCTTGGAAACGAGCGGGTCGTGCACCGCTCAAATTCGGGGAAACCGTCCGGGCAGGCCGACGGCAATCCCGAGCCAAGCCCGACGCGTCGGGAAGGTGTAGAGGCCAGACGGGCGGCGCCTACGGGTTCGCGGGGACCTATGGCGAAGGGATGGTCCAGCACACAAACGCCCGATGGCGGACGTGAAAGCGTCAGTGTGATGAAGGGAGAGGTCGTGCGTTCAATCCGCACCGGCAGCACCAACGACTGGCCAACGTCGCGCACCTGACGCTGCGTCACTGTCCGCGTCCTGATCGTCGGACCTATCTGCTCACTTGCCGCATCTCTAGACGGGGAACCCAATCGCCTGCGGCGTGGAACCAACGAGTCTGTCGCCAGCCCGCCTGTTTCGGCGTCTACCGAATGCACGACCTCGAGCCTTCGCACGTCCGTGATGCCAAGGGCTCGGCGCTCGACGATACTGCCCGCATACCATGCGATTGGCTCTCGGTCGACGAGGCCATCGCCGTCGGCGCTTCTGTTCGCTACCCGGCTTCTGCTGTCAGCCTCGCAGGTGCCTCCCGGCGCGCGTGATGCACACCACCGGTTGTTGAGCGCGACCGCTAAAATGCACCGTATACTGTTCGAATCGACGGGCTCCCGGCGGACGGTGCGCTGCTGTTCCTGAGGCATGATGATTTTTCGAACCAAACCAGCTGTTGCATCAAGGGGCTGCCCCAGGCCTCATTCCTTTGGGCGAGCGCGCCGCGCAGCGTTTCACCTCGCTGGCCGCGCCACCCAGCCGGAGTCGTGCGACCAGTTTCATCAAATGGAGCATGCGCCAGACGCTGGCGCGTCGCGCCACAGCCCGCAATTTCGTGGACGGAATGCTACCAGAATGGCCGACGAAATTCGGCGTCGGTCGCGGCTCTATGCCCGTGTCGAGCGGGCGATGATCCCCGGCGCACGGCGTCGTGCTGCCTGCGGGACCGCCGGCAGTCCCGAGGGGGAATATAGCCGGGCCTGCATGGCATCGTCCGCCGCGTGCTCCGTCCTATGCTGCAGCGGCTTGCCTTTCGGTTTGTCTCTACAGCGGCTGCCGAGGCAAGGCATGTCTCGCGACAATGCGCACGCGTGCCGCCAGTCGGTCTGGGGCGCCGCAACACCAGCGTGCCCAAAGGCAGGCCGGACTGGGGCCCGATGACACAATCGGCAGGTGCACACCTCCACTCCTGCGAAGGCCACGGCGGCGCGCTTGCACGACAAGATCGCGGCGCAACGACGTTCACCGGTTCAAACCAACTCGCGCCGGCCGCCCGACTTGACGTCGTGTCCTCGCAGGGGCAAGGCGCCGTGGTGCTGCGACCGGCCGGAAGCGGCGACTGTCGAACGCAGCCTCAACGTAGCCTTCTGCAAAATGGGCGGATGCGTTCACGATCTCATAAAAGCACAAGCCGACAAGGTCGCGCACCACGTGGATGTCACGGATCGTGTAGATTGAGTTGAGGCGAGGAAATGCGCTGACGCAGCTGCGCCATAGCGGGTGCGAGAAAATCACGTCCACGCAGACGACATGTTGGCCGACGTAGAATGCCATTCGCTCCTCCCGGTCATGGCGCTGCGTGTGCCCGAAAGGGTGGCTAGAATTTATGACTGGCATGCCGCGACAGCGGACCGGCGAGCGCGCCTCCGATCGATCCTGGGCGCATCGGCGTGTGCTGGCGCGCCGTCTCGCAGGATCGAGCGTCGCGCGTTCGGCCCCACAACCGGCGCCAAGCTTGCCCGCACGCCCGTTTTCCCGAACTATAGCGCCAATCAATACGGGAGAGGTCCATGGCCAAGGCTCGCAAAGTCATCATTACTTGCGCCGTCACCGGCTCGATCCATACCCCATCCATGTCGCCTTACCTGCCGGTCACGGCCGAGGAGATCGCGGACGCGGCAATCGGTGCGGCCGAAGCGGGAGCCGCCATCGTGCACCTGCACGCACGCAACCCCAAGGACGGTAGGCCTGACCAGTCAGCCGAGGCGTTCGCCCCGTTTCTCAAAGTGATCAAGCAACGGTCGGGCTGCGTGGTGAACATCACCACTGGCGGCGGCATGGGCATGACGGTGGAGCAGCGCGCGGCACCGGCCGCCAAGTTCAAGCCCGAGATCGCCTCCCTCAACATGGGCACCATGAACTTCGGCCTCTACCCCATGCTGGCGCGGCAAAAGGAGTTCAAGTTCGATTGGGAACGGCCCTATCTGGAGGCCACCCGCGCCGGCATGTTCAAAAACACCTTCGCCGATATTGAGTATATCCTCACCACCTGCGCCAACAACGGCACCCGCTTCGAGATTGAATGCTACGACATCGGCCATCTCTACACGCTGCGCCACTTCGCCGACCGCGGCGTGGTGCAGCCACCGTTTTTCATCCAGTCCGTGTTCGGCATCCTCGGCGGCATCGGCCCACATCCTGAGGACGTTCTGATGATGCGGCGCACCGCAGATCGCCTGTTCGGCGACGAGTATCACTGGAGCGTGCTGGGGGCAGGGCGCAACCAGATGCCCATCGCCGCCCAGGCCGCAGCCATGGGCGGGAACGTGCGCGTGGGCATGGAGGACTCCCTGTGGGCCGGGCCCGGGCGTCTCGCCCAGAGCAATGCCGAACAGGTGGCCAACGTGCGCAAGATCATCGAGGGCCTCGGACTGGAGATTGCCTCCTCCAACGACGCCCGCGAGATGCTCCGGCTCAAGGGCGGAGACAAGGTGGCTTTCTGAGCTGGCGTGCGTTTCTCTGCTGCCTATGGCCGCTGGCTACCGGCTGGCGTCCGACCGGTCGGAGTGACGCTGCAGCCGCGCCGCCACCTCCTCATCCGTCACTTGCACGAAGCTGTGATAGAACGAGCCGACCGAGCCGAAGTTGCGCGGGCTCACCAGGCACACGACGTCGTCAGCCTCGCGCTTGAGCATGGCGACGGCCTCGCGCGAAGCGACGGGGGCAGCGGCAATGAGCCTGGTGGGCTGGCGTCGCACCTGCTGGCGCAGCGCGGCCTGCATCGTCATGCCCGTCGCCACCCCATCGTCGACCACGATCACCGTGCGGCCCACAGCATCGACCACCGGTCGCAGCGGCGCCCACTCGCGCCGGTGCCGCTCGATGACGGCAAGCTCGCGCTTGGCGGCCGTGGCGACGTAGTCCTCCTCGAGGTCCAACATCGCCACAAGCTCGGTATTGAGGACGATCTCTGGCTCCGACCCGTCTGCCACGGCGCCGATGGCGAGCTCGGGCTGGTCCGGCGCGCCGAGCTTGCGCACGAAGACGATGTCCAGCGGGGCGCGCAGACACATGGCGATCTCCGCACCGACAGGAACGCCACCACGGGGTAGCGCCAACACCAGCGGTTGGGCGAGTTGCATCTGCGCCAACCGCTCGCCCAGCAGTTGGCCGGCCTCCGCACGGTCTAAAAATGTGCGTCGTCGCATGGCACGCTTTCGCAACGGCCGCCAATCACGCCCCGGCGGCTTTAGCGGCTTCGATCGCTTCCTCCACGTCGCCGAGCCGGTCTTTGCCGAAGAATATCTCCTCGCCCACGAAAAAGGTGGGCGAGCCAAACGTGCCGCGCGCCACCGAGCCCTCCGTGGTCTTCACGAGCAGGTCCTTCACCGCCTGGTCCTGGATGCGCTCCAGGGTGCGCACCCCATCGAGGCCCGCCTCATCGAGCGCCACACGGATCACCTCCGCATCGTCCATTTTCCTGCCTTCCTCCCACATGTGGCGGAAAACGCCGTCGACATAGGCAGCAAGTCTGCCGTCCATCTGCGCGGCCACGGCGCCGCGCATGATGTGCAGCGTGTTGACCGGAAAGTGCGGGTTCATCCTGAACTGGCTGAGCCCGTGCTTCCTGATGAAGCGCCGGGTCTCCAGGCGCTGATACTCCAGCTTGTTCTTGATACCCTTGAACTGCACCATGGGTGCTTGATTGTTGGTGAGCTTGAAGACACCCCCCAGCAGGACGGGTACGTACTGGAAGGTGGCGCCCGTGCGCTTCTCGATCTCAGGGATGAGCTTGTGGGCGAAGTAGGCATTGGGGCTGCCGAAGTCGAAATGAAACTCGACTTTGGGGATCATGGGCATCCTCCCTGCGCGATCGCTCCCAGCCGCCGAGCTTTACGCCTTGATGTCTCAGTGCATGGGATCGGTCATGCCGAGCCAGGCGCACACCTCGCGCGCGTGCGTGGCCGGCGCGTGCACGGGATAGTACACCCGCTCGATGCGGCCGTCGCGGAGCACGAAAGTGAGCCGCTTCAGGTAACGCACGCCGCCGGTCGCGAAGGTGGGCAGCACCAGCGCCTGCTGCAGAATGAAACCCTCGTCGCTGACGATCTCGAACGGCAGCCGCAGGCGGGCCACCATCTCCGCCTGGTATGCGGTCGATTGCGTCGAGAGCCCGAACACGACGGCTCCGACCTGCTCGAACCCGGCATGAAGATCGCGGAAACCCTCGGCCTGCGGCGTCGAGCCGTGGGCGCCGGGGATATCATCCCAGCCGAGCGGGTTGGCGAGGCCGGACCGCCCGGTCCAGGGATAGCAGTAGACGACCGCGCGACCCTGCAGGCGGGCCAAGCTGATGTGGCGGCCCGCTGTGGTCGGCAGCGCGATGTCTGGCATGCGCCGGCCACGCTTCAGATGCCGGGCTCCGCCGTCGTCGAGGAGCGCCCCTCCAGGCTCGGTCATTGGCGCCGGTGCTCCAACAGCCAGCCATGCACCTCGGCCGCGTTCTTGTCCGGAGGGAAGACGGGATAGAACACGTTGGCAATGTTGCCGTCGTCGATGACGAGCGCCAAGCGCTTGATGAGGGTAAGACCCGCCACCTGCATGGTCGGCAGCCCCAGTGCCACGGTCAACGCCAGCTTCTCGTCCGACAGCAGTGGAAACGGCAGGTGCAGGCGCTTGGCGGCCTCGAGCTGGTAGCCCGTGTCCTGCGTGGAGAGGCCAAATACGTGCGCCGCGCCAGCATCGATCAGCGCCTTGTGCAGATCACGGAAGGCGCACGTCTGCGGCGTGCAACCGCGTGCACCGGGGATCATGTCCCAGCCGTCCACGAGGGAGGGCTTGCCGGGCTCGCCAGTGCGCGGATAGGCGAATAGGACGATGCGGCCGGCCAGGCGCGCCAGCGCAACGCGTGAGCCGTCCGTGGCCGGCAGCGCAATGTCTGGCAGCTTGGCACCCTGCAGATGCCGCGCGGCCCCATCATCGACGGGAGCCGGGATCTGGGACCAGTCGACGACGAGCAAGTTGGGATGAGCGGGGGTGGGCATGGCGTCGCCTCAGGTGTCGAGCACCCGGTAATGATAGCCGCCGACGCAGGCGTAAGCGAGCTTGGCGTAGAGCGCTCGCGCCGGCGCGTTGGCGGCAACCGCCTGCAGTGCCGCGATGCAAGCGCCGTGGCGCGCACCCCAGGCCTCGAGCGCGCGCATGACGCGGCTCGCGGCGCCGATGCGGCGCCGATCGGCGCGGGTCGAGACGCACTCGGCGATTGCCACGCCCTCGGCGACGACACATAGCGCGGTGGCCACCGGCTCACCTTTGTCGCGCAACAGCAGGAAGGCGCGCGGGGCCGGCACACCCGCCAATATCCTGGGAGCCAGCCCGCGCCGACTGTGCGTGATGCCCGCGAGATAGACCGAGAGCCAGGCCTCGCTTGGCGCTTCCGCGAACTCGACATGCGCATCAAGGCCGGCGCCGGCGGGATCGATGCGCTTGGCAAGGCAGGTGCAAAGCTCCTGCAGGCGATAGCCGCGTTGCTGGAGGCGCTGGTCAAGATCGGCCGGCACGTTGACCGTGCAGATTTGGAACATCGGGGCGGTGTCGCGGGTGCGATAGCGCGCCTCCGCTGTTGCGATCGCCCCGTCCACATCGGTGCCGCGGAAGACGAGCGGCGATACCGAATTTGCGCGCTGCGATCCGCCGCCGGAATAGCGCCACAGCCAGCCGTCGATGTCTGCCGTCTCAAGCGCGGGCCAAGCCGTCACCGCGGCTCGCTCGATCGCCAGCAACTCGGCGCGGGAAACTGGGGTGCGCATTGCGCCGAGCCGTCGCCTCAGGACGGCCCTTGTTGGCTGCGAAACGCGGCCCCTAGCAGCAAAGGATCCATCGACGAGGGCGCCTTGCCCGTCGTCGCATAGATGTAGGCACCTGTACGGAAGATGGTGCCGAGCGCCGTGAACACCACCGTCAGCGCCAGCACATAGGCCACGACCGCGGCGAGGGCCACGGCCGTGGTTGCATCCGCGCCGAACCCCGTACCGGTCGCGGCAACAAGCCCGATGACCAGCACGAGCGGAAGCACCAGGAGGACAGAGATGACGCCGAGCCCGCCCTCGCCGCCGGCCAACTCACCCCAGGTGCGGCGCAGGATCGAGGAGGAGCGCTTCACTGCCTCGATCGGTCCGACGCCATCCACCACCAGGACGGGCACCACGAAGTAAGTCACCGCGCTCCACGCGACCCCGCCAACACCGCCCAGCAGCGCTGCGAAAATCCCCAGCCTTTCCTTGAGGAAATTCTGCAGCGCGTTGAGGATGACCCCGACGGTGGTGGCAACCAACGTCCATGCCAGGATCTGCGGTAGGCGCCCCGCAGCAGTTGCCAACCCCGCGCGCAGGGACGGCTCCTTGCCAGCGAAGCTCTGCAGCGCACAGAACACCAGCGCCGCGTTGAAGAAGATGATGATGCCCGTGCACGCGAAATACAGGGCAAACAGCGCGGCATAAGCGAGCGGCTCGTCATGGCGGACGTTATTGGCAAGGTGCTGGATGAAGTGGCTCTTGGCGCCCGCCAACACCGAGATGCCGATCGCCGCGACGAGGGTGAAGAATGCGAGCCCCGAGAAGATGGGAAACAGCAGCAGCTTCGGGTGCACCCTGAGCACCGCCCAGCTAGCCTTGGTCATTCCCCAGCCGCGACCGAGCCGCTGCAACATGAAAAGCCTCCTCGAGGAGCAAACCCCTCCCCGGATAGCACCGGCGAGGCGACGGCGCCAGCTGTCTTCGCGCCCTTGCCGCGGGTGCCCTCGCTCATGCGCGCTTGGCGGTGGCACCTGCGGCTAGCGCACGCCCCACCAGCCCAAGATGGCACCCTGGATGAGCAGGACACCCAACCAGTGGCCGCCATCGATCAGCGTCAGCATTTGCCTGGCGCCGTGGAAGGCATAGTTGACGACCATGGTGGGGATCACAAAGCCCAGCCAGAGAAACCCCGCGGAGATGAGGCCGGTTCTCAACGTGGTCGCAAACCCTCCGAGCGCAAGGTGAACGAGGATGCCAGCCAGCATCACCGCCATTACCAGCTGTGCAACGAAGGCCAGGACGTAGAGGCCGAGGCTGCTGCGGTCCTTCTGCAAGCGCTCGGGGGACATGCCGACGGCATCCATCCATTGCCTGGAGAGGGCGCCATACCAGATGCCACCAAACACGAAGCTGGCGATGGCAGCGGCGAAGATGGGGAGGTAGTTGAGACTGCCTATGCCCATCATCACGGGGTCCCCTTCTGTCTTTCGCTTGCTCCACGCGGCTTGACAGTTTCGGGTCGCAGCCGCGCGGCGCCAGCGTAGTTGAGGCGCACCCCCAATCCTTGTCGAAAGGGCGCGGCCATGTCGATCCGATTCGTCGCACTTGAAAGCGAGCTCGTGAAGAGGCTGCAGGCAGGGGGCGCGGATCAACACGGGCAAAAGCCCGAGGGATCGGCACCGGGATGTCCCGCAGAGCTCACCCTCACCCCCGCCCCTCCCATTTTTGATGGGTGCGCGTGCGAGACGCCTCGCCGGCCTCCCCGCGCCTATCCAGTGCGCTCGCGACACACGCCGATCGTCCGATAACTGTCCGATAGCCGTCGGGCATGCCGGCCCTCAACGCGAGAGCTGGCCGCCTCGCCAGGCCAGCCGTGCTTCGCGGCCATGGAGCGCGCGCGACCCGGAGGGGGTTCGAGGCGGGCAGGCGTGGGCTCAAGCCGTGCTCGAGGCGCAATGCCGCAACGCAGCATCCGGTCAGCCAGCGCCTGATTTTAGGGACCCAGCATCCGCCCACGCGGCCAAGGTCTCGGGCGTCGGCGAGCTCAACGTCACAAGGGACAACGCGAGCCGTCATGAGCACGCTCGCTATTCCCAACGATGCCCTGGCGGCGACCGCGCGATGATCCCCTGGCCAATCGCTCAGCACCGTGTCATGAGGTGCGCGGGCGGGGCCTAGGGCGGGAACTGGGGGCGCGTGCGCGTCTCTCGCGGGCCGCGGCGAGATGACCCAGTGAGGGGGCTTCGCGTCTGCCGGTGCCAGGTGTCCCAGTTGCCAATGGATGCCCATGGCGAGGGAGACGATACGATGCTGCCCAACGAACGCCTGGCCTACTCCGCCATTTCGGAGCGCCCGCCGCTCATGCTCCCAGACGGAGCGCGCTTGGCGGTATGGGTGATCGTCAACGTCGAGGAATGGGACATTAAAGAGGCGATGCCGCGCACCGTCATAACTCCACCCGCCGGCAGATCACCCATGCCCGATATACCCAACTGGGCCTGGCACGAATACGGCAACCGCGTGGGCTTCTGGCGCTTGCTCGAGGTGTTCGACGACCTCTCCATCCCCGCCGTCCTCGCCATCAACGGCTCGGCCATCGCCGCCTATGCGCCGATCGCCCGTGCG
>Ga0066903_100002705_pt1 | contig 14030 bp, 14 predicted proteins | sample PanSoiMetaGPlot1_FD_67491 | JGI IMG/M metagenome (GOLD analysis project Ga0066903, IMG submission 67491) | Tropical forest soil microbial communities from Panama analyzed to predict greenhouse gas emissions - Panama Soil - Plot 1 (version 2) | ecosystem: Environmental > Terrestrial > Soil >...
GCCCACATGGGTCAGTCAATGACTGCCGACGAAATGAACAACGCTATGCTGGCGCTATGGCGACTCCACATCGTGGAGTTTCTTCTACAGGGCCACGACTCAATACTAATACAGTACCCCGAGGAGAAAGAGAATGAGATTATCCCGCAGGTTACCTCTGCAATGCGAGTCCCACTCGAACTTGAAGGCGGTCGTCCGTTCGTCGTTCCAGTTGAAGTCCAGGTAGGATGGAACTGGGGCAAGGCCAAAGACGCCGACGGGAATATAATAAACCCTAACGGTCTAATGAAGTGGCCAGATGAACGCTGGGGCAGGCAGACGACTCAGTAGCTGGATCGACGCATATCAGGAATACACGGAGATCACTCCTTCTCCACCCATCTTCAGGAAATGGGTTGCGATCTCCTTCGTCGCGGCGGCTATGGAGCGCAAAGTCTGGGTCAGGACAATGGGTACATCCCTGTATCCAGGCCTATTCACGTTCCTAGTCGGACCTCCCGGCATTGGCAAGGGCCAATCCATCCACCTCGGAGAGATGATCCTCCGTGAGGTCCCTGAACTCCACATCGGCCCCTCCGACATGACCTCGGCCAGTCTCATCGACGCCCTCAATGAGTCCGTGCGCCGCATAATCCTTATGGGCGATCCGCCCCTCATCGAGTTCAACTCCATAACTGTAATATCCCGCGAGCTTGGAGTCCTCATTCCATCGTGGGATACCTCCTTCATGAACAATCTCACAGACATTTACGACGGCTTCACAGTGGATCAGAAGCGCCGCGGCAAAGACCTCCGTATCAAGATATCAAATCCACAGATCAACTTATTGGGTGCCTGCACCCCAGGCTATCTCAGTCAGGTTATGCCAGCGAGTGCATGGGACCAGGGCTTCATATCCCGCACCATACTAATATTCTCCGGACAGCGTACCACTCGTGATCCATTCATAGATGACTCTGTATTCACAGTCTCAACTCGTCTTCGTGGCGATCTTCTCCACGATCTCAAGAGTATCGCCGCCACGATTGGCCAGATATCATTCACCACTCCGGCAGCGGCTGCCATTAAGGCCTGGATCAAAGAGGGCTGTCCGCCGGAGCCAAAGCATCCCAAGCTTCAATTCTATAACTCGCGGCGGATCGCACACCTGCTGAAGCTATGTATGATCTCCAGTCTCTCTCACGGAAGCGATAAGGTAATCGCGCTCGAACACTACACCGAGGCCTTGAACTGGCTCGTCGAGGCAGAGCGCTATATGCCAGATATCTTCAAGTCAATGACCAGCGGCGGCGACTCCTCGGCGATGGAAGAGGCCTGGAACTTCGTGTGGACACTCTATTCCAAAGAGAACAAGCCAGTAGCCGAACACCGCATAGTTCACTTCCTACGCGAGCGCCTTCCAGCACACTCGATTATGAAGGTTATCGAGGTGATGGTCAAGTCCAAGATGCTCGAAATCTCGATCGGCACCAGTGGCTTCAACGGCTACAAGCCAACCTCGCGAGAGACCAGGATGGAGGGCTAGGCCTCTCCACCCCCAATCTCATCTACATAGTCCTGAACTTCCTTCAGCATAGTATCCGCATCGGTCCTCAGTTCAGCCTCGTGTCGGTTGATCGGACCATAGTGATTACACAAGTTCCGCAGCGTCACTGCACAAGTTTCACAGGCGAATGCCGGTTGGTTCTTGCACATCTTCTGGAATAACTCTCCATTACCACTGCCGTAGTTATCCCAACTTGAACTGGAACACGATACATTTTCTCGGAAGTAGCTCAGAAAACCCTGTGGATTGTCAGTACTCTGCGCCGCCTGGAACGCATTGAATAGCTGATCAAAGGTATCAGAGCACGAATGTGCATTATAAGAGGTCTGGAACAGTCCAGCCTCACACGTGTCGCTGGTCGTATTGCTGGCGCTCTGATCCCTTCCCTCACAGTGCTTTCCACTCGACTCCCGCATTCCAAGGCCCAGCATCAATGCCCACAGATGCCGCATCGTATCTGGTCCGCTCGTTCCATTCGCCATTCCACGCGAGTTGAAGTCCGACGCATACACGTTAAGCACATCCTTACTGCTGCTCGACTTGGCCCTTGCCATCTCAAGCGCCGGTGGATACTTCAGGAGAAGTTGTCTGTATGCATTTGCCCACGCCAGTGCGAAGCCCTTTATATATCCAGACGGCGCTCGCCCCCGATCCCTCCAGCTATACGAAGCGATCGATGACGCTATGGCGATATCCGCAATATCCCTCTGATGTTGCGCCGACAGTACTGGCGGAAGCCCTGGCGGGACATACGGTGGCGCCTGAATAGCCGCGCCAGTGATAGCCTCGGCAGCGGCCCTGCAGATGTCATCGAAGTTCTGCTTGTAAAGACCACAGTCCGGCTGGCTGTCCACGAAACAGACTTCGATCAGAATGGCTGGCTTCGCGGTGTTATTCAGGAAGAATAGATCAGTTCTCTTCTTTGCGCCACGATTGATGAAGTCTCCCGCATCGCCAATTCCAGTGGCAACCTTGCTCGCCAGACTGCTCTGCGTGATGTACAGACACTCCGTGCCCATTGGCTTGGTCGTAGACTCATAACAGTTGAAGTGAACGCTCACATCATAGTCTCGTGTCCGACTGTTATGCCAGTCAACGAGTCGGTTGAGATTCTCATTCTGTGTCTTGCTGACAGTATCCTCGTAGGTCTCGACCCCATTGCCTGTGGCTCGAATGAACTCGGCCATCTTATCAACAACCCTGACAGCCTCCTTGTGCTCATCGAGTCCCCAAGGGCTCGGGCCGATTGCCCCAGGTACCTTCGAGCCGTGTCCACTGCTGATCGCGATCTTCATGGCTTTGCCTCCGGTATGACGCATCTTGCAAGAAGCTCTTGCGTGTGACGGAATTCGTCCACCATCTTTTCCGTCAATGCTTGCCGCTGATTGTAGAACTGCGTTTGGCTGTAGAACAAAAACACTAATAGACAGATGTTTGTTAAGATCATCGCCAACGCCATCGGCTGACTGCCAAGTGCAGAGGCTACACTATTCGCGAATTTACCGGCCTCTTCGAGTGCTCCAGGGTTCATCCCACTCTCCTACTCCAGAATTGATATACTTCCGATAACAAAGGGTACCACCTCGTCTGGGTCCTCCAGCACGATCAGGACCTCATACAGCTTCGTAGCCAGCAGCCCCATAGTTTCCGGCGCGGCCTTCCACTGGATGATCCCCGGCGCGGGAAGTGTGATATCTCCATTGGTCATAGTCAGTGTAAGCTCTGCAAATCCTGTCACAGGATCACGTAGTTCAACTGTGATCTCGGTTAACCCCGAGAAATCATAGTAGGTATCATCGTCGATACTCCTAACCTCCATATTCTCTAGCCACGTCCCGTGGATCGAGGCGGGCGGTAATGATCCTACATACATTATACCCTCCTACAATTTGATATACCAAGTCACCAACAGCGAGTTCGGCAGATTATTCATTGGCTGTCCTCCACCTTGTGTACTGGTAGTAAATGTATGCGAGTGCGAACCATCGGTAGTGGTGAAGGAGTGCGTATGATTGTTTGACTGATTACCAACACCTATAGTATGACTATGCGCTCCGTCAGTATTGATGGTAATATTAGCGTTCGAAGGGTTCACTGTTTTAATATTACCGCTAGCTTGAAGATTACTCACGAACGGGCCTGAACCAGATCCAACCTGCACTTGCTGGAAATCAAAAGTATGATTGTGTTGTGAATCTGAATATCCGTGAGTATGCGAGCCATCAGCCGGACTTATTGTAGCACTATGATTATGGCTAGCACTCTGAATACCGGTCGTCGCAGTATGTGAGTGCGTTGGTGACTCTACGTTGGTCGTGCCAGTATGCGCGTGCGCAGGCATCTGCGTGATATCCAGCGTTATAGCATTGGCACCAATCCGTGATCCAGCAGTAGTTGCATTACCAACTCCAAATCCAAGTCCAGCAAAACGGCCTGCCGCACTATTTCCCATGTCATCCAGACCGATCATAACATTACCACGCGCATCTGGTAGTACAATATTCTTATTGGCAGCATAATCCGACGCAGCACTTGCACCACGACCACTGGATACCGGCGCAATTGCATCAGTAAGATTATTCCACAGATAACTAAACAGAGCCGAAGTGTCTGCATTTGCACGCTCTGTCGCACCAGAGGCGGCGTTGCCCAACGTCCTACCGTTCAGTCGCACAAACCCTGACTTCGTTGTATTCACTAGCTCTCCGTGGACCATGCCAGTCGATAGACTCGTCGTTGGATCAGGTGTCACCGACAGTTCAACTGGATCAGGATTGGGGATATTCTGTGTATACGTTAATTGAACTCCGTCCGTCGTCTTCACCTGAACGTCGTAACCGAGAGTGTAAGGAACAAATACATCAGGCCAGCGACCATGACCGTCAGCAACAACCGGAGTAGGATATGCCGAACTCTCGCTCGCATCTCTGTACACCGTGAACGGAGTTGTAGTGCCTCCAGCGAAGAAGTAGGCTACTGCCCCAGCGGCCTTGAGATCGTCAGCATACCGCTCGACGGTGCCTGATCTATTCCACAGCGATCCCATCTATCTCTCCTCGCTTTGGTGGAGGCGTCTCGCGCGGTATCCCGGGAGGTCTGGGGAGTACCATCCGTAGCGCAGGAGCACGCCTCCTAACTTCATTGTACAGGTAGTATCCTAGGTGACGGAACTACTGCAGGTCTCGATATCCCTATTGTATTACTCGATGGATCATAAATAAGACCACGTTCATTTCTTGCTGGCGTGGATACATCCGGCGTTGCAATCACTCTAGCATAGTCATCTCTAAACTTCTTTCCTGTCTCGGTAAGAGACCCATCTGCGTTAACGAATGCTGGCTCTTCACCTACTTTACTCCTAACATATCTATCCATTGATGGCAGACGAGCCCTCGTAAGCGGCCTATCAGCCAGATATTCTTCGGAGGCCCTTCCACCAGCGATTGCCTTGTCTAGTACTGTTCGCATGATCTTCGAGAGAAGCTTATTTCCTTCAACCGACGTTGACAGATTTGGAAACATCGCAGCTATATAATCTCTATCAGCGTTAGAAATCTGATTGCCCAGCGTCCCAAGCTGCGCATATCCAACTTGATTAGAAAGAGCAAGAAAAGCTTCGGCCAGTCGCGCTGATCGTATTGGCCCTTGAAGAGACCTGATCTGCTCTATATCTGGAACCGGAAGTCCCATTTCTTGTGCTGTTTTGGAAAGTGCTGTCAGTGCACTTAAGCCCTTTGCCACATACGAGACTCCAGCCCCTGATCTAAAGTCAGGATTTGCCATGATAGAGTCCATAGTATCCAAAGCATTCCTTTGATTTTCAGCATTCATCATCTTCTCTCGATAACCACCTTTACCATATGCAGCATTTAAGACTGCTTTAGATTGTTCTTCTGCTATCTTAGGCATAATCTTATACTCTGAATAAGTATAATACGGCTCACCAGATCGCATATCTTGAATAAGCTGAATGCGATACTCCTGCATATCCTTTGGCATCTTCATCTGATCAGCAATATTAGTGTACTGTGTCATCAGTGCTCGAGCCGCAGGACTGCTGCCGTACTTCGGAGGGATCATCATCATCCTCCTCTCTATCTCAGTTCTGGCAGCGTCGAGATTACCTCCGAAACTTGGAACATTTACTGGTGATGGCAAGGATGACTCTGCTGTTGGAGGAGCTGCTCCCTCTGGAGTAGGAACAGGAGCAAGTCCCTGTGGCAAAGGACCAGACGGAGTTATACCTTGAGACCACGCTGGAAGCGCAACTGGAGGAACCATCTGTCCACCGGTCTGCATCCCTGGCGAAGCAGTGTCCGGAGTTGGATATGGTCCAGCCAGAGTAGTTCTCCTGGCCGGAGTTGTTGACGAGTCCATTCCAGTCTGAGCCTTCGCTATGATAGCGTCACTCGGGCTCTGAGGCGATGGCTCCGCTTGAGATTGCCTCCCAAAGCCAACTGGAGGCGCTCCAGGGGGTATCGGCGGCGGAAATGGTGCTCCTGGTGTGGGCGCTGGTGCTCCTGGTGCTGATCCAGCTGTCGGAGGAGGCCCAAAATCTGATGGTCCTGGAAGCTCAGGTGCAGGAGCAGTTGGAAGCCCCCTACCATAAATAGATGGTAGATTTCTAGCATACTGTATATCCGCTGCGGCACGCTGTTCAGCTGCGTATCGAGTACTCGCCGCGTTATACAATTGAATGGCTATCTTCGGATCACCTCCCAGTCTCAACACCCGTGCCGCCGCGTCTGACAGTGATTGATAGCTGGAGGTATCTAAATTCTTCAGAGCTTCCTGTGTCTGTCGATCCTGCTCAGCCCCACGGGCCAACTGTGGCAGTGTCGCGAGCGGACTGAAGTCAACATTGAAGTCATACGGCGATGCCATAATATCCTCCTAACTCAACCGTACCGGCTGGAACGATCCCGGTCCCATGAAGCCACCGGTCAACCCACCGAAGGCGCCACTTCCAAGGCCACCAAGGCCACCACCAGCAGCAAGCTGTGCCCCTGCCAATCCCAGGTTCCACAGGTTCTTCGAGCCCTGAAGCTCCGCTTGTGCGGCCTGCGCGTATGTTGGCGTCTGCAACCCAGCAATATTCGTCGCTGCTCCTGTTCCAATTCCGGTGAGCCCCTGCAAGAAATTAGCCTGATTAACGCCACCTGCGCTGAGAAGATTAGCCAAGTTACCATAGCCCTGAGATGTAAGATTAGACAGGTTAGTACCAAGTCCTGTATACAGGTTGGCTGCATTCGCACCGGTATTACTCAGTAGATTAGAAAGCTGTTCGCCTGTTCCAGTATAGATATTGGCACCAGAAGTGCCTCCGGTTAACAGGGCATTTCCCTGACCCGTGGCGGCCTGGCCAAGACCCTGAATACCCAACGGCAGCAATTGACCCTGGTTGGTCGTAAGGTTCTGTAGCCAGTTCCCGTATTCTGTATTAGCAAGGCCTTGCCCAAACTGCAGAGCCTGTTGCAGAGTGTTCCCACTCGCGCCCATTCCAGTCGCGTTCGCCGCGCGAGTGAGTGCGTCGAGACCTTGCCCCAACTGGAACTGATATCCAGGTGAGGCCTTGAAGGCCGCCTCGGCTGCCGCGTTACCTGCTGGTCCACCGAGTCCAAGTGCGTTGCGGAGCATATCACTGTATGCGCCACCGCCCGCGAGGATATTCGATCCCGCCAGTCCCAGAGGGGTATATGCCGCTGTTGCCCCTCCGACGCCACCATAAAGGGCTCCAAGTCCACCACCCTGTCCAGCATACAGCGCACTCGCTGCATTACCCGCCCCGCCGTAGAGCGCTGCAAGCGCGGGATCGAGTGATCCCTGAAGATATCCTGTGCTAAGACCTATGCCTGTTTTAAGGGCATCCGCACCTGCGGCAGTCCCACTCGTGAGGGCATTCAATCCCAGGGCCTGATTGCTACTTATAGTGTTATTGATGTTGCCTTGAACACCCTGGAGATATGCCTGCTGTTGCTTGGCAGCATCTATCGCGGGTTGCCCTGTGAAGACGTTCGTCAGTGTATCTAAGATGCCCATGAGATCACCTCACGATCAGACAGATGACGGTCGCAGTCGAGGTCGCAATTGATGAGTGTAATGTGAAACCAGTCGTGCCTATGCCAGTTACCCAAAACGTCTCGTTAGCATTACCACTCAGACCAGCTATGAAATAGTTTGCATCAGGTTCATCAGCACCAACCGTAGTGGCCTTCGCCAATTGTCCGGGATAACGATTGCCAGGTGATGAGAACGACGGATAAACCTTAACGTGTGTTGAGTCAATATACTCCGTAACATAACCGTACCAGTCAGCTCCGGTATCGGCTCCGCCAGTGATCTTCATAGGCTTGCCTACATCGGTCGGCAAGAATATTCCAGCTGTAGCCGTCACCGTTGGCGTCGAGTTAGTATTAGTAGTCAGACTTCGAGTAAAGGTGAACGATAGTGAGTTAGAAGTAGCGAATGTACCTTGTACTCGCAGGTTCTGTCCGGGTGTCGGAGCAATCGCCGCTGTCGCCCCCGGTATTGGTCCCTCACCCAGATGACGAACATGATTAAGTGCCAAATAATTCGCTCCAAGTGCTCCAGCTGCGCCGCTTAGATCATTCTCGATTAGCACCATTCCCGGATCATAGAAGGGTAACACAGTTACAGCGCCATCATATCTCGTACCAACATAGCCTTCATAGTCTGGCATCTGGATCGGTGGAAATGTGCTAATATCAAAGTTAAACTTAAACGAGGCCCATATAGTGTTCTGCTGATTGGGACTGGAAGGCGCAATTATTGGCATCTTACGTGTCATATCCCAACGCTGCAAGCGATTGTGATGAATGAACATGCTCGTCGGAAAGTTACTTGGCGAGATCAATCCCTCGAACACACAATCCTGTACTCGCAAATGCACATAGCTGCCACCAACCGTGACAAACGGACTTGGTGGACTGACCGCACCGCAGTTAATAAGCGAGGCCTGCCGACCGTTGATACCGTTGAAGCAAGTGGTATCGACCTCTGACCTCCACGACTGGATCAAGCAGTTAGCATTCGATCTAATTTGGAAGGTAATATTATTAAATGATGACGAGCCACCAAATACGTGAAAGCCACCTCCAACACCGCTATCAACACCAACTCCATTACCACCCATCGACAGCATTAAGAAGTTCATATCAAGCGTATTAAAATCGTTTGGAATAAAGCCCGTGTCACAATTGGCAAGTGAGCAGTTGATGAAACTAAACTCGGAGAATGCACCTCCATTGCCGTCTGTGATGCCGACATTGCAATTCTGTACGATAACGCCCGTGATAACAGCATTACTGGTCTGGTTGCCACTATCAAATCCATTACTACCAAACCTAATACCAACTGTAGTTCCACGCGTTCCAGTATTATTATTGACCCAAAAGTCCCTGAACCAGAAATTAGTATTCTTGCACACCAACAGAATAGTTTTGTTAGTAGCGCCAGCATATTGAAGAATCGTCGTCGGAGCTGACTGTCCAAAGATATTAATATGACTCTGACCACCTCCACTTCCATTCTTCCCTACAACAATAGTATCAGTAATCTTATAACTACCAGGCGGAAAATACACAGTCGCGGTTTGTTCTGCTATACTTGCAAATGCAGCGTTGATCGCAGCGGTATCATCAGTAAAACCATCTCCTGCGGCTCCAAAATCAGTTTTGACATTAATCCAAATTGCTGTCGACGGCGCAGGTGGTGCGGGCTGTGGCTTCGCCAACTGTGTAATCCACCCATACCAGTCCGGTGTCCACCGCCGATTAGTATCGACGACTTCCGAGTATGGATCAAGCGGCTGAAGGTCAGTCATCCTGAGAACCCCACTACTTCACCCTCTATCACACCACCCATCAGTCCAACATGGACTGGATCGGCTACTCTTAAACGATACCGTATTCCCTGTCCCTTCGAAAGACCACAAGTGAGTACATACGGATGAGACTTGGTCTCTCCTGGGCCACCCAAGCGACGCGTCACGGGCAGACTGTAACTGTATCCACCATCGAGTGACCACGAGATAAGTATCTTCGGATCGGCCGTGCCGGGATAACTGCCAACGCCAACTGAACAATTGAAGCTGGCCCGCGGGATCACTATACCACGTGGGAAGTTGTGCAGCACTCCGCTCTCGACTTGCCATATCAATGGATCAGTCCCCTCTAGAAAATACGTTCCACTGATCTGATACAGCTCTCCACTGTACTCATCCCCGATCAGCCACCTATCAAACATTCTCAGGGATTTCATCCCTTTCCAATTATCCCTATTATACGACATCCTTTCATTCCACTCGCCTGTCGAGGCATTATACTCCCAGGTCCACTTCCCGTGGCAGTTCAATGTCCAGAAAGCATCTCGCCCATACATATAGACAGATGCCTCAATAAAGTCCCTATCCCCGTCAATGACGGCCTGCTGTATCGCCCGACTCACGTCATCCGTAGAAATCGGCGTAGGCGTGTACCCATCGAGTCTATACACCACAAAGTCGTCTCCGGCCCACAATAATTGATTAGCCCAACCTGTTTCCCATCCAGCTATAGCGTGAGTTCCCACGATCCCTCTCGGGATTGTAACCTCTCGAGCGAACGGGAACGGTAGAGTTCCAGCGTCCCGATAAACGCCAGTCCACTTATCCCCGAATGCGTATAGCCGTCCTGCATATCTCACAACCCTCCGGACGAAGAGTCCCTGTTCCGTTGTAAAGGATAGGGCATTGACATTAACCGAATTGAGGTCGCTAGCAAATATCTGTCCATTGCCAAAAGACCAGACGAAGTATCCGTCAAAGTCGCATACACTAGTCGGGCTCGCTGGAAGATCTGGGTCGGTAAAAGCTGTTGGGGGAGAAGCGTTGAAGAGGTTAAAACATCCATTCGAAGTCACCACCACCTTATCCGGAGTCAGCGCATTGTTCTTAGCCAACGTAACAGGATCAGTCCCGGCGAGTGCTCCGACATCCGTAATAGCGAACGTCGAGTCAAACTTCAGAACTCGATCATCAACGATCCACAGCGCCTCTGTGCCCGTGTCTAAGAACCCTCGCGTGTGAATGTGTCCGGTCTGCACCGCAACACGCTCGAGCCCTGGCGATCGCCGAATGATAATCTGTGCCGGTGCCCCGACCGGCATCTTGTCCGCGAAAGCATTTATCAACCGTCCAGCGCCTTCCTGTGGACGCTGTCCCGGCGCCGAAGTCGGTGGAAACACAATTGGTACTGGTCCTAGTGGCATTAGAAGTAGTCCGTGTCCATCACAGCGTAACTCGGACGGCTCGAAGTGAGCCTCCGTAGTTGCATTTGGAAGTACTCTTTTATCCCCGGATCGAAGGCCTTTCCCCCCATTGGAGCGCCGATATTTGCAAGCAAGCTCGCCAGCGCATCGAACCACTCAGATGGAATAAAGTCTGTATTCACTACATTACAAATTCCATCCTGGGCCAACTGGCCCAACAGCGGATCGATGTTTCCATCGAGCTTCGCTGCATACTCGTCGTCAAGAGGCTGTCCCGTACCCACAATATTCAACTTGTAGGCCGCCTCGAGTATCAGATCGCCCCTAGTCTTGGTGATCTCCATCACGCAGTCCTCAGATCGATGCCGATTTGCAGTCGAGTGATCGTTGCCACGCTGTCAAAATTGAAGCGGAAACTGTCACCCGCATTAACTGCCGTATTCCATCCTGTGAGCACTGTATCCTGATACTTGACTGCGCTCGACAGTGTGGGTTTCGCCGCAGCCGTAATCGTGTCGGCCACCGTAGGTGGATAGTTAGCGTATGTATCCTTCCAAATATCCAACACGACGCTCCCAGCTTGATCGGCCAGCAGTGTCACTCCGACGATAACTCCAGTGAATGGAATGTACAGATCGCCCTTAATCCCGGTTGTGAGCACCGAACCGTTCTGATACACAGTGAATGACAGCGCTCGAATACGCTGATTATTCGTTAACTCTAGGTTACCCGCCCCGGTAAACCCAAGGCCGCCGGAAACCGGGACTGCCGAGGGCGATCCGACTCCGGAGGCTCTGGCGACAATCGTCGCCGCTGGCATCGACTCCAAGGCAGACAATGGCACATTAGCATACGGAGCCACCGCAAAGACATAGGTCCCTCCGCTTTTGGTAATAGTGATCCCGTTTCCCGCGAGAACATTCGCGGGAAACCGGGGAAGCAACCGTGCCCGTAGACTCGGCTGCGTTGAAGACCCGATAGTCATTTGCCCGCCTTCGGCACGGGCTTCAGCTTCCGCGCCACCGGCTCTTCCATCTCTGGCGTCGTAGGTGGAGGTGACTCTGGAACTGGAACTGGTTCACCTGGCTTCGCCACTGGATGCTGTGCAGACAGCGTTGAGGGTGCCGGATACAGCTCTGCGTCTTCTTCCGGCGTAGGCTTTTTGTAGTCCTCCATGCCCTCCACTTTGAAGTACCTATTCTTGAGGTACACCATCAGCTTTCGATCGTCGGTAACCTCCACTGGCACTCCCTTTTTGAACTCCCCTGCCTCCTCGATGGATTCATCCTCTTCGCCTAACCACGTTACCTGAGGCATCTTTCTCTCCTTGGAAAAGAGGGAGGACCAGGGCCACCTAGCCCTCCCCAAGTTGGCGCTAAACCTCGTTAAGCCACTGGCTTGATGAAGCCCACATACGTAAAGGCCTGCCCTGCGGTAGCGCCGCCCGACAGAGTTGCCCAGACATCTGTGTCCACAGTCGTTGGCTGTGTAAGTGCGGCCAACGGAAAGATCTGTGTAGAACCAGCCGTTACCGTAACGCCGGTCTGGACTTGGCTGCCACCAGATGCAGTTCCGTAGGCCAGTGCTGGAGTGCCGCCGGTAAAGGCGGTTTGGACCCTGGTGATGATGTGGGTGATGATAGCTCCGGCCGGGATTGTCCCGATCTTGACGTTGACCGCAGCACCACCAGAATCAGCCGAGAACGAACCGGCTATGTACTGAGCGACTTCGTAGCCGATCTCGCGAGCTGGAGTTCGAATATTAAGCTGAGATACCATTTGAACCTCCTAGTCCGCAGAAGATGCGAAGAACCCAGTAGCGACGCCCCACTGTTTCAGTGCGGTGCCGGTATTCGGGTGCTTCTTAAACATCTTGGCTACACCGTAGGCCATCTCGATGCCGGTGCCAGTGATGAAGCCGTAATCGTCCTCTTTACGGAACGTGGGCTTCGCCATTTGACCCCAACCGAGAACAGCGGCCTGCTGACCACAGAGGAACACAGGCTCGACGCGGCCGGTATACCCGGCCGGAGTTCCGACTGCGCCCGCTGTAAGCAAGCTCGTCCACACATTGCTGACGAACCTACTCATCTCCGGAACCAGCCTGACGATCACACCGTCATAGATCTGATCGCCATCCTGGAAGATCGGGTTCTTGAGACCCGGCGCCTCACGGGGCCGGGCATCTTTGTTGATGGTCTCCAGCGAGATCTTCAGGTCCCTGAAGGGATTGAGCCCCGCGAAGCAGATGAAGTGCTCATACCCATCATCAGTCCGATAGGGACGGATATGAGGATCAGCTGCCATTGCGATGCGCTTGAGCAACGACAGGTTCGTAGCAGTGAACTTATCGTTGGTTCCATCCAGGGAGGCCAGTGAGCTGACGTGGTTGCCAGCCACCAAGTTCGCGGTGGAGTTCCCAAACAGGATACGATCATTGTTATCAGTCTGCCACGTATTCCTCTGTGTAGACGACGCCAGATCGTACTGGATGCCGTTCACCCTAATCCCGCCCGAAGAGGCTGGAAGAGTCTCGGTTGGCAGAGCCATAAACGCGGCAATGATCTCGTCGCGCTGCAACTCCTTACCCCAATCACTCAACAGAGGCTTGGCCTCGCCGAAGATATCTGCAGAGTCTTTCTGGGACTCTGCCTTTGTCGTGACAACTGCGTGCCGCGCCCACTCCATCCGCAGACGCATCCCGTAGTTGTCGATCCGCTCTTCGTTGCCGACCAGGGTCTGTGTCGCAACACCGGCTCCCTGGAGGCGCGTGACGAGCGGGATATTCATGTCTTCACCACCCGCCTTCAATTCGTTCCGAAGGCGGATGATGGCAGTCAGGCCCTCGCTCATATAGGGCGAGAACATATTCTCCCTAACAAACTCCCGGTTTATATCCCTCGTAAACTGGATGAGTTTGTTATTGGTATCAATTGTAGTTACAGCCATCGCTGCATCCTCTCTCGGACCATATCATACGCAATGCGTATAGTACGGTCTTATCGCTTCGTCGCATACGCGAAGATGCTGGCATCACTCCCATCTCCCACATCGCCCGAATTAGCCTGGGCGGCAGTGGCTTTAGAGAGTGACGGCGGAAGTTTCACTGCTCCGGGTTTGGTGGCAGCACTCCCACGGATCTTCTCCAACAGACTTGCCTGGAACTTAGGATCAGCAAGCTGCTGTTCGAGTTGTGCCTGGAACCACGCCGAAGGATC
>Ga0066903_100002706_pt1 | contig 14027 bp, 16 predicted proteins | sample PanSoiMetaGPlot1_FD_67491 | JGI IMG/M metagenome (GOLD analysis project Ga0066903, IMG submission 67491) | Tropical forest soil microbial communities from Panama analyzed to predict greenhouse gas emissions - Panama Soil - Plot 1 (version 2) | ecosystem: Environmental > Terrestrial > Soil >...
CCTGTACCTGCTGGGCTCCGAGCTCCGGTACGAGGAGACCCTGATGGCCTCCGGCTTCAAGCTGGAGAACCCCAACGTGAAGACCGCCTGCGGGTGTGGCGAGAGCTTCGCCGTCTAGGGAGCCACGGTCGTGCGTTGCTGGAGCTGCGAGTCGGAGGTCGCGGGCGCAGAGGTCTGCCCGAGCTGCGGGAAGGTGCAGCCGGTGGCACCCGGAACCACGCTCTTCGACGTGGTCGGTCTTCCTCGCGGAGTGGACGTGGACAAGGGCGCGCTGGAGCGGGCCTACCGCGAGCGTTCGCTTCGCCTCCATCCGGACCGGGCCGGCAAGGACGACGCGCGGGAACGGCGCCTTGCGCTGGAGCGGACCGCGCTCCTGAATGAAGCGTACAAGACGCTCCGCTCGCCCGAGCCGCGGGCCTTCTACCTCCTCAAGCTCCACGGGCTCGACCTCCAGAAGGACGAGGCCCGGGCGGTGAGCATTCCTCCGACCGTGCTCGAGCAGGTGCTGGACCTCCGCGAGCAGCTGGAGGCGGCACGGGACGCCGGGGACGACGAGCAGGTCTCGGCCCTTTCCGACCGGGTGCGGGTCCAGTCGGCGGCGACGCTGTCCGCGGCGCAGTCGGCACTCAGGCGGCTGGAGCGGGCCCCGTCCGACGAGGCGGCCCGGGTCGAGGCGGCCCAGGCGCTCGCCCGGCTCCGCTATCACCACCGCTTCCTGGAGGCGGCCGAGGGCTCCGACGAGGAGGACACCTAATGGCCGGCGGGCTCCTCCAGATCCACGACCCGTTGAAGCCCCGCGGCCACGCGGTGGGCATCGACCTCGGGACCACCAACTCCCTGGTGGCGGCCGTCCTCGACGGAAAGCCGAGGGCGTTTCCCGTCGACGAGGCGGGCGCTCTCCTCCTCCCATCGGTGGTGGCCTACGGCGCGGACGGTTCGGTGGTGGTCGGGGCGCAGGCGCGCGAGCTCGCGGCATCCGAGCCGACCAGCACCATCGCCTCGGTGAAGCGTTTCATGGGCAAGGGCCCGGAGGACGCCGAGACGCAGCGCCTCGGCGCGTACCGGTTCGCGACGGGCGGCTCGGTGGTCCGCTTCGAGGTCAAGGGCGGTCCGCCGGTGACGCCGATCGAGGTCTCGGCGGAGATCCTCCGCACGCTGAAGCGGCGGGCCGAGGCCGCGCTCACCGGCAAGGTCGAGCAGGCGGTCATCACCGTCCCCGCGTACTTCGACGACGCCCAGCGGCAGGCCACCCGCGATGCCGGACGGCTCGCGGGGCTCGAGGTGCTGCGGCTCCTCAACGAGCCCACCGCCGCTGCGCTGGCCTACGGGCTGGACAAGGGCAGCCAGGGAACCTTCGCGGTCTACGACCTCGGAGGCGGCACCTTCGACATCTCCATCCTCCAGCTGGTGGAGGGGGTGTTCCAGGTGAAGTCCACCGGTGGCGACTCGGCGCTCGGTGGAGACGACTTCGACCGCGCCATCGCCGCCCGCTTCCTCGAGGCGCACGCGCTGCGCGAGCCCGGACCGGGTGCCGTGACCGAGCTGCTCGCGGCCGCACGGCGGGCCAAGGAGACGCTGACCCGGGAGGAGACGACGCAGCTGTCGGCCCTGGGACGGACGTTCACCGTGAGCCGCGCAGAGATGGAGTCGTGGATCGCTCCCCTCCTCCAAAAGACCGGCGTGGCGTGCCGCCGCGCGCTGAAGGACGCAGGACTGTCCCGCGAGGAGCTGGACGGGGTCATCCTGGTGGGCGGGAGCACCCGCGTGCTGGGGGTGCGAAGGTTCGTCGCCCAGCTCTTTGGTCGGGAGCCGCTGGGAGACATCGACCCGGATCAGGTGGTGGCGCTCGGCGCCGCGGTGCAGGCGGATCTCCTCACCAACCGCGAGCGCACCGACGAGGTGCTCCTCCTCGACGTCATTCCCCTCTCCCTCGGCCTGGAGACGATGGGCGGAGTGGTGGAGAAGCTGATTCCAAGGAACAGCGCCATCCCCACGGCGGCGGCCCAGGTCTTCACCACCTTCCAGGACGGCCAGAACGCGCTCGACGTGCACGTCGTGCAGGGCGAGCGAGAGCTGGTGACCGACAACCGATCGCTGGCCCGGTTCCGCCTCTCCGGCATCCCACCGCTGCCAGCCGGGCTGGCCCGGGTGGAGGTTCGGTTCGAGGTGAACGCGGACGGCATCCTCTCGGTGGCGGCGAAGGAGCTGAGCACCGGGGTGAACCAGGCGATCACCGTGAAGCCGACCCACGGGCTCACCGACGAGGAGATCGAGCGGATGCTGCTCGACTCCATCGAGCACGCCGAGGACGACATCCACGTCCGCCTGCTTCGGGAGCAGCAGGTCGAGGCGGACCGGATCCTCCACGACGCCCGGAAGCAGCTCGGGCAGTTCTCGGACCTCCTCCCGCCCGACGAGCGCCGCGAGGTCGAGGCCGCGATCGCGCGGGTGGCAGAGCTCCGCGAGCGTGGAACGGACTCCGGCGCGCTGGCCGAGGCGATCAAGGTCCTGGACGAGGTGTCGCGCCCCTTCGTCGAGCGGATCATGAACCGGGCGGTAGGGACGCTGCTCGAGGGCCGGCAGGTCGACGAGGTCTGAGGCACTGAGATGCCCAAGGTCCGCTTCCGGAGCCCGTTCGACGATGTGACGGTCGAGGTTCCCGAGGGCACGAGCATCCTCGATGCCGCCGAGCAATGCGGCGCCACGGTGGGCCACGCCTGCGGTGGGGTCTGCGCCTGCTCCACCTGCCACGTCTGGGTGCGGAAGGGGCTGGAGTCGATCTCGGAGCAGGAGGACCAGGAGGCCGATCGGCTGGACCAGGCCTTCGACGTCCGGCCGTACTCGAGGCTCTCCTGCCAATCACTGGTGGGGAGCGAGGACGTGGACGTCGAGATCACTCAGGAGTCGCTGCAGGCTTTCCTCGACGAGAACCCCGAGCTGCGCCACAAGCTCGAGGCCGAGGGGAAGTGGCCCTTGAAACGGTGACCCTCCTCCCCCTATAAGCCCCGACTCCGCACCGCCCAGGTGGTGGAATTGGTAGACACACTAGATTCAGGGTCTAGCGCCGCGAGGCATGGAGGTTCGAGTCCTCTCCTGGGCATAGCTTAACCGGTCGGATTCCCTCGACCCGAGCAGCACCGAGAGGGAACGACGGGGACACGAGAAGGACCGGGGCGCACTACACAAGGCGCTACACAAGGCGGGCCCCGGAAATCGCGTTCAGGTGCTGGTTGTCGGGATCAGGCCGCGGCGTCGAGCACGTCGACAGTCGCTGCCGGTGCCGCACCGGTCGCGTACGCCTCGGTCTGCGCGATCGAGCTGTGCGGCCAGGTGCACCCTGAGCGCCAACCGCTACGACATGGTTTTCAAGCGCGATTTCAAGGGTGGTGGCTGGGTGAACATCGAGACCACCGCCAGCTGCTACGCCAGCATCACCACCGCGCTCAGCCCCGACCCCGACTCCGAGGGCCTCGTCGTCTGGAACATGCGAACCACACGCGTCCCCAGGGCAAACGCGAAGGGCATGTTCTGCAAGGACATGAAGCTCGAAGAGACCGAAGACCGCTGGACCGGCTGGGGGGAGTGGATCGAGCCCCAGTGCAAGCAGTTCCAGTTCTTCTGAGGGCCCGGGCCCTCGTCCGGAGCTGACCCACGGCGTCACGAGTTCCGAGTTTCTTGACCGGGTGGACGGCGGTGGGTGGCGGGAATCTCGAATCCGTACTTCGCGCCCAGCGCCTCGACGTCTCGCAGATCCTTCTCCCTCGGCGTGTACGCCGTCTTGAACTTGAACATCCACTCAGGTGCCACGCAGCGAACCCTGGACTCGAGAATCACGCCCTCGCCGCTGAGGGAGCCGTAGGGGTACTGGACGCCGTAAATGTGGTTCCCCTGCGCGTCGAACTCGAAGACGTGCACGTCGAGAACACGTCCCTGGCGCTCCACTGAACGGTTCCAGGCGGTCGCACCGTCGACGGCTCTTGGTCGGTAGCCCCAGTCCAGAAGGAGTTGGTCGAGCCGAGCCGCGAACTTGCGCTCGACAGCGATGTCCAGATCGGGGTGGGCACGGGTCTGTCGGCCAAGCAGGGCATCGACACACCAACCGCCGTCGATCCAGATCGGAACGCCCTTGGCTTCGAGAGCCTCGTAGAGGCAGAGCACTTCCGACGCCGTCACCTCGACACCTCGGAAAGCGAATACCACTGCTGCATGCTCAGCCGGTAACGACTTGCCTCCCGCAGGGACCAGTACGGGAGGAGGTCGCCTCGGACCACTACACAAGGCGCTACACACGCCGGTACGCTCCGAGGGAAGATGCCAAGTTCAGGGTCTAGCGCCGGGAGGCATGGAGGTTCGAGTCCTCTCCTGGGCACAGCAGCAAATCAGGCGGTCAGTAGGCTCCAAGATTGAATTCTTTGGAGCCGGCTCGTCGAACGGATGTTCACGTCCGAGTCCTCTTCAGGGTTTGGCAGCGGAGCCGAACGAAGCGACGCTCCTCTTCATGACTCGCCTCCAGATCAGGACCGGGTCGTTCTTCGTCATCGCTTGCTGCGCGTCCCTGGTCGTCTCCAACGAAGCGACCGCTTGTGATTGCAGCGTCCTCTCCGCCGAGGGCGAGTTCCAAACGTCTGAACTTGTTTTCGAGGGCCTTGTGACGCGAGGCAACGAGGGGCCCAAGACGAATGCCGAGTTCGAGGTGCTGAAGGTCTGGAAAGGCCACGCGCCAAGGCGAATCACCGTTCCGATGACTCTGGGCGATTGCGCGGTCGTGGTGCGCACGGGAGAGCGTCGACTGATCTTCGTCAATCAAGTGGAGGACCAGTCGAGGATTCACTTCTGCGCTCGTCACCCCTTGGTGGGCTCGAAGCACTACCGGGAAGCCATTGCCTGGTTCTCGAAGAACGCTGCTGCTCCGGATGGTGGCACTGCGGGGAGGCGGTAACCGTTCTGTTGCTCTCGGTCACACGACCGAGCTGGGTCACTTCGGGGTCAGGGCGCGATCGAAAAAGCCGCAGAATCTCCTCTCGAATTCTGCCGGGTCGGCGTCGACGTACCCGCCGTGTCCAGCGCCCTGGACGATCCACAGCTCAGCCTCGGGAGCATCGGCGGCGAGCTGCCGCATCAAGGCAGCAGGCGCGTCTCGATCCGCCCCGCCCGACATGAGGAGGAGCGGCCGGGGAACGATCCTGGCCACCGCATTCCCGAGCTCGAGCGCCCCGACGTGGCTGCCGGCAAGAGTGAACATGAAGGTCGCGAGGGCGGAAGAGCGCCCGCCGTTCGTCGGGAACTTCGAAGAGAGCTCGGCTCGGAGTGATGGCCAGGTGGAGCCGAGCGCAACCGCGCGGACCCGGGGATCCTCGGCGGCGACCAGCGCCACCGACATCGCACCGACCGAAAAACCGTACATGCCAATGGACGAGCGATTCACCTCCGGACGGGTGGAAACGAACTCCAGCCCGGCCTTGACGTCGAGCCGCTCGGCATCTCCCCAGGTGACGACCGTCCCACCACTCTCACCGCTCGCCCGCGAATCGAAGACCAGCACGCCGTGCCCGTGCCGGACGAGAAGCGCAGCCTCGCTCAAGAGCTGCGCCCGGTTCCCCTTCAGCCCGTGCACCAACACCACCGCGCTGCGCCTTGGCCCCGCGGCGAACCAGCCCGCGAGCTCGATTCCATCGGCGGTCCGAAGGCGCACCTCCTCCATGCCGGGAAGGACGGCGCGTGCTCGTTCCCGGTCGGCGGCGGTCAGCAGCCGCCGCGGAGGGTGAAGGTCCTTCCACGCCGGCCAGGCCGTCCGAAGTGCCACCTCGGCGACCAGCAGCCCGAGGAGAACGCTGACCACCGTCACTGCACTCCGCCGTCCCAGGTGACTCATGCCGGAACGCGTACGGGATGTCCTGCGATGCTCTCGAAGCGCTTCCATCGTCTGACTGGCCCGATGCACACGCCCGGGCAGTGCTCCGGCATCGACTGCCGCAGCCGATTGGGCAGAGTCTCTCGCATGCCAGGGTGGAGGTACCAGCACTCCGGACACCGGAAACTCAGCTGCGCATCCAGGAGCCGTCTTGACCCATGCTCCGGCGATCCGGAGCACCCCGGCCCGGCATCAGCGGCCCTTGAAGCCCCTGCCGTCCTGCACCTAGGGTCATCCAGTGTCGAACACACGAGACTCGGGTCCAGCGGCCGGGAGCGTACCTCCGGGGCCGCCCTCGGCGAGGACCGTGCACGTCTGGTTCCTCGATCGCTCAGGTCCGCCTGACCCCGGTTTTCTGGAGATCCTCGATGAGCAGGAGCGCCAGCGGGCCATGGACCTCCGCTCCCCTGGGCAACGGAACGCCTTCACCGCTTCCCACGCGCTGGTCCGGACCGCGCTCTCCACCTACGGTGGGTGCGCGCCGGCAGACTGGCGGTTTGCGATCTCCCCGCAGGGCCGGCCCTCCGTGCTCGGCTCTTCCGAGCTTGTCTTCAGCCTGACCCATGCGGGGCCGTGGGCTGCGGTGGCGATCGGTGTGAGGCAGCCGCTCGGTCTGGACTTGGAGCCCGTCCGCCCGGATCGGGATCCCTTGCCGCTCGCTCGGCGTTTCTTCTGGCCCACCGAGACGGAGTGGCTTTCGAGGCTCGACCTCGCCGACCGGCCCGCGGGCTTCGCCGCATTGTGGACAGTGAAGGAGGCGGTGCTGAAAGCCCGGGGTTGCGGACTCGCCGAGCCGCTGCGATCGGTGGAGATCGAGATGGATTCCACGGGCCGGCCCGTCCGGGTTGACGCCCCCGGGGGACCCTGGACGCTGCGGTCCTGGTCGCCCGAGCCGGGATGGTGCGCCGCTCTCGCCGTCCCAACCGATGAAACGGTCACCGTCGCCACGTTTAGGGCCAGGCCGCTCGGCCTCCCGTTCCCCGCGCCGGAGATGGGGCCGGAGCGGTCGCTGAGCTGAGACAGCGGGTGGGCGCCGCAAGGAGCGCGCGATCGAAAAAGCAGGCGAAGTGCTGTTCGAGGCCAACCGGGTCGACGCGCGCGTAGTCACCATGCCCTGCTCGGGCGACGATCCAGAGTGTGGAGCCGGGAGCGTTCGCTGCGAGGGCTTCCATCACCCTGGGGGGGGTGTCGGGGTCTTTGGCGCCCGTGAACAGAAGGAGCGGGCGCGGCACGATGCGCTCGACCGCCCCCAGGGGCCGGACCGCGTCCACGTCGATGCCCGCCCACCTGAAGAGCCAAGCGGCGAGGCCGGCCGACTTCCCTTCGGACGAGGGAAACCCCTTGTCCAGCACTGCGTGCAACGAAGGCCAGCTCGCCGACATTGCCGCTGCCCGGACCCTGAAATCTGTGGCCGCGACCAGTGCGACCGGAGCGGCGGCCACGGAGAAGCCGTACAGCCCGATCCGTGCTGGATCGACATCGGATCGAGCCGAGAGGAAGTCGAGTGCCGCGAGTACGTCGAGGCGCTCGCGGTCCCCCCAGGTCGCGACCTCTCCGTCGCTCTCGCCGCTGGCACGAGAATCGAAGAGCAGCACACCGTGCGCATGATGTGACAGCAGCGTCGCCTCTGGAAGCAGCTCGGCGCGGTTGTCGGAGAGTCCGTGGATGAGCACCACCGCAGAGCGGGCAATGCCGGGGGAGAACCATCCCCTCAGACGGAGCCCATCTCCGGTGTGCAGCTCGATCGTCTCCAGGCCGGGGAGAAGAGATCGAGCCTCGGCCTGCTGACTCTCGGTGAGAGGCGAGCGGCGCGGATGGATGAGGGACCGCACCTCGCGTACCGTGCGGAGGCACACCAGCGCGCTCACCGCGCAGAGCACAGCCACGGTCGCGACAACCACGCGCCGGAACGCGTGGCTCATGTGTCGCTCCAGCCCCGCGTCAAGCGTGAAGCGGTTTGCGGACGATCACGTGCAGATAGGGTTCGGCCGCTGCATGACCATTCAGCACTGGGGCTCCGGACTTCGCGCCGGTGATGTCGACCTCCGGGGCGAACCCGGTCGAGCGCAGCTGTCTGCGCAGTTCGGCGAGCGACGTGGCATACACCAGCATTCCGAAGTCGTGCGCCGAGTGGAGGAGGATCGAGTGGCCCTCCCGCACCTCTTCGAACCGCCGATATCGGCGCAGTCGCAATCGCCCCCGGACCTGGCAGAGCAGCCACCAGCCGGAACGAAGCGCCAGGCGCACGGGATTGAAAGTGCGAGCGATGGTGCGATCGGAGCGGCGGGGGATTCTGAAGTCCGGCCCGTCGCGGTTGATGGTGGAGAAGTAGAACGCTCCTCCCGGTCGGAGCACTCGATGAACCTCGCGGAGTACCTGTTCCCTGCCCTCGTCGTGCACGAGGTCGAGGCCGTTGAAGCTGAAGACCACGACCTGGAAGGTGTTGGCCGCAAACCGCGAGAGATCGCGGGCATCCCCATGTTCGATCCGGACTCCAGGGAACTTCGTCCGACAGATCCGCACCATCTGCGCAGTGTGGTCGAGGCCAACGTACTGCCCCGTCAGCCCGAGCAGGAGTCTCGTCGTCCGGCCTCCACCCACACCGAGGTCGAGCACTGGCTGGCCTCGGAGCTCGTCCTGGAGCTTCTCGAAGCACAGCCGCTCGCCTTGGTCGAGATGCCCCTCGAACTTTCGGTACCACCGAAGTACCTCGAACGCGCGCCAGGTGCTGCGGTTAAGCCCCTCCATCGCCTCAGCGGTCGAGCCGAACACCCCCCCATTCTCCTCTCAATGACTCCCGCGTCCACTCATGACTGCCGGCACTGTCCTCAGGAGGAGGTTCAGGTCCTGGCTCAGATTCTGGTGATCGATGTACTGCAGGTCTAGATACATCCAGTCCTGGAAGCCAATGTCGTTTCGACCACTGACCTGCCACAGACACGTGAGCCCCGGGGGAACGGACAGGCGGCGGCGCTGCCACGGCTCGTACTGGGCGACCTCTTGCGGCACCGGCGGCCGAGGGCCAACCAAGGTCATGTCCCCGCGCAGCACGTTCACGAGCTGGGGAAGCTCGTCGATGCTGTAACGACGGAGGTAGCGGCCGAGCGGCGTCACCCGAGGGTCACGCTTCATCTTGAACACTGGTCCGCTCTGCTCGTTCTGCGTGACCAGTGCGATCTTCAACGCCTCGGCGTTGGCCACCATGGAGCGGAACTTGAGCATGTTGAAGTTCTTGCCATGGAGTCCAACCCGGGTCTGCCGGAAGAAGACGGGACCCCGCGAGGTCAGCTTCACCAGGGCCGCCGCCAGCAAGATCAGCGGAAAGAGCACCCAAAGCAGCGCTGCAGATCCAGCGATGTCGAGCAGCCGCTTCAACACACGGTATTCGGGGCGAGCGCTTTCGTTGACGTAATGGAGGAAGCCATCGGCCACGGCCCTGCTCGCGACCGGATGCGCTCGTCCGAGGCGGACGTTGTACGCCGGCAGGGCGAAGGGAACGCCGAAGGTCTCGCAGACGCCTACCGCGCGCTGGAGTGTGGACTGGATCAGGCCGCAGACGTAGACCTCGTCAAAGACCCTGTTGCTCAGGATCTTGGGCATGTCCTCGACCGGACCGAGGTAGGCGCCCCGGAGCGGCTCCGGCACCGACTCGCCGGGCCAGCTGAGGTAGCTGCACACCGTTCGCTTGCGGGCGAGATCTTCTCCGGTGATCCGGCCCAGGGGACCCGCTCCGATGATCAGGACTTCCCTCGGCGGGCGGGTTCGAGCACGGACGAAGCTGAAGATGGTCAGGCGCAGGGAGGCCAGCACCGGCACGATGATCATCAGGAAGACTCTGGTGCGAGGCGCGGCCGCTCTGACAAGTTGCCCGCCTGCCCCGATGACCGTGGTCACCGAAAGAACGATCACCAGCGTGAGCATCAGGTCGTCCCACGCCGGGCGCTCGATGGAAGAGCCGTAGTGCCGAGCCACCGAGCTGGTGGCCCAGAAGACACCGATCGCGCACGCGATCCAGGCCAACTTGATCAGCGAAGAGCCGAGCGTCGAAAACGCCACCGCCGCAGACAGCGCGGCGAGATCGAGCGCGAGGCCGAACTTCGCCGCGGGAGTTGGTGCGAATCGGTGGATGCTCAGGAACACGCCTGACTCCCAGCTGCGCTTCGTTCGAGATGCGCACCGCCTGATGCTCGACGGAGGCGACGGGGCCGGAGTCTTCCTCACCACTTCACGGCACACAAACGGCAATTGTGCGTCGCGCAGATGAGGTTCCGCACACCCACGGGTCGCAACGACCCCAACTCACTTCTTCGAACTGGAATGCGGCAGGTTCCGCCACCAGGTGTGTAGAACGATCGCCACGAAGAATGGATCGTGGAGCAGGTATCGGCGCCAGAGGCGCCCGGGCTCCTTCGCCAGGCGGTAGGCCCATTCCAGGCCGGCGCGAGACATCCAGGCCGGGGACCGTGGGACACGCCCGGCGATGAAGTCGATGACCGCCCCGCAGCCGAGGGCCACCGTGCCGCCGAAGAGGTGCCGGTACCGGTCGATGAACAGCTCCTGCTTGGGCGAGCCGAGTCCCACCAAGAGCAGGTCGGGCCGGGTCCCGATGATGCGGTCGAGGACCTGCTCCTCCGCCAATCCGTCAGCGGCGACCACCGCTCCATCTGCCCCGACGACGGCGACTCCCTGATTCCGGAGCCGGCTGGCCGCTTCTTCTGCCGCCCCGCGCTGACCACCCAGGAGATAGACACGCCAGCTCTGCTCGGCGGCCCGGACGAGCAATGGCCCGGCCAGGTCTGACCCCGCCACCCGTCCGGGGAGTGGGGGCCCGAGGAACCGCGATGCCCAGACCAGCGGCATTCCGTCGGCGAGCGAAAGCTCGACTCGGGAGTAGGCCCGAGCGAGCGCCGGGACACGACGGGCGTTTACAACATGGTCCACGTTGGGGGTGAAGACGGCGCCGCCGCGGCCCGCCTTGACCAGGGTTTCGATGCGGCCCACCGCAGCATGGAGATCGACCACGTCGATTCCCACCTCCCCCACTGTGAAGCGCGCGGTCACCACCGAGCCGTCCCCAGCGGCTCGGGAGCTCGACGGTCCCGATCCTTCATCGAGAGGTCCGGATTGACTCCGGCGAGGCGCCGGGACCGCGCTCCGCACGCGTTGCTGCTGGCGAGTGGCACATGCTAGGCGAAGGCCCGACTTCGATGGACGCTCCGAAATGAGGAGGAGACGACAGCCCCAATGGGAACGCAACGTCCTCGTGCACTCCTAGCGTTCATCGCCTGCAGTTGGCTGGTGAACTGCGCCACCAACTCCGGAGCCTTCACCTCGGTCAACGACTACGTGGAGCCCCCCGCTTCGGCCGATGCCGGAGGCTACGTCATCCAGCCTGGAGACCTGCTGCAGATCCGCGTCTTCAACCAACCGGACATGTCCGCACGGGCGCGGGTTCGCGAGGACGGAAAGATTTCGGTTCCATTTCTGAATGACGTGATCGCTGCGGGTTTCACTCCCAATGCGCTGGCCCAGCAGCTTCAGACGCGGCTGAAGGACTACATCAACGCGCCAGTCGTCACGGTCTCCCTCGAGGAGCCCCGTCCCTTCTCGGTGGCAGTGATGGGCGAGGTCTCGAAACCGGGCGTATATGCGGTCCCGCACGGGGCCGGCGTCCTCCAGGCGCTGGCCGCCGCTGGTGGCTTCACCCAGTACGCCTCCCGGGATCGGATCTTCGTCATCCGCGATCTCCCCCAGCGGGCCCGCATTCGCTTCAACTACGACGAGCTGTCGCTGGCGCAGGGAAAGGCAGCCGCCTTCCGGCTGCGGGCTGGCGACACAGTCGTGGTGGAGTAGCGGTTGATGTCCGGCGTGTCCCTCGCGCTGGTGATGACAACGCTCCTGGGCCAGCTCGACCAGGCACCGGCCGCCGGTTCCTCGTCCGGTTCACTGCCGGCGGGAGATCGACAGACGACCAGGTCGGCGTCGAGCTCGGCGCCGGTGGGGTTGACCGCCGTGGAGGAGGAGGAGATTCCGGTCGCAGCGGTGCAGAACCGCCCTCGGTTCGAGGTGGGAACTCTGGTCGAGATCCGTTCCGGATACCCACAGAACACGTCCGTCCGGCCGGAAACGAACCTCGAGCTTCACCCGGTGCTGGCTGGGCGGCTTCCTCTCGGACCCGGGGGGATCACCCTGGCTTACGACCCGAGAATCTTCATCGTCGCCGGGGGCTCGGGTCAGGACCATGGCTACTACCTGCACCAGGCCCGCCTCACACTCGACACGCAAACGCCAAGAGCTCGTTTCTTCTTCAATGCTCACGGCGGGTACGGTGAGTACGACTTCCTTCCACTCAGCACGGTGCTTCCCCCATCGGGAGGCACGCTTCCGCCACCGCAGCAACCCGGCTCCGTTCCGACCACTCAGCCCACACCGACCGGGACCCCTAGCCGGGGCAGCCTTCCCGATCAGCGCTTCGTCAATGTGGTGAGCGTCGATGGGAGCGGGGGTCTGGTGTACGCGATCTCCCGGCGGGTGTCCTGGCTCGCCTCGGCGGGTTACACCTGGGCTGGCGGAGCGGACGTCACCGCACGCCAGGCGTATCCGCTGCACAAGGGCCCTCAGGCTTCCACCGGGCCGATCTGGGCGATGACCCCGAGGGACACCCTCGCCGCCCTCATCGATGCGTCGTATACGAGCTTCAGCAGCGGCCCGACGTCCACCATCGTGGATCTCAGCAACACCTGGACCCGCAGCTGGAGTCAGGCCTTCCAGACGGACCTCGTCGCGGGGGTGTCCGGGTTCCGGAGCTCTGCGCCCCAGCGTTCGGACGTGAGTTCAATCCGTCCCCTTGCCGGGTTCGCCATCCGGCAGTCGTGGATCCGGCCTCGAGGGGGTCTCCGCAACACCCTGCAATTTCTGGCGAGCCCACAGCCAGATCCGGTCAGCGGAGAGGTCTACGAGCGGCTCGCGGCAAACTTGGCCAGCACGTGGGCGGTGAACGAGCACCTGAGCTTCGACATCAGCGGTGCGGCGGCAATGACCGTCTCGGGGCCGCAGCGAGACGTTCGTGTCGAGGCGAGGATATCTTACGCCTTCGCTCCGGAGCTGCTCATGTCCCTGGGAGGCCGCGCTGCGTGGTTGGAGGGCTCCAACCTTCTCGGGCCCTCCGGGTTCGGCTGGATCGGATTCCTCAACCTCACCACCTTCGTCGGGAGCCCACTGTGATGCGATGCCGTTTCGACGAAGGGGCGGTTGAAGGTCAAGCAGAGCTCCGGGTGGGGGATGGCGCGAACCCCCGGGGTGGGCGGAAGATTCAGAGCGTCGTCTGCCACGATGGATCCGATGGGTCCATGGAGACACCGATCGCAAGCATCGTGGCAGCGCCAAGAGAGGTGAGGTGATCGTGGCGCGTCGGAAGGCCCTGTTGGTGGAAGATCACCCGGATGCTCGGGCGCTGGTGCGGACCTACTTGCAGGCGATGGACCTGGATGTGGTCGACGTGGCCGAGGGCCGCTCGGCCATTCGCATGCTGCAGGGCTCCCGCCCGGACCTCGTTTGTCTCGACCTGATGTTGCCCGAGCTCAGTGGCTTCGAGATCTGCGAGTACATGCGGGCCAGCCCAGATCTGAAGGATGTACCGATCCTCGTGATGAGCGCCCGGGCGAAGCCGATGGACCGGGCCTTCGCCGAGGAGCTGGGAGCCACTGCCTATCTGGTCAAGCCCTTCAAGCGGAGCGAGTTCAGCCGAGCAGTGAACGCCTGCATGGCTCGCCTGGAAGAGACCGCGAGAGGTGGAGCATGACCGAGGGTCTGCCCGTCCAGCCCGCCAAGGACCCGGACGAGTTCGAGCTGATCGACTACGAGCAGCTCCGGAACTGGGGCAGCTTCATCCTCCACGCCACCGGCCGGCACAAGCCGCTCGTCCTCCTCACCTTCCTGGGCACGATGGCAGTGATCCTGACGGTGCTTGCCGTGCTACCGCGCACGTACCACGTCGAGGCTCAGCTGCTGGCACAGAAGAACTCGCTGATGCCGGCTCTGGGAAATCCGGGCCGACACGTTCCATCGGATGCGGATGCTCCGACGCGGGCAGCATCCGAGGCGGTCAAGCGCCGTG
>Ga0066903_100002707_pt1 | contig 14026 bp, 6 predicted proteins | sample PanSoiMetaGPlot1_FD_67491 | JGI IMG/M metagenome (GOLD analysis project Ga0066903, IMG submission 67491) | Tropical forest soil microbial communities from Panama analyzed to predict greenhouse gas emissions - Panama Soil - Plot 1 (version 2) | ecosystem: Environmental > Terrestrial > Soil >...
GTGAGGTCGGCCGCAACCAGTGTCATCATCACGCCGAACACGGCGCCGCTGATTCCATTCAACCCTTGGCAAATCAGCAGCGTGAACGGGCCGGGCAGAGTCCCGTAGAGCACGGCCTGCGGCGGCAGCAGTCCCCAGCCGAGTAGCAACATCGGCCGCCGCCCCGAGCGCTGGGCCGTGCGTCCGATCCAGGGCGATATCATCGCCACAATGGCCTGCGGCAAAAGTGTCGTCCCCGCGACGATCAGCGTAGCCAGTTCCGGGCGCCGCTTCATCGCCTGGGCCGCGACGCCCGCGGGTAACGCCGCGCTGGCAGCGAAGTACAGCACGATGCAGGTCGCGAAGATCAGCAGCCGCCGATCGAGTAACAGCACCTGGACAGCTTTCCATGTCAGCTTGCGGTCGTCCTGTTTCTGCTCCTCCTTCTTTCTTGAATCTTCGCTGGCGTTGGCGCGTCCGGGCCCGACAAGAGACAGCGACAGCAGCGTCGGCAAGGAGAGCACCGCTGCAAGGAAAAAGATCGAGGCCGGCGCGAAGTATGAGCCGGCGAGGCCCATGACGGCGGCGGTCAGCCCATTGCCAATAGAGGCGAAACGGGCGTTGCGGCCGAGCCGCTCGCTGAAGGCGACCTGCCCGACCAATGCGAGGCTGATGGCAGCGATCCCAGGGGCGATCAGCGAACTTCCAAGGCCTTGCAGTACCTGCGCGACGTAGACCACGGGCCCGGCAGATGTCAGCCCCAGGAGCAACGCGGCGGCGCCGACACCTGTCACGCCGAGCCGCACGGCCCGGCGCTTGTCGTCGATGCTGTCGATGAAATGTCCGGCCGGTACTTGGCTGACCAAACTGCTGACAGTGCTGATGGTCAATGCGAAGCCTATCGCCTCCGCCGACCAGTGGTTGCCCACGAGGTGAATGACGACGAATGAACCGAAGGCCGCCTGCATCGAGGCAGTCAAGAAATTGAGCCCATCAAGGCCGTACTGGCTACCGTGCGAGGCCACGCGCGGCTCTACTGTGCATGAAAAGCGTGGACATGTCTGTGCTCCGCGAGATGGATCGACTTCACCATTGTGGTCCGCTCAGACTGTTGAGCGCCTGCGCCGTCGAGCCGATGGCGATGCGCGGGCGGGGAACGAAGGTCGGCTACAACGGCGCTTGCAGCGGCGCGCCCGCCGTCAGTTGCCGCGTGGCTCCTGCGATCCGCATCTCCATGGCTTCGCCGTCCGTCAGCGTTACCTGCACGGTGCTGCCCGCGATGCGGATGGCCACCGACCGGCCTCTCCAGCGCACGCGGAACGACAGGCTGCGCCACTGGGGCGGCAGCTTCGGGTCGATTCCGAGCGTGTCGCCCATCAGGTCGAGGCCGGCGAAGCCGACTATGATCGTCTGCCAGAGCGCGCCCAGCCCGGCAATACGCACACCACCGGCGCTGTTGGGGTCGAAGTCAAGGTCGAGGGCAGCGGTTTGGCGCAGGAAGTGCAGTGCCATCTTTGGGTCGCCCAGGCGTGCGGCGACCAGCGCGTGAAATCCCGAGCTGAGCGAACTGCCGTGAGCGCAGCGCGGTTCATAGTGGCGGAAATTCGCCTCCGCCATCGCGCCGGGGAATTCCTCAGGCAACAGGGCGATCAATGCCACCACGTCGGACTGCTTCACCACCTGCGATCGCTGCGTCCGCTCGCGGCCGATCACGACGTCAATGGGCACGGTGCGGTCGGCATAGGCGGCAAGGTCGAGCGGTTCCAACGCATGAAAGCCGGCGAACTGCTCGTAGATGCCGGTCACAGGATCAAGGCCGATCACAATGCGCTCGATCGCGTCGCGCCAGTCGGCAAGCTCGTCGTCGCCAAGCGCGAGCTTCGCCTGAAGCGCGGCGGCGCGGTCGGGCCAGCGCGCGCGCAGTATGTCCATCGCCTCCAGCGCGCGGGCAATATTCCAGCGCGCCAGCACGTTGGTAAAGGCGTTGTCGTCGACGTCTTCGTGGTACTCGTCCGGCCCTATCACGTGGCGGATGTGCCGCCGACCATCGGCCTCCACGACCGCCCGGGACACCCAGAACCGGGCCGTCTCCAGCAGAATCTCTGCGCCGGCACGAAGGAAGAAGTCATCGTCGCCAGTCGCGCGCCAGTACTGCCACACCGCATAGGCGACATCGGCGCTGATGTGGTGCTCCATCTGGCCAGTCAATATCTCAATCGGAGTGCCGTCGGGCCCGATCACGCGCTCGGGCGTGGTCTCCGCACCGGTATCGGCGGATTCCCAGGCGTAGAGCGCACCCTCGAAGCCGAAATGCACGGCTTTCGCACGCGCGCCGGGCAGCGTGTGGTAGCGGTACATCAACATCGCCCGCGCTGCCTCTGGCCAGACCGCGGTGTAGAAGGGCAGCAGGTAGATTTCCGTGTCCCAGAACACGTGGCCGAAATAGGCGTCGCCGGTGAGGCCGCGTGCGCCTACTGAGACGCGTTCGTCGTCGGGGTTGGCAGCGCTGGTCAGATGGTACACGGCAAAGCGCACCGCTTGCTGCGATTCAGCGTCGCCTTCGATGAGCACGTCGCTTGCGGTCCAGCGGGCATCCCAAGCAGCCTCGTGTGCGGCCAGCACGGCGCGCCAACCCAGCGCGCGATTGCGCGTCAGCGCGACGTAGGCCGTCGGCGCGGGATCCTCCTGCGGCGTGTCGGTCCGTGCCACCGCAACCAGACGGTCGAATTCAATCGCCCGTCCGACGACCGAACGCCAGCGCCAGACCCAACGCAGGGGGAACGGACGGTCCGGGGCGAGGAGATCGCCACCGAGCCGCAGCGTCGCGGCACCGCTCATCGCCACGCCCTTTTCTGTCCCCTCGGTCTGCCAGGCACCGAGGTCCTGCTCCAGTCGAATGGGTTCCATTCCGAGGCCGGCCAGCGCGAAACTGGCCTCGAACCTCACATCGACCCCGTCGCGGTCCAGTGACAACTGCATAAGTTGCAGCCCCATCGCGCGGTCCGCGAGCGACACGAGGCGCAGCTCGTGCCCCGTTACGGTGATGCCGGTCGGCGTGCGATGCGTCCACGCCGACAGCAGCAAGCCACGGCGCATGTCTAGCTTGCGGGAGGCGAATTGCACTTCGCCCTCGCGCGCCAGCAACGGCTCGCCGTCCAGCAGGATGCGCACGCGGGACCAGTCGGCAACCGGCACCAGCGCGGGCACCGGCGGTTCGGTATTGGGCATGTCGAACAGGCCGGCGACGTAGCAGCGTGGCCAAGACGCCCACTTAATGTACCCCAGCCACCCGACCCAGGTCGGGCCGCGGCTGACCGAGCGCGCGGCACGCACGCCCAGGAATCCATTGCCAAAGGCGAAGCGGGATTCGAGGGCGCTCTCGCTCAAAAGATCGTAACCCTCGTGGTTGAGGACCCAGCCGGGGTCTTGCGTTGGTTCCAGCACCTCATGCATCCGGGTCGGTCTCCGTTTTGGGGTGAGTACGCAACGCACAACGGCCATCGCCAATTGCAAACCGCTTCATCAAATCTTTTGCAGGGGGGAGCCGGTCATCGATGCTTGGCATCATAACGTTGCACGCTTCCGTTGAGCACAAATCGCGCCCTCGCGGTAACGCCTGATCGACGTCAACCGCGACACATTGATTGAAGATCGCAGGCTGAACCCACGAATGCTTACAAATACAACGATGCCCAACAAAAATTATATAGCGGAACCTGATTCAAATCAACGCGCGGCGGAGTGGCGGGACAAGGTAAAGGGCCGAGAGCTGGCTTCTTGACTGAGATCAATTCATGTTCGCTGTTGCAGCGAAGTGCCGTGTTTTGACAGAAATCAATGACCGCGCCGTCAAAGCTATTGCTCCCGATGGTTCAGTCCTTCTTCACCAGTAGGGCGGGGTGAAGTTCATGACATTTTGTTGGCCGGCGCACCGCTGATGGCGTCGTGGAGGTTCCCGGCAACCGGCACCAGGAAGCTTTCGTGACCACAGGGGGCAATTTCGCGTCCAGCGAACGAGAATTCACTTGGCATCGCGGGCAGGGCGGGTTTGACGCTGCTCCCCGGATCCAATCATTTGCGCCCGGTTCCGAAATCCGGCGCCTTGCGGTCCATCGAGCGTCAAGCCGCTTCCCAAGGTCGGTGCTCCACCCATCAAGCAAACTCTCACGCCGCATGAGCGAAGATTTGTGACGCCTTACGCTACTCCAGCAATCGTGCGTTGACTCCGCCTTGTTCCGCGCACTATGTGCCAAAACGCGCCGCGCACTCGACCTCTGGGGGGCGGCGTGATAACTTTGGTTCTCGAGCGCAAAGACTTGGCGCTGGCCTGCAATGGATTGATGGCGATCATCCTCGAGAGGGTTGTTATGGCCCGCAAGAATGCGTTCTACGCCCAATCGGGCGGGGTCAGCGCAGTGATCAACGCCTCGGCCTGCGGCGTGTTGCAAACGGCGCGCCAGCATTCGGAGGAAATTGGCAAGGTCTATGCTGGGCGTAACGGCATCATCGGTGCGCTCACTGAAGATCTAATCGACACCAGCGTGGAGTCTGACGCCGCGATCGCCGCGCTCAAACACACCCCGGGTGCCGCGTTCGGGTCCTGTCGCTACAAGCTCAGGTCGATTCACGAACATCGTGCGCAGTACGAGCGCCTGATCGAAGTCTTTCGCGCGCACGACATCGGCTTCTTTTTCTACAACGGCGGCGGCGACTCGCAGGACACCGCCTATAAAGTCAGCCAAGTAGGCGCTGGAGTGGCCTATCCCCTCCAATGCGTCGGCATTCCCAAGACGGTAGACAATGACCTACCAATCACTGACTGTTCACCGGGCTTTGGCTCCATGGCGAAATACGTGGCCATCTCGGTCCGGGAGGCGGCTTTCGACCTGGCGGCGATGAGTCCTACCTCGACCAAGGTGTTCGTCCTGGAAGTGATGGGCCGGCATGCCGGCTGGACGACCGCTGCTTGCGCGCTCGCGGCTGAACACGAAGGCGACGCTCCCCACATCTTGCTGCTGCCTGAGGTCGCGTTCAATGAGGGGCGGTTCCTGGCCCAGGTCGACGAAGTTCTGAAGCGGCAGGGCCACTGCGTTATCGCCGTGTCGGAAGGGCTCAAAGGACCAGACGGCGAATTCCTCGCGGCTTCCGGCTTTAGGGACGCCTTCGGCCATTCACAGCTGGGCGGGGTCGCGCCAGTCATCACCGGCCTGATCAGTGCGAAGATCGGTTGCAAGTGCCATTGGGCGGTCCCCGACTATCTCCAACGGTCGGCGCGCCACCTTGCCTCCGAGATCGATGTCCAGCATGCCTACGCAGTCGGTCGCGCGGCGGTGGAGTTCGCAATCGCGGGAAAGAGCGCGGTGATGCCGGCGATCCGCCGGCTTAGCGATTCGCCCTATCGCTGGGACATCATCGAGGCGCCGCTCTCCGAGGTCGCCAATCAGGAGAAAATGCTGCCCGCCGATTTCATCCGCGCCGACGGCTTTGGCATCACCGCGGCGGCGCGCCGTTATTTGGCGCCACTCATCGTTGGCGAAGCCTATCCGCCATTCACCCGCAATGGCCTGCCCGACTATGTGAAGCTGCGGAACGCGGCCGCGCCGAAGAAACTGACCAGCGAGTTCGCCGTCTGACCTGACAACGTCTAACGCCGCTTTTGCTTGCCGGGCCAGTGACACCGTGATTTTAAGTGTTGACTGGTCTGACGAGAGCGTGGCCTTGGGGTTTGCGGTCGAGGCGACGGCGCTTGCTCGCTCGCCGATTCCTCACCCAGGCGAGGGGCGAGCACGGCGAGCAAGAGCGTCCGCCGGGGACGCCGCCGCCAACGCCCATGGGGCGGCCTTGGCATCATCGAATTGCGCCCATTCGTCGGCGGCCTCCGGCTGGGTGCGAATGCTCCTGCGGTGCTGGCCCTGTGGTCACGGAAATTCGTGGAAATGGTCCACACGGCTGCTGACAAGGCCCTTGTGATAGGGGACCACAAGAACGGATGGCGAGGCTGCCTCAACGTGCGGCGGCGCCGCGATTGCGGCGCGCCAGCACATTGCAGGCCTCGACGGCACCGGCGAAGGCCATTGCAAAGTAGATGTATTCACGCGGAATGTGGAAGTCGAAACCCTCCGCGACGAGCGCCACGCCGATCAGCAACAGGAATGCCAGGGCCAGCATTTTGGTTGTCGGATGCTCGGTGATGAAGGCTGCGACTGGCCCGGAGGCGACGTACATCACGATCATCGCAAAAATCACTGCCATAATCATAATTTCAACCTGATTCACCATACCGATGGCCGTGATGATCGAGTCGAGTGAAAACACCAGATCGATCAAAATGAGCTGCGCGACCACGGTCGCAAATGACTGTGCCGCAACCCGGCTCGCCGAGCTGGTCTCCTCACCGCGCGGATCCACCTCGTGGTGGATCTCGTGTGTGGTTTTGGCGATGAGGAATAAGCCACCGCCGATCAGGATGATATCCCGCCAGGAGATGCCAACGCCAAAGATCGAAAATAACGAATAGGTCAGCTGCATCAGCGAGGTGAGGCTGAACAGCAGGGCGACCCGGAAAACGAAGGCAAGCGAGAGGCCGATTTGCCGCGCTCGTAGCGCCTGCTCCCGTGTGCAGCGCGAAACGAGAATAGAGATGAACACTACATTGTCGATGCCGAGGATGATTTCGAGCGCCATTAACGTGCAGAGGGCGACCCAAGCATCCGGATCGGTTAGCAGCGCAACCATGGGGTTCTATGCCGAGGAGCTCGCATTGAGCATAAGTTGCTGACGTATGGAGCGCAATGAATTACCCGTAGGCTGGTTTTCCGGAAAGCCCGTCTGGTCGTATGCCAAAAAGGGATCATGGTGCTCTTGCCGGACATTCGGGCTCGGACAGATGTAAATTGGATGACGCGTGGGGTCTGGGTCGACGGGGCAACGCCTCAGATCGCCGCCTTGGCGAAGCGAGATGACGTGTTGATGGTTTCTGGGGCGTGGAAGGCGCCGGGTAGAGGGCGGGCCCCGCGCGGAATCAGGACGAGACCTGGAGAACCGGCTGGTTGAGATCGTCCGTATATTCACGGCTCTAACCCGTCGAATGACGGCACTTGGCGCGTGTGTCGTCGGACGCCGGCGCCAAAGCGGAGCGAGCAAATGTTGGCGTTCGCGTGTTTCCGAGACGAATTAGCCGCGCCGCAATGCGGCGGGTTCACCTCATCCACAGCGATATCGGTAAGGCGGCCATGGGCCACAAAGGGACGCCGCCCGGTATCGCAGAGTGGTCTGCTCCCTGTCACCAGTCGCATATGAGGTGTCGAGGAGAACAAAAGATGCCCACGGCGTTGCGCAGACGGGCGCTCGACGCTTTCAGAACCCCTGCGTGTCAATTGACACGCAGGGGTATTGTTTGTACTCTTGCGTTGAGCAGTCTTAGGAGGACCGTCGCAGTCTTAGGAGGACCGTCATGGGCATTCTGATGTCGAAGGTCATTGCCAGCCTGCTTCAAATGCATGGACCCGACGCGACAATCCAAAGCGATCATCAGGGCATCGATGCGCTGCTCAGCGACATGCGTGGACAGATTTCGCGGAGCGGGGATGATCTGCGCCCGGCCGATACAATTGGGGCGACCCAGGTCTATTTCAGAAGAGGCGGTTTCGTCAGAGGAGGCTACGGAGGAGGCGCGTTTCGCAGAGGGGCCTACGGAGGAGGAGGCGGATTTCGCAGAGCGGCAGGATTTCGTAGAGTTTAGTATCGTTGCTGCCTGCAGTGCCGCCTTGCTCAGGAGTGCGGCATGTTGATTGATGACCTGGAGACCCCTAGCTTCCCAGTTCAACCGATCGCGCAGCTACTCGTAAAAGTAGCTGCGCGATGTAACATCGACTGTTCTTATTGCTATTGGTTCCGCGACGCTGCGGTTTATGCCAAACCCAAGCTAATGAGCGCCGACGTACGGCGCCAACTGCTGCGGCGTATCGAGGAGCATATCGCCAAATACTCCTTGGCTGAATTCCCCCTGACTCTGCATGGCGGTGAACCATTATTGTGGGGAGCCGAGAATTTTCATCGGATGGCCGAGGCTTGCGAGGACATATCGGCGCGAACCGGCTGCCAAATACCCATTTCGGTGACCACCAATGGCGTTCTGATCGACGAGAGCTGGGTGGACTGCTTCAAAGCCCATGACGTTATGGTTGCGATCAGCCTGGATGGACCGGCGCATATTCACGATGTTCATCGTCGGACCTTCCAGGGTACGGGCACGCACGAGGCGGTCGAGCGGGCCGCGCGCATGCTGCTATCGCATGACATTCCGATGACTGCGTTGGCGGTCTGCAATCCGGCGCACCAGGCGAAGGAGTACTTCGACTTCTTCGCTTCATGCGGAATTCGCAGCTACGACATCATGATCCCGGATGCGACGGTTGACGAGGACCCGCCGGCGATCGCCGCCTTCTACAAGGACTTATTCGACCTGTGGCTGGACGCAAACCGCCACGAGCAAACGGTCGGCATCCGCATCGTCACCGACATGGTTTCCGCGCTTCTCGCCAATGACTCGCCGACCGAGGGCGTCGGCTACAGTCCCGTCGAGCTCTGCACCGTGATGACCGACGGCTCCGTCGAGGCTCACGACGTTTTGCGGATCGCGGGCGACGGCGTGAACCAAACCACCTTTAATATTTTCGAGCATGCGATCGACGACGTGAGGAACGAGCCGCGCTGGAAAGCGGCGCGCGAGGCTTCAATCAACCTTTGCGAGACGTGCCGTCGCTGCGAGTTCAGAGATGCTTGCGGCGGTGGATATCTCCCGCATCGCTTTTCCAAGGAGAATGGCTACGACAATCCGTCGGTGTATTGCGACGACCTTTACGCAACGTTTGAACATATAAGGTCCGTACTCGAGAGCCACGTTTACATCGTCAGTCCCGACGGGGAGCGGCGCAAGGTGAGCGACGAACTGGCGCGCGCGGCTGGTTGAGGCCCATTCAAGCGATCCGTCAACCACTTGGTCTGTGTATATTCCTTTCGGGCTGCTGATTTTCTTTCAGCTTTCGAGTTGTGTGAGAATGATTTTGAGGGCCTCCGCGGCGCGCGCCTTATCCAGCTTCTGCAGGTCGAGGAAAATCCTCAAACCGTCCTGTTCCTCGCGTATCACCCTCCCTCGATCTGGCAGGCTATCAAACTGGTCAGAAATCTTGTAATTTCTAACCGGCTTGGCGAAGCCCTTGGCCTGGATAGGGGGCTGCTCTTCGGCCAAAATGACGTCTTTGACCAGCGCATAGGTCTCATGGCTGATGAGAATTCCGCCCAAGTCGGCATGTGATTGCAGCCTTGATGCCAAGTTCACTTCGTTGCCGATGATCGTATAGTCCATGCGATCCTCGCTGCCAAAATTGCCGACCGTGCAATAGCCTGTGTTGATGCCGACCCGCAGCTCAAATGGCCTTTCCAAACCCGCATCGCGCCATTCGAACTCAAGCTCCTTCATCCGCCTCTGCATCGCGATGGCCATGTTGACGCAGGCAATGGCGTCTTCCTTGACGCCTCGCGTCTCTGGATCGCCGAAGAACACCAGGATTGCGTCGCCAATGTACTTGTCTATGGTCGCGCCGTACTCGAGCGCGATCTTCGACATAGCTGTCAGATAGTGGTTGAGCAGATTGGTCAGCTCCTCGGATTCCAAGTCGTCGGTCGTCGCCGTGAAATCCGCTATATCAGAAAAGAATACGGTCAATTTCTTACGGCTCGAAGCGATCTCAACCTGGCGCTGGCCAGTGAAAATCGACGAATAAACCTGCGGTGACAGGTATTTCGACAGTTTCGTCGACAGCGATTCCAGGGCCTGGTTCTTCTCTATCACGAGCTCGTTGGCTAGGTCCGCCTGCCGCTTGGCCTCGCGAACTTCCTCTTCGGCTCGCTTGATATGAGTAATGTTCGTGTAGATAGCGACGGTCCCTCCCTCCGTGGTCTTGCGTTCATTGATTTGAATCCAGTGGCCGTCGGTGCGACGCTGGACATGTGCCTCACGCGGCTGCTTATGTTTCGCCAGTCGCTCGGCAATCCACGCCTCTTCTCGCCCTTTGGCATCCTCCACCAGCCCTTGTTCTACGGCTCTGCGAACCAGCGTCGCGTACGGCGTCCCCGGCGCGGGCGCACCCAATCCGGGATAGAGAAGCTCCCCATATGCCTTGTTACAGACGACCAGCATGTCCTCCGCGTCGTAAAGTGAGAATCCTTCCGAGATCGTTTCGATCGCGTCCGTCAACCTCTGCTCGCTGCGCTTAAAGGCAATCTCTGCCTCCTTTGGTGCGGTCACATCGCTCCATGAACCGACAACCTCGACGGGTTCGCCGTCTCGGTTGCGAACCAGGTGCTGCTCGTCAATCACCCAGCAGTAAGTGCCGTCTTTTCTGAGGAATCGATATTCGACAGTATGGCGACCTTTCTTAAAGACCTGGACTGATTTCGCTTCCACCTCGGCGAGTTCGTCGGGGTGAACTCGGCTTCGCCAGAAATCCGGGTGCTCGAGGTATTCCTGCGGGTCGTAGCCCAGCCAGTCCTTGATGTTCTGGCTCACAAAAGTCGGCGCGAAATCTCCCGCTGCCTTGTAGCTGTAGATCACAGCAGGTGCACATGACAAGAGATGCACGAGTCGATCCTGTGCGGCGGCGAGCGCTTCGCCGAGCTGCTTGCGCGTAGTGACGTCACTCCAGGCCCCGACCACCTCAATCGGATTGCCAGCCGTATCGCGAAGGACTTGCAGTTCGTCGCTGACCCAACAATAGCTTCCATCTTTCTTACGGAACCGATATTCATTGCTCAGGCGGCCTTCCTCGAACAAGCGCGAATAAGCCCGCATAATGCGCGGGCTGTCCTGTGGGTGGATGCGACTCTCCCAGAAATCGGGGCTGTTGATGTATTCCTCACGGTCGTATCCGAGCAGATCCTTCACATTCTGGCTGATGAAGGTTGGCGCGTAGTCGCCTGTCGCCTTGAAGCTGTAGATGACCGCCGGCGAGCTGGCGAGCAGGTGCTCGATGCGCTCACGTGCCGCCGCCACTGCCGCCTCTGCCTGCTTACGCTCAGTGATATCGCCCCACGACCCAATGACTTCGACCGGCTGACCATCTTCGTCGCGAACCAGGCGTTGCTCATCGTTAACCCAGCAAGAGCCGCCATCCTTCTTGAGAAATCGGTATTCTATTGTGTGGTAACCCTTTTTGAACAACTGCGCCGCCTCGGCTTCGGCAGCGGCGAGATCCTCGGGATGCACGCGACTCCGCCAGAAATCGGCATTTTCCAGATATTCATGCGGTTCGTAGCCAAACCGGTCGGTGAGGTTTTGACTGACGAAGGTCGGCGCAAAATCTCCCGTCGCCTTGTAGCTGTAGATCACCGCGGGGGCCGACGACAACAAGCGCCCAATGCGATCTTGGGCGGCGACGAGCGCCTCTCCGATCTGCTTGCGCGCCGTGATGTCGTTCCAGGAGCCCACCACCTCGATGGGACTGCCAGCGGCATTGCGAAGCACTTGCAGCTCATCGCTAACCCAGCAATAGCTTCCGTCCTTTTTGCGGAAGCGATATTCAATGCTGAGATGATCCTCCTCAAATAGACGCGCGTAGTCGCTGAGGATCCGTTGACGGTCGTTAGGATGGACGCGACTTTGCCAAAAATCGGGACTGCCCAGGTACTCTTCGGCGTCATACCCGAGGAGGTCTGTCACGTTTCGGCTTATGAAGGTCGGCGCGTAGTCGCCCGTTGCCTTGAAGCTATAGATCACCGCCGGCGAACTGGCGAGCAAATGCTCAACGCGGTCGCGAGCGCTCGCGGCAGCTTCCTCCGCTCGCTTGCGCTCGGTTATGTCGCTCCACGAGCCAACGACTTCGATCGGTTGGTTTCTCTCGTCGCGGATGAGTCGCTGCTCATCATTCACCCAGCAGTACGTGCCGTCTTTTTTGCGAAACCGGTATTCGATGCCATGACGGTTTCTCTTGAACAGTTGGGTAGACTGGGCTTCAACGGTAGCGAAGTCGTCCGGGTGTACGCACTGGCGCCAGAAGTCGGCGTTCTCCAGGTATTCACCGGGCTCGTAGCCCAGCCAGTCTCTGATGTTCTCGCTGACAAAAGTCGGCGCAAAATCTCCCGTCGCCTTATAGCTGTAGATCACTGCCGGGGAGCTGGCAAGCAACTGCGCCAGCCGGGCTTGTACCGCTGCTCGCGACGCCTCAGCCGATTTACGTGCCGAGACGTCGCTCCATGAGCCGACGATTTCCAGGGGCTTGTTGTTGATATCGCGAATCAGGTGCTGCTCGTCGCTCACCCAGCAATACGAACCATCCTTACGGCGGAAGCGGTACTCCACCGTGTGGACGCCGTTCTGGAAGAACTTGGAAATGGCGTCTTCGACTCGAGCTAGATCGTCTGGATGAACGCGGTCACGCCAGAAAGACGGATTCTCGAGATACTCCGCCGGAGTGTATTTAAACACTTCAATGATATTCTCACTGACAAATGTCGGCGCAAAGTCGCCCGTGGCCTTGAAGCTGTAGATCACGGCCGGTGATGCGCTAAGCAGTCGTGCCAAACGTTGCTGGGATGCGATTTGCACTTCCTCTAGGCGTCGACGTGCCCCGGCGTTTCGCCCGCGTGTGGCCTTTCTGATAGCCTCCTCGATCACCGCGGCCGCCCTCTCGGAGTCGAAATCGCCGGGCGAGCGCAGGATTTGATGCAGCGCCGCGGTGGCGTTTCTGGCGTGCTCGCTCAGCAACGTCATGACCAGATCCCTGCGCGACATTCCCCACTCTGTAATCGTAGTTTAACACGATCGCGCCGAGGGTGGTCCATCGTCGGCATTAGTATAGGCGCAGCGATAATTATGTTTTGACGCCGCTATGAACTAGAGGCGGCATCACATTTCGCGCCGGCCGAGAGCGACGCCCGAAACGTTACCGTACCTGTACCACCGCGTTGGTACGGGGACCGACGACGCAGTTTTTAGTTTGATGCAACCGGAAATGATAAATATCCTCACCTGCCGCGTATCCAGCAAACAGCCAAGCAAGCTGTGTGAAGTTCTTGACACTGCGGATATCGCCGTTACGTGCGTTCGCGACCCAGTTTGGAGCGAATGACGCTGCGATGTCGCTTGATGCTTTCAGGATGTACGCTCATTGGCTTGGCGGTGCTGGTGCTGGCAGCGGCCATCATCCACCAGCGAGGACGGGCCGCACACCCGCGCGAACACCCCCGGTTTCGGGTCGGCCCTAAGAGAATGGCGAGCCGCTGTTCCGGGGTTGCGAGATTTTCTTCCGTCGGGGTTTGCTTCAGTGAAAGCTGACATCATCGCCGACTGTGGAAGCGCCGCGCTTTAGCGAGGGGAACCATTCGCCAACGAGGGGAACCCTTCACGCCATGGCAGGCGGTGGCCTTACACAAAGTGCGGCATGATTTCCGCGGCGACCAGTTCGAGCGTCTCCGCGTCGTTCTTGAACGCACTGCTGATCAACAGGTGAACGCCCGCCTCGGCATATTGGCCGACCAAGTCGGTGGCCTGCCGCACCGTGCCGGCAAAACCACGGAAATAACCCGCCGCGCCCAATCGGTCAGCCTTCGCGCTCAGCGACGACTCGTCGCGCGCCAGGAGCAAGCCGATGAGGTTGGTGCGTTCGATCTCGTCGTAGTTGCGCCGCGCCGCGTCGCAGTGCCGACGCATGACGGCGAATTTGTGCCGTACCGCTTCGGGATCCCCGAAGACATTGCAGGCATTGCCCAACCGGGCGACGGCGCGCAACGTCATCTGCTCGCCGCCGCCAGCAATCATGATCGGTGGGTGCGGCCGCTGCACTGGCTTGGGCTCCAGGATCGCCTCCTCCACGTGGAAATACTTGCCGCGGAAGGTCGTTTTCGGGCTGGTCCACATGGCGCGGATGAGGCCAACGGCCTCCTCCATCTGGCGGATGCGCACGGCGGGGCGCGCCGGGAATTCCCAACCATACTGCCGGTATTCGGTGTCGAACCAACCGGCGCCGATCCCCAGAGTCAGTCGGCCGCG
>Ga0066903_100002709_pt1 | contig 14023 bp, 8 predicted proteins | sample PanSoiMetaGPlot1_FD_67491 | JGI IMG/M metagenome (GOLD analysis project Ga0066903, IMG submission 67491) | Tropical forest soil microbial communities from Panama analyzed to predict greenhouse gas emissions - Panama Soil - Plot 1 (version 2) | ecosystem: Environmental > Terrestrial > Soil >...
GGCACACGTGATCAGGGCCACGTGCGGCGAGTGGAAGCGCGGATGCACACGGCCAAGCGAGGGCGGGAGCGCACTCGTCAGCCCGGCGACAAATGGAATGCGCGAGGAACCCGCGAACCAGGCGGATGCGGCCCCGCCCGTGGCGATTCCCATTACCAGCGCCAGCGGCACAATGATCCAGCCAATGTGGGCGGCGTTCGCGCCAGCGCCCACCGCCTGCATGACTCCCTGAATCACGCCAAGCTGCCCGACCGGAACGAGCAACAGGACGGCGCCGGTCACCAGCAGATACGAGCCGATCGAAACAGCGCCGGCAATGGCGATGGCGGGACCGAGGTCGCGCTTCGGATCGCGAATCTCATCGCCCATCGTCGAGGCCAGTTCGATGCCGACCAGCGCATTGCACATCACCGCAAAACTGGTCGCCATTTCCCAGCTGAATCCAGTGGTCGTCGGCGCATGGGCGCCGGCGCCGCTCGAAAAAACCGCGGCGGCTGCGGCGAGCACGAGCGCCACACTGAGAAACGCCCCAAGGCCGCCGATGTTCTGGATCCACTTGCCGACGGCCAGGCCGCGGATGTTCGCGATGGCAATCAGCACGAGCCAGCCGAACGAGACGGCCGCGACAAATACTTTCTGATTCACCAGTGTTTCGGCGCGCGCTTCGCCACCCGCAAACGCAAAAATGCCCGCCATGTAGACGAGCAGCACCGGCACGTAGAACAGGTTGTTCGTCCAGTAGCACCAGCCAGACAGGAAGCCATGAGCGTCGCCGAATTCCTGCCGCGTCCAGAGATAGATGCCGCCTTCTCCGGGGTGCCGTCGACCGAGCACGAGGACCGCGACCGCTTCGGGAATAAAGAATGTCACGAAGGCAAGCAGCCAGAGGGCGAGTGAGATCCAACCGTAGACGGCGACGGGCGGAACGTTGTTGATATTGACGATCGCCACGACCTTGAGCAGTACGAGATCCCAGCGGCCGAGGGTGCGCGCGACGCCAACCGGCTTGACCCCCGCAGGATTGGCAGCGGTGGTTTCTTCGACGCCGCTCACGGCTGCACCCCGCCGATCGCCACCAGCTTCGTCTCGAGATATTCCTCGAGGCCCTCTGCGCCTGCTTCGCGCCCGATGCCGCTTTCCTTCCAGCCGACGAATGGCGCTTCCACGGATTGCGGCGTCCACTCGTTGACGCCAACCATGCCGAACTGCAATTTTTCAGCAGCGTGAATCGCGACCGGCAGATTGTTGGTCCAGACGTAGGCGGCCAGTCCGTACCGCGTGTCGTTCGCAAGCGCAATCGCCTCATCCACATCGTCGAACGTCGTGACGGGCAATACCGGCCCGAAGATTTCTTCGCGATACAGCGACGCGGACGGCTTCACGTCTGCGACAACCGTGGGTTCGTAGAAATAGCCTTTGGCGAATCGCTCGGGACGGCGACCGCCGATCCGCACATCCGCGCCTTCCGAGCGCGCGGCGGTCACGAGACGCTCCACCCGATCGCGCTGCTGCGCATTGATCAGAGGGCCGACGTGCGTTTCGGGCTCCAGGCCAGAGCCAAGACGAAGCGCCGAGGCTGCCTGAGCGACGCGATCGACGAACTCCGGCGCAGCTTTTCTTGAAACCAGAAAGCGCTGCGGCGCGATGCAGACTTGTCCGCCGTTTCGAAACTTCGCCGAGGTTGCGCCGGCCGCCAGCTGTTCGAGGTTGACGTCAGGAAAGACCAACACCGGAGCGTTGCCGCCGAGCTCGAGCGAGAGGCGCGTGACCGTTTGCGACGCGCCGTCCATCAGCAGTTTGCCCACGCGCACGCTGCCGGTGAAGTGAACCTTCGCACAACCCGGATGCGCGAGCATCGCCTGCCCCATCGGGTGCGGCTCGCCGTTGATCACATTGACGACACCCGCCGGAGCACCAGCTTCAGCGAGCACGCGGACGAGATCCATCGCCGTCATCGGCGTGTACTCCGACGGGCGAATCACAATCGTACAGCCCGCGGCGAGTGCAGCTGCCCCCGCCCGCACGATGTTGTAGGCAGGAAAATTCCAGGCCGTGATAATGCCGACGACGCCGAGCGGCTGCTTGAGAACGGTCAGCCGTTTGGTCGCGGTTCGCGCCGGGACGACGCGTCCGTAGGCGCGCTTCCCTTCTTCGGCAAACCACTCGAAGAGATCCGCGCACACCAGCCATTCGCCGCGCGCCTGCGCGATCGGCTTGCCGCTCTCGAGCACGGTGGTTCGCCCGAGCGTGTCAGCCGAACTGCGAATCAGGTCTGCCGCCTTCTTGAGAATGGCTCCGCGGTCATACGGCGTTCGAGCGCTCCATGACGGAAAAGCGGCGACCGCCGCATCGATTGCCAGACTGCAGTCGGTGCCGGTGCCGTACGGCACCGTCCGAACGAGTTCCTCGGTCGCCGGGTTGAGGACATCCCACGTGCCGCCATTCGAGGCGTCCATCCATGCGCCGCCGATGTACTGCTGATAGGCGGTCATGCGCGCTCGTACACGACGCGGCCGTTCAGCAGCGTCATATCCACCTTGATCGTTGGGAGGTCTTCAACGTCGACCGTCAGCGGGTTGTCGGACAGAACTGCCATATCCGCCCACTTGCCTGGTTCAATCGATCCGAGCCGTCGCTCCTGACCGGTCGCGACAGCGCCGCCGGTCGTGTAGCCGCGCAGGGCTTCGTCGACGGTGATCGCCTGCTCGGGAGCGATCTCGAATCCTTCCCGATCGCGACGCGTAACCGCGGCCATTGCCCCAACCAGCGGGTTGTCGTCGTCGACGACCGGCGCATCCGAGGAGAGCGCCACGCGCACACCGGCATCGAGCATCGCGCGAATCGGATAACAGCGCGGGATGAACGAATCGGGCAGGTAATTGCGAAAATTCCGGCCGAGGCTGTGAATGAAAATCGTTTGCGGAGCCGCAATCACACCCAGTTTCGAAGCACGCGCCAGCTGACGCGCATCCGGCAGACCGAAATGTTCAATGCGATGCGTCAAGCCGCGCGGATGTGCACCCAGGCTCTCGTAGATGTCCAGCATCTGATCGATCGCTACGTCACCAATCGCATGGGTGGCAATCCGCCATCCCGCATCGTGGCTCTCGCGGCAGAGCGCTTCCAGTTCCTCGCGATCGAACCGCAGCACGCCTTTCGTATCGGCGTGCCGATACGGCACACTCAACGCCGCGGTCGCTCCGCTCAGTCCTCCGTCAGCGAGGAACTTCACCGTGCTGACCCGCAGCATGTCCGATTCGAAGAGCTCCGGGAGCGGAACTGGCTGCGGGACGCCATCGACGCGCCGCAGCGGCATGACATTGACGCGCGCGGGCAGCTCGCCTCGTGCGTCCATCGCCCGGTAGACCTCGAGCAATTGTGGCGACACGCCGCAGTCCGACGAGGACGTAATCCCCAGCGACAATTGGTGCTTGAGCGCGGCCGAGATCATTCGAGCAAAGTCCTCAGGGGTCGACGGGGGAATCACGCGATTCATCAGCCCCATGGCGGTCTCGTGGAGCAACCCGGTTGGCTCGCCCGCCGGGTCGCGCTCGATCACGCCGCCGACCGGCGCCTCGGTGGCTCTTCCGACACCGGCATTGGCGAGCGCGGCGGAGTTGACCGCGTAGATGTGCCCGCAAGTCCGGGTCAACACGACCGGCTGATTCGGTGCAGCCCGATCAAGATCCTGTCGCGTCGGCGGTCGGCGTTCGACCATCGCCGCTTCGTTGTAGCCGCGACCAAGAAGCCACGAACCCTCGGGGCGGGTGGCCTTGAATTGCCGCACACGATCGACCAGATCTTCGACGCTCTCCACGCCGCGCAAATCGAGCATCGTCGTGAGGAGGTGGCCGATCTTCCAGATGTGCGCATGGGCATCGTTGAAGCCGGGCACCACGGTGCGCCCTTCGAGATCGATCCGCCGGGCGTTGTATGCGCCGTCCGCGATGCGGCCATCGCCGACGGCGGCGATGCAGCCATCCCTGACGAGAACGGTTGTGGCGACGGGAGCAGACCCGTGTGTGATGACGTGACCGTTGACGAGCACCAGGTCGGACATCGGGTCACACTGACGCCGCGGTGAGACGTTCCGAGACCGTGCCGATGGCCCGGCCCAGCTCGTCAAGTCCTTCCCGCAACATGTCTTCCGGCATCGTGAGGGGGGGCAACAGACGCACGCCGTTGCTGAAGAGGCCCGCGCGCATGACGATGACGCCGTTCTTTACCGCCTGGCGGACGATCTGCAGGGTCTCGTCGGGGGTAACCGGCTGTTTCGTCTGACGGTCGCGCACGAACTCGGTCAGCATCATTGGTCCGAGCCCACGCACGTCGCCGACGAGCGGCCACTGGGCCTTCCATCCGTTCATCACCTCGCGCATCACCTCGCCGAGCCGGCGAGCGTGTGCGAGGAACTCGGGCCTTCGGATGATCTTCACGGCTTCGAGGGCAGCGGCACAGGCGACCGGACTTCCACCGTAGGTGCCGCCCACACCACCCGGATGCGCGGCATCCATGATCTCGGCCCGCCCGGTCACGGCACCGATCGGCATCCCTGCACCAAGCGACTTCGCGCTGACAACGATGTCGGGGATGATGTCGTAATGTTCGATGGCGAACACGCGGCCGGTGCGACCCATGCCGCATTGCACTTCGTCGGCAATCATCACGATGCCGTGTTGCGTACACAGCTCGCGCAGCCGCTTCATGAATCGCGGCGGGACGGGAATGAAGCCGGCCTCTCCCTGCACCGGCTCAATGACGATCGCTGCGACCGCGGATGGATCGACTTGCGCGACCAGCGCATGTTCGAGCTGGCGGATCCCGAAGTCGACGTACTCGTCCTCGGTCATCCCGGCCGGCGTCCGATAGATGTGCGGGATTGGCAGACGAACGATCTCCGGCGCAAATGGTCCGAAGCCGCTCTTGAAGAGACCGTACTTGCTGGTGAGACTCAGCGTCAGCAGCGTTCGCCCGTGGTAGCCGCCTTCGAAGCAAATCACCACGGGCCGCCCGGTGAACTTGCGCGACAGCTTGACGGCGTTCTCCACGCTCTCCGCACCGCTGTTCGCGAAGATGGTCTTCTTGGGAAACTGTCCTGGCGTCAGCTCGTTGAGCACCTCGGCGAGTTGCACGTACGGTTCGTAGGTCGCGACCAGCGCGCAGACGTGCACGTACTTCTGCGCCTGCGACGCGATGGCATCCACGACGGGCTGCGGCGAATGCCCCACGGCCATCATCCCGATACCGCCGGCAAGATCGATGAACGTGTTGCCGTCGACGTCGAAGATCAAGGCGTCGCTGGCCCGCTCGACCACCACGTCCGTCGCTCGACCGAGACCAGCCGGGGCTGCCGCCGCGCGACGCGCGAGCAGCGCCTGTGCCCGCGGACCGGGAATGGGCGTGTCAAGGCGGATGTACTGCTTCGCGTGTTCGCGTGACGCACCAGCCACATCGCGATCCGCGCCGAGCACGAGCAACACGCTGTAGTTGTCGCAAACCGGATCGTTCAGATAGTTGGCGAGCAAGGCGCGGGGCTCGAATCCAACCCCGAGTTGCATCGACAAGGTCGGATCCTTGATCCGCCCGGCCACTACTTCTGCGTAATACTGCTCGGCCGACATCCTGGCCTTCGCCTCGCCGTAGCCGCGAATCATGCCGGCCGTCACTTGTCCTCTGAGGCCCAGGCGCCAGACCGATTCCTGCCGCGCCGCGTAGAGCGCGGTGGCGATGCCCCGGCCGCGGTAGGCCGGGTTGACACCGACATCGGCGCCGTACAACCAGTCGCCGTCGGGTTCGTGCGACGTCAGCCACCCGCCCTGGATGATGTCGGCGAACGTGTGGGCGACGTGATGAAAATCAAATTTCAGACGGAGGGTCGTGGTCGCGCCCACGACTGTGTCGCCATCAAGCGCCACGAACTGTCCGTCGGAAAACAGATCGATGTGTTTCCGGTAGTGCGCAGCCTTGAACCGCTCCGCGTCGTCGAGCGTCGGAAAGCAGATCCGCTGCAATTCTTCGAGCTGCGCGGCATGCTCGGGGCGCGATTGCATGACCACGATCCCGCTCGAAAGCCGTCGGTAGTACCACATCACAGAAGTCCCACGGTTGTATATGAACTATGTAACGTTGTCAACGATGGCCGCTGCACGTTTTTGTCGCGTCGTCACGGATGTCCGACAAAAAAGTGTTTCGGTCAGTTAGGACGCCGCGCTCGCAGAAAACGCGGAGAGCGCAGAGCACTCCAAACAAAGAATTCTGCGGATGCTGCGATCTCGGCGTTTCATTCAGCCAAGCTGCGGCATGTGGAACGCGCCGCTTGAAGGAACCCCGCCGGTCCAGCGCCGCGTGACCGCTTTCGTGCGCGTATAGAACTTCACGGCCTCGACACCGTGGACGTGGAGATCGCCGAAGAGCGACTGTTTCCAGCCGCCAAACGAGTAGAACGCCATCGGCACGGGAATCGGCACGTTGATGCCAACCATCCCGACCTGCACCTCCTGCTCGAAGAGCCGCGCCGCCGCACCCGATCGCGTGAACAACGCCGTTCCGTTTCCGTAAGGATTGCGATTGATCAGTGCAATCGCCTCTTCGAGGGAGCTGACGCGGACCACGATCAGTACCGGACCGAAAATCTCGTCCCGATAAATCGTCATTTCCGGCGTGACGTGGTCGAACAGCGTAGGACCAAGGAAGAAGCCCTGTTCGTGCCCGACAATGGTGAGGCCGCGGCCATCAACAACGAGTGCCGCGCCAGCGGAGACGCCGGCATCGATGTATCCCGCGATTCGGTTGCGATGATCGCGCGTGACCACCGGGCCCATGTCGGCGCCGTCTTCGAAGCTCGGAGCAACCTTGAGTGCGCGAGCCTTTTTCGAGAGCGCATCGACGAGCGGATCAGCCGCGCCGGCAACTGCGACCGCCACCGAAATCGCCATGCACCGCTCGCCTGCCGACCCGTACGCCGCTCCGACGATCGCATCGGCGGCGGCGTCGAGATCCGCATCACCCAGGACCACGGCGTGATTCTTCGCGCCACCGAGCGCCTGAACGCGCTTTCCTTCCGCAGCGGCCGTGGCGTAGATGTAGCGGGCCACCGGTGTTGAACCGACAAACGACAGCGCATCAACGCCCGGATGATGCAGCAGGGCATCGACGGCCTCTTTATCGCCGTGGACGACGTTGAAGACGCCGTCGGGAAGACCGGCCTCCTTCAGCAGCTCGCCCATACGAATCGACGGCGACGGATCCTTCTCAGACGGCTTGAGGATGAACGTGTTGCCACACGCCAGCGCCATCGGAAACATCCACAGCGGAACCATCGCCGGGAAGTTGAATGGCGTGATCCCCACGCACACGCCAACCGGCTGTGCGATTGAATAGAGATCGACGTCGCGGCCGACCAGATCCGAAAAAGCACCTTTCATCAGATGCGGTGCGCCACACGCAAATTCCACCACCTCGATCCCGCGCTGGACCGATCCCATCGCGTCAGCGAACACCTTGCCGTGCTCCTCGCTGATGAGCGCCGCCAACTCTTTCTGGTGCGCTTCGAGGAGCTCGCGAAACTTCATCAGGATGCGCGCCCGGCGCACCGGCGTCACCGCTCTCCACACCGGGAACGCCTCGGCGGCGCTCTGAACGGCCTTGTCGATGTCGGTCGCATCGGCAAACAGCACATGGCGGACGACCTGGCCGGTCGACGGATTCGTCACTTCGCCGCGGCGAGTGCCGTGCGATGGCGTTCGAACACCGCCGATCCAGAACGGCACTTCCGCACTAATACGTGCGGACGATTCAGCCAGGATGGCGCTCGTAGGACCCATGGTTACAACTCCAGAATCAGGCCGTGGTCTGCGCCACGACGCCTGCGAAACAACTGGTCATCACATCCAACGCCTCGTCGAGCTCATCGTCGGTCATGACCAACGGCGCCAGGAACCGGATGACGTTGCCGAACGTGCCGGCTGCGATGAGCAGGACGCCGTGCTCACACGCGTGTCGGACGATTTGCTGCGTTTCTTCCTTCGCGGGCACCTTGGTGACACGGTTCCGCACCAGTTCGACGGCCACCATGGCCCCGCGACGACGGACGTCGCCAACGAAGGCGAAGCGGCTCGCCCACTCTTTGGCGCGCGCCTCGATGCGCACGCCGATGCTCTCGGCCCGGGCGAGCAGATTTCCGGATTCGAAGATATCGAGCACGGCAAGCGCCGCGGCACACGCCACGGGATTGCCCACGTACGTGCCGCCGAGGCCGCCCTCGATGGGTCCGTCCATCAGATCGGCGCGCCCGACAATCGCCGCGAGTGGGAACCCTGCGGCCAGAGACTTCGCGACGACCAGCAGATCCGGCTCCAGGCCTTCATGCTCGCAGGCGAACATACGCCCAGTTCGGCCAAATCCGGTTTGCACCTCGTCGGCGATGATCAAAATGCCGTACTTTCGGCACAACGCCGCGAGCTCAGTGAGGAACCCGACGGGCGGCACCACAAACCCACCCTCACCCAGCACGGGCTCGACGACGACAGCCGCGATGCTCTTGGGATCCGCGTAGCGGCGGAAATGCTGCTCAATGGAACTGACGCACTCGAACTTGCAGTCCGGGAACGTCCGTGAGACGGGACAGCGATAGCAATACGCGTACGGCACGCGCAGGATGTCGGACGCAAACGGACCAAATCCGACTTTGTACGGCGTGACTTTGCTCGTGAGCGACAGCGCAAACAGCGTGCGACCGTGGAAGCCGTCCTCGAACACCATGACGCCCGGTCGTCCCGTGGCATGACGCGCAATCTTGACGGCGTTCTCGACCGCTTCGGCACCGCTGTTCACGAGCAGCGTCTTTTTGGCAAAGGTTCCCGGCGTGATCGCCGCCAGACGCTCGGCCAGCGCGACGTACGACTCGTAGGGTGCCACGGAAAAGCAGGTGTGGGTAAATTGATCGACCTGCTGCTTGACCGCATCGACCACAGCCGGCTGCGAATGGCCCACGTTCATCACGCCGATGCCGCCCGCCAGATCGAGAAAGACGTTGCCGTCGACGTCGGTCACGTGCGCGCCGGCAGCCGACGCCGCGAAAACCGGCGTCGCGTGCGACAACGCGCGCGGCAACGTCGCCTGCCGGCGGCGCATCAGCGCCTTCGAGCGGGGTCCGGGAATCTCGGTCCGGATTTGAATGGTGGCCATCGTGTGTTCAGATCCTTTGACTGCCAAGTGTTATGATTCGCCGTCGTGCCTGCCAGTCGGCGTTTGCGTGAACCCCGCCGCGTTCGATCCTCGCGTGTCGGACTGCTGACCGTTGGAGAAACCTCGCGGATTCTCGGCGTGAGTCCCTCGACACTGCGACTCTGGGAGAACGTCGGCCTCATTTCGCCGGCGCGCAGCAACGGCCGCTACCGCCTGTACAGTCCGGAACTGCTCGAGGTTCTCAAACGGATTAAATATCTGCGAGACGTCAAGCTGCTGAACCTGCCCAGCATCCGGCAGATGCTGGGCAAGACGGCCGTGCGCCACGTCGGCAGCAACGGTTCCAGTCCGACTGATCTCGGACGCAAACTGCGCGTCCTCCGGAAAAAGCGCGGGCTCGGCGTCGTGGAAGCGGCTCGCCAGGCGAAGATTTCCGCCGGTTTTCTGAGCGCCATCGAGCTGTCGCGCGCCAATCCTTCGGTCGCCACGCTGCAACGCCTGGCCGCGACCTACGGCACGACGGTGCTCGCCTTTTACGATCTGCCGAAACATTCCAACCGTCTCGTTCGTGTTCGCGATCGGCGCGCCATCCAGACGCAGTCGGGCGTCAAGATCGAGCTGCTGTCGATGGGCGCTCGCCAGCTCGAAAGCATGATCTTTCGCGTCCAGCCCGGAGCCGGCAGCGACGGATCCTATTCGCATCAGGGTGAGGAGTTCATCTACATGATGTCGGGCACCCTGGAGCTCTGGCTCGACGAGCTCGAGTGCCACACCCTGCGCGAAGGTGACAGCTTCTGGTTCGAGAGCACCGTTGGTCATCGGTGGTACAACCCGTCGAACGAAGAGGCCGTGCTGATCTGGATCAACACGCCGCCGACTTTCTAATCCTGCGCGTCCCTGAATGGGCGCAACGACGATCACGATCGACGCGGAACCCGCAGAAGCCGCGGAGCAATCTCACAACATCTTGTCGACGACGGACAGCGCCGCATCGACAATGCCGAAGCCTTCGCGGAGTTCCGCTTCCGAGATCGAGAGCGGCGGATTCGTGAAGAACGTGTTCCACCTCACGAACGTGTAAAGACCTCGCGCTCTGAACTCGCGGCCCAGGGCCGCCATTTCCGGCGACGTGCCGTTGAACGGCGCCAGCGGCTGGCGCGTGGCGCGATCGCGCACCAGTTCGACCAGGCCGAATAATCCGATTGATCGGGCGGCACCGACCGATGGATGTGCGGCAGCGAGATCGGCCAGCAGGCGTTGCATCACGCCGCCAAGTTGCGCGGCGCGCTCAATGAGCTTGTCCTCTTCGTAGACGGCAATCGTGGCCAGCGCTGCCGCGCACGCCAGCGGGTGGCTGTTGTAGGTCAGCCCGCCGGCAAACACCCGGTCGCGAAAATGCTCCGCGATCTGACGCCGCATGCCGACGGCTCCGAGCGGCACATACGCGCTCGTCAGGCCTTTGGCCATCGTCAGAATGTCAGGCACCACGTTCCAGTGATCGACCGCGAACCAGCGTCCGGTGCGGCCGAAGCCGCACATCACCTCATCGCAGATCATCTGAATGCCGTAACGCGTGCACAAGTCACGGACGCCCTGGAGGTACCCGTCCGGTGGGATCAGCACGCCGTTCGTGCCCGTCACCGTCTCGAGAATGAATCCGGCAATCGTGTGCGGACCTTCGAGCTGAATCACTTCTTCAACGGCCGCAAGCGCCGTCGGCACGTCGTCCCAGCCGCGCTGAATACCGTGGTAGGGATCGAGCACATGAACGACACCAGGGATACCGGGTTCGTTCGCCCACCGACGCGGATCGCCCGTGAGTGTCATGCTGCCGGCAGTGGCACCGTGATACGACCGGTAGCGAGCGAGAATCTTGTGGCGTCCGGTGTAGAGCCGCGCGAGCTTCATCGCGTTCTCGTTCGCTTCGGCGCCGCCGTTCGTGAAAAAGAAGGTGTCGATGTCGCCAGGCGTGATCTCGGCGAGCTTCGCGCCGAGACGGGCACGCGGTTCCGTCGCCATGAACGGATTCGCATAGGCCAGCGTCGCCGCCTGACGCTGGATCGCTTCGACGATCCGCGGATCGCCGTGTCCGGCGTTCACGCACATCAGCTGGCTGTTGAAGTCGAGAAAGCGCCGGCCGTCAGGGGTCCAGAAATATGACCCTTTCGCACCGGCCACCGGAATGGGATCGATGGAGGCCTGACTGGACCACTCAAAAAGCGTGTGGCGTTTCGTGAGGTCTACGATCTCCTGCGCGGTGAGGGAGTTCGACAGGATCGTGCCGCTCATGGATGTGGCAACATTACATGGCTCATATAATCCTGTCAATGCGACGCTCGCCGTCATTCCACTGTCACGCCGCTTGGTCGCGGACCTGAAGGTCCGCACTCCGAACACGAAAAGTAGTGCGAACCTTCAGGTTCGCCAGATGCGAGACGATCACTGACCCGCCGCCACCAAAATCGTCGTAGAGTGTGCACGCTGCGGAAGTGAATCGGCCGTGCGTCAGGCGTCGGCCAAGGAGCCAATATGTGCGATCAGGATCATTTTGAAGACGATCGACAGGAGTGGGAGGCGCGAGGCATGGTGACCCGGCGGCAATTCGGCGTTCTGCTGGCCGCGGGCGTCGCGATGATGCTGCCGAAGGTGGCCGACGCGGTCACCGTGACCGAATCCGAAGTCAGCGTGAAGACGCCCGATGGCACTGCGGATGGCTTCTTCGTCCACCCCGCGAGTGGGACTGCGCCCGGCGTGTTGATCTGGCCGGACATTTTCGGGTTGAGGCCGGCCTTCCGGCAGATGGGCAAGCGACTCGCGGAATCGGGCTATGCGGTGCTGGTCGTGAATCCGTTCTATCGCGTCAAGAAAGCGCCGACCGCTGACAACGGCGCGGCCACGCCGATTCAGCAACTGATGCCGCTGGCCCAGGCGCTGAACGAAACGACGCACATGAGCGATGCGAAGGCGTTCATCGGCTGGCTCGATCAGCAGTCGCCGGTCGCCAAAAACAAAAAGATGGGCGTGCAGGGTTACTGCATGGGCGGCCCGATTGCGTTCCGCACATCCGCGGCGATGCCCGATCGCATCGGTGCGGTGGGTTCGTTCCATGGTGGCGGACTCGTGACCAACACTCCTAACAGTCCGCACCTGCAGGCGTCGAAGACCAAAGCGCAGTTCCTGATTTGCATTGCGACCAACGACGACCAGCGGTCACCGACGGAGAAGGACGTTCTGAAGGAGACCTTCAGCAAGGCGGGTCTGCCGGCGGAAATCGAAGTGTACGCCAACGCCGCGCACGGCTGGTGTCCCCCTGATTCCGGCGTGTACAACGAACCGCAAGCCGAGAAGGCCTGGAGCCGTCTGCTGGCGTTGTACGGAAAAGCACTGGCTTGAGGTGAATTAGCCGCGGAGCACGCAGAGACAGAATCTCTAACATGAATCGGGTGATCGAGCAATTGGATAGCTGGGTAATTGAAGAACATCAGTCTCTTCGATTACTCGATTACCAGACTATCCAATTACCCCATTCGTTAGTCTCTGCGAACTCTGCGAGTTCTGCGGCTAGTTCTCAGGCCGCTGCGGCGAGCGCTGTCGGTTCTAACGCCAGCGCCAGAACTTGATCGACGGATCGCACCGGGTAGAACTGCATTTCGTTCCGCACTTCGGCCGGCACGTCGTCCAGATCCGGTTCGTTACGCTCCGGCAGGATCACTTCGCGAAGGCCTGCCGCGTGCGCGGCGAGCACCTTTTGTTTCAGCCCACCGATCGGAAGCACTCGACCCTGAAGGGTGACTTCGCCAGTCATCCCAATCGTGCTTTTGACGGGCCTGCGGCTCATCAGCGATGCCACGGCGGTGACCATCGTAATGCCCGCACTCGGTCCGTCCTTCGGAATCGCGCCCGCCGGCACGTGGACGTGGACTTCGTGTCCATTGAGCGTGTGCGCGTCGATACCCAATTCGGCAGCATGACTCTTTACATAGGTCAGCGCGATGCGCGCCGACTCCTTCATGACGTCGCCCAACTGACCTGTCAACACCAGGCCATTGCCACCCGGCATCGCCGCGGCCTCGACAAATAACACCTCGCCACCCACGCCCGTAACGGCCAGGCCGGTTGCGACACCCGGAACCGCCGTTCGAATGGCGGCTTCCTGCGTGAACTTCGGTCGACCCAGCGCGTCGCGAACCGCGCGGTGATCGATCGCCACCGGCGCGATCGCGTCGCCCGACGCGATCCGCGTGGCCGTCTTGCGGAGCAGCGTTCCCAGTTCCCGTTCGAGCTGGCGAACGCCGCTCTCCCGCGTGTAGTCGCTGACCACTTGCCGCAGGACCGCATCGGTGACGGTCACTTCTTCCGGGCGCAGGCCGTTGCGCTCAACTTGACGCGGCCACAGATGCCCGCGAGCGATGGCCACCTTTTCCAGCGTCGTGTACCCGTCGAAGCGAATGACTTCCATGCGATCGAAGAGCGGCTGCGGAATCGTATCGGCAACGTTCGCCGTCGCAACGAACAACACCTGCGACAAGTCCAGCTCCACATCGAGATAGTGATCCCTGAACGCATGGTTTTGCGCCGGATCGAGGACTTCGAGCAGGGCCGCTGAAGGATCGCCCCTCCAGTCCGCCCCGACCTTGTCGACCTCGTCGAGCATGATCACCGGATTCATCGTGCCTGCATCTCTGAGCGCGCGCACGAGGCGACCCGGCAGCGCGCCGATGTAGGTGCGGCGATGGCCGCGAATTTCCGCTTCATCGCGGATGCCGCCGAGTGACATGCGCACGAACTGCCGGCCCGTGGCTCGCGCGATCGATTCGCCGATCGACGTCTTCCCGGT
>Ga0066903_100002710_pt1 | contig 14021 bp, 18 predicted proteins | sample PanSoiMetaGPlot1_FD_67491 | JGI IMG/M metagenome (GOLD analysis project Ga0066903, IMG submission 67491) | Tropical forest soil microbial communities from Panama analyzed to predict greenhouse gas emissions - Panama Soil - Plot 1 (version 2) | ecosystem: Environmental > Terrestrial > Soil >...
CAGGCGGCTGATCCGTCATTTGGGAGAATCTGTGATTTGTCGGCGCTGACCGACGTCTGCATTTCTGACGAATCGCTCGGCCTCTGGGTGGCCGATCCGATTTCGAATCCGCCGGTCCGCCACGCGATCGTTTGCGACACCGCGCCGGTTTTGAAACGGGTCCTCGACTACGTTCGTCTGTCCCGGAAGCAGTTTCGCGAAGTTTCCGTCTTTCCTACCTACGAGCAAGCAGCCGATTGGATGCAGCGAGAGCGAAACTAAGCGAAGTGAGAAGTTAGCAGATAGAAGATAGAAGATCGCCATCTCCAATCTCCTATCTTCGCCTTGTCACATGTCACAGGTCACTTTTCTGATAACTTGACTTACGCTGGACTTTCGGCAAACAGGCACTTGACTAATAACTTGACTTATGCTTGACTTACAGGCGTGAGTTTCAAGCCCCGTTACCTGATCACGCCCGCGCTGCTCTCCCACGTGGAGCAGGTCGCGGCTTTGCGCGAGCGCATCCTGACCGCCGCGGTCCAGGTCCCCTGGATTCCGGCGTTGCAAAAAGATACGCGGATCCGCAACGCGCATTCGTCCACCGCCATCGAGGGGAATCCGCTCACTTTGGAACAGGTGCGCGCGATCGAGGAAGGACGCGAGCTTCCAGCTACCGCGCAACGGCCGCGTCGGGAGATCGCAAATTATTTCGCGGGTTTGCGCTTCGTCGAGAAGAACGCGAAGCGGGAGAACATCACGCACACGGAAGTGCTGAAGCTGCACCGGATCCTGGCCGGCGAGGTGATGGACCAGGGAAAAGCGGGCGAGTATCGCACGATCCGCGTGAAAGTGGGGGATTACATCGCGCCGCCAGTGGACCGGGTGAAACCGATGATGTCGGATTTGCTCGAATGGTGGAACCGGGAGACAAAAAAAATTTCGCCGATTATGAGCGCCGCGATCATTCATCATCAATTCGAAACAATTCACCCGTTCGCTGACGGCAACGGGCGGGCCGGGCGCATGCTGAGCCTGTGGGAGCTGTATCGGCGCGGGTTCGACGGTCACCACATTTTTTCGATCGACGAATTTTATTGGGAAGATCGGCCTCGGTATTACGACGAACTGGAGAAGGTCCGGGCGAATGATGGCGATCTGACGAGCTGGCTCGAGTACAGCGCGGAAGGATTGCGGGCGACCCTGGAGCATGTCTGGAGCCGGATTCAAAAACTCACCGCGCGCAGTGGCAAAGCGAAGCTGGTGCTGCGGCCGAAGCAAGAGCAACTCTTACATTTGTTGCGCGAGCACAAGGCAATGATGCCGCGGGAGATTTGGGACGGCATCGGCGTGTCGAAACAAGGCGCGCTCGATTTGCTGCGGCCCTTGATCAAAGCCGGACTCGTCCGTCGAATCGGGACAAAAAAATCTGGTCGCTACGTTTTGACGTAGCGTTCGCGGGAGCGAACTTTACGGCGGGAGTGCGTGAGCGCGAAGACGCCAATCGCACTAGGAAGCCGGGCACTGCGATTGGGGATCGCAGCAGCGTCTCAGCGTGTCGGCTTTTTCTTCGCCTTCGTCAGTAGTCTGTTATCGGCCTGATAACGAATAACAGATAACGAAGGCCGCCGCTCTGCGGCAGTCCAGAAACATGGGAACATTTTCGCCGAACTAGCGGGAGCGTAATAACGTGCTGCGCAGCTGCATTCTTCGAATAACGTGTGGCTACGCTGCGTCCAAATATAGAGGAAGGAGTATTCTGTACTAAGAATGAAAATATTATCACTAGTTACAGCAATTGGGCTGGGGCTCGCCGTCTCTGTCGGCGCGCAACAGTACGGTCAACAACAACAGCCGCAGCAACAGCAACCGACGGAAGACCAACAACAGGGGACCATATCGAAAGGCCAGACCACGGATCAGCCAGCTGGTCCCACGACCGGTCACTCGAAGCGCGAACAAATGAAGGACACGAGTAAGCCGACGAAGATGAAATCGGGCGGGACCGCGACCACGAACACTGGCAAGAGCCAGACCAACGTGAATCAAACGACGACTGTGAACAAGCAAGAGTTCAAGTCGCGTCACAGCGAAGTGTTCAGTCTTGGGCGGCATCCGAGAGAGTTCTTCGTCCAACGGTTCGGGGCGAACCATGTCCGGGTGATCTCGAACACGCTCTTCGTGTTCGTGGACAGCTGCTGGGTGGCTGTTGACGCGGACGGCCTGGTATTTGCGGAGCGGATAATCTGCGCAGGCGATCCGGAATTTATTGAAGTCGAATAACACGAGCGCATGAGCGCATCGGCGAAAGTAAGAAGGAAGAATTAAAAATTAATCAACAAAGAGCCAAGGCCCTAAAGGCGCTTGGCTCTTTTTGTGTTCAGTTGCTAGCTCTTTCTTCCCCTAAACTCCTAAACGTCTCACCGACTCACCGCCGCTTTCAGCGGCTGGTCACACGTCACTGGTTTTTCATTCGATAAATCGCCAAATCGCTAATTCACTAAATGATTAACGTTTAAGTCTGACCGATTTGAGCGTTGAGCATTGAGCGGTGAAGTTAAAGTTACGGTTCAACTTTCCATGTGTTCGCTTGCGAACCAGATCATCAGCATTTGCTGGGGGACTTTCCTGGTCGTCTGGGTGGTTGCTTCGGTCTTTAGTAAGCGTTCCGTCTACCGTGAAAGGCGTGAGCAGCGCCTGCGTTACATGCTGTTGCTGGTTGTCGCGTTCGTTCTGCTTTTTGACGCGCGCCGCCTGCCCCATCCGTTCGATTTTCGCCCGATCCCCTGCACCAACACAATCGCGTCTGCGTGTGCGACCTTTTCCGTCGCCGGCCTTGCCTTTTGCATTTGGGCTCGAATCATTCTCGGCCGCAATTGGAGCGGCACGGTCACCTTGAAAGAAGACCACGAATTGATCGTGCGTGGCCCGTATCGGATCGTGCGCCACCCGATCTACACCGGCCTGTTCGTTATGTGGCTCGCCACCGCGATTTTGTCAGGCCGAATTGGCGGTCTTATCAGTCTCCCAATCGTGTTCGCGAGTTTCTGGATCAAACTCCTCGACGAAGAAGCTGTTATGCTCAACCAATTCCCCGATCAATACGCGGTTTATCAGCAACGGGTAAAACGCATCATTCCGTTTATGCTGTAAATCGCTAATTCGCTGAATTGTTTATTCACTAAATGATTAACGGAAGTGACCCCATTGTCTTTTCCTGGCGTTCCCCGATTTCAGCTTTTCGCTTGTCTTGGATCGCTTAATCTCGCACACATGAACGAAGCGACGACTGCCTCGCCGGCGCGCACTTGGAAGAAGATCGCGTGCTTTTACATACTGACGATTCTCTTCAGCGGAATCTTTGGCGGGTTCATCATGTTCGCCGGCAAGATGAACGTCGGCGATCTGCTCTTCGTGACTGGCGCTATGTGGAGCCCGGCATTGGCGGTGTTCGTCACCAAGAAAATCTTCGGGGAATCGATTCGGGACCTTGCCTGGCAATGGGGCGAAAATCGTTACGCCTGGATCGGCTATTTCGTTCCGCTTCTTTACGCTTTACCAGTTTATGTCGTCGTGTGGCTGACCGGTCTCGGCGCATTCAACTGGGACACTGTGCAAAAAATCGCCGCCAACTACGGCTGGCAGAATTTGCCGCTCGGCCTGACGCTCATCTTGTTCGTTCTCCTGACCGCGACGGTCGGATTGATCGCGAAACTTGGGCGTGCGCTCGGTGAAGAAATCGGATGGCGAGGATTTCTCGTGCCGGAACTGGCCAAAGTTTTGCCGTTCCCGATGGTCGGACTCGTCAGCGGACTTATGTGGGCAGCCTATCACTATCCGGTGCTGCTCTTTGCCGATTACAACAACGGCGTCCCGAAACCATACGCCTTGATTTGTTTCACCCTGATGGTGATTTTTGGGAGCATCGTGATGGCGTGGCTCGTGTTACGTGCACGCAGCCTCTGGCCGGCCGCGATCCTTCACGCGAGTCACAATCTTTTTATCCAGAGCATCTTTACGCCGTTGACTGGCGATACCGGCCAGACCAAATACATAGTCGACGAGTTCGGCATTGGCCTGGTCATCACAACCGCAATCGGCGCGGCAATCGTGTTGCTGGTAGCGGCGGCGGAAACTAAGAACTCGATCGCGCGGCGCAGCCGTGAAATGTCAAAAGTTTAGATGTGACCCTGACCTGCCTTTCCTTCTATGTCGCGCGTCCCCACGCGCTCCATTCACCAAAACCAAGTCGCCGGCACGAAGAGCACGATGAGATGGATGATCGGCAGCACGCACAACGACATCGCGAGCCGATAGGCACGTTTGGCGAAGCAGATCCACGCGGCGACAAGCGTGACCAGCACGACCACCGGATAAGCAAAGAGCGTGATGACGAATGCCCAGGTACCAGGCTTCGGTCCGGAATCGAACGCCATTGGCGAGAAGATAATCATCGCCCCTGTCGGCAAGAGTGAGGCAAGAAACAACACCGTTGCGGAGATTAGGATAACGAGTGCGATTTTCTTCCGACGATCGGCGATGGCAGGGTCCATTCGTTTAGCGTAGAAGCGGCAAGGGGTAATGGGCAAGAGGCAAGAGGGAAGAGCAGGAGTCGATTTAGCGATTTTTTTGCTTTTCTCGTCACTCCCGCTGGTCGCTTTTTTCTAAATCGCTAAATCGCTAACTCGTTAATTCATTAAATGATTAACGCGCGTCACGCGCGCGTGAAAGTGTTTGTTCGGGTGATCGCTGTCCCATCGAATGCAGTCGTCTGAAGTTGGATAAAGAGCAGGTCGCCTACGACGCGCGCAGCTCTCACAAATGTCTTGCCAATGTTCGTGGGAGAGATTGATCCTTCAATACGAGTCGCAATGGTGCCGGCGCTTTCGTCTACGGTGTAGGCACCGAAGTAAGCATCGTATCCGTTAACGCCGGCCGTGTTATTTTCGACTTGGGCTCGCTCAAGCACATTTTCATCGCGAGACCGATCGCGCTTCATGAACTGGGCGGCAAAATGACTCGGCCCAAAGCAAAGTATACCGAGCGGATCTCGGCCGAGAAACGGATCAACGTGGATTTGTCCCGCGTCGTCTACATCCTCTCGTGACCTAAGCTTCCAAATGCCGACAATCGCGGCTGCTAGATTGACGGTAGGCGGTGGCAGTAGCGTTGACAGGGCGTCAACTTTACGGCGGGAGTGTGTGAGCGCAAAGGCGCAAATCGCACTAGGAAGCCGGGCACTGACACCGGGAATGTCAGCCTTGATAGAATGTCTTCATGGTGCCTTCGTGCGCTAAATCGCCTCAACGACTAAACATCTCAACCGCTAAACGGCTTTTCTTGCATCTGCGATGGTGAACGGCACTCGCGCAGCAGTGACAAGTCACGCGTGACGGGTGACGAGCACCAAGGTTGAGTGGTTTAGAGGTTGAGCGGGATTGAGTCGGAGGTTGCTGATCCCATATGATCTCTGGATGGCGCAGACCGAAATTTTACCGCCAAAGCCGACCCGGCATCTGGCGCGGCTGACGTTCGTTGCCTTCCTCCTCACGTTTATCACTTCGCGCGTCCTCGTGATCTTGATTATGACACGGCGGATGCCGGATTTTTTTCTGCATCTCGGCGGGACACATGTCCATCATCTCAACTACGGGATTTTTCTCTTGTCGGCGGTGGCCGGGGTGCTGCTCTTCGCCAAGTTGAACCCGGCGCAACGCAGCGTCTGCGCCGTGATCTACGGGTTCAGCATGGCACTGACGTTCGATGAGTTCGGAATGTGGCTCCATCTCGGTGGCAGTTACTGGCAACGCGCCAGCTTCGACGCGGTGATCGTTCTGCTCGGTGTATTCGGTGTCCTGGCGTTTCTGCCGCGTTGGAAGCAGGTGCGCGCGCATCACTTTATTGCGGGCGGCGTGTTGCTGGTCTTCATCGCAGGATTTTACCTGTTGCTTTTTCGATCGCTCAAACATGCCAATGACAAGCTGATTCCGAAGTTGGAAGAAATTGAGAAGCAAGGACCGGGATGAAGGGGAAGCACGAAGAAAAGTAAAAATTAGGAAGGCCGCCGCTCTGCGGCAATCTAAATCTAGGGAACACTCTCGCCGAACTAGCGGGAGCGTAAGTAAAAATTAGGAATTATGAAGGAGGAAAAAGAAGCTGAGGAGTTGAGTGGTTGAGGCGTTGAGCAGTTGAGAGGTCACGGATGGAAGCCGATCTGTTTCCGCGGTGAAACCGCTGGTGCCTTTAGCAGCGGTAGCAGTTTCTTGTAAACGTCCCGTAGAGCGGAGTCGTGTAGGAGAAGCGTTTTGTCGATTTCGGCGAGTCGCTTCAGGATCGCGGCATTCGTCGCAATTTGCTTGCGCATTTTGACGAAAGCACGGATCACGAACACTGACATCCGAACTGCTCGACGGCTCCGCAGCACATTGGCCGCTTGTAAGCGCCCCGTGCTCTGTAAACGCATATGGTCGGTAAGCAGCACCTTGGTATTTGCCAGAACTCATCGCAAATTGCGATGAGTTGGTGGGCTTTGATATCACAAATTGTGATTTCAAAGATCTGAGCTCAATGCGAGTGAGTTGAAACATGAAATCCGGCGGGAATCGATGGCGGTTGCGTTTGATCGCTTCGTTGAAGCGGAACGTAGGAACTCCGTAGAGTTTCGCGAGGTCAGCATCAAGTATCACGCGCTGGCCGCGAATTTCGTAGATCAGTTGGGTTAGTTCTGCGGGGGCAGCCATTGGGGAGAACAACGACCTTCTAAATTAAGGAGTAAGAATTAAGAAGGAAGAAATTTTATGACGGCAAACCACTCTTGGCGATTCCCGTCATCACCTCGCAGAATCTGTCTAGCTCGCTCAGGGTCGTGTAAAGATTTGGTGTGATTCGAATTCCTTGGAATTCGGCATGAACTATCGCAACCGTGAAGATGTGGTGTTTGTCGAAAAGGTATTTGGTCACGGCTTTGGGGTCTGTGCCTTCGATGTGGACGTTGGCGATGGCGCAGGACTGGTTCGGGTCGAATGAGGTGTTGAACCGGATCTTGGGGACGTCTTTGAGTTTGTTCATCCAGTAACGGGACAAATATCGGAGCCGCGCTTCTTTGCGTTTGCCGCCGATCGCGTTGTGAAAGACGAGCGCTTCGCCGATCGCGAGCTTGGGCGCGGCCGAGTGGGTACCGATCTCTTCGAATTTCCGAATATCGTCCGCTTGCATCGCTTCCGCGGCCATGAGCGGCCAGATCTTGTCGATCTTGTCGCGTTTCACGTAAAGCATCCCGGTGCCTTTCGGCGCGTATAACCACTTGTGCAGACTGGTCCCGAAGTAATCGCACCCCAAATCTTTCTGTTTGAAATCGAACTGGGCGAAGGAGTGGGCGCCGTCGACGATGGTTTCGATGCCGCGAGCGCGGGCCAGGTCGCAGACCGCTTTCACCGGCGTGATCTGGCCGGTGATGTTGATCATGTGGGAGATGAGGATCAATCTCGTGCGATCAGTGATTCCTTTTTCAAACGCGGTGCTGATCTCGCTCAGATTCTTGGGCGGGATCGGGACCTGAATGAGTTTCAGTTTAAGGTTTTCGCGTTTCTCGCGTTGCCGCAAAGTGGTGAGCATGCGCGGGTAATCCTGCGTGGTCGTGAGAATTTCGTCGCCGGGTTTGAAGTCCATCCCGTCGAGCAAAATCTCGAGCGACTCTGACGCGTTGCGAGTGATCGCGATCTCTTCGCGGTCGCACCCGAAGAGTTCGGCCAGGCCGGTGCGGATGGTTTCCGATTGCGGCTCGAGGATTTCCCACATCGTGTAAGCGGTGCAGTCTTCCTGTTCCCAGACGTAACGGACGAGCGCTTCGGTCACGACCCGCGGGCTGGGCGAAACGCCGCCGTTGTTCAGGTTGATGATGCCGCGAGTGACGCTGAACGAGTTCTGGATCGCGGCCCAATAATCTTCGTCCGCGGCCGCTTCTTCCGGTGAGAGGTTTCCTATTTTGCTGCTCGCAGCTTCGACGCGTTTTAACAACGCGCCAACCGTGGCAGACGAAAGCGCAGCCAGCCCAAGGCGTTTCACGAATTCGCGGCGAAGCACGCGACTAGAAAAGCTGAAAGCAGAAACACTGAAAAGCTGAAATACAAAGGCAGAGTCACGCGAAGAACACGCGTTAGTTTTGCTCGCGCAAGATCTTGTCCGCGGTACGGCGGGCGGTATCGGCCGGAACGTTAAGACGCAGCAAGACTTCGATTACATTAGAGCGTTTCTTGGATCGGACAGCGTCGTGGAATACCCGGTCGAACCGAGGAAAACGTCGGCCAGATTTAATTGGAACCAGCGGTGGAAGAACGGGGTTCATGAACTGTTGGACGCATATCGGAAAGGAGAAATTCAGAATTAAAAATTAAGAAGCGAAAGGCTGCCCGTTCTTATTTCTTAATTTTTGATTCTCACTTTTGGTCCCTTAACGCCTGCACGGCTTCCTGGAAAGGCCTTACCGACGCCAATGGCTTGCCGGAAGTCGGATTTCAGATGCCGGACATCTGATGCCGGAAGCGGAATTTTCGCCTCATTAATTGAATACGATTGGGGCGACTGACGACCAATTAGCGAACGAATTAAAGGTAAGATGAAGAAAATTATCACTTTGCTAGCAGGGTGTTCGATGGTGCTGGCGGGAGCAGTCATCGCTCAGCAACCGGAAGGACAGGAATCACCGGCCAAGAAGGGCGGCGGAAAACAGAAAACCGAGCAGCCGACGGAAACGAAACCCACGCGCAAAGCGCCGGCTCAGACAAAAGGCAACGCGGCTACTGCTCAACAGCCGACCTCGGCGGAAGCGAACACGCCTGCGCCCGGCGCGGGAAAACGCCAGCGCCGTTCGGCGATGGGCACGGCCGAATCGCCGCAAGCAGGCGCTGCAGCGAAGACGACAGGTGCCGAAACGTCTCCCGCTGCGGGGGGCGGAGCAACCAATGCCCCGCCGCAAGAAGCGGCGGGCGCCAAGAAAGGCAAGAAAGGACGCAACGCTCCTGCAACAACAACTGCTGAAACCGGTGCTGCGGGATCGCCCGGCGCAACTACTCAACCGATGGAGCAGGGCAAGAAGGGCCAGAAAGGTAAAGGCGCTGGCGCGAAAGCAGCGAAGGCGGCATCGCCATCACCGGCTGGCGCAGGCACTGCGGCAGCGGCGAGCGCTAGTCCGGCAATAAATGTACCTCCGGCAACCGGCGCAACAACTCCTACGACAGGCGCGGCAAACGCACCGGCAACGAGTGCAGCCGCTGCAGCAACCGGCGCAACTGGAACAACCGCGATGACGAAAGAGCAAGGAACGGTTGGTCGCGGCGGCAAAAAAGTAGAGACGCAGCAGATCCAGCAGATCAAACAACAACACGCGAGTTTTCGCGCACAACCAAAACCGGACAAGGCTCCGGCCGTAGCGTTCGACGCGAACCGTCGGATCCAGGGAAGCCAGAGCTGGCAAGGTCCGCAGTACGAAGTGTTCCGGGTCTATCATCCGGAATGGCACGATCAAGGTTGGTATCGATCACGTTATGGTCGAGTCGAGTTGATCGGTGGCGGTTACTATTTCTTCAATGCCGGCTACTGGTATCCGGCGTGGGGCTATGAGTCGAGCGCCGCATATTATCCATATGATGGACCGATCTATGTTGGTCATCGCGCCGAGCCACCCGATCGAGTGATCGCTGATGTGCAATCTGTGTTGCAGCAGATGGGTTATTACACCGGCGAAGTGGATGGACTACTTGGACCGTTAACGCGTCAGGCACTGAGAGATTATCAAGCGGACCATGGCTTGATGGTAACGGAAGTGATCGACGAACCGACCCTGGACGCGCTGCAACTCTCTTAGCGGAGGTTGAGATGTTGAGCAGTTGAAGAAACGGCTGACAGCTTAAAACGAAAAGCTCAAATCAGCGGCGAGTGACGAGTTTACCGAGCTGAAACGGTGGCCGGTCGCGGCAGAGTGTTTGCGGCGTCGTTGAGCGCAGCCGCGAGCTGGTGGAGATCGACCGGCTTGGCCAGAAGCGCGAGCGCGCCGGAGTCGCCGACAATTCCGTTGGCGGGCGACCAGCCGGAAACGAGGATGACGCGCGCGGTCGGATCTTTGGCCACGATGTTGCGACAGGCGGTGGCGCCATTGAGTTTCGGCATCCAGTAATCCATCAGGACAACGTCGGGATGATGTTGGTTGTAGGCTTGGATGGCTTCCACCCCTGACCCGACGACGGCGACAATCTCGTGGTTGCAATGCCGGACAAGGTCCGCCAGCGAGGTGCCGACGGTTCGTTGGTCATCGGCAATCAGGACTCGCATGCCCGTTTTGCAGCAAGGCGCGAGCCACGAAGAGGTTGAGGGGTTGAAGTCCGAGCCGGACTCGCATTGTTGAGGAGTTGAGGTCCGGAGCCGGACTGGCATTGGGACGTTTGACAGGGGGTGAATTAGCAAAGAAGAGAACGCGATGATGAGGGTTTTTGTCGGGCTGGCAATTTTTCTTGCGGCAATGACGAGCGTGCAAGCGCGGCCGCGGCCCACTCCGGCGCCGACACCAAGCGGCAAGACCGCGCGATTGATCGTGCAACGCGCGCCGAATTTCGGGAGCGACCTTTTTATCCGCTTGTTGATCGACGGAAAACAGGTGGCGAACATTCCGCGGAACCAGCATTACGGCGGATTAATTGTGGCCGGGCGACACACGGTGACGGCGCTGGCATTGCCGAACACGGAAGCGCGGCGGCCGACGTCGATGCGACTCACCGCGAAAGCGGGACAGGTTTACATTTTCACTGCGGGTTGGGATTCGGACCGGCTCGTTCTTATCCCGAGCAATTACTACATGCCGACGACAAGGGTAGGGGAAACGTTGAGACGTTGAGGGGTTGAGATGTTGAGAGGGAAAAAGCTGAAATGAAGCTTTCGGAGAAATTTGAGGAGGCGTTGGTGTACGCGACGCGGTTGCATTGCAATCAAACGCGGAAGAAAACCGGGATCCCGTACGTTGCGCACATTCTCGGCGTGACGGCGATCGCGATGCAGTACGGCGCGAACGAAACGGAAGCGATCGGCGCGCTGTTGCACGACACGGTCGAGGACTGCGGCGGCGCCGAGCGGCTGCGCGATATTCAGGAAAAATTCGGCGATGAAGTCGCGCACATCGTGGACGGTTGCACGGATACGGATCAAACGCCGAAGCCGCCGTGGTTGGAACGCAAGAACGCGTACGTCGCGCATCTCAAGGAATCTGATTCGGCCACCCGACTTGTCTCCGCGGCGGATAAATTGCACAACACCCGGGCGATCCTGGCCGATCTGCGGCGACATGGGCCGAGCGTTTTCGAAAAATTTGCCGGCAAAAAAGACGGCACGCTCTGGTATTATCGCGCGCTGGTAACAGCCTTCCGCGAATTCGGAGACCACCAGGATCTGATCGACGAACTGGAGCGGGCGGTGGCCGAGATCGAAAAAATTTCGGGTCAGGCGGCGAGCCGCTCGACCGCGGACCGGAGTTGATTCACATCGAAGGGCTTTGGAAACATCACCCTGACGTCCATCCGCTGGTAATCTTCGCAGACCTCGGATGAGAGATTCGCCGACACGACGATGATTTTGCCGCCGACGTTGCGGTTCCGGATTTCGCGCACCAATTCGACGCCGGTCAGCTTCGGCATTTTTTGATCGACGATAATGACGTCGAATCGATCCGAATTGGCGTCGAGGTGATAAAGCGGCTCGAACCCGCTCCCGACACAAGTGATCTCATAACGCGGGCCGCCAAAAACAAATCGAAGCGCGGTGGTGACCGACGGTTCGTTGTCGACTGCTAGAATTTTGAAGGGGCGCTCCATGGGTTGCGATTGAAAAAAGCAGCAGTGATCGGGCCAGACAGACTGAAAAGGATGCAAGGATGAGGGATGAGGGTAAGGCAGAAATTTAGGAGTTGAGGAGTGGGGGGTTGAGATGTTGAGGTCCGAGGTGCGAGCCGCACGGGCATTAGACTGGCATTGTTTAACAGTTGGAACGACAGTGCGCGATATGAAGAAGCATCACTGTTTGTTCGCGGTCATGTTAAGCGCAGTGGCTACGTTTGGTTGCGGCGGATGCGCGCACAACGCGGAGAACGTGACCACAACAAATACGACGTCGTCCGCCAAAGCTTACGACAGCCAGGATTTGGCCCGGACCGGCAAGCGAACGTCCGGTGAAGCGGTGCAGGCCGCGGATCCGTCAGTGACCGCAACGACTGGAAGATAACAAACAAAAGATCGGAGGAACAAATGGACAATCTAATTACTCGGAGAAAATTCGTTGAGCTAGGCATGGCGACAGGGGCAACAATTTTCGTGGGCGGAAAAATTCTAGGCGCGGGATCCACAGCGGGAACGGCGACGAACCCGACATTTAAAATCGGCGGCGATCTCGAAGTGAACCGTCTCGGCTTCGGCGCGATGCGAATCACGGGCGAGGGCATTTGGGGCTGGCCGCCCGATCGCGCGAACGCGGTCAAAGTTTTGAAACGCGCGGTTGATCTTGGCGTAAACCTGATCGACACCGCCGATGCCTACGGGCCGGAAACGAGCGAACTACTCATCGCCGAAGCGTTGCATCCGTATCCGAAAGGACTCGTGATTGCAACCAAAGGCGGATTGACCCGACCCGGACGAGAGCAGTGGGTGCCGAACGGTCGGCCTGATCACTTGAAAGAGGCTGTCGACAACAGTTTGAAGCGCTTGAAGCTCGAGCGGATCGATTTGTATCAACTGCATCGGATTGACAAGAAAGTGCCGGTCGAAGATTCGCTAGGCGCGTTGAAAGAAGCGCAACAGGCCGGCAAGATCCGGCACATCGGATTGTCGGAAGTTTCGGCCGAGGAAATCGAACGGGCGCGCACGACGGTGCCGATCGTCAGCATTCAGAATCGCTACAACTTTGACGACCGGAAGTGGGAAGGCGCGCTCGAGTTTTGCGAGAAAGAGAATCTGGGATTTTTGCCGTGGGCGCCGGTCGGCGGCAACCGCGGCTTGAGCGGGAATTCAGTCGATGCCGTTTCCAAAGCGCACAACGCGAGCGTCTATCAAATTGCGCTGGCGTGGTTGTTGCAACGGTCGCCGGTGATGCTGCCAATTCCCGGCACGCAGAACATTCAGCATCTGGAAGACAATTGCGCAGCGGCGAAACTGAAGTTGACGTCGGAAGAGTGGCGCTCTCTGGCAGCGTGAGCTGCCAGGAGCGGCTGCCAATAACGCGGAGCTAGGTCGAAAATTGAGACCGTAGCTCCGACGAAACGCGTGTTGGTTTTCCAGTGCGAACATCGATCGGCACCCAAAGAGTGCGCGCTTGTGCCAGCAGGACCTTGTCGACCTTGCGCCGCACTTCAGTGAACCGCTCGAACTTGAGTCGGCTGGCTTGACCGACCCAGGTTCGCAAAACGATTTCGTCGCCGAGATTCCCAGGCATTCTGTAATCGATTTCGTGCCGAAGCACGACCCAGCCAATCGAGCTTTGGGCATCCGTGCTGGCGAGCGCTCGCCAATGCGCGGTCGCGACGTCTTGGACCCAGCGCAGATAAACCGTGTTGTTGATGTGGTTCTGTTCGTCGATGTCAGCGGACTGCACCGACACATTCATTTCGAACGTGGTCACGCTGGTCGTTATAGTTACTGGTTAACGGTAAATCGGAAGAGCGAAACAAAGGAGGGTACTACCTAACAACTAATAACCAATAACAGATAATTCGCGTGAGTCGCGGCTCAGAGATCGGTCTTAACCCGGAAGCGTTTCATCAGCTCCTGGCGAATTTCCATTTGCAGGTCGGGTTGCAAGCGGCTGAGAAGTTTTTCGCGCTGCTCGGGACTCATGGCGGCGAAGTCGCGGACCATTTTCTCGCGCGCTTTATATTTAGAGTACTTGCTCCAGCCGATGCCCAGCGCAAGCAGGCCCGACGCAACCCAAATGGTAATGTCAGTGCCGGTTACCACCGGCAAAGGATAAAGGATGAAGGATGAATTATGAAATCACTTCTTCCTTACGCCCTC
>Ga0066903_100002711_pt1 | contig 14019 bp, 10 predicted proteins | sample PanSoiMetaGPlot1_FD_67491 | JGI IMG/M metagenome (GOLD analysis project Ga0066903, IMG submission 67491) | Tropical forest soil microbial communities from Panama analyzed to predict greenhouse gas emissions - Panama Soil - Plot 1 (version 2) | ecosystem: Environmental > Terrestrial > Soil >...
GCATGTTTTTGCGCCACCTGTGGTTCTCGTCGAAGCTGATAAAGTACCGCCGCAAACAAGAGAGCGTGCGACAAGCCCAGAGGTTCAGCTAACGCTCGGGCCAACGTCAGGGCTTCATGAATCCGACGGAGAGCCTGATCAACGTCTCCGAGAAACCACAGTGCCCAGGCGGCAAAACAGGGCATCGCAACTCCAGGGTTGAGCGCATAAACAAATCCATCATCGAGATGGCGGTTGGGGTCAAAGAGTGAAATCGCGGTCTCATAGTGTTCCAAAGCCTGGGCAAACTCGCCCAGATGCGCGAAGGTAATCTCCATGGCCCAATGACCTCGCATCGCGAGAGTTGTTTCGGGAAATTGCTCTCCCAGATGGAGTAGTTCCTCGGCTATCTCACGGGCTGTTCCTAGCTCGGCTCTTAATATGTGGAACGTCCACAGTCCCCAGAGAACCTCGGAGGCGTCGGGCCTTTCCCCTAGTTGCTGACACAGCTGTCGAGCTCTCATGTATGTGCTGCCTACATTCGAAGCTGCGTAGCCCTGGGTGGCGATCAAGGGCACGCCTAGAGTGAGCTGCATGCGGATCTCGCGCTCGGCGCGCTCCTTTGTGTCGGGAAGAGTTTGTAATAACTCCAGGCCCCGGCGGGCAAGCGGGACTGCTTCTTGATAAGCAAACCGGCGAATGGCGTTGTCCGCAGCTTTCTGAAGGTACTTCGCCGCGCGCTGGTAATCCCGGCCTCGTTCAAAGTGCATCGCGAGCTCCGCCGCGACTTCACCGGCGCGGTCGCCACAGACCTCCTCTCCACGCGCTCCGATTCGTCGATGCAGTTCCATGCGTCGCGATGCTGACAGCCGCTTGTAAAACACGTTGTGATATAAAGCATGTATGAAGCCGTATCGTGGGGCCACTTCGCCATTTGGCAATTCTTCAATGCCGCAATCTTTAACAAAGCAGCGATGACGGGCCAGATCATCACAACTTGTCTCTACAACGGCTCGGGTTTCCGTCAATCCTGCCGCCACCGCGTGTGCTGAAAACTCCTTTCCCGCTACGCTCGCCGCCTCAAGTATTCGCTGCTCACTCGCATCAAGATGATCAATTTGCTTCTCGATCATCTGCTGAATGCTGTCGGGAACGCCGATTTCCACGCTCTCGATTTCTGATCGTAATTCCCATCCCGCTTCCGACCCATCTATTGACCGCTCGGAAACGAGGTAATTAACCGCACTCACCATGAACAGTGGATTGCCATCAGTTCGTTCGTGTATCAGCCCGGAAAGCTCCGGAGGAAATCGATTTCCAGGAAATCGAACCGACAGGTAACCAGTCACGGCTTCTTGATTGAGGCATTCAAGCGGCAATTCCACGCACTGCTGCTTGGCTAGCAATTCCCGCTTGACGGATCTGAGTGGATGTCCGCTGACGATTAACTCCACCGGTCGATACGTTCCGATCAACATGAGCTGCGCCGCTTGGCGCTGGCCAGCGACATAAGAGATCAGGTCTAATGTCGAGGGATCGCTCCAGTGAAGGTCTTCCAATATGAGCACAAGCGGCTGATCTGCCGTCAACACTTCCAGGGCCTCACTCATCTCTCGCAGCATGCGTTCACGCGTTGCTCCAGATACTTCTCGGCTTAACGACTCGCGTTCCGAAACGCTCACCAGCGACGGCATTTGCAGCAGCCACATCGGCGCACGCTCACGCAGCACGTCGACAACCTGCCTATCCGCACGGCACAACTGACCAATAGCGTGAAGAACAGGTAAATAAGCCTCACCTGTTCCGTAGTGTTGGAGACACTGTCCCCGACAGATCCGGGTACCCTGGTCAAGAATCATGCTCCGCGCGAAGGTATCCACAAGAGCGCTCTTGCCGATACCTGCTTCGCCGGTGACGAATACGATCTGGCGTCCGCCCTTAAGTGCCTTCTCGAGCAACTTTCGCATTTCGGTTAATTCCGCGTCGCGACCCAGCACATCGACGGTGGAACTACGAGCAGTGGCAGGAGATTCGGATGTGAGCTTAGAAACGCCTGCCTGCAACGAGCTGCGTGTTGCATCTCCCGGCGGCACGGGATCGGAGAGCTTCCCGATAAATCGATACCCACGGCGATGTGCTGTCTCTATATACCGGGGTGCCCCGGCGTCATCCTCGAGTGCTTCACGGAGCTGACGGATGTTGTCCTTTAGAACAGCGTCGCCTACGAACGTGTCTGGCCAGATGGTGTCCAGCAGTTGCTGCTTGGTGACCAGCGCACCCTGATGTTCGAGCAGAAGTTTCAGGACGGCGAATGCTTTTGGTCGCAACGATATCGTTTGCGTTCCAAGCCTCAGGCATTCGTTCTTGAGATCAAGCTTGTATTGCCCGAACGCGATGTATTCCGCGTGCATTTCAGTAACCCTTGCGCGTTGGGATTCTCAACTGGTGACGACCCGGTCAGTACTTCAACTACTGGCAATGGTCCTGCACCAATACATCCCAACCAACTCCGAACTCGCCCTGTTCTCGCCAGCATTTGCCTCCATATGACGCAACATGCCACGACGAGTCAATACACCGTGCCTTTTTATCCCATAGTCAGCGGATTGCCAGCTAATCCATTGATCTCTCTATACTTAACGTTAAGGATATACTCTGGATTCGCCTATTCAAATCATGCTAGACTCCGTCCCGCGCGCGAGTGTCGAATGGAGGCACTGCGGTACACCTCGATCTTTCGATTCGGGACCTTCGAAGTCGATCCCAACGCGGGAGAACTTCGCAAGGGTGGCATACGAATTAGGGTTCAGCACCAACCGCTTAAGCTCCTGGAAATATTGTTAGAGCATCCTGGTGAGGTAGTCACCAGGGAGGAACTGCGGTCGCGCATATGGCCCGATCAGAGCTTTGGAGACTTCGACCAGGCTGTCAACATTGCAATCGCGAAGCTCAGGGGTGTATTAGGTGACTCTGCCGACAGCCCCCGCTTCATTGAGACTATCCCTCGTCGCGGCTATCGTTTCATCGCCGAAGTTGCTGTAATCCCACGAGATTCAGGAAAGCAAAAGTCTGCGCTGGGAGATCCCGCTACTCCGGGAAATCGAGCTGACGTCGGCACCGTTTCCAAGAAAGCATGGGCTAGCAGCCTGTTGGAACCACCTTACTGGATTCTTGGCGTCATCGTAGTTCTGCTGGTTGTCGTCGGAGGAGCCATCATTCGATGGCGAAGCTCAGCTTTGCTCAGTCCTCCTATTCGATCGCTCGCCGTACTTCCGCTGGAAAACCTTTCTGGTGATGCGCAAGACTACTTTGCCGATGGCATGACTGACGAACTGATCACCAATCTCGCTCAGATCAGTGCTCTCCGTGTCATTTCCCGAACTTCGGTGATGCCCTACAAGGGTGCACGCAAGCCCTTACCCTTGGTCGCGCACGAGTTGAAGGTTGATGCCATTGTGGAAGGCACAGTGATGCGATCGGGCAACCAGGTCCGCATTACTGCACAACTGATACAAGCGTCGGCCGACAAGCATCTCTGGGCCGAGAGCTATCAAGGGGACTTGCGCGATACTCTGTCGCTGCAAAAACAGGTTGCGAGTGACATCGCTGAAAAGATCCGGATCGAGTTAACCCCCCACGAACAGGCGATTCTGAAGAGCGCAAAAACGGTTGATCCGGAAGCCTACGAAGATTATCTGAGAGGCCGCTTTTTGTTTAACAAGCGAAACAGCAACGAAAAAGCGCAGTGGTATTTCCAGCAAGCAATCAAAAAGGATCCTAGCTATGGCCCTCCCTACACCGGTCTCGCGGACATCTACCAGCTATCTGACAATCCGCGTTTGGCACGGGAATCGGTTCAAAAGGCGCTTGAACTGGATAATCAGCTGGCGGAAGCACACAACTCCTTGGCGGAGCTGTTGTACCGATTTGATCGTGACTGGGTCGGTGCAGAGAGAGAGTTCAAGGTAGCCTTGGAGCTTGACCGAAATTATGCACCCGCACACCACTGGTATTCCATGTACCTCCTTCTGGTCGGCCGTAAGGAGCAGGCTCTTGCGGAAGCCCAGAAGGCATATGAACTCGATCCTTTATCGCCAGTTGTAGGCGCAAATCTGGCGAAGATTCTGCAGGAGAATGGCCAGTACGATAAGGCAATCGAGCAAGCCAAAAGAACCCTGGAGTTCGAACCGGACTCTCCGGTTAACCACGCAGTACTGGGCGTGGTCTACGAGAATAAGAAGATGTATCCGGAAGCAATTACGGAATACAAGACCGCCTGGCAGTTGGGAGGAGACCCGGTGGAAATGCGCGGGCTTCTCGGCTATGCCTACGCAACTACGGGGGATCTGGCAGATGCAGAGAAAATGATTGGTGAACTGAAGCAGCTTTGGCCGGAGCAGGCACGTGCCGCTATGTACCTAGCCGTAGTCAATTGCGGCATGGGCCGTAACGACCAGGCATTGTACTGGTTGGAACGAGCCAACGAGAAAGAAGTGGGTGATCTTATCGTCGTCGGCCAGGATCCTCATTTTGCACCCCTCCGCAGTGATCAGCGCTTTCAATCATTCGTGAAACAAGTGGGTGCCCCGCAGTAAAGCGAATCGTGCGAATGACAGCAACACTTCTCACGGTGATCTAGACTGCGCTCAGTTGCCTAGGCATGTGATCCCAACGACTTGTAGACCTTTCACAACATTCGCCACTACAGCGCCCACCCAGCCCCATTAAGTAATCAGGCATCTCTTCTGCTTCGAAAGCCGTAAGCATGATTTGCCCCTCACTCATCGTAAGAAGACTCGCTTCAAGACACACATTACGGAAACATGACAAGAAAGCTACCAAAAGGACACACATTATCCTCAAACATTTCGTATGTTCGACCCGTCATGAAGAACACTTTCGTACTTCGACTGGGGTCTAGAACGAACCCCCTCAAGCGACACTTCGAAGGTTGCATAGAGGAAGTCGACTCCGAGATGGAAACGCGATTCCATTCGGCGGAGGAGTTGCTCAAATTCCTCGGCGACCGTTTTCAAGTAGTTTTTGTGTCGAAACTGGAAATCCGAGAGACGAACACAAGAGATGAAGGCGATGAGATGGAAAGGAAATCTTTTAGTAAAGAACATAGCGCCTCACGCAAAAGGAGGCGGGAGTCATGATCACCGCTTTGAGGGTAATAACAATGACATTGGCAGTGGGAGCGAGCTGTCTGGCTCAGGACGGCTTGGCAATCCACGGAAACAACAAACAGGTCTGGGCTGCGGACGCTAACAAAATTTACGTGTCGGCATGTTCGGCAATCGAACGTGAGTTTCGAGTCAATCGACCGGTAAGACCGCGGGTGACTCTAATCGTCGGGGCACGGGCAAATGAAGCGTACTGGAAGGCCAGAGAAATTCGGCTTACCAAGTGGGACCCATATCTGTTCGCGCAAGGTGTCGTTATTTTTGCCTTCGAAGAGCTCCTACCTGAAAGAGAGCGTATTGCTGTAGCAAGTCGTGCCGTAGGCTGGCCTGAATCGACGGTAAGCATAGAAAGCCTTGCAAAGCAGCAGCCCGAATAGTCTCACGGCTTCGTGGAAGATGAGAGGAAACATGGTGCTCCAAATTGTTTGGCGAAATCCACGGTTGCACTCTGTGGTCAAGCCATGGGTCCAAAGAATCGCGCGGGATGCCTACGGAGCCATTTATGCAGTTTGTAGTGCGGGTGATACTCACGTTTTCGAACTGATCCTGCCTCGTGCAGCTTGAAGACCCGTGACAGGTTCGATTAGTTAGTTTCAACATGACTCTCATTGAATTGCGCAATTTCTGGAGGTGATGCGATGGCGACGAAGAACTTACTCGAGTTTGACGCTGAAAATAGCGGGCGAAGCGGCGACCTCACGACGGGCATACTCGCGTTCGAGGAAGCGGAGTTTGTCCGTGAGGTTCACTTTCCGCCTGCCAGAATACCGATTACCCCGCTCCATCTGGACACCTACCAGATAGCCCTCGTCTCCCCGGAAGATCGCGAAGATCGTGTCGGTAACAATCCACATGGGGAAATGGGAATAGGGAGATTCCTAGTGTTGCCTTTGACCTGGAAACAACTCATAGCCAGCGTCCGGAAGGAATTCTCTGATTCGACTTCCTTGCACGGGAGCAGTGTTGTGCAGTTTGGCCAAATCCGGGTTGACCTTCTTTCAATGGAAGTAATGCGCGCTAACTGTCCGGTGGACTTAACGACAATGGAGTTCAAATGCCTCAGTTTCTTTGTATCGCATCCGAATCGAGTGGTCTCGCGCGACGCACTTTTGAACGAGGTATGGGGCTACGAAAACTATCCTTGCACGCGAACCGTTGACAACCACGTTCTGAAGCTGCGCCAGAAGCTCGAGCTGGACCCGTCAAATCCCGTCTACTTCCGAACGGTACGCGGGGTCGGGTACAAGTTTGTTCCCTAGCAAGTCCAAAGGACTTGCGAGGTGTCCAAGTGACCGCATGGGATTTGACGAGATGACATCCACAACACAGTTCTCAAGCGACGAAGACCTGCCATTGGTTGTTGCAAGCAAGTCTGGAGATCCGGCTATTTTTGCTGAACTCATGACAAGGTACGATCGCAAGCTGTTCCGCATCGCCCGTACTGTTACCGATTGTGATAGGGACGCTGAAGAAGTTGTGCAGGCTGCATTCCTCAAGGTTTGTCGAAACTTGGCTCGCTTTCAAGGAGACATGAAGCTCTCAACATGGTTAATTCGTATCGTCTTGAATGAGTCATTCATGAGTTTGCGGAAACAACGCTCTGTCCGCGAAGATGCGACGAGCAAAGTTACTTATCCGAGACGTGCAGAAAGGTCGCAAGGATCACGGGCTCGAGCCCGTATTGATGCAAGCGATTGGGTCACCAGCCTGGAATTGCTTTACAGTACTGTAGAGCTTCGAAAGATATTGGACAGAAGCTTGCGTAGGTTGCGACTAGCCCTGAGGGTGGTGTTCGTGCTGCGAGACATCGAGGGCTACTCAATCAGTGAAACGTCAGCAATCCTGAACGTGACCACGAACACCATACAGACTCGCCTTTCATTAGCGCGGCTGCAACTGCGCCAAGAGCTGACTCAATACTTCAAGAAGACGGGCTAAGCAAATGCGACGGGAGCCTCGCATCGCTTCATGCTTGCGCCTTCCATTCGCATTGTTTGGGGAGTCGATGACTGCTATCGCGAATTCTCGCCAAAGGAAGAAACTGCTGCTCTAAGCCGCTTGTGGCCTAGTGGAGACCATCTACCGCCTGAATTTAACACAGAGTTTACATGTTGATGAAGCAATCCAAATTCCGGCATTGATAGATTCGCGATAGTTGTCCGCAAAGGTTCGTAGCCTTGGGATAACAATCCTCGCAACAAACAAGGAATCATCATGAAGGAACGCCAACCCCGCCGCGCTTCGCGCTATCTGGAGAGCCTTGCACTGTTACTGATAGTGACTGGACTCACGCTGGCCGCCAACGCCGAAAGGCCGGCAGCCAAAACCTTGAACCCGTTCAGTAGATTTCGGACACAGCCAGTGGCGTCTTCCAACCCTGACGCTTCTACCAAGCCTCCAAAATTCCTCGCCCATCGCGACTTTCTCGCCGCAGACGGCCCCCATGGCATGGCCACGGCTGACTTGAATGGCGATGGCATTCTCGATCTCGCGTTGAATGATGGTAATTCCACCGGCGTCAGCGTGCTGCTCGGCAATCGCGATGGCAGCTTTCAGACCTTCGCACTGTTTGGTTGCGGCTGCCAATTTCCTTTTGACGTGGTCGTCGCCGATTTCAATAGCGATGGCAAAAACGATGTTGCAGTGACCAGCCCGAACGGCGTCTCCATCCTGCTCGGCGACGGCGCAGGCAAGCTCGGCACTCCGCAGGTCCTTACCGCCGGCATCTCGCCGGAACGCCTTGTCGCCGCGGACCTGAACGGCGATCACAAGATGGACCTCGCAGCGACCAACCTTGGCTCGAACACGGTCTCGATCTTCCTCGGACATGGCGATGGTACTTTTGCCGCCGCGACCAATATTATTGTCGGCATGGGCCCATCCGGAATAGCGGCCGGCGATTTCAACGGTGACGGCAAACTCGACCTCGCTGTGGCTGATTCCGGCGTTCTGCTCGGACAAAACAGGGGCCCCAATGCGAATACCGTGGCCATCCTGCTGGGAGACGGTAAAGGCGGGGTGAGTTCCACAACCTTCATCCCGGTCGAAAAAACTCCGCAGCAGGTCCTTCTGCAGGACCTCAATAAGGACAAGAAACTCGATGTTCTCGTAAGCACCTTCGCGAAAGGTGATATCTCGGAACTGGGAGGAAACGGAGATGGCACCTTCCAATCCCCCCGCATATTCCACGTAGGTACGCGGGCGGACGCCATGCGTCTGGCCGACTTCAACTCCGATGGAAAAGACGACTTGCTGGTGACCAACGGCAGCTTGAGCACGGTCAGCATTCTGTTTGGCGATGGCACCGGCAACTTCACACCGCCCACCAGCGCACCCTCGGGACGGACAGTAAGTGCGCTTGCTACCGGTGATTTCAATCACGACGGCAAGACCGACTACATCACTGCTAATTTCGATTCCAACACGGTTTCCGTCGTGCTTGGAAAAGGGAATGGAAAATTCCTGGACCTCGTTCCTGCTCTGCCGATCGGCACGGACTTTCCCAACCAGACCATCACGGCTGACTTCAATGGAGACGGGTTGCCCGATCTGGCTCTGGTTGATACGGGATCAAATAGAATCGGCCAAGCTATCGAAGTTCTCCTTGGGAACAGCAAGGGCGGGTTTGGTCGTGCAACGGCATTTCCCGCCGGAACTCAGCCTGAAGGCCTCGTCGCAACCGACTTCAATCACGATGGACACCTCGATCTCATCGTTACTGACTTCGGGACCGTCCCGAGCGATCACGGCGGGGTTTCGCTACTGCTTGGCAACGGAGATGGCTCCTTCCAGCGCCCGGTCAGCTTCGCTGCGGGTGATTTCCCCGTCGGCATTGCAGGAGGCGATTTCAACGGCGACGGGAATCCCGACGTGGTGGTCGCTGATTTCGGAACCTCGGCGGGTGTGGCCGCCGTAACCTTGATGCTCGGCGACGGCAACCATGGATTCCGCCCGGCGCAAAACGTGGTCACCTTCCCCACTTTTACCGTGTTCGACCAAATCCTGAGCGGCGACTTCAACCGTGACGGCAAGGACGACATCGCTTATATCTCTTCGCTGAACGACAACCGCGTTTCGGTGCAGTTCGGCAATGGCGACGGGACCTTCCAGCCCGCCATCCCCGTCGTAGTGCGCAACGTCTTTACGACGATCTTCTTTAGCTTTGCCGCCGGTGACCTCAACAACGACGGTATTCCCGACTTCGTAGTCGAAGAAGGCGGGACCATCGAGGTCCTTCTGAATGACGGCAACGGACACTTCACCTCTGCAGGGGTGTTCGACGAACAGAGTGGCGCCTCCTTTGGCTTCGTTCCCGCGCTGGTGCTGGCGGATTTCAACGGAGACGGAGTGCTGGATGTTGCCGCTCCCGACGGCTTTGCCGAGACGATGGCTGTGTTGCTTGGCAATGGCGACGGAACGCTCGGTCCAGCCACGCTGTTTGGTGGCGGCCTGGCCGACTCGGCGACAGCCGTCACCTTCGCAGGGTTCCAACCGAGTGTAGTGCTGGGAACACCAAAACAGGTGCTCGTGGTGAAAAACATGACCGCTTCAAAGTAAAAGTCGAGCATGACGAAGAGGACTGCCCCATTCAGGCCTCGTCATTTTGGCCTGAGTGGGGTTTTCTTGGAGGCCGACAGTGCCCCATGAATCGTGTTCCCTGCGAGTGAGCCGGGTTGGATCAAGTGGCACGGCTTTCGTCGCGGACTGGCAACGAATCTAAACTGATTCGGGGTCGATGACTCGGTGATTCAACGAATCATGCGACACAGCAGCTTGGCCGTGACTCAACGGTATTACATCAAAACGGATGATGCGGACGCAAAAAGCGCGATGACGCGCCTTTCGGGCAAGCGTTCCGAGACTTGTTCTCAACTTGTTCTCAAAAACGGCGTTTCTGAAGCGTTAGGGACAGTGCAGTAGGAGCAGGAGGGAACTACCAAGTGACTCATTCCAAAAAGGCTGGCGGAGAGGGGAGGAATTCGAACCCTCGGTACAGGTTTTAGCCTGTACAGCGGTTTAGCAATTGTCATCGTTAACATAATGTCCCGCAACGTCTACAGCTTACAGTAGTCCTGAGTCGCACAAGGTTACCTAATGTGACCTCAGTCGGCAGTTTCTGGACACCTTTCCGGACACTGAAGATCGCCTTAGCGCCGGCATCACGGGCTCACGACGCAGGCCGCTTGGCGGTCATGAATCAACGAACCTATCCTAGTTACACTAGCGGAAACCCTCGCCAATCGCGGCCTCTCTTTGCAGCGACATCACGGCTCGTCCGCCCGCGAAAGTTCACCAGGGAGGCGATGTTGGCAATAATGATACTAATTATGGCAATCTTGCCTTTACTAAAATTTGAGTCACGACCTCTAATCCTGCAGACCGACACTTCGGTTTAAAGGGGAAATTGAAATGGTTTCACTTGGATTGTTTGTACGACTGGAAGCAAAACCAGGGAAAGAGAAGGAAGTTGTCACTTTCCTGAAGCAAGGCCTTCAAATGGCAAATCAGGAGTCGACCACTGCGCTGTGGTTCGCGCTGCGGTTGGGGCCATCCACGTTCGCCATCTTCGATGCATTTGGGGATGAGACGGGACGACAAACTCATCTCAACGGGCCCATTGCCAAGGCACTCTTCGCAAATGCACCAGATCTCTTGGCCTCGCCGCCTTCCATTGAAAAACTGGAGGTTCTTGGAGCCAAGCTTCCGCAGGGAGTTCGAAACGTTGCTTGAGTTCCAAGCGGATTTGATCATTGAAAGCTCGCGCAGAGCGAGCCCGCTCTGCGCAATTTCAAAGTAGTGGGCGCCATCCGACCTAATTTTGAGGCGTCAGGGAGTCGTTCAGAGGCTGTGCAACGCCCAAGCCGCTTTTATGAAACATATCGATTCTGGAAGCCTCGTCAAATTAGGCCAGATATTCAAGTCAAACCAGTAGGTAAGGGAAGGAGAAGTCAAATGCTAAACACAGCCGATGGTGGCAATCAAAACGGTTATGCCACCGACCGTGCCACCTCTGATCAAATTGCGAATTCCACGAACTCTCGCGCGGAGTCCCTAGCCGCTCGCATCGAAGAGGGCGCTGCTGGGTTGCTGGCTTTCGCAGAAGGGCTTTCAGACGACGAATGGCACACACCTGTGTCGGCCACCGACCACCGCACGGTTGGCGTCATCGTTCATCACGTTGCCAGTATGTATCCGATCGAGATTGACCTTGCTCGAACCGTCGCCAATGGCGAATCCGTTTCGGATGTCACGTGGGATGTCGTAGCACAGGTAAATGCAAAACATGCTCAGGAGAACGCTCTCGTGTCAAAGTCTGCCGCGCTCGAACTCCTGCGGCAGAACAGCCGCGACGCTGCCGCTGCGGTGCGAGCTTTCAAGGATCAAGATCTCGACAAGGCGGCTGCTTTCTCGTTGAGTTTCGGAGCGCCGATGACGACTCAGTTCGTTATCGAGGACCATGCACTGCGGCACAGCTGGCATCACCTGGCGGCGATTCGGAAGGCATTACCGAAAAAAACTCAAGCCGATCAAGGAATAAACCGCGACTCTGGCAATTACGCGAGAATGGGCGTTTAAGCGATTCGCCTGATTTCCTTGATTCCGAGTTTCAATCTGCGTCGTAACAGGTTTCGCAAGGTGGTTGCGTCAGCATATCCAACGCGGGCGGCGACCTCATCGACACTGGCGTTGGTGGTTTTCAGCAAATGAACGGCACGCTCTACGCGTAGACTCTGGAAATAAGATAGCGGGGATTTGCCCAGTACTGCATTCATGTGGCGCGCCAGGGTTCGTTTGCTGGACGCAACCGCCTCAGCGGCATCGTCTAAAGAAAATCCATACATTAATCTCGCTCGAGCCCATTCTTCGAAACGTTGGACAAGGGCGTCGGAATGGACCAGATGATCGGTCAGTGCATAAGCGGATTGTGATGGCCGGGAATCGACGATCAGGTACTTCGCCGTTAGGGAAGCCAGTTTCGGACTGACCGCCCGGATGATCCACAATGCAAGGTCCATGTGGCCCAAGGCCGCTCCCGCAGTCACGAAACGTCCGGACTTTACAAGCATGTTCGATTCGTCGAGCAACACGTTCGGGTAACGCCGACGGAACATAGGTCCTAGCCACCAGGTGGTGGTCGCGCGTTGATGATCGAGCAGGCCAGATTCGGCCATTATGAAGGTCCCGATGCAGGCAGCTGTCATCAGCGCACCCTTTCGAGACCATCGCCTCAAAAGAGTCGCTGCATCTTGAATGTCACGTCGAGCAAGCGCTGCCTCGAGGAGCTCGGGCATCTTGAACCCGATGGCCGGAACAACGACGCAGTCGGGTGCCTTTGACCCAGCGGTCCGCACCGGCACAATCAATCCCTGCGAGGTCTTGATTGACTTGGCTACGCCGACGATCCTCACATGAAAGCGTTCGCCGGAGAAACCCGACATTTCGGCAAGCTCGTTCGCCGTTTGAAAGGCATCGAGAACGGCGGACAATCCGAGATCAAAAACATCATGAAGCGCGAGCACATAGACAATCATGGCAAGTATGATATCCGAAATATCATTTATGCCTATGAGTCAGAGTCGACAGGTGGAGGGTTGATCTAATAAAGATTAGCGCGGGCTTTCAGGCTGGTCGGCGTCCCTCAACTACCGCCCGACGGAAGCTACTTGACGGACGGTCGCATTGGCCTCCCTTGATCGATTGCGGAAACGCGCCGGAGGAACAGTGAACTCGCGCTTGAACGCACGGTTGAAAGCAGCTTCGGACTCATAGCCCACTTCGGCGGCGATTTGTGCCACTGAATGACTGGTGGAGGTCAGCATCTGCGCGCCCAACTGAAGTCGCCAGCGCGTGAGGTAAGTCATCGGGGGTTCGTTGAGGTAATGGCGGAAACGCTCGGCTAGTACCGAGCGTGATATCCCCGCTTCCTTTGCGAGGGAGGCCAAGGTCCATGGATGCGCAGGACTCCTGTGCATAAGCGCCAGCGTCTTACCAACCTCTGAATCGCGAGCCCCGGCGAGCCAACCGGTTTGCTCAGACGGTAGCTGCCCGACATAGGCCCGCAGTGTTTCTACAAACAATACCTCCGACAGTTTTGCCAGAACTGCCTCTCCGCCAGCCCGTGAACTGTCCGCCTCGTTCACAGAAAAGCGTATCGAGTTCTCCAACCACCTACCCGATTCGTTGTTGCGAATGCTGACTTTGAACATCGGCGGCAATCCGTTCAGAAAAACCTGGCTTAGTTGCGGCTCGCACGCCATGAAACCACAAATAAATCTTGTGACTTCTCCGCCGCCACCAAAACGAGAAACCTTCAATCCGTTTGCGATAATCCGAGCCAACTCTTTCACCATATTCACAGACTTGGTCGGCGGCCCGTTTTCAATGATGTGTTCGTCGCCATGGGGGAAAATCACGAGGTCACCGGCCTCGAGAGATATACGCTCCCCATCCACGAGCCCTGCAGAGGCGTGCCCCTCCGTAAGCAGGTGGTAAATGATCACGTGCCCTGCACCAGGCGCCAGATAGCCTGCAACCGCGCTCGAGGCCGGCGAACAGAGACTCCACGGGGAGGAGAATTCGCCGTTGTAGAACATCGCCCCCTGGAGCTTGACCACCTTCAACACTTCGGAAAGCACATCCATACGGCCTCCCGGCAAACTCCCCTGGACTCTTGAGCAATTCATCATACGGCAACCGTGCCGCGAGCAAGAAAACGGGACGTGTGGGTAAGTATTGGGTGGCAAGAATAGAGCATAGTACACCTCGTTGAACCCTTGCAGATCCGAAGGAGCTTCAACTCAATTCAGACTTTGGGCGAATGGCAAATGCCGACTACACAGGATATTGGATTTGG
>Ga0066903_100002712_pt1 | contig 14019 bp, 12 predicted proteins | sample PanSoiMetaGPlot1_FD_67491 | JGI IMG/M metagenome (GOLD analysis project Ga0066903, IMG submission 67491) | Tropical forest soil microbial communities from Panama analyzed to predict greenhouse gas emissions - Panama Soil - Plot 1 (version 2) | ecosystem: Environmental > Terrestrial > Soil >...
CCTTGGTCTGAAGGCTCACCAGCTTGAACGGATGAGCGATGGGCACCACATCCTCCACTCCGGGTGCGGCCCTCAAAGCCGCGAGGGCTTCGCGTGAGCCGCCCGAGCCCACCGCAGCCACAATCGCCCGCTCCGCTCCCCGCGTTACATGCGGCTGGAAGCCACACTCCTTCACCCGTTCGATCACATGCTGAATCTCAGCCTCAGACGCGCCTGCTGCCATGTTGATGACCATTTCGATTCTCCTGTCGTTTCATTCCGACCGAATGGGAGGAATCCCTACCTGACCCTTTTAAGATTCGGACTCCCAATCGTCGTTGTTCCCGCTGCCAATTCACGAACGCAGTCCCGAGCAAAAGGAATCCTTAGCTCCTCCAGCAGGGGCACGCGGATTCTTTCCTCCCCATAACCATTCAAGACCGTAGGGTTCCCTTGCTACGCTTCGGGATAAAGCTTGCTCATGCGCTGCTTCCGCATCGCCTGCGTGCCGATCTTCCGCGTTTCGCGGATGACGCAACCGAAAATCCTGGCGACACTCTCACCGGCGAACGGGCCCAGGTTCCTCGAACGCACCCGCGCCAGAACCTGCCGCTCCCGCCGCCCGTCATAGGCAGGCAGACCGCAGGCAATCTTGATCGCTGCCAGCTTGACGGCGATCAGGGCACGGCGGTTTAGCAGGCGCAGAAGTTCGGCGTCCAGCCGATCGATTTTTTGCCGCCCCGCCTTGAGCGACTTGCTGCTCGTAGTTCCTGTGTGCTTGCTCATTGTTTGTCCCCGTTGGCTCGCCAAAAACAAAAACCGCAACTCTTGAGAGTCGCGGCTTGCGGTAACTTTATGATGTGTCGCTTATTATTGCATTGCCTGCACACCATCCGCCTCGCCGCTCCCCATAAAGAGGTAGCGGTAACTAAAGGCGAATCTAAATCGGCTGGCGTGCATGCTGGCCAGATAGTAGTCTGGAGGCTTGCGGATTGTCAAGGATGGGGGCGGAAGTGTGCCCCGTAACAAAAATCTATGAGCAAAGCTGCTGATTCCAAAGCCGTTGATTCACGAGCAGAAATTACGGACCCGGCGGGGACCGGCTGGTCCGATTATGTCGAAGACTTCCGCCGGGCAGGCCATGAGACCGTGGACTGGATCGCCCAATACCTGAACTCCGTGTCCCAGTCTCCGGTACTTGCCCAAACCAAGCCAGGCCAGCTCTTCGACTCCTTGCCGCCCTCGGCTCCACGGCAGGGTGAACCTTTTGCGGCGATCCTGCGCGACTTTGACAACCTCGTAATGCCGGCAGTTACGCAGTGGAATCATCCTCGTTTCTTTGCCTACTTTGCCTGCACCGGATCGACGCCGGCTGTGCTGGGAGAGATGCTGGCTGCGGCTTTGAACACCAACGGGCTGCATTGGAAGACCTCGCCCGCAGTGGCGGAGCTCGAAGAGCGTACGCTGGACTGGCTGCGCCAATGGCTGGGTCTGCCGGAAGGCTGGTTCGGCATCATCTATGACACGGCATCCACGAGCAGCATGCACGCCATGGTGGCCGCTCGGGAAATGGTGGCGCCGGAGGCGCGCAGCGAAGGCAGCCGTGGCGACTTGACGCTCTATACGTCCGAACAATCGCATTCTTCCATCGAGAAGGGAGCGATTGCCATCGGTATCGGACAACGCAACGTGCGCAAGGTCCAGGTGGACTCTGAGTTCCGGATGCGACCCGATGCTTTAGCAGCGATGATCGAACAGGACAAGGCTGCCGGCAAGCGTCCCATCTGCGTGGTGACCACCGTCGGGACGACATCTTCCACCAGCATCGATCCGGTAGAAAAGATTGTCGACATTGCCGAGCAGCATGGCATTTGGGTGCACGTTGATGCGGCCTACGCCGGCGCAGCAGCCATCCTGCCTGAACACCGCCACGTTCTTGCCGGCGCCGAACGCGCACACTCGCTGGTCTTCAACGCCCACAAGTGGATGCTAACGCCCATCGACCTGAGCGCGTTCTATACACGCCGGCCGGACATTCTGCGCCGCGCCTTCTCGCTTACTCCCGAATATTTGAAGACGCAGGAAGATCCCCGCGCCCATAACCTGATGGACTACGGCGTTCCTCTCGGCCATCGATTCCGCGCGCTCAAGCTGTGGTTCGTGATGCGCTATTTCGGGCATGAACGTATCGAAGCCATGCTGCGCTCGCACATCCAATGGGCACAGCAGTTCGCAGCATTGGTAGACGCCCATCCCAATTTTGAGCGCGTGGCGCCGGTACCTTTTTCGGCAGTCTGCTTTCGCTACCAAGGGTCCGATGACGAAAACCGCGCGATCCAGGAACGGGTCAATGCCTCAGGCCGCGTGTTCATTTCCGGCACGGTTCTCAATGCCAAATTTGTGCTGCGGCTGGCCATCGGGAACCTGGCAACCACGTGGGCGGATGTTGAGGAAGCCTGGCAACTAATCCAGAACGCCGCACGAGAGCTTTAGGAGGGGCTGCAGGTAAACAGTCTTCTCTGGGCCGTCAAGAAAAGCGACGTATCGCCACATAGTAAAGATAGGTGAGGCTCAAAAATGCAGCTTCCACGGTGACGAAAACCACCAGGAAGCTATTGTGGACGCGGAGCAGAAGTTTGTTGTCAAGACTCCATTCGCCCAGAGGAGGGCGAATCTGCAGGGCTTTGTACATGTTGCGCGACACAACCGCAAAATAGCGCAACAGGAGATAATAAAAGCCTCCCAGGAAGACTACCCAAAACAGGAAACCCAACGAGTCGGCGATGCCGCTTAGATTCCAGGCATATCCACTCAGCACGAGATGCAAAGCCACTACAAATCCGAGATTCGGAAGAACACCATAGGCCGCAGCAAGGTAAAGGTAGAAGTCGCCCGCCGGGCGCACGTTGCTTTTGGGATAGTCCCGGCGCGCGCCGCTGGCGATCAAGCCCGCAGCCAACATGAGGGCCAGCGAGAAAACCAGGGGTGTCCCCGAGTTGGCGATCGCCATGGCCTGCTGCTTGGCGCGAAGCTCCTGCTCGCGAACCGCCATCCTATCCGTGAAGTCCTTCAGCGATTTGCGTGACTCCGCGATCGAGGCTTCAACCTCGCGCAAGGCTTCGTCCCGCGGCACGGTCTTCCAGACAATGCTCTTCGGAGATGCCTGGATACGCCTTCCCTCCGCCTCCGCCGCAGCGATACTTCCTTCTTGGCGCTTAGTCTCTGCTTGCACGTTGGCCTGCAATTCGATGATCTCCTGCTGCGCCTTGCCATGATCGCGAGTCTTGTACCAATTGAGGAAGGAAACAACGATCGCCACCAGCACCAAGCCCTGAAAGGCGAAGGCGCGCGGCGAAGACCAACCAGGCAGCGTGAGCACGCTGGCGTAAGGGAGCAGTTCCGAGTTCTGGTCGATCACGTTCCGTTGCTTGATGAAAGGGATGAAACCGGGCTGCTGCCGCCATTGCTGCTGGAAAAGCTCCAGCGGGGACAGCTCGACCTGCTCAAAAACATGCTCGGGTTGTACCTCAGTTTCCATCGGTCCCAGCCTGTCTTTAGCACAGTTTTTCGGGCAGCCACAAGCACCAGGAGTGCAATAGTGCTACTGCACTCGCGGAAAGGCCGAAATGAGGCGGTTTAGCGGGCTTTCGCGCTCTCGGCGAGCATCTGCGTGAATTCCCGCTAGGAGGGGGCCTACTGCGTCTTGCATACAAGCCGCTTCGTTCTTTATCGTGAATGCCAGCGTGAGCTAACCCCAATGTCCAGCGGCGGTCCTCAATCCAGCGGCAGTGCCTTTGGCCAGCCAGGGATTCTCCCGGCGTGGTCTCACAGCTCCAAAGAGGGGGTTGGAACCGCCTATTCCACCTCCAGCCGCGTCTGGTTCACGCTGGCGCAGGGCATCCTGACGGAGATCTACTATCCCACCATCGATCGCCCGCAAATCCGCGATGCGCAATTCCTGATCACCGACGGCGCCACCTTCTTCCACGAAGAAAGACGCCACCTTTCCAGCGAGGTCTACCGTCTGGAAGTGCACGCCCTGGGCTATCGAGTAACCAGCATCGATCCCCAGGGACGCTATCGCCTGGAGAAGGAGATCATCTCTGATCCGCATCAGTCCTGCGTGCTGATGAGGGTTAACATGGTGGCTGCGGCGGCCTGGGCGCCACGGCTGCGGCTCTACTTTCTGTTGGCGCCGCATCTTGAGGTTGGCGGCTGGAACAACTCCGCGATGAAAACCCATGTCGCCGGCCGGTTGATACTGGCCGCCTGGAAGAACAGCACACATCTTGCCGTAGGGTGCGACAGCGGCTTTACTCGCGCCTCCTGCGGCTTCGTCGGAGCCAGCGACGGATGGCAGGATCTTAACGACAATTTCAAAATGGACTGGGAGTTTGATCGCGCCGAAAACGGCAACGTCGCCGTTACGGGAGAGATCGACCTTTCCCGTGGCAGCGAGTTCACCATCTGCATGGCGTTCGGCGATAGCCGGCACGCAGCCGTTACCGTGCTGAATCAATCGCTGGCGATTCCCTTCGAGCAGCACCGGAAAAAATTCGTCGATCAGTGGGAGCGCATCTGCGAAACTCTGCATACCCTAAATCACATCGGTGGCGACGGCGGCAACCTTTATCGCAGCAGCCGCATGCTTTTGCTGGCGCATGAGGACAAGACATTCGCCGGAGCCCTGATTGCCTCCAGCAGTATCCCCTGGGGCGAGACCATGGGCGATGAGGATCTTGGCGGCTACCACCTAGTGTGGGTCCGGGACATGGTCAATAGCGCCACTGCCATGCTTGCCTCCGGTGACAAGATCACTCCCCTGCGTGCCCTGGTTTACCTTGCCTCCTCGCAGCAGGCCGACGGCGGATTTCCGCAAAACTTCTGGATTGACGGTACGCCTTACTGGAAAGGCATTCAGCTTGACGAGGTCGCTTTCCCCATCATGCTGGCTTGGCGCTTATGGAAGGCCGGCGCCCTGGAGTTGTTTGATCCCTATCCCATGGTGAAGGCAGCGGCGCGCTACCTGATCGATCGCGGACCGGTGACGCAACAGGAACGATGGGAAGAGTGCAGCGGCTTTTCGCCATCCACCCTGGCCGCAAGCATTGCTGGGCTGGTATGCGCTGCGGACTTTGCCCGCGAACGCGGCGAGGCCTCAGTAGCGGAGTTCATCGAGAACTATGCTGACTTCCTCGAATCAAGAATCGAAAAGTGGACCGTCACCACTCAGGGCTCGTTGGTTCCCGGCATTTCCCGGCACTACATCCGAATCCTGCCCGCGGATGTCAACGATCCTTCTCCACCGGAGAATCCGGATTCGGTCTTACTGACTCTGGCCAATCAGGCTCCAGGCGGCACATGGCAATTTCCGGCCAAAGACATTATCGATGCGGGTTTTCTCGAGCTGGTGCGATACGGCGTGCGCAAGCCTGGCGATCCTCTTATAGAGGACACACTGCGTGTGATCGATGCAGTGCTCAAAGTAGAGACGCCCTGTGGCCCTGCCTGGCGGCGCTACAACCACGATGGCTATGGCCCACACGCCGATGGCCAGCCCTACACCGGCTGGGGCGTGGGTTGTGCCTGGCCGCTGCTGACTGGCGAGCGCGCCCACTACGAACTTGCGGCCGGGCGCGACATTCGCCCCCTTCTTACTGCCATGGAAAACTTCGCCTCGCAAGGCGGCCTGTTACCGGAGCAGGTCTGGCATCTGCCCGACCTTCCCGCGGCAGGAATGTTCCTGGGCAAACCTGCCGGCTCGGCTATGCCCCTAGTCTGGGCTCACGCTGAATACGTCAAACTGTTGCGCTCGGTGAACGATGGCAAGGTGTTCGACCTGATCCCGGTAGTCGCCCAGCGCTACTCGCAGGCACAGCAGCGAGGCAAGAACCTGGAAGTGTGGAAGCCCAGCCGCTCGATTCGGTCGATCGCGGCGGGATCAACCCTCCGCATCCTGTCTTCCGGAGCCTTTCGCCTGCGCTGGTCGTGTGATCAGTGGCAGGCGCTTCAGGAGATCGCGTCAAGCGAGAGCGGATTGGGGCTCAGCTTCGTGGATCTCGCAACCCGGCCCGGCCAAACGGGAACGTTGCGCTTTACTTTCGTGCAAACGCAATCGGCCCGACTGGAAGACACCATGCACCAGGTGAGCATCTTTCCTGAAGTCCCGAAGCGAAGCGAGGGACCCCTATAGCCGCAAGAAAATGTGGCTCACAGAGATGGAACGTGCCGTGGCTTCTGATCCTAACTTCGGGTTCGTTCGGTTCCTTGGTGGCCTAAAAGGGTCCCTCGCTTCGGGACGTTGAACACCTACTCCCGAATCAACGTAATCCACCGTGGTGAGACGGCAACGCTGAATGGCGAGCCGGTAACCGGCGCCAAGGCGCCGTTGCGGCCGATAGCAAACACCGCAATGTCGTTGGTGATTTGATCGGCAACGTAAACAAAGTTGCTTGAAGCTGCAACAAAGCTGGGGCCTCGTCCGAGTGAAGGGAAGGGCGAGCCGCTCACTGGACCAAGGGCGCCAGTATTCGCGTCAATGACGAAGGCGGAAACCGTGTTCGCTCCCGTATTGGCGGCAAATAACAGCCCCCCTTGCGGGTCAGTTGCCAGCCCGCTTGTGCCCAGGCCCGCAGCAAAAGGCGACCCGTTGATCTTCGTAAGCGAACCATTGCTGCCAATGGAAAATCCCTGTACGGCACCGCCAGCCGAGTCAGCTACATAAAGGAACTTCCCTCTCGGCTCAACCAGAAGAAATGCCGGCGTCATCCCTCCAGAGGCCACCAGGGACGGCGCTGACAACTTGCCGCTTGCGTCGATGGTCAAGGCATTGATTGCGCTCAGGCCGGCATTTGCCACGTATAAAACGTTTCCTTTGGGAGAAATCGCCATAGAGTTGGGGCTGACTCCGGCAACAAACGGCGAGCCTGGGACTGCTCCCAGGTTCCCGTTCTTGGGATCGATCGTGAATGCGGAGATATCGACCGAACCCTGGTTGGCCACGAATAGGAACGGGTTGGCCAAGGATGGGGCCATGGAGATTGGCCCGGTTCCGGTATTGAAGACGTTAGACGGCGAGGGTGGCGGAATGGGGTTGCTGCTGGTCGGCACGAAAAGCTGCCCGTTGCCTCGGTTTACGTTCAACAGAGTCACGTTATTGCCCGCAAAATTGGCGACATAGGCAAAATCACCCGCCGGTTGCAGCACCACCGATACCGGGCTTGATCCCGCGGATGCATTTCCCGGATTCAGAGCCGTGAGGCCTCCATTGGATTCGATTCTGAACTGGAATACTTCGTTGGTGCCTGGTCCGGCCGCGTAGGCAAACTGCTTGCCGCCGGAAATGCAGCCCGTCAGGCCCCCTGTCATAACTGCCATGATTAAGACCAATAAGGCCGTTAGAATCTTTGCCTTCATTAACGCTCCTCGCTGTTCACCATAAAGAAGAATGACTTTTGCCAAAAGGATACATGAAGATCGCTCCACTTGTCGTTTCATGCGGAAAAAGCACCCGGCAGTTATCAATTAGCCCGGCCTCCCCACGTTCTTTGAGTCGCTTTAGCTGGGCCCCATTGCCAGTTACTCCTGCGACATTTCCTTTTCGGGCACGTCGCAGGATTTTCCTCAAATTTTCACCTGACATCCACAGAGGTTTAGCGGATTATTTACTAGCTGCAGCAGTAGATTCCAGGGGGCCCAAGACATTGTCGAAAGGAACGCATGTCAACTTGCCGCCGAATCTGTTTGCTCGTAGGTTTGGTCTTTCTGAATTTGCTCCTGGTCGCTCCGTCAACGTTGCTGGCCCAATGTGGCGTGGAGCGCTGGTCCGTAAAGACCGGAACCGATCCTGACGCGGGATTGGTTAACGTCAATTCTTCGTCCAGCACCACCATCGCGACCCTGCGCGGGTTGACCGCGCCCAACCCAATCCCCTCTAACAACCGCGTCTCTCCCACCGAGACCACGCAGTGGGTCATCAACGCCACGTTGACGCAGTACAAGCTGGAGAGCGACTCAGACTATCACCTGGTGCTGGCAGACGCCTCGGGCAATACCATGATTGTGGAGATTCCGTCACCTTCCTGCGTGGGATCAGGAAGTCCATTTTTCGCCGGCATCCAGAATGCACGTTCCGAGTTCAACGCCAGGTTCACGGCAACCACCAGCTTTCAGACCGCAAATATCCCGGTCCAGATTAAAGGAGTGGGGATGTTCGATTTCCTGCACGGTCAAACCGGCGTGGCTCCCAACGGCATCGAACTACATCCCGTGCTCGACATCATTTTCAATCCCAGCGCTCCCGCGCCCGATTTCAGCCTGAGTACGAGTCCGGCGAGCAGGTCGGTGGCGCAGGGCAGCACCGGGACGGTCAGCGTATCGACCTCGGCATTGAATGGCTTCGCTTCTTCCATTTCGCTTTCCGCCTCTGGTCTCCCCTCGGGAGTAACTGCTTCGTTTAGCCCCGTATCCATTGCCTCGCCTGGAACCGGTAGTTCTACCCTGACCTTCACCGCAAGCAGCACGGCTGCCGTGGGCACATCGACGGTTACCATCACTGCAACAGGAGGCGGCAAAACGCATACCAGCACCGTTTCCTTATCCCTCACCAGCAGCGGTGGCGGCGGAACGACGACGCAGATTCTCGGCAATCCCGGGTTTGAAAACGGTTCGTCCAACACCGCGCCCTGGACCCTGACCTCTGGGGTCATTAACAACTCCGCGAGTGAACCACCCCACGGCGGTTCGTGGGATGCCTGGATGGACGGCTACGGCACCAGCCACACAGATACGGCCCTGCAGCAGGTGACCATACCTTCGGCCACCACGGCCGCGACGCTTACATTCTGGCTGCACATCGATACAGCCGAGACCAGCACGACTACGGCTTTCGACACGCTCACCGTACAGATTCGCAACTCCTCCGGCACGGTACTTTCCACGCTGGCCACGTACTCCAATCTCAACGCAGCCAGTGGATATAAGCAAAAAACATTTGATTTGACCTCGTTCAAAGGGCAAACCATCCAGATCTTCTTCAAGGGCGTGGAAGATTCCACGCTGCAAACATCGTTTGTGCTGGATGATGTGAACCTGAACGTGACGCAATAGGGGAGAAGGTCGATGAAGAGATTCTCGCTGCTCGCATTACCGCTGGCACTATTGCTGGCGCAGAGTGCAATTCCCCAACAGGGAACACCGATGGACCGTCCTGCAGAACCTGGTTTCGTCTTCGACGATGACGGCGGCAAGGTTCAGATCGTCCCCGCCGACCTCTCCTCGGCTGGGAGCAAGCAGTTCCATGGTGGCAGTGTCATGCCGGCGGTGCAGCAAGTCAGCATCTTTCTCGGAAGCGGCTGGGGCGCTACCCAGGCTCGTTCGCGGGAGGCCGCGCTGGGCGATGTATCCGGAAACTCTGCGGCTCATACAACGGAGCTTCGCGGACGCAACATCCAGACTTTGCGTGCCGCTCCTTCACTCGAGGATTTCGGCGACCTGACCCAGGGACCGGTCAATGATCTCGCAATCCAACACAAACTGTCGGAGATGCTGTGGAACAAAGCCATTCCCGCCCCCACACCCAGTACGCTCTACGTGATATTCCTGGCGCCGGAAATCTTTTCGACCCTGGGTGGCCACAAAGCCGGTGTGGATTACGCTGCGTATCACAATTTTGTAAACCTGGATTCCGGGGAGGTGCGGTACGTTGTGGTGCCCTTCCAAGAAAATGTCGATCAGCACGCGTCGGCCGCGGCTCGAGCGTTTGCTGAAGCGGCTTTGAATCCCAACGGGAACGGGTGGTTCTGAGGGCCAAACCAAGTCTAGTGCAGGCGTAATTGCTGCGGCGTCTGGACCGTCACTCTACGACTTGAATTACTTGACGTCACGGCTTCTTCCTTTCCCCGTCATCTTCTTGTTCCGCTCGTGCTCCGGAATGCTTGCGGATCCAGTTCTCTGCTGCGCGCTCGCCCTTCTTCCGTTGATCCGCTGTGAGCCTGGAAGCCACATCGTCGGCTTCCTGTTGGGCTGGCCTGAGTCCGTAGCGCCCGGCAAGACGTAACCACAACCACGCCTGATCGCGATTCACACCACAAGATTCTGCCAGGTAGAGCCGGCCCAGCTCATACATGGCTTGGGCTTCACCGTTGCCGGCCGCTCTCTTGTACCAGGAAACGGCCGCCATGCAGGATTGGTTCCCAGCACTCAGTTGCGCCAGTCGAAGTTGTGCCGCGGGTAGGTCTTGAGTCGCGGCCTTGGTGTACCAGAGCGTTGCCTCATGGATGCTTTTGTCAACGCCCGCGCCGGCTTCGAGTGCGAGGCCCAGGCGCAACTGCGCCTCCGCCACGCCCTGCGTGGCGGCTTTGCGGTTGTAGGCGGCTGCCTGCGCCGCGTCGGCAACCATACCCAAACCTTGTTCGTACATGTAAGCCACATCGCACTGCGCCTTGGGCTCTCCTTGCAGGGCGGCTCTTGTCTCCCAGAGCAGCGCCTGGGAGTAATCCGCCGGAACACCGCGTCCGTAGAGATAGATGCGGCCAAGCTCATACTGCGCCGGAGCGTATCCGCTAACAGCAGCCAGGCCCAGCCAGTGAATGGTCTCGGCGCGGCTGGGAGCCACGTTGCGTCCCAATTCGTAGCATGATGCGAGAGCAAATTCGGCCTGCGCATCACCAGCGGCCGCCTTGGCCTCGATGTTCGCAAACGCTTTGGGATCAGCCGGACAAACACCGTCCCTTTTTTTATGCTCACCGGCAAAGGATGTGATTCCGTAAGTCAAACACAAAAGGAGCGCGAGCGCTTTCAATATCATTTGCACCATCGAAGCTATGACGTTGGAAGTATAGTGGCGCCGGACATGGCTTAGAGCGCAGCGTATTTAATTTAAGGTTAAAGAAGCAGCTAGCAATTAGCCCCAGCTAAAGCAGAACCGGCCGGGACAACACAATTCCAGCGAGGCGAAACCTTGGTGCAAAGTGGAATCGGCCAGAATTTGAAGTTGGCTTTGGCTGAGCTAATGGCTAAACGCTAAGTGCTAATCACTGACTTGCCTTGAGAAAGTAGCCCTGTTCCAAGGGCAGCTTGCCGTCTACTTTGATGACGTTGACGCGGCTGGTGATGGAGTACACATCCACAATCCCCACTGCGCCGGGAATGGTCTCCACTGATTTCAGCATCTGCTCTTCCGAATTCACGAACACCACGCCGGCCCGATGCCCGGCCAGTAATGCTTTCACCTCGTCGGGTTGCATGTGGTAGAGCTTCTCGATAACAGCTTGCATCTCCGGGCTGGAAGATTCGCGCAGAACCAGAACCACATTGCGTCCGTCAGGCCACTTGCGGTTGTCGAACTTGAAAACCTTGATCAATTCAGCCGCGGTCATGCTGCTGACCGGGTTGGTCTTATCCACTATCACCGCCAACTGCTTGGCGGCACACGACACCGACACGCACATGCCAAGCGCGAAAGTGGTGCACCAGAATCGGACTCTTCCCCTCATGTTGAAGGGATTTTAGGTCAGTTCCACTCTGAAACAAGGTTACTGTAGTAATAGCTTCGTTTTCCAGGTACTTAGCCACCAAGCAACTACTCAAAACCGAAAAACAAGACCGGTAACGCGGGGTCAGCGGACCCCAAATCCAGAAATGAGAAGCTATTTCACAGGTGAAATCACCCCGCTCGGCTCGGATTTTCGGCGGCCGTACGCGGCAAGGGTAACCCGGAAAGCTTCCACTCTTGCAGCCACGGTGCGGGACGCGCGATGTCGCGTACTGAGGCCAAGGGCCGTTACTCGGTGGCCGACCACATTGTCGCGACCAAAGATGTGGAATGCCGCAAGGACGAAGACGTGATCGACGAGACCCCATGGCCTATAAGTCCATCGATGCCGTGATGGAGGCCCAGAAGGATCTGGTCGAGATCGTGCACACTTTGCGCCAGGTAGTTTGCGTCAGGGGTAAACCCTTACCGCGGATTTGCGCGGATAAAGCACTAAAGCACAGCTGACGCGAAGACTGACGAAGGGAGTGGGGGGCTCCAAACTCCCTTTGTTAGCTAAGGTCTGCTCCGTCGCTCTATCCGCGTGATCCGCGGTAGGTTTCTTGTCTTTACCAGCGATGCGGCTGAAGCTTGCCCGAGGTGGGCGTCTGGGCTGCGGCGCGCTCCTTACGGAACCTCGGCACGACCAGCGCCTGCTCGATCACTGGAATGTTGAATGACACCAGAGCTGCAGCCATGTGCGCCGCACTATCCGCCTGGCCGGATTTTTCATAAGCCGTCACCATCCCGCGCATGGAAAATGGATTGGTGGGATCTCCCTGAAACGACGAAATGGCATCGGTGTACTTGGCCTGGGACAAATAAACCGCACCTGCCGCACCAGCGTAGGCCGATTCGACAACGTCATCGGCGTTTGCGGACGCTAGATCGCTGAGCTGCTGCAAGAGCGCCTGAACGCGGGCGGAATCACTATCCTGTAAAGCGCGATCCAGGCTCGCTCGCCACACGGCCGCCAACTCTTCATTCAATAACGCCTGCGGAACCTTGTGTTTCTCATGCAAAACCGCTTCCGCCTTTTTCATCAACTCCGCTGCCGCAGCGGGGTCGCTCTGATACATTCCCATGGAGCGATAGGCCTCGGCCTCATGACTGGCGAAGTCCAATTCGTGAGCTTGTTGCGCTATCTTGCGATAGGCTTTGTCCGCTCCGGCGAAGTCTCCTTCACGAACAAACGTCGCGGCCCACTGCAGGCCCCAAATTTTTTTCTGTACCGGCGTGCCCAGGCCGATGGCGATTTCATATTCGGTACGCGCCTGACGCTGGTCACCCATCAGTGCGTAAGTATCGCCCAGCCCCAATTGCGACTCGTGGAAGCTGGGATCGATCTTCAGCGACATGCGGTAGTGCTTCAACGCATCTTCGAAATGCCCCGCCATACGTGATAGCTCGGCGAAAGAATCCTGGGGATTGGGCTCGTTGGGCACCAGTTCGGTGTAGCGCTGGATGTCGGCAAAAGCTTTATCGAAATTTCCAGCTTTGGCGTAGCAGTAAGCTGCCTCGTTCCAGGCGTCGGGAAATTCTGCATCCAGTCTGATCACGCGCTCAAACAACAACAGGGCACGCGGCGATTGATTCTGCATGAGGGCCAGCCACCACCCCGCCATCCATGCCAGGTACTTGTCTTGCGGGTATTGTTCCAAGGCCTCATTCATGGCCTGAATAGCGGGCACCCAGTTCGAATGGCTGGCGTTCGAAATCCAGTCGATGATCAGTTTTTCTTCCGCACCGGCAAACCGGCGTGTGGCCAGGGCCTTTTCCCGCTCTGTTACCTGCTCGGCCGGATCAGGAGAAAAGAAAGCTAGAAAAATGTGACCGAGGGCGAAGTTGGGATCAGCATGCACCGACCGGCGCCAGTTATCCATCCCTGCGTCGAAATGCAGCAACTCCATCTTCTTCAGCCCTTGTTCAAAGAAAGCACGGGCGCGCGGCGACTTCGTGCTGATTTCCATTCCGGTACGGTTGGGCGCTGCAAGGAGCGGCAGCGCGCAGAAAATCGTTAGACCGATGGCCATGACTCGACGCTTCATAGCGGTTCCTCTCATTCTCCTCTTTGACTTTTTCTTGCTTTCCGCGGCGGCTGGAAGTACGCAGTTCAACGTCGCGCGGGTCTTACCGGAGCAAATACCCTTGCTCGAGCGGGAGCTTGCCGTCGACTTTGAGAACGTTCACGCGACTGTTGATGGAAAAAACATCAACCAGGCCGACCGCGCCGGGAATGGACTCCACCGACTTCAGCAGCTGCTCCTCCGAATTCACGATGACAACTCCGCCGCGATGCGAAGCCAGCAGCGCCCGCAGTTCGTCGGGTTGCATGTGGTAGAGCTTTTCGAGAGCGGTCTGCATCTCGGGCATGGAGGGTTCCAGCAGGACGACGGTTACGTTGCGCCCGTCAGGCCACTTGTGGCTGTCGAACTTAAACACCTTGACGAGATCCGCAGCGGTGATTGCTCCCTGGCTATTGGCCTTGTCCACGACCACGGCCATAT
>Ga0066903_100002713_pt1 | contig 14017 bp, 14 predicted proteins | sample PanSoiMetaGPlot1_FD_67491 | JGI IMG/M metagenome (GOLD analysis project Ga0066903, IMG submission 67491) | Tropical forest soil microbial communities from Panama analyzed to predict greenhouse gas emissions - Panama Soil - Plot 1 (version 2) | ecosystem: Environmental > Terrestrial > Soil >...
ATCGGCGCAAAGCGGCATCGCGCGATCGGCCCCAACGCAAGTAGGGGCAGTGTTGCTCAGCTGCCGACTACTTTGCTCCGCTCTCTCTCTCAATCGCCACGCCCGCGCTAGTCGTCGCAGGGATCCATGATTTTCAGGCGGCACAGGACTTTCGGTCCAGCCTTTCGCAAACCGCACGCACGCGTACTCATCTCCACCGCCAATTTGCTTCTTATGCTGAAATCGACTTCGACGGTGCGGGTGATGGTTTCGTAATAACATAGCGCCTTCCATGGAATTCAAAGAGTAGCATAAACCTCCGACGATCGGGCCGCGATGGGGCGACACGAGACAGAATGACTTTGCGCCTGCGCGGAACGAATGGAGCCGCGTGCCGTCCTTCCTGTCGCTTTGGGCTTGTTAAGCGCTGCCGTACCTGAGAAAGTTCTTCGACCCAGGTAGCGAGGAGATGGCCCATGCACGAAGTCACGCGCGAGCACTGGCACGAGCCGCAAGGAAGATCGAACGCGGGCTACGGCGCCTGGAAGCGGCCGAACACGCCGTATGACGATTACATGGAGGCGCAAGGAATCCCGATCTATCGCGGTATCGGGGTTCGCCGCGTGCAGGACATGCCGCTAAAGCCCTGGAGCCGCATGGGCGGCAACGGCACCTTCATCCAGCTCTATGGAACAGAGGGCAAGTGGGGCTGCTATGTGATTGAGGTTCCGGGCGCGGGCTCCCTCAACCCCGAGCGCCACATGTATGAAGAGATCATGGTTGTGGTCGAAGGCCGCGGCACAACCGAGATCTGGACTGACGATCAGAAGAAGCCCCACACGTTCGAGTGGCAGCGCGGCTCGATGTTCTCGATCCCACTCAACACGTGGCACCGCATCATCAACGCCGGGTCTAGCCCTGCGCTCATCCTGGTGGCTTCGACGGCACCAAACGTGATGAATCTGTATCGTGACGTGGACTGGATCTTCAATTGCCCGGCCACGTTTCCCTCGCGCTTCGACGGCCGGGCGGACTTTTTCAAGCCCAACGACGACATCAAGCCCGATCCGCTGCGCGGCCTTGCCATGAGCAAGTCGAACCTCATCCCCGACATCATGAACGGAAGGCTCTATCTCGATAATCGTCGCTCGCCCGGATACCTGCGGGTCGAGCCGAGCATGGCCAACAACGTCTTCTACGGCTTCATCGGCGAGCACGAAACCGGGCGCTATTCGAAAGCGCACGCGCATATGTCTTCAGCCGTACTCGTCTGCCTCAAGGGCAAGGGTTACACCTATACGTGGCCGCGCGCCGATGGCATGACGCCATGGAAGGACGGCAAGACGGACAACATTTATCGGCAGGACTACGAGCCGGTTGGCATGGTCACCGCCGCGCCCTATGGGGGCGATTGGTTCCATGCGCATTTCGGGACCAGCAGGGAGCCGCTGCGTCTGATCGGCTGGTATGGGCCCAACAATCACCGCAAGGACAAGGCGGGCGTGCCCGGCGAAAAGGATACCGACGAGGGCGCGATCGACGTGACCGAGGGCGGGACGGCAATCCCGTACTGGCTCGAGGATCCATTTCTGCGCCAGGAATACGAGGCGACGCTGGGACAAGAGGGCCTCACATCGAAGATGGAGGAAGAGCTCTATCAGCCGCCGGCTGGCCAAAGAACGCCGGAGCGTGTGATCGCCTGATTGCATCATCGGAAGTCCAGGTGCGTCGAGTTGCTCCATTGTCTACCGCGTGTGTAGGGGCCTGAAATCCTCAGACGCCCGCGCCTGGATTCGGGATGAATCCGCGAATGACAAAAAAAGGGGGCGGCGAAGAGGGAAGAGAGCCGTGCTCACGCGATCAACCGCTGTCGTGCTCTCCATCGCCGCGCTCGCGGTGCAGCCCGCACATGCTCAGACGGTCGAAGAATTCTACAAGGCTAACCGGATCACCATAACGGTCGGCTACGGACCGGGCGGAGGCTACGATGTCTTTGCCCGTCTCCTGGCGCGGCATCTTGGCAAGCACATTCCGGGCAACCCGCAGATCGTCGTCCAGAACATGCCCGGCGCCGGCAGCCTGACATCGGTGAACTACCTCTATTCCGTCGCACCCAAGGATGGCACCACATTCGGCATCTTCTCCCGCGACATGCCGCTCCTCGGCCTCATCGGCAATAGCGCGAATGCCCGCTTCGACCCGCGCAAATTCACCTGGATCGGGTCCTCGTCGAATTTTGCCGACGATGCCTATGTGCTGATCGTTCGCGACGACGCACCCGTGAAATCGATTGCCGAATTGCGCAGGCCCGGCGGGCAGGAGCTGTTGCTGGGTGGCTCCGCGGACGGCTCCACGAGTGGCGATGTGCCACGCATTCTGCAGGCGGCGCTTGGCCTCAATTTGAAGCTCGTGCTCGGCTATCGCGACAGCGCCGCGGTGTTCCTGGCGATGGAGCGCAATGAGGTCAGCGGCCGCACCATAGACCTGTCGGCAATCCAATCGGTCAAGCCGGACTGGCTCAAGCCTGGCGGCGGCTTTCGCCTGCTGGTCCAGTACGCGCGGCGCACGCGCCACCCGAATTTTGCCGACGTGCCGACCGCGCGCGAACTTGCGCTCACGGACTCCGGGCGCGCGCTGATCGAGTTCACGGAGACTCCGTTGTTGACGATGGCGCGGCCCTATGCGGCACCCCCAGGTGTGCCAGCGGACCGGGCCAAGGCGTTGCAGACCGCGTTTCTCGCCGCGCATCGCGACCCGCAATTTCTCGAGGAAGCGGGACGAATCGGCCTCTATACCAATCCCGTGAGCGGCGATGACATCGTTCGCGGCATCGAGCAGACGTCCCAGGCCTCGCCGGAGCTGTTGGAGCAGGTGCGGAAACTGTTCGCAAGATAACAGCGCATGATCCCGAAAAGTGCGTACCGTTTCGGAAAAAGATCATGCGTTACCAATAAACTAGAGCGAGATGCCGATTCGAAGAAGCGGCATCTCGCTCTAGGGGCGGTCGGCTGACGCGCCTGCCGATGTGAACATAGCGACGAAATTTCTTTTAATGCGCAGGTTGGGTTGAGCCAGCGGGTGGGCGCGCAGCGTCACCCGATGACGGCTCTGCGAAATCCATCATCTCCGGCGGTCCGAATCGGCGGATTTCGCCAAGACGCAAGGTCAGTGCCGGCGCAGGAAGTCGAGCACGGCTTCGTTGAAGGCCTCAGGCTGCTCCCAGGCGACCGAGTGTCCGGCCTCCGGGATCAGGCGCCACTCATGACCCTTCAAATGCCTGGCCCAGAGCCGGATCGCACCGGACGGCGATGTCAGGTCGACATCGCCGGCGACCACGAGCGTCGGCGTCGTGATCGACGCGACCTTGGCGTAGGTGTTGGGCGTGCGCAGCTCGGGTGCATGCGGCCCGCCTCCCCGCTTGGCGCTCTCGTAAATCTCCTTCCAGCGGGCCACGCCCTCGGGATTCATGCCGCGGTAGGACGGGCTCATCTCGCGCACCTCCGCCGGCAGGTCACGGAAGCCGGGGATCTCGGCGAGCTTGCGGAACCGCTGCGCCTCCTCGTCGAGCGCCAGGCCGAGACCGGTCGCGGCGAGCACCAGACTCTTGAGGCGCTCGGGTCGCCACGCCGCATAGTCGAGCGCGACGTAGCCGCCGCCGGCGACGCCAATGAGATGGATCTTCGCAAGCTTGAGATGGTCCACGAGTGCGTCGAGAATTTCGGTGACGCTCACCGGTTTCGTGCCGGCGACGCTCTTGCCGCGGCCCGGCCGGTCGAAGGCAATGGCGCGATAGCCGGCCTGCGCCAGCACGGGCAGCTGCTTCTGCCAGGCGTCCGCCGTGCCGGTGTTCGCGTGCAGCAGGATGACCGGCTCACCCGTCCCGCCGGTGTCGACGACCCAGAGTTTTGCATTCGGCAGCTCGACGAACGCGCCTGACATCTCGGCTCCTTTCGCACCTGGGGACACAATCATCAGCGAGGCGATCAGCGTGATGAAAACTCCCGCCGCTTTGACGTGTCCGCTCCGCATCACGTTCGGCATCGTGGCACCCCTTCCCATCACAATCTTTTCGGGCTCGGCCCCGCGCGCCGGTTGCCTGGCGGGAAGGTAGTCGAGCGCGGTCATGCGCACCAGAGGAGGCGCATTGCGGAACCGCGCTCGTCATGGCCTGCTCTCTCACGGTGATGGACGAGCCTCTTTGCCGGCATTACCGTTATCCCCATCGGCGCAATCCAAGGGCACGCCATGACACTTCCCCGCCGTTCGTTCCTGCAGCTCGCCGCGGGCGTCGCCACCCTGCCCGCTCTATCGCGCGTGGCCAATGCGCAAACCTATCCGACGCGGCCGATCACCATGATCGTGCCGTATCCGCCGGGAGGCCCGAGCGAAACGTTGGGGCGGATCTTTGCCGAGGGGTTCCGGACTGCGCTCGGCCAGCCGGTGATCCTCGAGAGTGTCGGCGGCGCGGCCGGGACCATCGGCACGGCGCGGGCGGTGCGCGCGACGCCCGACGGCTACACCATCAATTTCAGCAATGTCGCCTCGCACGTGTTCAGCGCCATCGTCTACAAGCTGAGCTTCGACGTGCTGAAGGACCTGGAGCCGGTTGTGTTCCTGACCAACTCGCCGTTCTGGCTGGTCACCGGAGCGCACGTCCCCGCCAACAGCCTGAGCGAGCTGATCGCCTGGCTCAAAGCCAACCCGAACAAGGCGACCTGGGGCATCGTCGGCTCGGGAAGCCCGTCGCATCTGTGCGCGGTGCATTTCGGCAACGAGACCGGCACCAATTTCCAGGTCGTGCCCTATCGCGGCGCCGGCCCGGTGATGCAGGATCTGGTGGGCGGGCAGATCGACCTGTCGTGTCTGGAGGCCTCGGCCTCACGGCCGCATATCATGGACGGCAAGATGAAGGCGCTCGCGCTGCTGGCGAAGGCGCGTTGGCCGGTAGCGCCCGATGTGCCGACCATCGACGAGGCCGGAGTGCCGGGCTTCTACCTTCCGTTCTGGCACGCCCTGTGGGTGCCCGCGGGCACGCCCGCCGCCGTGATCGCCAGGCTCAACGCGGCCGCCGTCGAGACCTTGGCCGACCCGGCGATGCGCGAGCGCCTGACCACGCTCGGCGTCAAGCTGCCGACGCGCGAGCAGCAGACGCCGGAATGGCTGCGCGCCTTTCACAAAGCGGAGATCGACCGCTGGCGGCCGATCATCGAGGCCGCCAACGTCAAGCCGGAGTGACCGGGCCTCAGACTCCGAGCTCGTCGCCATAACCTCATCCTGAGGAGGTCGCATGCGCTTGCATGCGACCGTCTCGAAGGATGGCCGCAAGCTCCGAACCTGCCTCCATCCTTCGAGACGCATTGCGCTCGCCAAGCGGCGAGCGCAATGCTCCTCAGGATGAGGTCGATATCTTTGTCACGATCGTCTCACCATGTAGCCGATCGTCTGGACTACCGGCGTCAGCTCCCGTCACCGGCTTGCCGTCGTCATGCCCTTGAAGGCCAGCTTCTGCATGCCGTTGTTGGTGGCGGCCACGAAGATATTGCCTTTGGAGTCGGTGGCGATCTGGTGGCCGCCGCCGAGCATGCCCGGTCCTTCGATCGCGCCGATGATCGACAGCGTCTTGCGGTCGAGCACCGCGATGTTCTTGCCGTTGCCGACATAGAGGAACTGCTGCTCCGGGTCCGGCGACAGCGCGAGGTCGCGGGCGAAAGGCGTGTCGGTCTTGACCACCTGTTTGAGAAACCTGCCGTCGTTGGTGAACATCTGGACGCGCCGGTATTCGCGATCGGCGACATAGACCGTGCCGTCATTGGCCACGCGAATAGCGTGCACGATGCTGAACTGGTCCGGCCCAGGGTCCGAGAAGCTCGTCAGCGTCGGAGCCACGCAGTCGTCCTTGTCGACCGGCTTGTTGGCAAAGGCGCCCCACATCCGTTTAAACGCACCGGTGTCGGCGTCGAACACGATGGCGCGGTGATTGCCGTAGCCGTCGGCGACAAAAACCTCGTTGCTCGGCGCATAGACCCAGGCATCGGCTGCGCGATGGACGTTCTGCGTGTCGGAGTTGCCCTTGCTCTGGTTGCTCTTACCGATCTGCAGCACGAACTTGCCGTCCTGCGTGAACTTCAAAAGCTGATCATCGGCGACCGGCTTGAGGCCCGGCAGATTGAGCCCCGCGCAATTGTTTCCGCCGATCCACACGAAGCCCTTGGGATCGATGTGGATGCCGTGCTCGCGCTCGATCCATTCGTAGCCGGCGCCGGCCCCGCCCCAGCCCTTAAGGTAATTGCCTGCCGCATCGAAGACCATCACCGGCGGGGCGGCCATCGCGGCCTCGTTGGGCTTGAGCGTCCGCGGCCGGTGCAGGAGGAAGACCTCGTCCTGCGCATTGACCGCAAAGCTCGATACGTCGCCGACCTTGAACTGCGGCGGCACCTTGGGCCAACCGGCCTCGACCTCGAAGCGCGGCAGGGGCCGAGTCTGCGCGAGCCCCGGATTGGCGAGCAGGGTCGCGCCCGCTCCGCCAAGGGTTGCGATCAGGGCCGCATGGATCAGTCCGATGCGCGTCATAGCGTCCTCCCGATGAATTATTGTTGAACCGCAGCGTTGGCCGACGGTTGTAAGCGCCTGCAAGGCGCCAACAATGCGTCGTTCCAGGGTGGCTGGCAACGCGGTTTTTGCCTTTGTGCAGCGGCCAAGCGCCCAGCCCGTGAAACCCTAGCGAGCGATTGCGCGTTGGTGGACAGCTAACAAATTAAGTCGATTACCCGAACCCGGAGACACCGCCCGCAGAGACAATTCATTCCAGGATCATTGCTCTGTTCTCGCATCAGCGAGGCGGTCTTGATCATAGGACAGGCACGAGGGTCGTGTTCATCTTGCCGACCTTCCCTCATCGCTCAAGAGAAAGATGCATCCAGTGCTACAAGGATTTCTGCGCCGCCGTCGCAGTGACGGCGACCGCTCGGTCGATGCGAACGGCCGGCCGCCCGAACGCTGCAATGGCCGGCCGTCGATCGGGCTTGCCCTCGGCGGCGGCGCCGCCCGCGCCTTTGCCCATATCGGCGTGCTGCAGCGCCTTCTCGCCCACGGCATTAAGCCTGACATCATCGCCGGCACCTCGATGGGCGCGGTGGTCGGCGGCTGCTACGCCGCCGGTCAGCTCGACAAGGTCGCCGAATGGGCCTGCAGCCTGACCCGGCGCCGCATCCTGACCTATCTCGACCTCAGCCTGTCCGGCTCCGGACTGATCAGCGGCGGCCGGCTTGCGCGCCGGCTCGAAGCCACCATCGGATGCACGAAGATCGAAGACCTCGAGATCCGCTTCGCTGCGATCGCGACGGAAATCCATAGCGGCCACGAAGTGTGGCTTACGCGGGGACGGCTGTTCGAGGCTTTGCGCGCCTCTTATGCGCTGCCCGGAATGTTCGCGCCCGTGCATATCGGCGGACGCTGGCTGGTCGACGGTGCCCTGGTCAACCCGGTACCGGTCTCGGCGGCGCGCGCGCTCGACGCGCGGCTGGTGATCGCGGTGAGCACCGCGGCCGACCTTTTCGCGCGCGGCACCACCATTCACAGCCACGGCAGCGACGAAGAGATACTTCCTGCGGAAGAGCTGGGACGCGGAGAGCTCAGCGAAGGCGGCCTGCTCAAGCGTGAGCTCGTCGGCAGCACCGGCAGGCCCGGCCTGACCAAGGTGATGTTCGACGCCTACAACATCATGCAGGATCGCATCACGCGCGCGCGCCTCGCCGGCGATCCGGCCGACATCACCATCTCGCCGCGGCTCGGCAACATCGGCCTGTTCGATTTCCACCGCGCCGAGGAAGCAATCGCGCGTGGCGCCGAAGCGGCCGAGCGCGCACTGGAGACGATCAACCTCGCCGCGACAGCCTTGGCAATGCCGGTGCGGTGATCGCCGGCGGGCTTATGCGGTCTGGATGTAGTCGCGCAGCGCCGCGGACTCGCGCTCCATTTCGCCGAGCCGATGCTTGACCACGTCGCCGATCGAGATGATGCCGATCAGTCGATCCTGATCGAGCACCGGTATGTGGCGGAATTTGCCCGCGGTCATTTGCTCCATGAGCGCGCTCACAGTGTCCTGTTCGCAGCAGGTCGAGACCTTGCGCGTCATCACTTGCGCAAGCGGCTCCGACAGCGCGGCGGCGCCACGCTGGGCGAGCACGCGAACGATATCGCGCTCGGACAGAATGCCGATCACCCGCCGCTCGGGGCCAAGCACGACCAGCGCGCCGATCCGATGCTCGGCCAGCATGGTGATCGCGGTTTCAAGCTTGGCGTTGGGTTCGATCGTGAGGACATCCCTGCCCTTGCCGGACAGGATCGATTTGACGGTCATGATGTCGCCTCCCTTGACCGGCGACAACCATCGCGCCGCCGCCGGCAGATAGTGAGAACGTTCCCTGTCGGCACCGGTTCCGGTCGGAAGCGCTTCGACCGATGGCGGCGCACCCATTGTGCAATGCGGCACACCAGGACAAGGAAATCTGGGCCGCAGATTCCAACCAAAGGATGAGTATCATCATCCGGGAATGTGGCTGGCGCAAGACGTCAGCGCGTCGCAGCCGTTATGGCTAATCGTCTGTGTTGATGCGCCTTTGCCGCATCATTGATGCAATGTCGTGTCGCCCTCGGGTGCCGGCGCCGCATCGTTCGCAGGGCTCGGCACCGGATCGAACAGTGCGAAGCCGAAGAGGCCGGCGAGAAAGCCGCCGATGTGCGCCTGCCAGCCGATGTTGCTCGTCACGCCGGGCATGGTGATCGTGCTGAGGCCGAACAGCAGCGTGATAGCGAACCACGCGGCGAGAAACGCGAGGACGCGCCGATCGCGCCACATCGCCGAGAGCGGCGCCGCCGGCACCCGGTAGTCTGGCTCGTCGCCCTGTCGCAACGCGTCGATCGGACCGCGCGGCTGAAACAAGAAACGAAGCGAGGCGGCCATGGTGCCCGAGATTGCTGCCGAGGCACCGATCGACGGCACCGCCTCGCCGAAATGGCTGGCGAGGTCAGCGGCGGAGCCGGCTGCTGCCGTCGCTGCAAAGAAGATCGTGAACCGCAGCGCTCCGAACCGGCGAGCCACCGGCGTACCGAACGCCAACAGCCAAATCGCGTTGAAGAAGAGGTGCATGAGGTTGATGTGAATGAAGGCGTTGGTCACGAACGTCCAGATCGCGGCCCCCCACCCCACGGCCCACGACTCCGTGGCCAAAACCTCGAGGTCGTAGCGTGCCGGAATGAACGCAAACAGGATGAGGAAGCGCGTCTGCTGCTCCGGCGTGAGGACCAGGTACAGAAATGCATGGACGAGGCACATCGCTGCCAGGATCCCGAGCACGACGACCGGCACATTGAACAAGGGTTGGCGGGAAGGTTGCACGGATGAGTTCCAGGGCAGGATGGTCCGGAGATAGGCGCCCGCAGCGGCGCTTGCAAGCAAGCGGGCGCCTATCCCGTTTGACCTGACCGCCCGCCCTGAGTTCCCGTTGCTGTCACCGCCGGTGGAGGAAGCGCCCATATCGTGAAGCCAATGTGGAGATCATCTGATGCAAAGACACTCAACCCATTCGCCGTTGCCCCCGACGGTGTCGCCGCCTTGACCGGCGTGGAGAAATATCTGCAGAACTGCGGTCTCGACCACAAGCTGATCGCGCTTCGTGAAGACGCGGGTGTCGCAGATCAACGGCTGTGCGTACTGCCTGCACATGCACACGCAGGAGGCTCGGCAGCTCGGCGAAACGGACACGCGCCTCTACCTGCTCGATGCCTGGCACGAGTCCAATCTCTATTCGGAGCGCGAGCGCGCGGCTCTCGCCTGGGCGGAGGCGCTCACCAACATCGCAGTCTCGCGTGCGCCGGACGATGTCTACACCGCAACGCGACGACAGTTCTCGGAAAAAGAGCTGGCGGATCTGTCGATCGTCATCGCCATGATCAATGCCTGGAACCGGCTGGCGATCGGCGCGCGTGCGGTTCATCCCGCCGAACGTGCCAAGGCGGCCTGAGCAGCCGAGGCAAGTGCCTCAAATCAAGTCTCCGCTCAAGTGCCCCGGCAAGTACCCAAGTCGGCTGCAGCCTTGCGGGCGGCAGCCGACTTGGGCGGCGCGGGTTTGCGCGCCTGTCACATCCCCTGCGCCTCCCCGGGGTGTGAGCCAAAGATCCGGAACCGGGCGGCCGGCACGCCGCGCGGACGCGACGCTACTGTGATGGCTCGCCCGCGCGCTAGCGCAACCGTGCTTTAACGCTAACGCCGCGCCGCACTCGCGCAGCCGCCGCGGCGGCACGCGCCCTGCTGTTCAGAGGCCGAAGCATCGAGCGAACCGCCGCTCTGTCCCGAACAAGGACAGTGGCGGTCAAAAGAAATCGGCGGGGGCGTCCATGAAGCATCCTTCGACCCGGGAACTGTACGATTACTGGAATGCCCGCCGTGGGCTCCGGGCGGCACCAGAGCGTGGCGAAATCGAACCCGGCGCGATCCGTCGCGTGCTTGCCGATACGTTCGTGCTCGCTGTCGACCCCCGCGCAGGACATCCGTTCCGCATCGCCGGAACCCGCGTTTGCGCCGCGTTCGGTCGTGAGCTCAAGGGACTGGCCTTCGTCGATATGTGGCAGGAAGAGAGTCAGCAACTCGTGCGCGAATGCCTGCATGTGGTGGCGCAGGAATCGGTCGGCCTCGTCGCCGGCGCGCGTGGGGAAACCGCCCGAGGCTACAAACTTGAATTCGAGCTGCTGGTGCTGCCGCTGCGCCAGCGCGCCCGCACCGACGCGCGCATCCTCGGCGCGCTCGCCCCGTCCGAGCAGCCTTATTGGCTGGGCGCGCGCGCCCTCGGCCCCCTGTCGCTGGGTGCGATGCGCTATTTGCGCGAAGAGCGCACCACGCGACCCGCCCTGCGCCAGGTCTCCTCGCCGCCGCGAGGTCGCGTCCGCCACGGCTTTGTCGTCTACGACGGCGGCCAAGCCCCAAACGGAGCGGCTTCGCGTGCGGACTAAACCCATCGTTAACGCTGCCTGCCTAGCTGGCCCGGCAGGCAAATCGCGACCCGGACGATGTCGCTTCCCTTGAAAAAAGCGTTGATTCTACCCCTGAGCGAAGAGCGCCGACGTTTCCAGCGCGTGCGCGTCAACCTGCTCGGCCGCTACATGCTTGCCGACCGGCGCGAGTTCCCGTGCCAGGTCACCGACATGTCGCCCGGAGGCATGGCGCTGGTCGCCCCGGTCGTGGGCCAGATCCAGGAGCGGGTGATCGCCTATGTCGATCATGTCGGGCGGCTGGAAGGCTTGATCACGCGCCACTTCCAGAACGGCTTCGCGATGACGATCGGGGCGACCACCCGCAAGCGCGACAAGCTGGCGGCGCAGCTCACTTGGCTTGCAAACCGCCATCTCCTGAACTCGCCCGAAGACCGCCGCCACGGCCGCATAGCACCGCGTAATCCGCTCGCCCGGCTGATCCTGCCGAACAGCGTCAATGTCGCTGTACGCGTCATCGACATACCGCAATCGGGCTGTGCACTCGCGACCGAACACCGGCCCGAGATCGGCGCCGGCGTGACGGTCGGGAAGACCCCCGGCCGGGTGGTCCGTCACCTCGAGGACGGCTTCGCGGTCGAATTCGTCCGCCTCCAGCACCCCGACTTCGTCGGAGAAAACGTCACCGGCGGGTAAACGCCGCACGGCTCGGCCGCTGCTTACCGCGCCGCCGAGGCATCCAGGCGCGTCCGGTTCTGCGTCAGATTCATCGCGGCACGGGCCTTGGGCCGGTTAATGAGCGCCGCTCCGCAGCAGGCTAAATAACGGCCAAGGCGGGCGTTCTGCGGTTAATGTCGGCATTTTAAACAAACTCGATCAGTCTCGATTTTAGGCAAATTCGCATCGAATATTACAAGTATTCGGTGAAGGCTTTACTTTCATTGTCATCAAAACGACTTGCCTACTTTGGCGGTATCTCAAAGGCTTTGTGAGAAATATGGCCCCTTCAACAGGGATGGGGTCATAATGCCTTTCAAGAACACCAGGCTGGTTGGCGTCGCATTCACGCTCGCCGCGGCGCTTGCGGGTGCGCCGATCCTGCCGGCCGCGGACGCGGCGGCAGCAGACGACCGCCCGCTGTTCGTCGAGGTTGGCACGCCCACACGGGCGCCGATTGGGTGGACCGAGTTCTGCGCCGAGCACGCGCGCGAATGCAACACCAAGCCAGTCGAGGCACGCGATGTCGTGCTCTCGCAGAAGAGTTGGAAGGATCTGGTCCGGATCAACAAGTGGGTCAACGACAGCATCAAGCCGATGACCGACATGGAACACTGGGGCGTGGTGGAGCGCTGGAGCTATCCGGATGACGGCTATGGCGACTGCGAAGACTACGTCCTGCTCAAGCGCAAGCTGCTGATGCAGGCCGGTTGGCCGCGGCAGGCGCTGCTGATCACGGTGGTGCGCGATCTCAAGGGCGAGGGCCATGCGGTGCTGACGGTCAAGACCGACAAGGGTGAGTACGTGCTCGACAATCAGGAAGAGGAGGTCCTGCTCTGGTCGGAGACCAATTATCGCTTCGTCAAGCGCCAGTCGCAGATGGATCCGAACATCTGGGTATCGCTCGGCGACCCGCGTCCTGCCATCGCCACCGCCACTTCGCGCTGAGTGCTGAAAGGAGCTACGCGATCCCGGTCACGTCCCCACCCCTCCCCGTCCCCAGACCGGGCTCGCGCGCGGCCGGCTCTCCCCCCGGAGCCGGCCGCACCTTTTTTAAATTGCGACAAACCCGCATTTAATTGGGCTTCCCCGCGGCGAACGCGAACATGATCCCGATACGCCGAATGGGGTTTATGCACGCGAGCAAAACGCGCCGGGCCGTCCGTAGCATCTCTGCGCGCTGGCCTGCACCTGCATCAATGCCTCGTCGGCTTCGTCGACAACGGCTTCGTCGACAACGATCCAGCGATCGCGGCCGTGACCCTTGCCTCGATCTCGGTGCGCGCTTGTACGGCCACCTGCTCATTGGTGACCTTCATCTCCTCGCGCAGGCGATGGACGAGGTCCTTCATGTAGAGGACATCGAGCGCCCAGGCGCCGGCGGCGCCGCCGCACGGCAGGAAGAACCACAGATTGCCGCCGGTCCAGGCGAAGTAGAAGCTGAACCCGGAAAAGGCGACGAGGCCCAGGAAGGTGCTCCACGAGGTCATCCGCTTGTCGGCGTCGTTCATGTCGGGCCTCGTACGCGGTGCGAGCAGGCGATGATGTTTAGCAGAATGTGCACTTGATGGAACGGGCTAGGGCGATCGGTGGTGCGCTGATGACCTCGCCGCCATCGCGACCCAACAGAGAAAAAAAACGAGCCATCGGCACTCAGAGCGAGGCTCATGTGCCGTCACAAGACCTTGGCCTTGGCACCGGACCTCGCCCCCGGCCAGCGGGGTACCGGTATGCACCGGACCGGATTTTGCAAATCTTCGATGATGCCATCAATGCGAGGGCCGCCGCCGGCGCGGTCAGCCGATCCGCCGCAGCCCCTTTGCATAGCGCTGCCAGCGCTTGACGTAGATGTCGGCGCCCTGTGCGATCAACTGCGCCGCCTTCTCGTTGACCGGCCGCAGAACGCGCGCAGGCGCGCCGACGATCAGCGAACCGTCGGGGAAGCTCTTACCCTCGGTGATCAGGGCGCCGGCGCCGACCAGACAGTTGCTGCCGATCCTGGCGCCGTTGAGCACGATCGCGCCCATGCCGATCAGGCTGTGATCGGCGATCGTGCAGCCGTGCAGAATGACGTTGTGGCCGATCACGCAGTCGTTGCCGATGACAAGCGGGAAACCCGGATCGGTGTGCAGCGTCGCGTTGTCCTGGACCTGCGAACGTTCGCCGATCTCGATCCACTCGTTGTCGCCGCGCAGCACCGAGCCGAACCAGACGCTGGCGTCGATCTTGAGCCGCACGCGCCCGATCACGCTCGCGCTCTCGGCAATCCAATGGCGGGGATGCAGATCGGGCCGCTCGCCGTCGAGCTCATAGATCGCCATCGTGCGCGCTCCAT
>Ga0066903_100002714_pt1 | contig 14016 bp, 13 predicted proteins | sample PanSoiMetaGPlot1_FD_67491 | JGI IMG/M metagenome (GOLD analysis project Ga0066903, IMG submission 67491) | Tropical forest soil microbial communities from Panama analyzed to predict greenhouse gas emissions - Panama Soil - Plot 1 (version 2) | ecosystem: Environmental > Terrestrial > Soil >...
CGCGATGTTGCGCGTCGCGATCGGCACGACGAAGACGAACACCGTGAGTGGCAGCAGCCGGAGACCCGCGCCGAGCGGCGACAGGCCCAGCACGTCCTGCAGGTAGATCGACAGGTAGGGGAACATCGCGAACATCCCAGCCCCGATCGCGAAGGTCGCCAGCGAGACGCCGACGAACGCCGGCCGACGGAAGAGCGACATGTCGAGCATCGGCCGTCTCTGGCGCAGCTCGACGAGCACGAAGAGGCCCAGCATCGCGACCCCCGCCGCGAGCGTCGAGACGATCAGCGCGCTCGACCAGCCCTCGCTGTTTCCACGTAGGAGCCCGAAGACGATCAGGAAGAGCGCGGCAGACAAGGTCACGAAGCCGGCGACGTCGGTGCGGACGGCGCCCTCGTCGCGCGACTCGGCCATGTACCGGAGCGCCACGAAGAGCGCAAACGCCCCGACGGGGACATTGACGAAGAAGACCCACCGCCAGCCGAGGCCGTCGGTGAGCAGCCCGCCGACGAGCGGTCCGCTCGCGACAGCAGCGCCGATCGTGGCGCCCCAAACCGCGATCGCCCCGTAGAGGTCTCGGCCCCGGTACTCGTGGCCGATCAGCGCCAGCGCGGTTGCAAAGAGCGCCGCGCCGCCGATTCCTTGGACGCCGCGCGCGATGTCGAGGGCGGCGATGCTCCAGGCCGCGCCGCAGACCGCCGACGCGCCGGTGAAGACGATCACGCCGAAGATGAACATCAGCCGGCGTCCGTATCGATCGGAGAGTGCCCCGGCGGTGAGGATCAGGGCGGCGAGCGCGAGCGCGTAGGCGTCGACGACCCACTGCAGCCCCGTCAGCCCCGCGTTCAGGCTCGACTGAATCCGCGGCAGAGCGACAATCACGATCGTGACGTCGAGCAGGAGCATGAACGTCGTCACGCAGACGGCGACTAGCGTCCAGCGACGGCCGACGGCCTCCGTGGGCATCGCGCGATCATAGGTACCCCGCACGAGCCGCTGCTAGGATCGCCGAGCCCGCGGCACTGAGAGTGTTCGAACCGGGTCAGATCCGGAAGGAAGCAGCCCTAAGAATTCCTCTCAGGTGCCGCGGCTAGGCTGCGGAAAATGCTCGGCATTTTCCGCAGAGAGCGCTAGTCGTCTCGTGGGCCTCGCGAGATAGCATCAGCTTCGTGGCAGCCCTCTACCGGAAGTACCGTCCGCAACGGTTTGAGGAGGTCGTTGGGCAGGAGCCGGTCGTTCGCACGCTCGAGAACGCGATCGAGGCGGGACAGATCCGGCAGGCCTACCTGTTCGCAGGGCCGCGCGGCACGGGCAAGACCTCGTTGGCGCGGATCCTCGCCAAGGCGCTGAACTGCGAGAAGGGACCGACCTCGAAGCCCGACGGGGACTGCCACATCTGCCGGGCGATCGCTGCCGGCACCTCGCTCGACGTAGTCGAGATGGACGCGGCCTCGCAGCGCGGGATCGACGACGTCCGCGACATCCGCGACCACGCCGTCCTGCAGCCGGTCGAAGGCCGCTACAAGGTCTACATCCTCGACGAGGCGCACCAGCTCACCGATGCTGCCTTCAACGCGTTGCTGAAGCTGATCGAGGAGCCTCCGCCCCACCTCGTCTTCGTCTTCTGCACGACCGACCTCGGCAAGATGCTCCCCACCGTCCGCTCGCGCTGCCAGACCTTCGTCTTCGCGCGGCCACGGCTGCACGAGCTCGTGCGTGTGCTCCGGTGGGTCGCCGACGGCGAGGAAATCGAGGTTCCGGACGCCGCGCTCGCCCTGATCGCGCGGGCCGCGCGGGGAGCCTTCCGCGACGCCGTCTCGACCCTCGACCAGCTCGCCGCGGCGACCGGCAAGAAGATCACCGTCCAGGACGTCCTCCAGCTGCTCGGCGCGGTCGAGGAGGAGGCGCTCTTCAGGTTGTGCGACCTGATCGTCGACCGCGACACTCCCGGCGCGCTGACGTTCATCGAGGAGCTTTCCGAGCAGGGCCAGGACCTCGGCCGGCTCGTGACGGACCTGCTCGAGCACCTCCGACACCTGCTGCTCGTTCAGCACATGGGTCATGTGCCCGACTCGCTGCCCGTCACAGAGGAGGTTCGGGAGCGGCTGCGCGAACAGGCGAACCAGCTCGGGGAGGCGACCGTGCTGCGACTCTGCGACCTGCTCGCGGTCGCCGTCGAGGACATGCGCCAGGGCGCCGATCCGCGGCTTCCGCTCGAGCTCGCGCTAGTCAAGGTGACGCGGCCCGCCGCGGATCTGTCGCGCGAGTCGGTTGCATATCGATTAGAGCAGTTGGAGTCACGACACTCCCCCGAAGGCGGAATGGCTGGTGGTGCTAGGCCCGAGGTCGCCGCGGCTTCGGAGCCGACTCACTCTTCGGAACCCCCAGCCGTGGAACTCGAGCAGCTCCGAGAGGCCTGGCAGCGCGCCGTCCTGCCGGCCGTGGAGGAGAAGTCGATTCCGACCGCATCGGTCCTCCGCGAGGCGCAGCCAGCGGGGCTCGCAGGCGACACGTTGACACTCGAGTTTCCGCGCAACGCCGCGTTCCACCGCCAGCTCGCGGAGGAACCGAAGAACGCGACGCTGCTCGCAGACGCGCTCTATGAGGTGACCGGGCGCCGGCTGGCGCTCGCGTTCGAGCTCGGCGCGAACGGGGGCGACACCGAGCCCGACGACGAGGAGTCTGCGAACGAGGACGACCTCGTCTCGCTGATAAAGGAGACGTTCGACGCCAGGGAGGTCGACGAGTAATGGCGATGGACTTCGAAAAGCTGATGCAGCAGGCCCAGCAGATGCAGGATCAGATGGCGAAGGCCCAGGAAGAGCTCGCAGACGAAATGGTCGAGGCCTCCGCCGGCGGCGGGGCGGTGAAGGTCAAGGCGACCGGCGCGCTCGAGATCACCGAGATCAAGATTTCGCCGGAGGCGATCGACCCCGACGATCCGGAGATGCTCGCGGACATGGTGCTCGCTGCGGTGAACGAAGCGCTCCGCTCGGCACAGAAGCTCGTCGAGAGTAAGCTCGGTAGCGCAATGGGTGGCATGCAGGGTCTTGGGCTCCCCGGTCTCTAGGCAATGGCGACCGCCGAGCTTCTGCGCAGCAGCCCCTTCTTCGCCCGGTTCGACGAGGCGACGCTGGAACGGATCGCCGCGCCTTTCACAGAGGTGGAGTTTCCGGCCAACCATGTGCTGATCGAGTCTCGGATCCCGGGCGCCGGGATGTTCGTGATCTGCGACGGAACTGTCGTCGTCGAGGCGCGCGGATTCGAACGAGAGCTCGGCCCCGGAGAGGTCGTCGGCGAGATCTCGCTCGTCGAGGACGACGGGCTGCGCCGCGCGCGGGTCGTCGCGAAAACGTCGCTGCGCTGCCTCGCGCTCGACCGAGTCGGATTCGACCGGCTGGTCGAGGCGGAGCCCGAGGTGTCCGAGGCAATTCGCCAACTTGCGCACGAGCGGCTGACCGAGCTCGAGGACTTCCACTGAGCACGCCCGCGCGGCCGGGACGACCAGCCACATAGGCAGAATTGGCCGGTGGTCTCACCGGCGGTCGACAACCTCGTCGCGCAGCTGTCACGCCTCCCGGGCGTGGGCTCGCGCACCGCGCACCGGCTCGCTTTTCACCTGCTCAGGGCGCCGAAGGACGAGGCGCTCGCGCTCGCCGGGGCGATCGAGGAGGTCAAGGAGCGAGTCCGCTTCTGCAATGAGTGCGGGAACCTGACCGAGGAAGAGCTCTGCTCGATCTGCGAGGACGCGCGCCGCGACCGGACGATCGTCTGCGTCGTCGAGCAGCCGGTCGACCTGATCTCGGTCGAGCGCACGCACGAGTACCGGGGGCTCTATCACGTGCTCGGCGGCGCGCTCTCGCCGCTGGACGGCGTCGAGCCCGAGCACCTGCGGATCGACGAACTGCTCGGGCGGGTCGAGCGGAACGGGATCGAGGAAGTCGTGCTCGCGACGAACCCGAACATGACCGGCGAGGCCACCGCCGCGTTTCTCGCCGACCGGCTGCGCGGCCGCGTGCGGGTGACCCGGCTTGCGAGCGGGCTTCCCGTCGGCGGCGACCTCGAGTACGCCGACGAAGTGACGCTCGGGCGCGCGCTCACCGGGAGGCGTGAGATTTAGATCGAGCTGCGCTTGCCCTTGAGCCGGGTTTAGACGGCCGCGCCGGCAAAGCCGCCGCGGCCTCTGATCGGCACCGCAAGCAGCGCCTCAGCGGGCGGCGTGAGATTTAGATCGAACTGCGCTTGCCCTTGAGCCGGGTTTAGACGCACGCGGCGTGAGATTTAGATCGAGCTGCGCTTGCCCTTGAGCCGGGTTTAGACGGCCGCGCCGGCAAAGCCGCCGCGGCCTCTGATCGGCACCGCAAGCGGCGCCTCAGCGGCCGGCGCGAGAATCTAGCTAGACCGAGACGGGCCCGTAGACAACGACGTCCGCGACGGCCTCGTCGATCGCGGCCAGCGTCGACTCGTCGAGCTCGATGCCGGAAGCGCCGGCGTTTTCCTCGACCTGCTCCGGCCTCGTGGCGCCGATGATCGCCGCGGCGAGGTTCGGCTCCCGCAGCACCCACGCGAGCGCGAGCTGGGCCATCGTGATGCCGAGCCCGTCCGCGATCGGACGGAGCCGCTGGACGGCCTCGAGGACGTCCTCGTCCCGCAGCCGGTCCATCGACCAGCCCATCGCCTCGCTGCCCATGCGCGTGCCATGCGGTGGGGGCTTTCCGGGCATGTACTTGCCGGTCAGGACGCCTTGCCCGAGCGGCGACCAGACGACCTGCGAGATCCCGTTCGCGGCGCAGAGCGGGATCACGTCGCGCTCGGGGATGCGCCAGAGGATCGAGTACTGGGGCTGGCTGGAGACAAACTTCTCGTCCGGCGGGCTGAGATCGAGCGACGCCTGGATCTGCTCGGCCGTCCACCCGCTGAAGCCGATGTAGCGCGCCTTGCCCTGGCGGACGACCTCGGTCAGCGCCTCCATGGTCTCCTCGAGCGGCGTCATCGGGTCATAGCGGTGGCACTGGTAGAGATCGACGTGGTCGGTGCGGAGGCGGCGCAGCGAGTCGTCGATCTGCTTGAAGACCTGCTGCCGCGAGAGACCCTTGTTCTCGCCGAAGTCGTCCATCGGGAAGAAGAGCTTCGTCGCGAGGACGTACGAGTCGCGGGGACGGTTGGAGAGCACGTCGCCGAGGAAGGTCTCGGCGGCGCCACGGCCGTAGACGTTCGAAGTGTCGAAGAAGTTGATGCCGACCTCGAATGCCTTCTCGACGCAGCCTCGGGCCGCAGAGTCGTCGATGCCGAGGCCGAACGTGAGCCAGCTTCCGAGCGCGATCTCCGAGACCTGGAGGTCACTGGAGCCGAGCTGCCGGTACCGCATTCCGCATTCGTACCGGAACGGGTGGGGCTGCGTCGCGCCCGACGAACTTTCCAAGGACGGCGCCTAGACTTCATTGCCGTGGCGACGACCGACTTCGAAGCCGTCCCCGCCGTCGCCGGCGAGGCGACCGCCCGCGCCGGGACGGTCGTGATGAAGTTCGGCGGCACCTCGGTCGGCGACCCGCAGAAGCTGAGGGACGTCGCCGCCCGCATCGTCGCCGCGCACTCCGAGGGGACGCGCGTCGTCGCCGTCCTTTCTGCCATGGGCGACACGACAGACGACCTCGTCCGCCTCGCGTATGAGATCTCACCGACCCCCGAGCCGCGCGAGCTGGACATGTTGATCTCGGTGGGCGAGCGGATCTCGTGCGCGCTCGCCGCGATGGCGATCCACGACCTCGGCCACGAAGCGATCTCGCTGACCGGCAGCCAGGCCGGGATCGTCACGGACACAGCCCACGGGAAGGCGAAGATCGTCGACGTCCGAGCGCGTCGCATCCACGAGGCGCTCGACGAGGAGAAGGTCGTGCTCGTCGCCGGCTTCCAGGGCGTCTCGACGGCTCAGGAAGTCACGACGCTCGGCCGCGGGGGCTCCGACACAACCGCCGTCGCACTCGCGGCCGCGCTCGGCGCGAACCACTGCGAGATCTACACGGACGTCGCGGGCGTCTACACCGCCGACCCGCGGATCGTCGCGGGCGCCCGCAAGCTCCACGCGGTCACGTACGACGAGATGCTGGAGCTCTCGGCCTCTGGCGCAAAAGTGCTTCAGCTACGCTCGGTCGAGGTCGCGCGGAACTACGGCGTCAAGCTGCACGTCCGCTCGACGTTCACCGACGACGACGGCACCTGGGTCACCGAAGAGGACGAACGGATGCTCGAGAAAGCGATCATCTCCGGCGTCGCCCACACCTTCGACGAGGCCGTCTACCGCGTCCGCTCGATCGATCGCGCCGACCTGTTCGACGCGCTCGCCGAGGCGGGAGTCAACGTCGACACGATCATCCAGACCGGAGACGAGATCGTCTTTTCCGCCCCGCTCGCCGACGGGCGCGACGCGGACGCCGCCCTCGACAGCGCAGGCGCCGTGCGCGAGCGGATCGATGGGCTCGCCAAGATCAGCCTGATCGGCGCGGGGATGAAGAGCCACCCCGGCGTCGCCGCCCGGACGTTCGCGACCCTGCGCGAGATAGACGCCGACCCCCGCTTCATCGTCACTTCGCCGATCAAGATCTCGTTCTTCGTCGACCGGGACGACGCCGAGCGGACGGTGCTCGCGCTCCACGAGGCCTTCGACCTCGCTGCTGCCGGCGCCGAGCGCAAGCACGAGCCCTGACCGATCTCGCCGAAATCGCGGCGGAGGTCGGGACGCCGTTTTACGCGTACGACCTCGACGCCTTCCGGCAGCGGATCCGGGCTTTCGAGGTGGAGGTCGGAGACGCCCCCCACCTGACCTGCTACGCGGTCAAGGCCAATGACGCGCTCGCGCTGCTCGAGGTCGTCGCGGCGGAGCAGCTCGGCGCCGACGTCGTCTCCGGCGGCGAGCTCGCCAAGGCCTGGAAGGCCGGCATCGCCCCCGCCAAGATCGTCTTCTCGGGCGTCGGCAAGCGCGAGGACGAGATCCGCGGGGCACTCGACATCGGCATCCGCTCGCTCAACGTCGAGACGATCGAGGAGCTCGACGAGATCGCCGCAGCGGCGCGTGCGCTCGGGCGAACTGCGCCCGTTTCCGTCCGGCTGAACCCCGGAGTCGAAGGCGGCGGCCACGAGTACCTGGCAACGGGCGGCGTTGGGACAAAGTTCGGGCTCGAGCGGGATCAGGCGGCGGAGGCGCTCCGCCGGGGGGCGGCCGACGACGCCCTCGAGCCCGTCGGGATCTCGTTCCACGTCGGCTCGCAGCTCCTCGATGCCGAGCCGGTGCTCGTCGCGGCCGAGCGCGCGGCGGAGCTCTGGCGCGAGCTGACTCAGGAAGGCGTCCAGCTCCGTGACTTCGACGCCGGCGGCGGTCTCGGCATCCCCTACGACGGCGGCCGGGCACCCGACCTCCGTGCCTACGCGCGGGCACTCGCGGACATCGCCCACGAGCTCGCTGCCACGCTCATCCTCGAGCCCGGCAGGCACCTGGTCGGCCCGGTCGGCACCTTCGTGACGCGGGTCCTCCACGTCAAGCAGGCCGGAGACAAGACGATAGTAGTCTGCGACGGCGGCATGAACGACCTGCTCCGGCCCGTCCTGTACGGCGCCGAGCATCCGGTCACGCTCGTCGGCGAAGACAGGCGCGACAAGCGCGAGCAGGCGCAGGTCGACCTCGTCGGTCCGCTCTGCGAAAGCAGCGACTTCCTCGCCCTCGCGCGCACACTGCCGCTCCCGCGCCGTGGCGACCTGATCGCGATCGGCCTCGCCGGCGCCTACGGGCGGGTCATGTCCTCGGCGTACAACGCCCGCCCCCTCTGCGCGGAGGTCGTGCTCGAGCAAGGAGCCTGGCGGATCAGCCGCGAGCGAGGCACCTATGACGACCTCGTCCGGAACGAACGCGCGTAGGAGGGTTTGGCGGAATGGCGGCACACACGCTATTCGCCGAGCCCTCCTGTGTGCAGGCAGAATGGCCGCGTGGAACGCGACATAGCCATCGGCGTCGTCGGCGCGACCGGCGCCGTCGGCCGGGTGACGCTCGAGCTCCTGCGCGAGCGCGGTTACCGGAACCTGCGCGCCCTGGCCAGCGATCGCTCGGCGGGTAAGAAGGTGGACGGGCTGACCGTCGAGGAAGCGACGCCGGAGGCACTCGCCGCCGGCGATCTCGACATCTGCTTCTTCGCAATCGGCACGGCCGGCAGCCGCGAGCTCGTCCCCCACGCCGTCCGCGGGGGCGCAATCGTGATCGACAAGTCGTCCGCCTACCGCCTTGCCGAGGGGATTCCGCTCGTCGTCCCCGAGGTGAACGGCAACCGCGCGCGCGAGCACGGCGGGATCGTCGCCAACCCGAACTGCTCCTCGATCCCGTTGACCTGCGTCCTGAAGCCGCTCCATGAGACGGCCGGGATCGCGCGCGTCCGGCTCTCGACCTACCAGGCCAGGTCCGGTGCAGGCGCCGAGAGCATGGCGCGCCTGAGCGCGCAGGACCCGGCAGAGGGCAACCTCGAGGCCGACTGGGACTTCGACGGCGAGGAATTCGACGAAGAGACGAAGATCCGAGACGAGTCGCGGAAGATCATGGAGCTGCCCGACCTTCCGATCAGCGCGACCTGTGTTCGGGTTCCCGTTATGGTCGGCCACGCCGAATCGATCTGGATCGAAACCGTCGAGCCGCTCTCACCGGAGCAGGCAGAGCGCGTGCTCGCAGAGGCACCAAGCGTGCGCCTGGTCGAGTTCCCGAGCCCGCGCGAGGCGGCCGGGGCCAATGAGGTACTCGTGGGGCGGATCCGGCCCGACCGGGCGGCCGAACGGAACGGGCTCGCCCTTTTCCTCGCCTGCGACAATCTGCGGAAGGGCGCGGCGTTGAACGCGATCCAGATCGCCGAGCTCGTGCTCTCCCCGCGCGCGGTCGCGGCGGCCTGAGCTCCGAATAGATCACCCGTTCCGCGGTCAAGAAATGTTGAGCGAAGGACGATGACCCCGACATGACTGCGGCGAGGCTTGACCACACCTTTTTTGAACGCGAGATGCGTCCACAGCTCGGCTCGATCCTGCTCGACAAGGGTTTCATCACGACGGACCAGCTCGACCGGGCGCTCGCGGAGCGCGCCGAGAATCGTGAGCTGCTGGGCGAGACCCTCGTTCGGCTCGGCTACGTGTTCGAGGAGGATCTCGCGCGCGTGCTCGCCGAGCAGGCCGGCGTGCCATACCTGAACCTGGACGCTGTCGACGTCGACCGGTACGCGGCCGCGGTGGTGCCGCGGCAGCTAGGCGAGGCGCTGGTGGCGCTGCCGGTCAGGTTCACGCCCGAGGGCGGGCTCGTGATCGCGGTCGCCGATCCAACCGACGAGACGCTCATGCGGCAGCTCGCGGCCGAGATCAACTGCCCGATCGTCCTCAGCGTCGCGGCCGCGTCGTGCATACGCGCCGGCTGGCGGCGGACCCGTCCTGCCTAGGTGAGTCTAGGGCCGCTGGGGCACCGGCGCCGGGGAGAAGGCCTCGCGGACGAGCCGGAGCACCTTCGCGCGCTTTCCCTCGGCGACGGGGATCAGACCGCCGAACTCGAGCCTGACGAGCTCGACCGGCCCTGAAATCCGCACCGTCCGGAAGCCGAAGTCCGACATGAAGTCGCGCGGGAAGATCGTCTTGTGCACCTGGAAGCGCTCGTACTGCGACTCGCCCTCCGCGTATCGGTAGGCGAAGGTCTCGAGCGCCTTAGCACCCTTGTCCCTCGCCTCGCCGATCGCGGCGAGGAACAACGACTGAAGCACCCACGGGCTCGCGCCGTCGACCAGGTACGCGCACGTGACGAGCACCGCATCGTCCGACGGCGGCCCTGCCGGCAGCTCCGCCGCGCGGGGGAAGAACTGCGCCGGCCCGAACTGCATGAAGCCGATCACGCGCCCGTCGTCGTCGTAGTAGACCGAGCCCCAGGGCCCGAAGTCGGACTCGGCGCGCTCGATCCAGCGGTCCTTGTTCGCCCGCCTGCCCGTCTTGGACTGCCACCAGACGCAGCTGTGGCAGACGATCGGCGCCTCCTCGAGCGTCAGCCTCGTCAGTCCGTGGATCCGCGTGGTCATCGCGCCGGCCCAACCGCGTCGATGACCACGTTGACCGCTGCCGGACGCGAGCCCGCCATCCGCTCCAGGTAGTCGAGCACCCGTAGCTGGACGTCCCGTCCGACGGTCGGGAGGTCGGCGCCCCAGTCGACGTCGAGGTGCAGCTCGACGGTGAGTGCGCCGTCCTCGCCACTGACGCGCACGCCCCGGTGACGGTGCAGCTGGCTGGCGACCAGGCCGCGGACGCCTTCGATCTCCCGCGCGGCGTCCGCGGCGTACCGCGCGAGAACCTCGCTCGAGATGCTCGCCCGGCCAGCCACGTGCCCCTTTCAGTGATGCCGTCGAGGCTCTCGGTCGCGAGCACCAAGCCAGAGGGCGCACTCGCTCGCGGCCAAGGCTGGTCGCCTTGGCAAGAGCGAGGATGCACTCTGGCGCCGCGTGATCGCGGGCGAGAGACCGACATGCATCGCTGGAAGGGGCACTAACTCGATTCTACGAGCCTGAGCTCCGTCGCCTCCGGCCGCGCCAGGAAGCGGAACGGGACGAACGTCGTGCCGAGGCCGGCCGAGACGTGGAGGGTCAGGCCGTTCCGACGGTAGAGGCCGTGTAAGTAGCGCCAGTGCGGGTGAGCGAGCGGAATCCGGCGGCTCGGTAGAGGCAGGGTGATCTGGCCTGCGTGCAAGTGGCCCGAGACGACGAGGTCGAACGAGTTCGGCGGGAGCCGGTCGACGACGTTGGGGAAGTGGCAGAGGAGGATCCGGATAGCCGCGTCGGGGCCGGCCAGCCGGGCCGGGTCGGAGAGCCCGCGGCGGTAGGTGCGCGGGTCGACGCCGACGAGCTGGACCCGCCGGCCGCGCAGCTGCACCGTCACGGCCTCGTCGAGCAGCAGCGTCGCGGGCTCGAGGTCGCCGACCGGCGAGCGGCTCGCGAACGGGTCTTTCGTCTCCGCGAAGTCGTGGTTTCCGAGAACGACGTAGCAGTTGGGAAGGCGCGCCAGCAGCTCTCGAAGCTCCGGCTCGCCACTGCGGCGAGAGAGCAGGTCGCCGGTGACGAGGACGAGGTCCGGCTTCCGCTTGGCGACCCAGTCCACGGCGCGGCGGACCGCCCGCCTGCCGCGGGAGGGAAACCCGAGGTGGAAGTCGGAGAGGTGCGCGATGCGGAGTCCGGCAAGCTCGGGAGACAGCCGATCCAGCGGGCATTCCAGCTCCTCGAGCCGCACCCAGCCTGCCTCGAAGTGCCCCCATGCAAGCCCACCAGCCACGACGACCAGGGCGCCGACGGCGATCGCAATGACCATGGCGGGACACTGTAGATTCGGCTCGTGCCCGACCCGCTCGAGCTGCGCAGCGAGCACGAGCCCGCGCTCGAGCTCGCGCTCGCGGAGGCGAAGGCGTTCCTCGCGACGCTCGACGAGGGCCTCGTCCGCGACCCGCGCGCAGACGAGATTGCTGAAGCAATCGGCGGCGACTTGCCTGAGACCGGCGACGGCGCTCTTGCGGCGCTGCAGGAGCTGCACAACGCCGTGCCGGCAGCCACCCGCTCGGCCGGGCCACGTTTCTTTCACTTCGTCATCGGTGGGTCGACGCCGGCCGCGCTGGCGGCGGATTGGCTCGCCTCGACGCTCGACCAGAACGCGGGGCTTTGGACGGCCTCGCCGCTCGGCTCGCAGCTCGAGCGCATTGCCGTCGAGTGGCTGAAGGAACTGTTCGAGCTGCCAGCGGAGTGGTCCGGCGTCCTCACAACCGGAGCGACGATGGCGAATTTCACGGCCCTCGCGGCCGCGCGGCGGTGGTACGGCGAGCAGCACGGCGTCGACGTCGAGCAAGACGGGCTCACAGGGCTGCCGACGATGCAGGTGCTCACGGGCGGCTACATCCACGTCAGCACCAAGAAGGCGCTCGCGATGCTCGGGATCGGCACCGGCAACATTCGCCGGTTCGAGCGCGACGGTAGCGGTCGTGTCGATCTGGACGCGCTCCACCGTGCGCTCGCCGATTCCGGCCCGGCACTCGTCGTCGCGACCGCAGGCGACGTCAACACCGGAGACTTCGATCCGGTCGACGAGCTCGCCGCGATCGCACGCAGCCATGGCGCCTGGTTGCACGTCGACGGCGCCTTCGGCCTCTTTGCGCGCTTGACCCCCGAAGCAGCGGCTCTGGTCCGCGGCGTCGAGGAGGCGGATTCGGTGATCGCGGACGGCCACAAGTGGCTGAACGTGCCCTACGAGTGCGGCTTCGCCTTCCTACGCGAGCCTCGCTACCAGGTCGAGGCGTTCGCGGCAGGCGCGCCATACCTCGTTACCGAAGACCGGCCCGCTTGGGGATTCCTCGGGCCGGAGTTGTCACGCCGCGCGCGTGCCTTCGCAACTTGGGCGACGCTACGCGCATACGGGCGGAGCGGCTACCGGACGATGGTCGAGCGCCACCTCGCGCTGGCGCGGCGTGTCGGCGAGCAGGTCGAGGCCGCGCCCGAGCTCGAACTGCTCGCGCCGGTGAAGCTGAACGTCGTCTGCTTCCGCCTCAGCCCGCCAGGCCTCGACGACGAGGCGGAGCTCGACGAGCTGAACCGCCGCGTCGGCGCGGCCGTGATCGAGGATGGCCGCGTCTACTTCGGCATCACGGTCTACCGCGGCCACGTCTGCTTCCGCCCGGCGTTCGTCAACTGGCTGACGACGGAGCGCGACGTGGACCTGATCGTCGAAACCGTCCGCGAGCTTGCGGCGGTCTCCGCGCCGGGCTAAGCGAACAGCCAGACGAGAACGAATGCGACCACGATCGCCGCCGCCGTGACCGTCGTTTCAGAAAGAGCGAGCGGGGGCTCTCCGTTTCGGAAAGACTGTCACCGAGCGGCGCCTACTGGACCAGACGCCGCCGCGGTGTTCCTTCTCAGAAAGTGACAGTTCCGCTCAAGGTGATGATCGCTGTGCCGCCCGCGACCTTGACCTGGCCGCTGGCGGTTCCCGATGCCCCCGCGAAGCGCCCCGTACCGCCGACGATGACGTCGCTCAGGTCGGCCGTAAACGGGTTGCCGAGACCGCCCCATTGCTGCCGCCTACGGTTATGGGTCGCTCTGGGTCGTCGACGACCGCTCGCTTTTCCGAATCGATTCGGCCACGAACAAGATCAAGGCGAGGATCCGTCTCGCCCAACCACCTGTCGCAGTTGCCGTCGGCGACGGCCGCGTCTGGGTCGCGGTCGGCGCCGCGAATTAGCGGTCAGACCTCGAGCTTCTCGACAACCGGCTCGACCGAGACCACGTGCCGCTTGAACTTCAGCTCGGATTCCTCGAGGCCGGCCGCGACGCCGACCAGCTGCGAGAGGTGCAGGATCGGCATCTGAAAATCGCGGCCCGTCGAGGCCTTCAGCTTCGACTGCCACGCGTCGAGCGAGAGATGGCAGAGCGGGCACGGTGTCACCATCGCGTCCGCCCCGGCCTCCGAGGCCTGTTCGATCGGCTGGATCAGCTCGCCCATCGCGACGTCCTCACGCGCCTGGATGATCGGGAAGCCGCAGCACTTGATCTTCGCCGGATAGTCGATCGCCTCACCGCCGCAGGCCTCGATGATCGTCTCCAACGACCATGGCCGGTCCGGGTCCTCGAAGCCGAGCAGCTTCGAGGGCCGCAGGATCTGGCACCCGTAGAAGGGGGCGACCTTCAGCCCTTTGAGGCCCTTGTGGGCGACCTCGCGGAGCCGCTTTGTGCCTTCGTCCTCGACGATCAGCCAGAGCAGGTGCTTGACCTCGATGTCCTGCTCGTACGGCGGTACGCCGACCGTCGAGAGGTTCTGGTTCACGCGCGCGCGGAGCTCCGGGTCGTTGAGGAGCTGGAAGTTCGCCTGGCGCAGGTTCAGCGTGCAGACGTTGCAGATCGTCATCAGCGTCTCGGCGCCGGTCGCCGCGCCGTACGCAAGGATTCGCGCGTTCAGGTGCAGGTAGTAGTCGGGCTCGGCCTCGTGGAT